>VOFF01000279.1_pt1 | contig 46833 bp, 65 predicted proteins | sample 5384061 | NCBI WGS metagenome assembly VOFF01 (sample SAMN12384725, study PRJNA508395) | human gut metagenome | isolation source: healthy gut E | host: Homo sapiens | reverse complement strand
ACTTGACGATGGCGTTCGCGTGCGGCGAGCGCAGCAGCTTGACGCACAGGCAGTCGTGCGGCGTTACATCGTCCACATACACCGGCTGGCCGGTGACGAGCTGCATCGCATCTTTTTTGCGGAGCGGCTGATTGACTACTTTCACTGTGCGTCCTCCTCTCTCTGCTTTTTCCAGTCAAGATAGGCGCGGATACCGCGCAGCTGTCCCTCATACCCCGAGCAGCGGCACAGATTGCCCGCCAGATATTCCTTGATCTCCTCATCGGTCGGGTCCTGCTTTTCGCGGAACAGCGCGATCGCGTTCATCATAAAGCCGGGATTGCAGAAGCCGCACTGCTCCGCACCCTGATCCGCGATGAACGCACCGAATTCGGCGGCTTCGCCCTGCAAACCTTCCAAGGTCGTGATCGTATGTCCGCTTGCACGCGCTGCCAGCACCGAGCAGGACAGCACCGGCTTTTCGTCCATAACATGGTGCACAGACCGCAGTTTGCGGTCTCGCAGCCGCGCTTGACGCTCAGGCAGCCATGATTTCGAACAAAGTCGATGAGCAGCGTGTCCGCCGCCACATCGTCTGCTACTTTCTTTCCATTCAATGTCATTGTGATCAGCATATCCGTTCCCCCTTACTCTGCATCGAGCGCGTGTGCCGCGCGGCGCACCAGCACACCCGCGAGGTGTCTGCGATATTCCGCACTGCCGCGCAGACTGCTGCCGGTCTTGATTTCCGCCCGAACGGCTTCCGCCATCTGCTCCGCCGTTTTATCCACAGGCTGTGCATAAATCTGTGCGCGCGCCGGACGGGCACCGATGGCGAACCGATAGCCGTTCTCATCCTTGACAGACGCGCAGGTCAGCACCGGAATGTCGGTCTGGCTGATGCGCACAGACTGGTAGTTGAATTTCGCATTTTTCTTGGGCACGATAATGCGCACCAGAATATCGCGATCCTTGGGTCTTTCGGCGTACTCGGAAAGCGGCACAATGCCGCCCTTTGTACAGCTCTACCTGTGCGTCCAGCACGAGGAACATGGTCAGCACATCGGAAAAGCCGAACCGGCTGTACAGGCTGCCGCCGACGGTCGCCAGATTGCGAAGCTGCACGCCGACAATTGGCGCACGGATTCGCGCATAGCACCGTTCGTGTAGGCTGCCAGTCCTTCGTGCAGCTCCAGCGCGCGCAGCGAGGCCATCGCACCGATCCGGAACTCGGTTTCGGTCTCCTCGATGGTGTCCAATCCCAGACCGGACAGGTCGATTGCCGTGCCGACATTCAGCGTCTCCATCTTGAGCCAGATCATGCCGCCGATCACGCGGTTGGACTTTTTCTGGTTGAGCGTATACGCTTCCTCGAGCGACTCGGCTTTTTTTGTATTCCTGTATCGTCAACATACGTTATATCCTCTCTCTTTCAGGGGAATGTGTTATCTTTTCAGTATACTACTTTTATTTTACCACAAAATCTGCTATAATGCCGTTGTGAATATCAAAATACAACGAAAAAGAAAAAGTTGTGGGAAAGGAGCAGCCATGCAGCCAAATATCCGCGTGATGCTGTTCGATGAGGACGGCGAACGCTTTTTCGGTGAGGGACCGTGCCGCCTGCTGCATGCCATCGAGCAGACCGGATCGCTTCGCGCCGCCGCGCAGTCCATGCAGATGGCATATACCAAGGCGCTCGGACTCATCCGTCATGCTGAGCAGGTGCTCGGTTTTGCGCTCACCGAGCGCAAAATCGGCGGCAAAGGCGGCGGCGGCAGCGTACTTACCGACGAGGCAAAGGGAGTTTCTCTATCGCTATGAGCAGTATCGTGACGCCTGCAAACAGGCAGGAAAACAGCTCTATCCGCAGTTTTTCCCCGATGAAAAGTGAAATCGGATGTGTGATCATGGCATCCGGCCTGGCAAAACGGTTTGGCTCCAACAAGCTGCTCGCCGAATTCGACCGAAAACCGCTGCTCTGCCGTGCATTCGCCGTGACAGAGGGGTTGCACCGCGTGATCGTTACCCGCTCGACCGAGGTGCAGGCATTGTGTGAAAAATACGGCATTCCGTCCTGCACCATACCCATCCACTTCGCAGCGACACCGTGCGGCTTGGACTGGAGTGCCTGCTGCCGCGGTTTCCTGCCATGTCCGGCTGCGTGTTTCTGCCGGGTGATCAGCCGCTGCTGACGAGGAAAACACTCTGCTATATGGTGTCGGCATTCTGCGCAGAACCCGACCGGAAATCGCAGATTTTCCGTCTATGCGAGCCGCAAAGCGGTACGCCGGGCAGTCCGGTGCTGTTCGGCGCGGATTATTTTGAGGAACTGCGTTCTCTTCCCGATGGCAGGGGGCGGCGGCGTGGTCGTCAAGCGGCATGCGGAAAAAGGTGAAGCTGTTTCCTGCTCGACATCCGGCGGAATTGATGGACGCGGATACACCGGACGTTCTCGCAGAATTAAAAATGATTTTTTCAAAACGATTCATTTTATCGGTAATGCCAACCATTTGATGCGGCGTTATGCGGGTGCAGCTTGTGCGCCCCTGCGGTTACGTTTGTGCAGTCGGTTTACACGGTGCGCCGAGGTCGTCGCACCCTACAGTATCATTTTACGCCTCTCTCAATCGGAATGGCGAATGGTTGACCGTTACGATCATTTTCCATCCTCAATTCTCCATTCTCAATTAAAAACCCCGGAAAGAACTTCTTTCCGGGGTTTTGCATTATCTTCGGTTTTCTTATCCTTCGGGAGCACGATATTGAGCAGAATCGCAACAAATGCTGCCGGTACAATACCGGAACCGCCAAAAATCAGCTGAACCGCCTGCGGCGCCTGTGCCAGAATGGTCATATTGGCACCCATGCCGTAGCCAACACCCAGAGCAACCGACACGATGGTCAGATTACGCGGCGTCATCTCCTCCTTGGTGATCAGCTGGATACCGCTGATAACAATGGACGAGAACATCAGAACAGCCGCACCGCCGAGCACGGACTGCGGCATAATGGACACGATCGCGCCCAGCTTCGGAATCAGACCGCACAGAATGAGGAAGATCGCGCCGACGGCCAGTGCGCCTCGGTTGACAACCTTGGTCATGGTAACAAGGCCTACGTTCTGGCTGAACGAGGTATTCGGCAGTACGCCGAACAGCGCCGCAAACGACGAGCCGATACCGTCGCAGGCTACGCCGCCGGACAGCTCCTTGTCGGTTGCCTCACGGCCCATGCCACCTTCCATAACGCCCGAAATATCGCCGACGGTCTCGACCGCGGTAACAATAAACATAACCAGCACCGGCAGGATGGCGCGCAGATCAAACACCGGCTTTACCGGCATCAGCTTCGGGATGGCAAACCAGCCGGCCTGTGCTACCTTGTCCCAGTTGAGTACCCATGCCTTGGTAAATTCTACACCGTCCGCGTCAACTGCGGTGGTCGGCAGAACAAAACCCATGATGATTGCCGCAATGTAGCCTGCAATAATGCCGACAAAGATCGCGGACGATCCAAGGAAGCCCTTGCAGCCGTGCTTGACGACCAGAATAACCACCAACACGAACAGCGCCAGCAGCAGGTTCTCCATCGAGCCGAAATCCTTCGCGGAGTTGCCACCGCCAAAGGAATTGATGCCGACCGAGATCAGCGACAGACCGATACTCAGCACGACCGTGCCGGTAACGACCGCCGGAAAGAATTTGCGTAGCGGCTTGAGGAAAAAGCCAAGTACCGTCTCAAACAGGCCGCCGAGAATGGACGCGCCCATAATCGCGCCATACGCAATCACACCGCCGCCCATGGTAGCCGCAACGCTGTTGAACACGCCGATAAAACCCGAGCTTGTACCCATGATGATCGGCACCTTGCCGCCGATCGGGCCGATGGAAAACAGCTGCACCAGCGTTACCACGCCGGCCACGAACATCGCGTTCTGCAGAACGCTTACCTGCAGGTCCGCGAACTCGCCGCCTGCAATGCCGCACGCACCCATGATGATGAGCATCGGCGTCAGGTTGCCGACGAACATCGCAAAAAACGTGCTGCAGTCCCAGCGGAATCTTGCGCGACAAAGGCATTTTTGGCTCCTCAAAATCGTGCGCTGCGTCCATAGAAATTTTCTCTTGCATACCCACACTCCTTTGTGTTGTCCTGTAAAGTGCCGTGCCATTCATTCCCCTTAGCAAAACACTTTCTGATTTCATGCAAATAGATTATAACAAAAACAAATTCCTATGTAAATGGATTGCGCGGACAGACGCAGGATTTTGGAGGTATGCGCAAAAATTTACGTTCTGCGACCTGTTTCCTTAACAATTTCCCGAATCCGCGCAAAAGGAAAGGAACAACGCACACAGGCATTGTCCCTTTTCGTATCGCTTCGAATTTCTGATTAACCCAGTCTTTCCTTGCGCTCGCGTCCGTCTCTCAGCAGAATGGTCAGTTCCTCGCGGTCTCCTGCACGGATGACCTTGCGGTATTCGTCAAGGTGCTTGATGATCTCATCGATCTCCTGCGCCAGCGGCTCGGCGTTGCACAGGAACAGCTCGCTCCACATGGTCTCATTCAGCCTGGCAACACGCGTCAGATCCTTGTAGCTGCCCGCCGAGTAGCCGTTGTGCTTATCCGCCTCCGGACTTTGATGTACGCCGAGGAAACCACATGCGCCAGCTGCGAGGTAAACGCGATCATGTGATCGTGCTGCTGCGCGGTGCAGCGCACCGTCTGGCCGAAGCCCAGCGACATGAAGTACGCCTCCAGCTGCTCGAGCACACGCTCATTGCTGCTCCTGGTCGGCACAAAGATCATGCTCGCACCGTCAAACAGGGTCGGCAGCGAATAATCCAGACCGGAGAACTCACGGCCCGCCATCGGGTGACCGCCGACGTAGTGCACACCGGCGTCAAGCGCCGCCTGCTCCAGATGATCGACCATAAACTGCTTGACGCCGACCATATCGACGATCACGCAGCCCTTTTTCATCTTCGGCATGTTCTCGAGCAGCCAGTCCACCGTTGCCTGCGGGTACAGACCAATGATAACAAGGTCAGCCTCCTTGTACAGCGCTTCAGTCGCAATCGCGTCAATCGAGCCGTCAGCCAGTGCCTGCTCTGCGGTCGCGCGCGTGCGGTTCCAGCCTAAAACGCGGCTGAGTGTGCGCGCCTTGATGGTTTTCGCCATCGAGCCGCCCATCAGGCCCAGACCGGCGATGAGTACGGTATCAAACATGAATGGGTTCCCCCTGTCTTTTGTTTTTTATTCAGTTAAAGTTTATAACGGCAGACAGGGTTTGTCGAATAAAATTGAGAATTGAAGATGGAGAATTGAAAATGAATGTTGAGATAAAAACTTATCACAAAGAGATGAAGCCATCGCGTTCATTCTCCATTATCCATTCTCAATTCTCCATTATTTTTGGGTCTTGGATTAACGCTGCAAATGCGATGCCAAAGCGGTGTCACTCTGCACACGATAAAACGAGCAGCGCACCCGCGAGATTGAGGATAAGATCATCCACATCGCACGAGCCTGTTCCGGTGTACACCTGCAGCACCTCCACCGCCGTAATGCTCAGCGTGAGCGACGCCGTGAAGAAGAAAAATGCTTCTCTGCCAGCGGGAACAGTGCGGGCAGAAATACGCCCATCGGCGCAAACGCGATCAGGTTGCCTGCCAGATTGAGCACCACAAGCCGCAGCGAGATATTGCCGTAGCCGTAGGCCAGCAGGTAATTTTTTCACCGTGCGGAGCGGCTCCAGATTCACCATATCGAGCGAGGTATGACCAAATCCGCGGCCGAACGCGTTATCGAAAAACAGCACATTCAGCAGCACCCATATGTAGTACAGAAACAGCGCCAGCATGTACAGCCGCCGCCGTATCGGACGCGTATTGTCCGGCACGCCGCAGAACAGCGCAGCACGCAAAAGCACCGCAAAAATCGCTGCAAACACGAATTTCTGCTCGGGTGCAACGGTGATTCCGGGTGCTAACTCATAATAGATGTTGAAGCACAGAAATACCGCTGTCAGCAGTACCGCTATGCCGCGAATCAAATTCTTCAAAAGGAGATTCTCCTTTGTATTGGAATATCATAGGGCGGGAGTACCCGCCCTATGTCATAAATTCTGTTACAGACTCTCCGCTTCCTTGAGCCACAGCGCGGACACTGCGTCCGACGGCATACGCCAGTCGCCGCGCGGCGAAAGCGTTACGGTACCGACCTTCGGGCCGTCCGGCAGGCAGGAGCGCTTGAACTGCTGCGTAAAGAAGCGGCGCATAAAGGTCGTCAACCACTTCTTGATGGTCGCATCGTCATACACGCCTGCAAAGGTCTTGTGCGCGGCACGGAAGATCTTGCGCGGCGGATAACCGAAGCGCAGCATATAATACAGGAAAAAGAATCGTGCAGCTCATACGGGCCGACCAGATCCTCGGTCTTCTGGCTGATCTCGCCGTCCTTCGGCGGCAGCAGCTCGGGAGATACCGGGGTATCGAGCACATCCTGCAAAACGTCGGACAGCTCACCGAGCGTGCGGTCTGCCTCATAGGCAACAAGGTAGCGCACCAGCGTTTTCGGGATAGAGCCGTTCACGCCGTACATACTCATGTGGTCGCCGTTGTAGGTCGCCCAGCCGAGCGCCAGCTCGGACAGGTCGCCCGTGCCGACAACCATGCCGCCGTTCTTGTTGGCGAGGTTCATCAGCACCAGCGTGCGCATGCGCGCCTGACCGTTCTCAAAGGTGACGGAAAGATCATCCTTGGACTGGCCGATGTCCATGAAATGCTGATCGACCGCCGCCTTGATATCCACGGTCTTGAGTGTAACGCCGTAGGCTTCCGCCAGCTTTTTGCGTTGCCCTTGGTACGGGCGGTTGTGCCGAAGCACGGCATGGTGACGGCCAGAATGCCCTTGCGGTCGAGTTCGAGCATATCGAATGCGTGTACGAGCACGATAAGCGCAAGCGTGGAATCCAGTCCGCCGGATAGACCGACAACCGCCGTTTTTTTCGCGTGCGTATGGCGCAGACGGGTGGCAAGGCCGGTCGCCTGAAGCGTCAGGATCTCCTCGCAGCGCTCATCGCGGAGTGCCTTGTTCGCCGGAACGAACGGCGTGCGCGGGAATGTGCGGTCGGCAAGGTCATTTTCCACCGGCTCGAGCGAGAACGAGAACACGCCGCCCTCGATAGACTCGAATGTGTTCATGCGCTGACGCTCGTGTGCAAGGCGCTGGAGGTCGATATCCGCGTAAATGATGCCCTGCGAGAACATCTTGCTCTCGGACAGCAGTGCGCCGTTCTCCGCGATGAGGTCGTGGCCCGCAAAAACGAGGTCCTGCGTGGACTCACCGAAACCGGCATCCGCATACAGATACGCGCACAGCAGACGACCGGACTGCTGACGAACAAGGTCGCGGCGATAGCCTGCCTTGCCGATGATCTCATCCGAAGCAGACAGGTTGACGATAATGTGCGCGCCCATCTGCGCCAGCGCGGTGGACGGCGGGTTCGGCACCCACAGATCCTCGCAGATCTCCACGCCGAAGGTAAACAGCGGCTGCTCATCGCACTGAAAAAAATGCTGTCGGTCACGAGCGGTACACAGATGGCCTCGCCGTCCGCGTTCTTCACATCTACACCCTCCATACCGCCGGACAGGGTGTCCGCAGACACGAAATGGCGCTGCTCGTAGAACTCCGAGTAGTTCGGAAGATGGGTTTTTCGGCACGAACGCCAGCACGTCACCGGCATTTACGACAGCAGCCACATTATACAGCTTGCCGCGCGCAGCGGCAGACCGACTACGATGACAGCCGCAAGCTCTGCGGTCTCGCGGCAGACCGTGTTCAGCGCGTCCAGTGCGCCCTCGAGCAACGTTTCCTGCAGGAAGAGGTCGCCGCAGGTATAGCCGGTCAGGCACAGCTCGGGGAATGTGATGAGCTTCGCGCCTTTGGCAGCGGCCTCCTTCGCCAGCTTTACGATCTCAGAGGTATTATATGCACAGTCCGCAGCGTGCAGATCAGGCGTTGCCGCGGCAATTTTGATAAATCCATCTCGCATCGGTGATGCTCCTTCCAGTGGAATAGTCCAGATAGAGTTAGTATACCTCTTTTTTGTACCTTTGTGCAAGAGCGGCTGTACCAGACATAGGTATAAAACGCGTGCCTATCGTTTGAACTGGCGGGCTGAGGGCAGCCCGCCCTACGGAACTAATTTAGCCTCTGCCGTAGGGCGGGGTGCCCTCCCCCTCCGTATGACCCATCTGCACATTGTGTATCCGCAGGGGCGAGCAATGCTCGCCCAGGCAACGTTGAATCACACGAGTCTTGGGCGCACACTGTGCGTCCCTACGATAGAACCTCTGCAAACCATACACAATCTGTCCTGCAAAATGATGAAATGGAGAATGAAATAATTTCATTCTCCATTTTCAATCACTTACCGATCCACAACCGGAATCTCAGACTCATCCTTTTCATCCAGATGCTGCAGATAATGCTTTGTCTCTGCCGCGATCACGCCGGAGAGTGCAGCAGCACAGCGATCAGGTTCGGGATGGCCATGAGTGCATTCAGCACGTCCGCAATAGTCCCCATAAGGTCAAGCGCAAGCACGGGGTGCGCACACAACGACCGCGATAAACAGCACCTTATACGGCAGAATTGCCTTTTGCCGAGCAGATACTCAGCGGCACGCTCGCCGTAGTACGACCATCCGAGGATGGTGGAGTACGCGAACGTAATGATGCTGACCATCAAAATCAGCGGACCGATATACGGAATCTGTGCGAATGCCGCCGTGGTCATCTGACCGCCGTTTGCCATGTTTTCCACGCTGACCGCCGGATTTTTTTCATCATCGAGGAGACGAGCACCAGACCTGTCATCAGGCACACGACAACCGTCGTCCAGAAGGTGCCGGTCGCAGAAACGAGCGCCTGCCGCACCGGATTGCGCGTCTGTGCGGCCGAGGCGACCAGCGGCGCGGAGCCCATGCCGGATTCGTTGGAGAACAGTCCGCGCGCCACGCCGTACTGCATCGCCAGGCGGATGCCTCCGCCGGTCAGTCCGCCGGTCACAGCGCCCGGCTTGAACGCCAGCACGAAAATGGCCTTGAGAGCCGGCAGCAGAAAATCGTAGTTGGCGCACAGAATAACGATGCAGCCGACCACATAGAACAGCGCCATCAGCGGCACCAGCTTTTCGCACACAACTGCGATGGATTCAATACCGCCAATAATGATAATCGCGGTGATAATGCCGAAAATAATGCCGATTGCGATACGCGGCAGGCTGATGGGAAGGTTGGTCTCCAGCACCTCGGCAATCGCGTTGATCTGCGTGCCGCAGCCGATGCCAAACGAGGCGAGCATGGCGAACAGCGCAAACAGCACCGCCATCACCTTGCCGAACTTCTTCCACTTGAGGCCGCGCTCAAGCGCGTACATCGCACCGCCCATCATGCGGCCGTCCGCGGTCTGCACGCGGTACTTGACCGCGATCAGGCTCTCCGCGTACTTTGTGGCAATGCCGAACACGCCGGTCAGCCAGCACCACAGCACGGCACCCGGTCCGCCGAGATAGATGGCCGTGCCGACACCAATGATGTTGCCCGTGCCGATGGTAGACGCGAGTGCGGTCGCCAGCGCCTGAAACTGACTGACGTCACCCGGTGAATCCGGGTCCTTTGTCACCGACAGGCGGATGCCGGTTAAGGTCTTGCGCTGGATGAAGCCCGTGCGGAACGTCATAAAAATATGCGTACCGCACAGCAGCACCAGCATGGGCAGCCCCCAGATCCAGCTGTCGATTTTGTTCATTAACGCAGCAATTACTTCCATGTATCCGATTCCTTCCTCACTTTTCTTCTCTTTCGGGGACAAGAGAAGGCGCTTACCCCATTTTGTTCGGATAAGCGTCGTAGACCTATATTATATCGAATTTTCCGAAAATATGCAAGCATATTCGTGCATATTCGACACTTTTTCGGCATTTGACGCGATATTGCGCGTTCTCCTATCGTATGCTATAATCGTATCGAATTAAAAACTATCGAGGTGTTCCCTATGAACTCTGTGAATTATAAACGGCTGGAAAAAGAGCCTGACCGACGTCATCCAGGAAGCACAGCTCAAGATTGGCTACGACCACCACCCGATCACGCTGTATTATCCCACGGAATCCGTGGCGCGTCTGCTCGGCACACCGGAGGAGGACGCGGACAACACCGAGCATGCGCTCGTTTCCCTTTCCGCGCACACCGCCGACACACTTGGCGCAATCCAAGTCACCCGCGATGACAAGCGCTTCTGCTTCCACATTTCCGCAGAAGGCACACAGTATGTGCATGAACAGCTGCCGGATCCCGCGTTTCTGCGTGCATTTCTGCAGGTAATGCGCGGTCTGACGGTCAGCTTTGACGATATTCTTGCGGTGTTCCATCAGTTTTCCGACAAAGTGCACTGCGAGAAGCTCGAGGGGGCAACGAGGAGTTTGACTACCTCGTATACTTCGAGGACGGCACACCGGACAGCTACCGCTACTGCATCAAGCTGGATGATGACGGTGACGCCGTCTATCACCGCTTTACGCCGGAGGATTATGCGGCGTTTGGGTTCTAAATCCCCATATAAGCATGAAAAAAGGACGCTCAAGGAGCGTCCTTTCTGTTTTGCGGTTTTACTGAGCGGCTTCAGTATCAGCCGTCTGAGCCTCGTCCGTCGAGGACTGGCTGTCGGTCGCGGACTGGTCTTCGCTCTGCGCGTCCTCAGTCTGTGCATTGCCGTCATCATCCGATGTATCGCTGTTCAGAACAGTCTGCACGTCAGCCGGCAGATAGTCCTTGGTGTTATCATAGGTGATCTCATCGTAAGCATCGGTGGTCTGGATGTCAGCCTCGTCGATCCACTGCTGCATCATCTCGTCGATCGAGCCGGCAGTGCCCTTTTCGGAAGCAACAGCCGCAATGATCGCATCGCGCATGTTCTCGAACTCATCCTGATTCAGCTCGCAGCGCTTGATGATATGGTAGCCGTACTGGCTCTTAACCAGGCCGGAAACTTCGCCTTCCTGCAGAGCCTTGGCAGCGTTGTAGAACTCGTCTACCATCTGACCCTCGGTGAAGGTATAGCCCTTGGCATACTGTGCTTCGCCTGCATCCTCGTTCTTCTCGGTCAGCAGCGCGTCAAAGTCCTCGCCGTTGTTCAGGCGATCCAGAACAGCCTGTGCTTCCTTCTTTGCTTCCTCATCTGTGCGAGTGGTCTCGCCGGTGGACGGATTCTTAGTCAGAATGAGGATGTGCTTTGCAGTGATGTAGTTGTCATCGAAATACTTCTGCAGCTCGTCATCGCTCGGAACACTTACGCCGTTCTCGCCGAAGTAGTAATCCTTCAGCACCTGTGCGCATGCGCTGACATACTGGTAGTTATTGTAGTTGTCCATGTCAAAGCCGATCGAAGCCAGGCGCTGCAGATAAGCATCCTCGCCGCCGAGCTGCTCCGCATTCTGCTTGTTTGCCGTAACAATGTTCTTCTTCTGGCTGTACGACAGGGACAGGCCCAGCTCATCCATCTTCTGCTTAACGATATGGATCAGAGCGACCTGCTGCTTTGCGGACTCCTTTGCGGCATCGCCGAATGTAGATGCCATATTCTTCTCAGAGAGACCGTACATAGCGTACATCTGCTGATAATTGATGATCTGGCTCATCATATAGCTTGCATACTCATCTGCGTGGATTTCCTCGCCGTTGACCGTCATAACGACCGGTGCATCGCTTTTCAGCTCCTGATAATCCACCACAAAGGTGGATGCGCCGTATGCGGTTGCGCTCATAACGACAGCCAGCATAACGACCAGCGCAACGATGCGCTGCACTAACTTGCTCATATTACTATGCTCCCTTTTCTGTATTTTACGAACGCTATCAGTATAACACTATTTCGGAACAGGCACAAGCGAAAACACAGAAACATCACAATTTTCGCTGCCCGCTGGGAACGCTGCCCGCTGGGGCACAAGGATGGACACCAAGGTTTCCACCCTTGTGAATCCCGCTTCCTTTATTCCTAATCTGGCGAAAATTAGAGACCGGCGACCGCTTCGAGAAGGAGAACGGCAGTCGGGTTACTCTTGCGTATCTTTCGTGAAATATTCGCAGTTCACAGATAGCTTACTGCTACACAGACGGTTTACTCTCCGCAGGCGCGACACAATAGTGTCGCGCAACTCATTGGCCTGGTAGCTACAGACAGCACCTGCGAATTTCATCTGATGATAAATGTTATACTGTAGGGTGCACCGACTCGGCGCACCTTTTCTAACGAAAAAACACCCGTAAAATGCAAAAATGGAGAATGAAAACCATCTGGTCAATTCTCCATTCTCCATTTTCCATTCTCAATTACTGCAAACAAAAGAGAACCGCTTCCGCGGTTCTCTTTGCTCATTTCGCGTCAAACCCTTGACAGATAACCTCAAACAGCTCATTGATACGCTCATAGCGTCCCTTGAGGTACAGCCAGCCGAACAGCGCCTCGAGTGCGGTCGCGTAGGCATACTCTGCCACGGAGGCCGACTTCGGCACGGATTTCGGCTTTGCGTTGCGTCCGTGACGCAGAACGGTCTGCTCGTCTTCATCGAGCATAGGCTGAATGCGCTTTTACCGCTTCCGCCTGCGCGGACGCACGAACGAGCTGGATCGTACGGCTGTGCAGGTTTTTCGCGGTCTGAGTGCCGCCGCACGCCAGATGCGTGCGCACGAGTATCTCATAAACAGCGTCGCCCACATGGGCGAGTGCAAGACTCGTCATGCGGGCGATCGCAGCGTCATCCAGCACAGGGTGCAGATGATCGGTCATTACTTGTCCTCAGCAGCCTTTGCTTCAGCGGCCTGCTTTGCAGCCTCAGCCTTAGCCTTGGCAGCAGCAGCCTGCTTAGCCTGCATTTCCTTGAACTTGGCCTTCTCTTCCTCGGTCGGAACCGGCTCGATGCAGCCCTTCGGGCAAACCTTGGTGCACATCTTGCAGTTCTTGCACTTGTCGTAGTCGATCTTGGCAACGCCGTCTACTACGTGAATTGCATCGAACTTACAGGTCTTCTCACACATCTTACAGCCGATACAGCCGTTGGAGCAAACCTTCATAACCTCCGGGCCCTTGTCCTTGTTCACGCAGTTAACGTGAACCTTCTTGACCTCGGATACCAGGTTAATGATCTTCTTCGGGCAGGTGGAAACACACTTGCCGCAGGCAACACACTTGTCGGTATCAACCTTTGCAACGCCGTCCACGATGTGGATTGCGTCAAACGCACAGGCCTTTACGCAGGAGCCGAGGCCCATGCAGCCAAAGGAGCAAGCCTTCGGGCCGCTTGCTACACGCATTGCAGCGTTGCAGTCCTGCAGACCCTCGTAGTTTGCCTTGTCCTTTGCGTTGCAGCCGCCGTTGCAGTAAACGTGTGCAACCTGACGGTCGCCGGCAGCAACCTCAACGCCGAGTACCTTTGCGATCTTCTCAGCCGCAGCAGCACCGCCGACCGGGCAGCCGTTGACCGGCGCACGGCCCTCTACGATTGCAGCAGCCAGACCGTCACAGCCCGGGAAGCCGCAGCCGCCGCAGTTAGCGCCCGGCAGGCACTCGCGCGTACCAGCGGGATGCGCTCGTCAACCTCTACGGCGAAAACCTTAGCGGCAACGCCGAGCAGGATTGCGAAAACGATACCCATGATGAACAGTACCGCTACCGCGTAAATAACATTTTGCATATCCATTTCTTGTGTCCTCCCTTACCAAATCGACAGGCCGGAGAAGCCCATGAAGGACATAGCCAGCAGCGCTGCTGCAACCAGCGAGATCGGGAAGCCTTCAAAGCACTTCGGGCACTTGGAAGTAGCGTCCAGACGCTCACGGATGGAAGCGAACAGCACGATTGCTAGCGTGTAGCCGACACCGGCTGCAACGCCGTATACCATAGAGCCGATGAAAGAATAGCTGTTGGAAATGTTGGTCTTAGCTGCGCCAAGTACCGCACAGTTGGTGGTGATCAGCGGCAGGAAGATACCGAGCGCAGAGTACAGCGACGGCATAGCCTTCTTCATGAACATCTCGACGAACTGAACCAGCGTTGCAATTACGAGAATGAACGCGATGGTCTGCATGTAGCCCAGACCCAGGGGTTCGAGAATGAAGTACTGTACAGCCCACGATGCTGCGGAAGCGATTGCCATAACGAAGATAACCGCCATGCCCATGCCGAGCGCGGTGTCGGTCTTCTTGGATACGCCGAAGAACGAGCAGCAGCCGAGGAACTGAACGAGAATGTAGTTGTTGACCAGGATTGCCGCGATTGCGAGCGACAGGATATCGGTCAAACCCATAGAGGCAGGTAAATTAAACACTTACTTGTCCTCCTTTCGAGCCATGATCTTCTGGATCGCAGCCAGGATGAAGCCCATCATGAGGAAGCCGCCGGCCGGCAGGATCATCATGACCATCGGGTTGGAGTGGAAGAACGGAACTGCGATGCCGTTTACGCCGTTAACGTAACCGGACAGGATGGTGCCTGCGCCGAGCAGCTCACGGAAGAAGCCCATGAGTACCAGAGCGAAGGTGAAGCCCAGACCCATTACAACACCGTCGAGTGCGGACGGCAGAACCTTGTTCTTGGAAGCATACGCCTCGGCACGGCCGAGGATGATGCAGTTTACTACGATCAGCGGCAGGAACAGACCAAGGGACGATGCCAGCGACGGCAGGAATGCCTGCATGGACAGGTCGATCATGGTTACGAAGGTTGCGATGATCGTGATGAATGCTGCGATACGGATCTTATCCGGGATAATTCTGCGCATCGCGGAAATAACGATATTGGAGCAGATGAGAACGACGGTAGCCGCCGCGCCCATGCCGATCGCATTCTGCAGAGAAGTGGTGGTTGCCAGCGTCGGGCAAAGACCGATCGTCTGCATGAAAACCGGGTTATCGAGGATAACGCCCGATTTCAGCTGTTCAGAAAATTTCATTTGGCTTTTCCTCCTTAACCCAGAGTAGCGACATATGCTGCCGCAGTATTAACGCCGTCGGTTACAGCACGGGAGGTGATGGTAGCGCCGGTGATCGCATTGATCGTGCCGCCGTCGCCACCTTGAGCTGACCGTCAGCAGTCTGACCTGCAAACTGGGTGATCCAGTTCGGGTCTGCCTGGCTCTTCGCACCGAGGCCCGGGGTCTCAGCGTGAGAGGTTACCTTTGCACCTGCAACGGTGCCGTCCGCATTGATGCCGACGATCATCGTCAGGTTGCCGCCGAAGCCCTTCGGCTCTACCTGTACGCAGTAGCCGATCTCTTCGCCGTCCTTGGTTGCCTTTGTAAACGCCGTCAATCTGAGCAGCGGTACGGCCTGCCGGCAGGGTTACGCCAGCGGCTGCAACGTCCTCAGCGGACAGTGCGGTGTCGAGATCCTCGAAATCAGCGTCCGGGATGATCTCTGCCATTGCTGCGTTGCGGGTTTCGATACCGTTCTGGGTGATCTTATCCGCGGTTACACCGTTGATAACACCCAGCAGCAGTGCACAGATGAACGTGATGAGGCCCAGTACGACGACAAGCTGTACGATGCCGCCTTCCTTTTTTGCTGTTATCCATGATTTACTGCGCCTCCTTCTTAGCCTTGTCAAGCTGATAGCCGAACTTGCGCGGATGGGTCTTCTTGTCGATTGCCCAAACCAGCGTGTTCATGATCAGGATGGAGTAGGATACGCCCTCCGGCAGACCGCCGAAGTAGCGGATGAATACCGTCAGCAGACCGCAGCCAACGCCGAAGATGATCTGGCCCTTCAGGGGTAACCGGGCTGGTAACGTAGTCGGTAGCCATGAAGATCGCGCCGAGCATCAGGCCGCCGGACAGTACCTGGCTGAGCATCCACTGTACGCGGGAAACATCGCCGGACAGCGGAACAGGAAGGTGATGACAGCAACAGTAAGGATGTAAGCTGCCGGAATGTTGATGGTGATAACCTTGCGCCACAGCAGGTAAACGCCGCCTGCCAGCAGAGCCAGCGCGGAGGTCTCACCGATAACGCCGCCGGTCTGACCGAGCAGCATCTCCAGCAGGCCGGTATCAGCCGGTACAGCACCGGTCTTAAGGGTAGCCAGCGGAGTTGCGGTGGAGATTGCGTCGGTAACGGTTACGTTGCCGAACAGCGGCAGGTTTGCATGCGGAGCAGTCCAGGTGGTCATGAAACCGGCCCAGGATGCCATCATGAACGCACGGGCACCGAGTGCCGGGTTCATAAAGTTCTTGCCGATGCCGCCGAACAGCATCTTAACAACGATGATGCCGAACAGGGCACCGAAAGCGCTCAGCCACAGCGGAGCTGCAACCGGAATGTTGAATGCGATAAGTACGCCCGTAACCAGGCAGGACAGGTCGCCTACGGTGTTCGGGTGATGAACGATTTTGTTGTAAATGGTCTCAAACACAAGGCTTGCCACCATTGCAATAACAACATGGATCAGCGCACGAGCGCCGAAGGTGTAAACTGCAACCGCCAGTGCCGGAACAAGTGCGATGAGCACATCGAGCATAAGGCTCCGGGTGTCATCATCCGCCTTGATATGCGGCGAGGAGGTTACGACTACTTTGCTAAGATCATAAGCCATTTTCGTTTTCCTCCTTACTTGTTCTCTGCGGGCTTTTCAGCCTCTGCCTTTGCAGCAGCCTCCGCCTCGGCCTTTTTTTCTTCTCAGCCTCAGCCTTGGCGCGCTCTGCAGCACGCTTAGCCTGGATCTTGCCCTTGGTCAGACGGAACTGTGCAACCAGCGGGATACGAGCCGGGCAGACGTAAGCGCAGGAGCCGCACTCGATGCAGTCCATCATGCCGCAGTCAACGGCGTTGTCCAGATCCTCCTGCTTGCCGTATACATTCATGTAGATCGGCAGGAGATGCATCGGGCAGGCGTTGATGCACTTGCCGCAGCGGATACACTGGGGATCCTTAACGCGCTTATCCTCATTGCCTGCAAAGGCGAGGAATGCGTTGGTGCCCTTGACAACCGGAGCATCCAGAGAGAACTGGGCGTTGCCCATCATCGGGCCGCCGGCAAGGAGCTTGTTCGGAGCTTCCTTGAAGCCGCCGCAGGCATCGATCAGCTTTTTCGATCGGGGTGCCGATGCGTGCTTCGAGGTTCTTCGGCTCGGCAACAGCGGAACCGGAGATGGTAACGATACGGCGGATGACCGGCATGCCGGTGGTGAAGCGGCGGTAAACCGCACCTGCGGTATCTACGTTGAATACCGCGCAGCCGGCGTCTGCCGGCAGCTTGCCTGACGGAACTTCACGGCCGGTGCAGGCATTGATCAGCTGCTTCTCAGCACCCTGCGGGTACTTGCAGGTCAGCGGATACAGCTTGAGGCGCGGATCATCCGCGATCAGCTCTTCGATCTTGGCGAAGGTATCCTTCTTGTTTTCCTCGATCGCAATGATCGCGGTCTGTACGCCCATGATGTCGGCCAGCATCTTCAGGCCGCCGATGGTCTCTTCCGGACGCTCGAGCAGCAGGCGATGGTCGGACGTGATGTACGGCTCACACTCTGCAGCGTTGATGATGACCGTGTCGCACTTACCGATACCGGACTGGATCTTGACATGGGTCGGGAAGGTTGCACCGCCATGACCGACGATGCCGGCAGAACGGATGCACTCGATACGCTCCTCATTGCTCATGGAAGCGAAGTCGTAGGGATGCACGGACTCGTGCTTGCGGTCCTCGCCATCATTTTCAATTACGATGGACAGAACCTTGCTGCCGTTCGGATGCAGGCGAGGCTCGATTGCCTTTACCTTGCCGGAAACGGTAGCATGGACAGGAGCGCTGACAAAGCCGCCGGCTTCCGCGATAGGCTGTCCCAGGTCCACGGTGTCGCCGACCGAAACGATCGGCTTTGCCGGTGCGCCGATGTGCATGGAAACCGGCAGGATTACCTCATCAGGCAATGCCAGCTTCTCGATCGGCTTGGTGTTTGTCGCGGATTTATAGCCCGGGTCTGCGTGAGTACCCGGGTGTATGCCGCCACGGAACGAATACGCCATTTCTTTCACCTCTCTAATATTTTGCGCAAGAAGAACCGGACGCGCCCGGCTTCCTCTTCTTCAGAAATTGGCTGGCTATGCGTGGAGCATAGCCTTACAGTATAGATTATACTGTTTTTTGTACAGTATTGGCAAGACCAAAAAAAAAAAATAGAATAAAATACAGATAAACTTTGTACATCTTGTTAAGTCTATCATTTTTATCCGCTTTTTTCTTTGTGAATAACGCTCGGGTTCGGTCAGTTTAAACGGATGCAGGTATTCCCTTTCCGGCTTGCATTTTTCGCAAAACCGGCTGAACTGCGCGCAAAATGCGAAGTTTTGCCCTCTGCCTTTTGTGCACATTTTTCGTATACTGCTATTGACTTTCCCTTTCTTCGGTTATAATATGAATACATGAACATATGAGCAATTGTTCATATATCATCAACCATCACCGACAGGAGGCGATCCGAAATGGCAGACGAACACAAGCATGAGGATACCTTATTAAATGAAGAAGTGCATGAGCACGAACATCATCATCACGAACACGATGAAGATAACTGCGACTGCGGCTGCGGACATCATCACCACCACGATGAGAACGAGGAGCACGAGCACCATCATCATGACGACGACGATGACTGCGATTGCGGCTGCGGACACCATCATCACCACGATGAGGATGAGGAGCACGAGCACCACCATCATCATGACGACGACGATGACTGCGACTGCGGCTGCGGACATCATCACCACCACGATGAGGACGAGGAGCACGAGCACCACCACCATCATCATGACGATGACTGCGATTGCGGCTGCGGACATCATCATCACCACGATGAGGACGAGGAGCACGAGCACCACCATCATCATGACGATGACTGCGATTGCGGCTGCGGACACCATCACCACCACGATGAGGACGAGGGGCACGAGCACCACCACCATCATCATGACGATGACTGCGACTGCGGCTGCGGACATCATCATCACCACGATGAGGACGAGGAGCACGAGCACCACCACCACGAACATTCTGCAGGCGCGCACAGCGTCAAGCGCGTTTACACGCTGCAGAATGTCGGCTGTGCACACTGCGCGGCAAAAATGGAGCAGCGCATCAGCGAACTCGAGGGCGTGGAGGACTGCGTTCTCGTATTTGAGACCAAGCAGCTGCGCATAACCGGCGAAAATCCGGATGCGCTCCTGCCTGAAATCCGCAAAATCTGCTCCGACATTGAGAGTGAAGCCAAGGTCATTGCACCCAAGTCCAAGCACTACGGCAAGGACAGTCAGCGCGTTTACACGCTCGAAAACCTCGGCTGCGCACACTGCGCTGCGAAAATGCAGCACCAGATCAGCCAGCTGGACGGCATCGACGATTGCGTGCTGGTCTACGAGACCAAGCAGCTGCGCGTCAAGGGCGACAATCCTGATGCACTGCTTCCCGAAATCCGTAAAATCTGCTCAAATATCGAGAGCGAAGTCAAGGTAATCGCTCCCGAGGAGGAAAAGGAAGAGAGCAGCAGCCATCCGCTTGCCGAAATGCTCATCGGTGCAGCGCTGTTCGTTGCCGGTTTGCTCATTCCGGCCATGGCTGTCAAGCTGGTGCTGCTCATCGCGGCTTACCTGCTGCTCGGCCGCCATGTCCTGCTGACGGCTGTCAAGAACATCGGCCGCGGTCAGATATTTGACGAAAACTTCCTGATGGCCGTTGCAACCATCGGTGCATGGGCGGTCGGCTCGTTCGACGAGGCTGTCGGCGTTATGCTGTTCTACCGAGTCGGCGAATACTTTGAGGACCGTGCGGTTGACCGTTCGCGCAAGCAGATCATGGACGCGATCGACCTGCGTCCCGGAGACGGTAAATCTGGTCAAGGACAACGGCAAAATCGAGGTTATTCCTGCTGAGGACGCACAGGAGGGCGACATTGTCCTGGTACGCCCGGGCGACCGCGTTCCGCTGGACGGCGAGGTTGTCGAAGCCGAAAGCCGTCTGGATACCTCGGCTGTCACAGGCGAGCCGGTCCCGGTTCGTGTCGCTGCCGGCGACAAGGCAACCTCCGGCTGTGTCAACACCGACGGTGCGATCAAGCTGCGTGTCACCCACATTCTCGCTGAGAGCATGGTACAGCGCATTCTCGACAGCGTGGAGAATGCAGCGGCCCGCAAGCCGAAGATCGACCGCTTTATCACCCGCTTCTCCCGTGTCTACACCCCGGCGGTCGTCGCGATTGCCCTGCTGACCGCCATTATCCCGAGCCTTGTTACCGGCGAGTGGCACAAGTGGGTCTACACCGCGATGACCTTCCTTGTAATCTCCTGCCCGTGCGCACTGGTGCTCAGCGTACCGCTGACCTACTTCTCCGGCATCGGCGCAGGCTCCAGACGCGGTATCCTGTTCAAGGGCGGCGCTTCTCTGGAAGCACTGAATAACGTTAAGACCATCGTTATGGATAAGACCGGCACCATCACCAAGGGCAACTTTGTGGTACAGAAGGTCGTTCCGGCGCAGGGCGTTCCGCTCGATGAGAATGAACTTCTGTGGCTGGCTGCCGCCTGTGAAGGCGCTTCCACCCACCCGATCGCCAAGTCCATCATCAACTCCTACGAGGAGCGCAAAACGTCCGCGGCAAAGGCCGGCGACTTTTCTCTTGTTGCCGTTGGTGCAACGGTTGAGAACATCCGCGAACAGGCCGGCGAAGGCGTTTTCGCCGAGCTTGAAGGCAAAACTATACTCTGCGGCAACGTAAAGCTGATGGAGCGCAATAATATCGACCTTTCCGGCTACCACGGCACCCCGGGCAGCACGGAAGTGCTGCTGGCGATGGACGGTCACTTTCTCGGTCATGTTGACATTTCCGATACCATCAAGGCAGATGCCAACTCCGCAATCAGCCGCATGAAGGCTCAGGGACTCACCACCGCCATGCTGACCGGTGACGGTCAGGCCAGTGCGGACGCGGTTGCGCAGGAAGTCGGCATTGACGAAGTGCGTGCCCGCCTGCTCCCGCAGGATAAGCTATCGGCGCTGACCGATATCCGCGAAAGCGCGGTGCGGTTATGTTCGTCGGTGACGGCATCAACGATGCTCCCGTACTCGCCGGTGCAGACGTCGGCGCGGCAATGGGCAGCGGCGCAGATGCGGCAATCGAGGCCGCAGATGTGGTGTTCATGAAGGCCGACCTGACTTCCATCCCGATCTCGGTCAAGATCGCCCGCAAGGCGAATATCGTCTCCAAGGAGAACATCGTGTTTGCACTCGCGGTCAAGATCCTCGTTATGATCCTCGGTCTGTTCGGTATCGCATCCATGTGGCTGGCCGTATTCGCCGATACCGGCGTGGCTATGCTGTGCGTGCTCAATTCGATCCGCATGCTGTATATGAAGACCGAATAACACATACTCTTTGCACCTCTTATATAGAAAGGCTCCCGTTCCGGTTGGAATGGGAGCCTTTTTGTATACCATATAGTCTGTGCTGATACACAGGGTTTCCGCCTGAAAGGCGAACGGAACTCGCCTGCGCGGCGGCGGTGCGCACAACGAGGGTAGAAACCGCAGGTGTCTATCCTCTTGCCCACCGCCGTGGGTATGGCGGTTACTTATGAAAAACATACTCTTTTCTGAAAGTCCTCGGTGCCATACCAACCGCCTTGAAAACTGCGCATTGAAATGGCTCGGGTTGTCATACCCCACCTGCGATGCAATCCGCGTTACCGGCAAATCAGTTGTGATGAGCAGCGTCTGCGCTTCGCCAATCCTGCGGCGCAGAACATACTGCAGCGGCGAATATCCAGTCACTTCCTTGCAGATATGTGCCAGATAGTACGGACTGACATGCAGCGCATCCGCCATCTGCTGCAGAGAAAATTCGTCCGCAAAATGCTTGTCGATGTAATCCTTGATGCGCTGTGCAAAGGCATTGCCGCTGTGCGTGCTGCCCTCGGCTGCGGTCGCGCGGAACTGCTGCACAAGCGTCAGGATCGCAAGCAGAAGATGATGTGCACCGTCGTCGTTGCCCTCGGTCAGCTCATTGTAAAGCACGTCATACAGATGCTCCAGCCGCACGGTCTGCGGCTCGGTCAGGCGGCACACCGGACACGAATCCTCCGCGATCAGCGTATTTTCACGCAGTCCGGGCACAGCCAGTCCGCCAAGCGCCAGACTCGAGGTTGCCACCGGCCGATCCGGTCCGGACGGCTCATCGTGCACGACGCGGCTGTTGAAGATGAACAGATCGCCGCGGCGTGCCTCATACGGCGTGCCGCCGACAAAATAGCGGCTCTCGCCGCCTCGCACGAGTACAATTTCCACTAAATCATCATGCGCATGCATAACGCGCGGATGTGCCGACGCCTTCTCATCTGTGCGGCTGACCGAAAACAGACGCGGCATCTGCGTCAGGCTGAATGGCGCTTCATATTCCTTTTTCACAAAGCATTGAATCATAAAAACGCTCCTTTTTCCCTCAATTTCGCGGCAAAAAGCGCCTTTCTGCGGCGGAGATAGTATCCGCAAAAAAAACCAGCCGGTCGGGATAGCAATCCGGATACCGACTCACCGACCGGCCCTGCCAGCGCAAACCAGAGCAAACCTTTGGCGATACTGCCTTTGTCAGATCGCGGTACATATCATCAGATAAACTTATTATAGCGCTCCTGCGATGAAAAACTCAATGCAGCGCTTCGCCCGCTGCGGTCCGGCAGGGCTGCGGATAACAGAAAGCCTGCCACCTATGGTGACAGGCTTTCTCTATGCTGATTTTATCGAATCGGCAGCATCTTGCCGGTCTCGAAGGATTCCTTGCAGCGGTAAGCAGCCTCCTCGGAAACGGCGGTGCCGTCATAAACGGTGAGGTCAGCCGGCTTGGTGTTGTCGCGGACATGGCCGGTGAAGGCAGCCATCTCGGCTACGAAAGCCTCGTGCCAGCGGCTCATGAAGTCCGGATAATACTCCTCGCGGGAGCCGTGCTCATCCACGATATTCAGCAGGTTCTTTGCGCCGACGTTTGCAATGCGCAGCGTGCCGTGCGTGCCGATAATCTCGGTCTCGACATTGCAGCCTGCGGCATGGGTGCGGTTGGTGAACATGAAGCCCATTGCGCCGTTCTCCATCTGGATGGTAGCAGCTGCGTTGTCCGCATCGTTCAGCTCCTTGTACAGGTCGAACTCGAATACGCCGCCGATTGCCCATACATTCTTGACATCCGAGCCGGTGAACCAGCGGATGAGGTCGATATCATGTACGCACATATCGAGGTACTGACCGCCGGAGTGCGGTGCGAACTTCAGAGTGGAACTCGATGGTGGAACGCGGGTCCTGCGTGTAGGAGCGAACCAGAACAACCTTGCCGATATCGCCGTTGTCAATCTTGCGCTTTGCCTCGGCGTAGGACTTGTCAAAGCGGCGCATGAAGCCAAGCTGGAAAATCAGGTCGGGATGTGCCTCGATGACCTTCTCGGCAGCCTTGCACTGTGCAACATCCGTGCCGAGCGGCTTCTCGCAGAAAACGTGCTTACCGTGGTTCATGGCAATTTCAATCTGCTGGCAGTGCAGGAAGGACGGGGAAACGATAACGATCGCGTCCAGCTCCGGATTCTTGCACATTTCCTCAAAATCGGTGTAAGTATTCGGCACGCCGAGCTCTGCCGCAACTTCCTTTTACGCGGTTTGCATCTACGTCGCAGATGGCTGCCAGTTCGCAGCCCGGAACCTGCGTTGCAAGGTTCTTCGCGTGCTCATAACCCAGACGACCCAGACCTACCGAACCAACCTTAACAGTTTTCATGGTATATTCTCTCCTTTTATATGTAACTCTCTCTCTCTTACGCGGCGGTTTTGCCGCTCTCCATTTGATGATTCTATTGTAGCGTTTCGGGGGCTGAAAAAACAGAGCATTCTTGCGAAAAGAACGCCCCTATTTGCGGGATATAAGCTGGTCTCTCGAGCAAACTTTCAAATTCTTGCGATCGATGTAAAAAGGCAGACCCGACGGTCTGCCTTTACGCTTACGTTCTCAGCTGACATGAATGACGGCCACCGGACAGCCGCCTGCGGCCTCCTGCGCACCCGCCTGCTCCTCTGCGGTCTCCGGCTGATGATGGACTTCGGCAAGGCCGTCCTCCGCAATGCGGAACACGGAAGGACACGTTCCTTCACACAGACCGCAGGAAATACAGCCGTCTCGTTCGATTGTAATGTGCATACCGATACACTCCTTTCGGAGATTCAGTTTGCCCCGTTTCCGATGATTTATGCGTGCCTGCGCAGAAATTCCCGTACTTCGTCTGCTGTCGGCACCGAGGGAGCCGCGCCTGTGCGCGAGACTGCGAGAGCGGATGCCGCCGAAGCCTCCTGCAGCGCGGTCTGCACCGATTTCCCTGCGCTGACCGCCGCAAGAAAGTATCCGCAGAAGGTATCTCCGGCAGCGGTGGTGTCCACGGCCTTTACCTTAAATGCAGGAAGCTGAAACCGACCTTCCTCTCCATCATACAGCACACCGTCCGCGCCGACGGTCATAACGACCGACGCATGCGGATATTTTGCCCGCAAAGCCAGCGTATCCTCGAAATCTGCATTTGCATCCGTTCCCGCAAGCTGTGCCGCTTCAATTTCATTCACCATAAACAGGCTGACGCACGCAAGCGGCAGCTTTTCGGTATTCTCTGGCACGGGAGACGGATTGAACACCACCCCCGCAGTCCCTTTTCATGCGCACGGCAGATGATCTCCGGCACGAGGTTGACCTCATTCTGCAGCAGCACCCAGTCGTCCGGCTGCGCGGTGTCGAGCACCCGCTCGATATACTCGCTCGTCATGCTGCGGTTTGCGCCGCCGAACACGATAATCCGGTTCTGACCGGCGGCGTTTATCTCGATAACGGCATGTCCGGACGGCCCGTCCACCTCGCGCAGCAGCGAGGTATCCGCACCGGATTCCCGCAGCAGATCGGCCATAAAGCGGCCTTCCGCGCCGATCGCGCCCGCGTGCAGCACCTCTGCGCCCGCTCGAGCCGCCGCCAGTGACTGGTTGAGCCCCTTGCCTCCCGCAGCCACGGCATAGTCCTTCGCGGTGATGGTCTGTCCCGGCCGTACAAACTGCTCCACCTGATATACCTTATCTATATTCAGCGAACCGAAATTGATGATGCGCATAGCTTCGCTCTCCTTCTCTTTTTCTGTCAGTATAGCATATCCGTCCTCCAGCCGCCACTATAAGCATCTTTTTATTGGTATTTTCTCCAAAATCGCTGAGTTACAATTGACTTACCTGTCAAAAAAGTTCTATTATTTTAATATGTTTCTACAAGAAAGGGAGGGGACTTTTTTGAGTCGTTTATCCATTGAAACGCCGGGCAAGGCTGAGACCGTCATTGCCGGCTTGTACCGGGATATGGAGCGGCGCATTGCCGCCAGCCCTCCGGGCCTGTGTCCGGTGGATATGTCCCTGTCGTTTCTGCAGCTGTGCCATGCACAGACCTGCGGCAAATGTGTCCCCTGCCGGATCGGGCTGGGGCAGCTGACCACTCTGCTCGAGCAAGTGCTGGATTCCACCGCAACACCGGAGACCATTGACCTGATCGAGAAACCGCCCGTGTTATTCAGGATACGGCGGATTGCGCCATCGGCTATGAGGCTGCCCGCATGGTTCTGCAGGGCGTGCAGGGCTTTCGCGATGACTACCTCTCCCATGTGGAGAGCGGCCGCTGCCTGTTCGGCTGGGATCATCCGGTGCCGTGTGTGGCACTGTGCCCGGCCGGAGTGGATATTCCCGGGCTACATTGCACTCGTGCGTGCCGGCCGTTACAATGACGCGGTGCGCCTGATCCGCAAGGATAACCCCATGCCGACCGCCTGCGCGTACATCTGCGAGCACCCGTGCGAGGCGCGCTGCCGCCGCAGCATGGTGGACGATGCGGTCAACATCTGCGGCATCAAGCGTTTCGCGTGCGACCACGCGGACAACACCACGCCGCCGGATCCCGCACCTTCGACCGGCAAGCGCATCGCCATCATCGGCGGCGGACCGGGCGGTCTGTCGGCGGCGTATTTCTGTCGCTGATGGGGCACCAGGTCGTAGTCTATGACCAGCGTCCCAAGCTCGGCGGCATGCTGCGCTACGGCATTCCGGATTATCGTCTGCCGCAGGACAAGCTGGATGCGGATATCGACTTCATCCTGTCCACCGGCATTGAGGTGCACACCGGCGTTTCCATCGGCCGCGATATTTCGTTCGCCGAGATTGAGAACCAGTACGACGCGGTTTACATCTCCATCGGCGCGCATACCGACAAGAAAACCGGCATTCCCGGCGAGGACGCAGTCGGCGTACACTCCGCGGTGCAGCTGCTCCGCGACATTGGCGAGGGTCGCGTGCCGGACTTCAAGTGCAAGCGCGTCTGCGTCATCGGCGGCGGCAACGTGTCGATGGATGCAACCCGAACCGCAATCCGTCTCGGTGCCTCCGCAGTAACGTGCGTCTACCGCCGGCGCGTGACCGATATGACCGCACTCGCAGAGAGATCGAGGAAGCACAGAGCGAAGGCTGCCAGATTCTCTCGCTGCAGGCGCCCGATCACATTGAGACCGATGAAACGGGCCGCGTTACCGCTCTGTGGACACGTCCGCAGCTCATCGGTGCCTACGGCAAGGACGGTCGTCCGCGTCCCTACGATGCCGATCAGCCGCTGCTCCGCACGCCGTGCGACGTTGTCATCGTCGCTATCGGCCAGTCCATCGATGCAAAGCCGTTCGAGCAGGTTGCACCGGTCGTGCGCGGCAAGATCCAGGCTGAATCCGACGCATTTGTGCCGAACACCCCGCATGTATTCGCGGGCGGCGATGCCGTTACCGGTCCGGCGACCGTTATCCGCGCGGTAGCCGCCGGCAAGGTGGCTGCGGCCAACATTGACGCACACCTCGGCTTCCGTCACGTTATCAAGAGCGATGTTGAGATTCCGGCACCGCATCTGACCAACATGCCGGCCTGCGGCCGCATCGAGCTGCGCAGCAGACCCGCCGAGGAGTGCGTCGGCAACTTTGATCTGGTAAAGTGCGGCATGACCGAGCAGGAGGTTCATCAGGAGACCTCCCGCTGCCTGCGCTGCGACCACTTCGGCTACGGTATTTTCAAGGGAGGGCGTTCTTCTAAATGGTAAATCTGACGATCAATTCTATCCCGGTGACTGTACCGGAAGGCACCACCATTCTGGATGCCGCCGCCTCTGTCGATATCGAAATCCCCAGCCTGTGCTACCTAAAAAGAGCTGAACGAAATCTCCGCCTGCCGCGTCTGCTGTGTCGAGGTAGAGGGCGAAGGCAAGCTGGTTCCCTCGTGCAACAACGTTGTGCGTGAAGGCATGGTCATCCGCACCAATTCTCCGCGTGCACTCGAGGCGCGCCGCGTCAATATGGAGCTTATCCTCTCGCAGCACGACAACAAGTGCGCGACCTGTATCCGCTCGGGCACCTGCCAGCTGCAGAAGATTGCAAACGATATGGGCATTCTGGGTGTTTCCTACCCCACCGACCTTGCACGCGGCAAAAAGGCCGACTGGACGACCACGTTCCCGCTCTACCGCGATGTAAACAAGTGCATCAAGTGCATGCGCTGCATTCAGGTATGCGACAAGGTGCAGTCGCTGTCCGTCTGGGATATCAGCGGCTCGGGTGCGCGCACCACCATTGATGTTTCGGGAAACCGCGTGATCAAGCAGGCGGACTGCTCGCTGTGCGGTCAGTGCATCACGCACTGTCCGACCGGCGCTCTGCGCGAGCGCGATGACACGCAGAAGGCATATGCTGCGCTCGGTGATCCGGACCGCGTGACCATTGTGCAGATTGCTCCGGCCGTGCGTGCTGCATGGGGCGAAGCCTTCGGCATGCCGACCGGCAAGGCAACCGTCGGTCAGCTGGTGTCCGTTCTGCGCAAGCTGGGCGCGGATTATGTGTTCGACACCACGTTTTCCGCCGATCTGACCATCATGGAGGAGGGCACCGAGCTGCTCCAGCGCCTGCAGGCGGGCGATCTGGACAACCAGCCGATGTTTACCTCGTGCTGCCCGGGCTGGGTGCGCTTTTTGAAGTCGCAGTTCCCGGAAATGACCGGCCGTCTGTCCACCGCCAAGTCGCCGCAGCAGATGTTCGGCGCGGTCGGCAAGACCTGGCTGGCACACAACCTCGGCGTGGATGCGGACAAAATTTACAGCATCTCCATCATGCCGTGCATCGCAAAAAAGGCCGAGCGCGAGCTGCCGAGCATGGATTCGGCCGGTCACGGCAGCGATGTCGATCTGGTCATCACCACCCGAGAGCTGGCGCGCATGGCGCGTGCCGAGCACCTCGATGTGGAAAACATCGCGGAATCCGCGTTTGATTCTCCGCTGGGCGACGGCACCGGCGCAGGCGTTATTTTCGGCGCGACCGGCGGCGTTATGGAGGAACCGCGCTGCGTTCGGCGTACTTCCTCACCACCGGCGAAAATCCGTCGCCGGATGCATTCCGCGAGGTGCGTGACGACGGCACGATTTCTCCGCTGCCGTGGCGCGAACGACGTTCGAGCTGGCAGGCCGGACTGTGCGCTGCGCGGTAGCAAGCGGACTGGGCAACGCACGTCAGCTTCTGCACTCGCTGCAGCGCCGTGAGGTACACTATGAGTTTGTGGAGATCATGGCCTGCCCCGGCGGCTGCGCGGGCGGCGGCGGTCAGCCGGTGGACGGCACCGACCGCGAAAAAGGCCGCCGACCGCGGCAAGGTTTTTTCCGACTCGATCAGAATGCGCCGCTGCGTTTTTCGCATGAAAATCCGGCGGTTCAGGCGCTGTACCGTGAGTATCTGGATGAGCCGTGCTCGCACAGAGCGGAGGAATTGCTGCATTGCGACCATTTCGCATGGCAGATGGACGCTGCCCGCTGAGGGCACAAGAGGATAACAACCTACGGTTTTTACCCTCTTGTGAATCTCCCATTTCCCTTATTTCTTAATCCGGCGCAGGTCAGAGACCGGCGACCGCTTCGAAAAAATGGGGAACGGCAGAGGATTTTTCGTATACTACGGACGGACCGACAGGTCCGTCCTTTTTCTTTACATATAAGCAGTTCAGATAGTGTGCTGCTACACATACGGTTCAATCAACGCAGCGTGCGGCACAAGGTGAATTGCCCGCAGGGCAAGAGAAGGTCCCCTGGGGGATAGCAGTGCCGCACAATTCGTCAGTCCGGAGATTTTAGACAGCACCTGCGAGGATAAATTATACCCAACAGATAAATTCACAGGTGCCTTCCGTTATAACACACCAAAGAATTGCGCGACACTGTTATGTCGCGCCTGCGTTGATTAAACCACATGTGTAGCAGTAATTTATCCGACACTGCGAATCGGTCGAGAAAGACACAGAAGTAAAAATCCTCTGCCGTACCCTTATAGTCTCAGTTCTCTGACAGGCAGACGCTAAGAGGAAACGGGGAGATTCATAAGAGGGGTGGAAACCTTGGTGTCCATCCCTCTTATGCGCCCGCCGCGTAGGCGAACACCCGCTGAGTCTCAGCGAAAAACTCCCCGCCCATTAGGGGCCAAACACGCCTGCGCAGTTCGTGTCCCCATCTATTCGGTGCAAAAAAGACAGAAAAACGGCACAGCCAACGCTGTGCCGTTTCGCTTATTTATTCGATATTCTGTGCGCAGATAATGGAAATTTCCGAACCCTTATTACTGTTTTCCGGCTGAATATTCTTCTGCAGCAGGTCTGCGAGCAGGCGCAGCGGCTGGCTGCCCTGCCGGAACAGATCCTGTGTGATGGTCAGATCAAGCGAGCCGTCAAGCAGCATTTGCTTGCGTCTCAGCGACATATCATGTGCAATCACACGCACCTGCTGATCCATGCCTGCAGCTTTGAGTGCGTCCACGCAGCCGGTAACGCTGCGGTTTGCCATATAGATGGCCGCCGGCGGATTGTCTGACTGCAGCGCCGCCGTGACGCGGTTATAGGTCAAACGGTAGTCGTTATAGGTCTCCTCAATCTCGATCTGCGAGGAAGAGAAGCCCTTTTTCTTTAGATGCTCGCAGAAGCCGTCTAAACGGGTGCGGTGGCCATCGTACTCCAGATTACCCGCCATCGCCAGCACACGCGCGTTTTTTCGGCACGCACTTGCTGAGCAGCTCAGCGGCAATACGGCCGCTTTGTGTGTAATTTTGACCTACAAAGCACAGACGGCGGCTGTTCGGCAGATCCGAGTTGAACGTGATGCACGGAATGCCCTGTTCGGCCAATTCTCCGATGCGTGCTTCGATCGAAATATCATTTAATGCACACAGTGCGATGCCCTGCGCGCCCCAGTTTACCAGCTCGTCCAGCAGCTCGATCGTCTCGCGCGGAATATCTGTTTCACAAGTGCACACACGCACCTCAACATCGCGCTTTTCCAGCTCGGAACGCGCAGCCTGAATGCCTCTCGGGACATCCTCGTGGAACGGACCGCTCCAGTTTGGCAAAAAGCACACCCAAACGCACAGGTTTGAGCGGCAGCTTTGCCTCTGCGGCCTGCCGATGCGCCTCCTTCGGAGAAAGATAACCGGTCTCCTGAATGGCATTCAGCACACGCGCACGCACATCCGCGCGCACATACGAACGATTATTTAATACACGGTCTACCGTGCCGCGGGAAACACCCGCAAGCTCAGCAATCGTTTGAATCGTTGGTCTTTTGTTCATAGTCCTTCACCTTTTCGTAATTACTCTTTATATTATCCTGCAGCTCTGTGATGTTTCTTTTCTCTGTGCTTATTATACCATATTTCTGTGCTTTGTGAATATAAAATCTGTGCTTTCCTTCTTTCTGTGCGTTTGCACACACCGCTTTGGGCACAAGTTTTTCCGATATATCCGGTGTTTTATGCTCTATTTTTCATTTTTTCCAAACCTATGTGCGATATTCTGTGTTTTTCACAGAATGTGTGCTTTGTACGACATATACAATTACACACATCAAACCTTGTGACCGCCCTTGTTTCCCCATATTTGTTTTGTATTTTTCGATTTATACGCATTTACGCGCATTTTATCCACTTATTTTGACGTTATTTCCATTTGAACGATTTCCACACCAGCAAATTACCTGTTGACACTTCCGTACCCGCTCGCTATAATAAGCACATAAACAGCACAGAGCACACAATCGCACAGTGCTGAGAGAGAGACAAGAGAAGAAAAAAAACGAGAAAAGAAAGGGAGACACACTATGAAAAAGAGACTGTTAGCAGCCCTGCTCACCAGCGCCCTCGCACTCAGCCTAACCGCTTGCGGCGGCGGCACCGATTCTTCCGCAGCCGACGGCGGCGACACCGCCTCCACTCACGACGGCCCGTACAAGATCAGCATGGTGCTCAAGACCAACGCTGCCGAGTTCTGGAACATTGTTCAGGCAGGCGCTGAGGCATATGAGGATGAGCACCCGGATCAGGTCAGCCTTGACATCAAGGGTCCTCCGGCTGAGACCTACTACGAGGAGCAGCTCAACACCATCCAGACCGACCTTGCGGTTGAGTCCTACGGAAGCTGCAAAGGCAGCCGGCTGGACCGATATCAAGTGCATCGAGATCGCAGGCGTTCAGGGTGACGCAACCAACACCGCCCGCATGGAAGGCTACCGCGAAGGCGTAAACGAAGCCGGCGGCGAGTTCCTTGATGCAGAGACCCAGTACGCTAACGCAACCGCTGACCTCGCTGTAACCGCGATGGAAGGCATCATGAGCAAGTATCCGGAAGGCGTTGCCATCATCTGCTCCAACAACGATGATATGGCGCTGGCAGCTGCCCGTACCGCAAAGGACAATCCGAACTATGCAAAAACCATCTTCCTCGGCTTTGACGGCCAGAAGTCCGCAGTGGAAGCCGTTCTGAACGGTGAGCTGACCATGACCGCTGCACAGAACAACTTCGACATCGGCTACAAGGCAGTTGAGACCATCGTGAAGATCCTGAACGGCGAGGAGCACGGCGACGTAGACACCGGCACCGAGATCATCACCAAGGACAACGCACAGGCTCGTCTGGACAACTTCGCAGACTGGCTGAAATAATTCCTTGAAATGCACGCATTTCAGGGAGATGGAAACACCGCGGCTTTGCCGCGGATGATTCCGGCGAAAATCAGCGTGTCGCACAGCGGCACACCGATTTTCTTACTTGTAAAAAAACGCAGATACATGCTCCGCGTTTTTTTTGTGAAGGCAACGCCTTCACGGTTTAATAGCGCCTGCGGCGGAAACTATGTATGGAAACGCGCTCCAACGCTTCATACAAACCTCTCTTTTTATTCCAAATGTTCATTTAAGGAGGAACACCCATGAAAGTAGGTATTATCGGTGCGGGTCGTATCGGTAAGGTACATGCGAAGAATATTTCCATGTTCGTACCGGAGATGGAGATCAAGACCATCGCTGACCCGTTTATGAATGAGCAGACCGAGGCTTTTGCCAAGTCCTGCGGCATTCCGAACACCACCAAGGACGCAAACGATATTCTGAACGATCCCGAGATCGATGCAGTTCTGATTTGCTCCTCTACCGACACCCATTCCAAGTACATCATCGAGGCTGCTCACGCAGGCAAGAACATCTTCTGCGAGAAGCCGATCGATTATGATCTGGAGAAGGTTCACGCTGCCATCAACGCAGCCAAAGAAGCCGGCGTTAAGCTGCAGATCGGTTTCTGCCGCCGCTTCGACCACAACCACCGTGCAGTTTACGACATGGTTCGTGACGGCAAGGTCGGCAAGGTAAATATCATCAAGATCTCCTCCCGCGATCCGGAGCCGCCTCCGGTATCCTATGTTAAGGTTTCCGGCGGTATCTTCTACGATATGATGATCCACGACTTCGATATGGCCCGCTTCCTCGCAGGCAGCGAAGTTACCGAGGTAAATGCAATTGGTTCCGTTCTGGTCGATCCGGGCATCGGTGAGGCCGGCGACGTTGATACCGCGCTCGTTACCCTCAAATTCGCAAACGGCGCGATCGGCGTGATCGACAACAGCCGCAAGGCAGTTTACGGTTACGACCAGCGTGTTGAGGTATTCGGCTCCGAAGGCTGTGCCGAGGACCAGAACGACACCCCGAACACCGCTGTTCTGTCCACCGCAGACGGCGCTGTACACGGCGTAGCCTACAAGGTAATGTGGGACCGCTACACCGGCGCATTCGTTGCCGAGATGCAGGCGTTCGCAGATGCCGTTATCAATGACAAGGAGACTCCGGTTACCGGCGAGGACGGTCTGTATCCGGTACTGATGGCAGCTGCTGCTACCAAGTCTCTGCATGAGGGCCGTCCGGTCAAGATCTCTGAGATCGAGGCTTAATCACAACTTAATTTTCCCACCACGCACACAGTCTAAGAATGTGCTAAAACCGTTGGTGCGCTATGCATCAACGGTTTTTCTATGCAAATTTGAGGGAGTTAGAACAGAGAAAATGTTATTCACTTGCGTAACCTTTGTATTTTTACGATTTTAGTTGCGGTCATCTCCTATGTTAAGACCAAGGGCGATGACCAGACCACCGCTGACGGCTACTTTCTGGCAGGCCGCGGTCTGCCGGGTGTCGTTATCGCAGGCTCGCTGCTGCTGACTAACCTGTCGGCGGAACAGCTGGTCGGCTCAAACGGTCAGACATGGCTGGTCGGCATGAGTCCGATGGCGTTCGAAGTAATGGCGGCGACCGCACTCATCGTGCTGGCGTTGTTTGCCGCGCCGCGCTACCTGAAAAGCGGCATCACCACCATCCCGCAGCTGCTCGGCGAGCGCTACGACCGACCCACCAAGCTGTGGTTCTCCATCGCATACATCATTCTGTACCTGTTCGTGCAGATTCCGGTAATCCTGTACTCCGGTTCGCTGGTATTTGAGAACATTTTCAACCTGTCCGTAATCCTTGGCATTACCAAGTTCCAGTCCATCGTTATCCTGTGTATCCTTATCACTATCATCGGCTCGATTTACGCTATCTTCGGCGGTCTGAAGGCTGTTGCAGTATCGGACACCATCAACGGCGTGGGCCTGCTGATCGGCGGTCTGATGATCCCGTTTCTGGCACTCAACGTGCTCGGTCATGCCTCCGGCAGTGAAAGCAGCGTTGCTATCATGGACGGTGTGCGCTACCTCATTCATAACCACGCAGACATGCTCAACTCCATCGCTCCCGCACAGAGCGAAGCACCGGCGGTTCCGTGGCCGACCGTGTTCCTCGGTCTGGTGTTCCTCGGCTTCCAGTCGTGGTGTACCCACCAGTCGTTCATCCAGCGCGTACTCGCCGCTGAAAACCTCAAGGAAGCACAGAAGGGCGCACTCTACTGCGCGTTCCTGAAAATCCTTGGCTTTATGTTCCTCGCTCTGCCGGGTGTTATCGCTTACGCGATCTTCAACATCGAGGGCACGCAGGTTTCCATGATGGACGATGCCTACCCGGCACTCATCACCCGCGTTGTACCGCAGCCAATCATGGGGCTTCTTCGCCGCTGTCATGTTCGGCGCGATCCTGTCCTCGTTCAACTCGGTTCTCAACTCGGTCAACACCATGTTCACCATGGATATCTACAAGGAATTCATCAACAAGAATGCAAGCGAGAGCAAGCTGGTTTCGGTCGGCAAGAACATCGGCATCGTGTTCGCCATCTTCTCCGTGATCGTCGGTCCGATGGTTTACTTCTTCCCTGCCGGTCTCAAGACCTTCCTCGACTCGTTCGTTATGCTGGTTGGCCTGCCGGTTCTGTCCGGCGTATTCGGCGGCTTCTTCTTCAACTGCCTGCCCAAGTACAGCGCCCGCTTCATCATGGTGTTCCACATCATCTGCTACGGCGGTTTCATGCTCCTGTCCCCGAGCTACTCGCTGTTCGGCGGCAATGAGGGCAGCATCCACTACCTGTACGCCGTATCTATCCTGTGGCCGCTCGAGATGCTCATCATGTACCTCATGCACCGCCGCAACAAGAGCAAGGGCGCTGAGGTTTGGGTGCAGCAGGATGTCGGCGCGGTAGACCTGACCCCGTGGAAGTACAGCAAGCTGGTCAGCGTGATCGTTATCGTGTGCGTGCTGCTGGTTTATCTGGCATTCTCTCCGCTCGGCATCGGAGCATAATTTTGGGAAAACAGCGTTGCATATCCGCTGCGCTTGATGTATCATCAATTTACAAGAGTAAGACAACCGAAACAAGAAAATTTGGAGGTAATTTATTATGGCACTGAGAAAATGCGCTTGCATCGATACCCTTTACACCGAGCTGGACTGGCTCGACCGTTTCCAGGCTGCAAAGAACGACGGCTTTGAGGCCGTAGAGTTCTGGGACTGGCGCATCCGCGATCTGGATGCGACCCGCGAGGCTGCTGAAAAGGCCGGCATTGCAATTTCCGGCTTCAACGGCGACGCGGATTACTCGCTCGTAGACCCGACCCACAAGCAGAAGTATCTGGACTACCTGAAGGAGTCCATCGCAGCGGCTAAGAAGGTTGGCGCAGCCAGCGTTACCATCCACTCCAACGCACTGGGTGACGGCGGCATTGTAGTAAACCACTACGACAACCTGTCCCACACCGTAAAGCTGTGCTCGATGTACGACACGCTGCTCGCCTGCGCTGAGCTGGCCGAGAAGGAAGAGATCAACCTCAACCTCGAGGCGCTGAACATCACCACCGACCACGTCGGCAACTTCCTCGCTACCACCCAGATGGGCGCTGAAATCGTTCGTCTGATCGGCTCTCCGCGTCTCAAGCTGCTGTATGATTTATACCACATGCAGATCAACGAGGGCTGCATCTGCGATACCATCTCCAACTACGGCGATACGTTCGGCCACATCCACGTTGCTGATGCTCCGGGCCGTCATGAGCCGGGCACTGGTGAATCAACTATAAGAAGGTTATCCGTCACCTCGAGGAGTGCGGCTACACCGGCCGTGTCGGCTATGAGCTGTTCCCGCTGACCGATACCGCAACCGCCGTTAAGGCCATCATGGAAAACGCCTAAATCTCTCTTTCTTTCAAGTCCCTGTGCTGTATGGTACAGGGACTTCTGTTATGCTTATGAGGCAGGCATATCGAACCTGCAAATCAAAAATCTTCAACCGCATCCTGCATTTCCATGCTATAATAAAACTGCAAAGATAAAAAACGCAACGTGCACTCCGTGCACCAGAGCCGGTAGCCCGGCCGTCCTGCTTTTGCAGGGTAAGTAACCTGCCCCTCCGGGTTGTCCATTCTTTGTTCATTTATTTTTCAGGAGGGAAAAACAATGGACAAAGTAATTGGCAGACTGACCGTATTTTTTTGAGGACCCGTTCTGGGTCGGTGTATTCGAGCGGATCGAAAACGGCAGGTTATTCGCGGCAAAGGTAACCTTCGGCGCAGAGCCGAAGGAGCCGGAGCTGCTGATTTACCTGCTGCGGCACTACTACCGATTGCAATTCAGTCCGGCTGTTGAGACTGCCGTAAAGCCTGCACACCGCAATCCCAAACGGGCACAGCGGGAAGCCGGACGGCAGACCGCGCAAGTCGGCATCGGCACCAAATCGCAGCAGGCGCTGCAGCTCCAGCAGGAGCAGAATAAGCAAGTGCGCAAGCGCCGGAGCCGTGCGCGCAAACAGACCGATGCCAAACGGCTTTATGCACTCAAACAGCAGCAAAAACGCGAAAAGCACAAAGGACATTAGTCCTTTGTGCTTTTCTTTTCGCTTAGAGGAACCCGAGCAAGTGCTGCATCGCGATGCTGACGCACGCGATAGCGACCCAGCAGCAGAATCCCATGAAAATCGGCTTGCCGCCGGTCTTGACCAGCTTTACGATATTGGTATTCATGCCGATAGCCGCCATCGCCATAACGATAAAGAACTTGGACAGCGTCTTGAGCGGCGTAAACACGCCTGCCGGTACGCCGACCGTGGTGCACACCGTGGTGATGATGGACGCGAGCACGAAGTACAGGATAAACATCGGGAACGCGCGCTTGAGCGAGAAGGCTTCGCCGCCCTGGCTCTGCTCGGTCTTGGCCTTGTGGGTGCGCCACAGCGCCAGTACGAGCGTGATCGGGATGATCGCCAGCGTGCGCGTCAGCTTGACGATAGTAGCGATTTCCAGCGTATTGCTGCCGTGGATGCCGTCCCACGCGGAAGCGGCTGCCGTTACGGACGAGGTATCGTTGACCGCCGTGCCCGCAAACAGACCGAAGCCGTGGTCAGTCATGCCGAGCATGCCGCCGAGCGTCGGGAAGGTCAGCGCCGCGATGACGTTGAACAGAAAAATAACCGAAATCGCCTGCGCGATCTCCTCATCGTCCGCGCCGATAACCGGAGCGGTTGCCGCGATCGCTGAGCCGCCGCAGATGGACGAGCCGACACCGACCAGCGTCGAGATGTTCGACGGCACCTTCATCGCCTTGCACAGCACGAACGACACGATGAGCGAGGTGCTGATGGTCGAAACGATGATCGGCAGCGACTGTGCGCCGACCTTTGCAATCTCGGACAGGTTAAGACCGAAGCCGAGCAGGATAACCGCGTACTGCAGCACCTTTTTCGATGTAAAACCGATGCCCGGCTGCACCTTGGTCTTGTTCTTCCAGAACAGCGTGAGCACCATGCCGATCAGGATGGAGAATACCGGTCCGCCGACAACCGGCACCGCCTGTCCCAGCAGCCACGCCGGAATCGCAATGCACAGGCACAGCAGCATTCCGGCGCCGTTTTTCTTGATAAAATCCATTGTTTTTACCCCCTTATTAAACCGAATATTAGTATACACTATTCCTGCCAGTCAGTTCAATACTCAGTTCGTGCAGAGGGAAAAAGAAATCAGCCTGCAGGCTCTTTGCAGGCTGATTGGGACTGTTTAGAACTGATACGGCGGATTGGAGAAATCAGCGATACTGCCGTGTGCATCCTCGAGATAGAACACCTCAAAGATCGGGTTGGTGGCCTCGCCGTACTGCCCCTTGACGATGGGGTTCCGGATGCACATCTCCTTGGCAGCCATGTTATTCTCGAAAACAGCCTTGCCGTGCAGTCGAATCCAGGCGTAAGCGGGGCTGGAGACCGTGATTTCGACCTCGGGGTTGGCCTGCATATCCTTGTATACGTCCTTGGTGCTGTTGGTGCAGAACCACAGCTTACCGTCCATTTCACCGGCAAACATGAAGGGTCGGCACTTGGCCTTTCCGTCACGGCCTACAGTGGCTAGATACTGCACGGGATTTTCCTGCAAAAATTCTACGACTTTGTTCATAATAAATACCTCCATGAAAATTTTATTTTCTTTTTCTATATTGGGATTGCTTTTTCCCTTTCGGTGATTCTATAATAAAGCCGTAGTGACAATCTGTAAAAAGTAAGCACAATATTGTGGTGTAGTTACCAAAAGATACTATTGGCGTAAATCGCGTTAACAAGGAGGTTTTTTCTCATGGAACTGACCGAATCGACCGCAAAACAGGAGCTGCCCGCCTGCCCTGTCGAGACCACACTGACGCTCATCAGCGATAAATGGAAGGTGCTCATCCTGCGTGACCTGATGAACGGCACCCTGCGTTTCGGCGAACTGAAAAAGTCCATCGGGCACGTCACGCAGAAGGTTCTGACCGCACAGCTGCGCCAGATGGAGGCCAGCGGTCTGCTGACGCGCAAGGTCTATGCCGAGGTGCCGCCGCGTGTGGAATACACGCTGACCGAACTCGGGTACAGCCTGAAACCCGTGATGGACGCCCTGTGGAAATGGGGAGAAAATTATCAGGCACAGTGCCGTTAATCCGGCTTTCTATCCGTAAAACAACTTTCAGGAGGAAAATCATGCCTCATATTTTAATGATCGCCACCGGCGGCACGATTGCATGCTGCGAGACCGCACACGGTCTTTCCCCGCTCTGGACAGCGCCGCGCTGCTCGGCGCACTGCCCGAACTGTCTGCGCTGTGCACAGTTGAAACGCTCGATCTCATGCAGCTGGACTCGACCGACGTGACCGCCGCCGACCGTCAGCGCATGGCACAGGCGGTCTGGCAAAACCGTGAGAAATTCGACGGCTTTGTGCTCACGCACGGCACGGATACGCTTGCGTACACCGCCGCGCTGCTCACCCACCTGCTGCCGCATTTCGACAAGCCGCTCGTGCTGACCGGCTCCATGCTGCCGATGGGCGTGCCGGACTCGGATGCGCCGCGCAATCTGCTGGATGCGTTCCGCACTGCGGCAGACGGACGCGCAGGCGTGTACGCCGTGATGAACGGTCAAATTCTGCACGGCAGCCACGTTTTCAAGCAGCATTCGACTAAGATTGACGCATTTCTCTCGGCAAATGCCGCACCGGCAGGCGAAATCCATGAGAGTGAAGTACACTGGAACACACCTGCGTCTGTCCTCCGGTGAACCGAAACTTGTAGAACAAATCGACACCCACATTCTTCCGGTGCGCCTGTCCCCCGATCTCGACCCGTCATTCTTCTCTGTGCTGCTCGGCTACCCCAAGGTCGTACTCGAAGCCTTCGGTGCAGGCGGCGTACCCGCCCGTCTGGAATCCGCCGTGCGCGACCTGATCCAAAGCGGTACGCGCGTGTATATCACCACACAGTGCCCGGAAGGCGGTGTGCACCTGCACAAATACGAGGTCGGACGCCGTGCCGAAGCACTCGGTGCGATTTCTCTCGGCAGCCGTACCTTCGAGGACGCGCTCGGCGCACTCATGTGCGGTGAATTGTAAGATATTCTGCCCGCAAAGTACAATAAAGTCAGAATATCCAGCCGTATAGAAGGACTTCGCCTGTCCAACGGGGCAGCCTGTCCGAAATCACACAAAAAAAATCCCGCCTTCTCACGCGAGAAAGCGGGATTTTTTCTTTACTGTGCATTCTCCTTGCTGAACGGCAGAATGTGCATCCGATACTTATGCTTATCGACCAGCAGCGTTCTATCCGCGATCGGCATGATATCCGAAACCTTATCCGGCGGGTGCAGATGATCGCCTGCAGACCCATTTTGCGCAGCAGACGCACGCTTTCGATGATGCGTTCGCTGTCCATCTTGTTGAATGCCTCATCGAACACGACCAGACGCACGGTGTTGCCAAAGCTGGACGTATCGCTCACGCGGTACAGCTGCGCAAACGACGCCAGAACCGCGATATAGAACGGCGTCTGCGTCTCGCCGCCCGACTTGGTGTTGAGCGTCTGCGACAGCAGCTGCTTGGAGCCGTTCTGATCGGTGGTCTCCAGATCGAACTTCAGATAGGTGCGGAAGTCGGTGTACCGCTCGATGTTCTCCTGCAGCTCACTCTGCTTGCGGGCGTTGAGCTGGGTATCGTCCGCCATGGTGATCTGGCTGAACAGCTTGTCGATCAGCGGACCGTATTTCTCCTGAAACTGTGCGGAAAACAGCGTAATATCGCCTTCCATCAGCTCCGGCGCCATAATCATGTCGTAATATTCGGCGTAATCCGGATTGCGGTCCACACGGAACTGGTAGCTGTCCGTGCCGAACTGCGCCTGCCGCAGTGCCCGATTGAGGTTCTTGACCTGATCCTGCACCTGCTCGATGCTGCTTTTCAGCCTGGACAGGAAGTCGTTCTGGAACTGCTCCATCGCACTCTCGCGTGCGGCACGGATTTTGGTGCGGTACTGCGGCAGCTCGCTTTCCTCGAGCACACGGCGTTCCGCATCGAACTCCGCATTGTCATCTGCCTCCACGCGGAACGAGCACGGCCCAAACCGCTCGACATATTCTCGGCGCGCCCGCAGGAGTGCCGCGCGGGGGCGTTCTCCATCTCGTTGACAACCTGTGCATGGTGGCTGCTGAAATTGCGGTACACGATATCCGGCCGGTGCAGACGCTCCAGCTCCTGCCGGTAGCGCGGCAGACCGATATCGTCGCGGTAGGTCTCCGAGAAGGTTTCCGCCAGCGTGCGCTCCATTTCGGTGCGGCTGCGGTACTGCTCGGGCAGGATTTCCTCGTCCAGCTGACGAATACGCTCCTCCAGCTTGGCCTTGTGCGCGATCTGCACCTCGCGCTGATGACTCAGCGCCGCAATCTCGTCGCTGATCTCGGCGATCAGCTGCTTCTGCTGATCCAGCCACAGCAGGTCGAGATGGGAAACCTGCTCGTCGATCGCGTTGATCTCCTCCTCCAGTTCCGCGCGGTACAGAAAATCCGCCTGCCGCTGCGGTACGATGTTTCGCACATAATATGGTGTCAGCATGGGCGCTTTCTGCTGAGAAACTGCCTGCCAGATGGGTTTCCGGTGCGAAATCTCGGTCTGCAGACCAGCGGCCTCCTCCTCCAGACGAGCGATACGCAGCGTGACCGCATGACGGCCGATGAACGCATCCTCCATACGGTCTCTGCGAAGCGCACGCGCGACATAGCCCTGATACAGCATACCCTCATCCGTGATGGCGGTCCGATGCCCGCGCAGCTGCTCAACCGTGTCGCAGCACATCACGCGCCCGAGCAGATAATCCATGTAGGTTCGCGCAAGCGCGTTTCCGGTCTCCACCTTTTCCGCAAGACTGCCGCTCTGCGGGTCGATATGCTCACGCTCGCGCAGCGTGCCGATATCGACCAGACCGTAGGCGTTCAGGCTCTTTTCCCACTTGAGTTTGTTGTAAATACGCAAAGCCTGCTCGTAATATGCCGGTTCAACCAGAAAATAAAACTTCTGGTTGTTAAGATAGCCTTCCACGGCACCGCGCCAGCGCTCATCTTCAATTTCCAGCACGTCCGCGAGAATATCTACCGCAACCGGCGTTCCCGCCTGCTGCTCCAGTTCCTCCGCCAGCTTGGCACGGAACGGCAGCAGTCCGCGCGGATAGTCCTGATGTTCCTGCGCAGATCGGCAAGCGCAGTCTGCTTTTCGGTCAGCTGCTGCTGCAGCTCTGCAACCTTATCGCCAAGCTGATGCGCCGCCTTCGCCAGCGCGTCCGACAGGGCCGCTGCCGCCTGCCGAGCGTCCTCGAATACGGTCTGCTCCTGCGAGAAGATTGCGCATTCGCCGCTCGACAGCCGTGCGTAGGTACACTGCACCTGCTCTGCCGCCTGCTGCACCGGAACAAGCACCTCCTCGGCGTCCCATGCAAGCGCGGTCTCGCACAGGTGCGTCAGCCGCAGCGCCTCCCGCTTGATCTCAAGTGCGTCGCGCTCCATCTCCTGCACCAGCTTGCTCTGCTCGGTCAGCAGCGACTGCTTCTGGTTGCCCAGCCGCTCGCGCTCCTGATAGGTGTCGCTCTGTGCATAATCGCGGTCCAGCTGACGGCGGCGCTCCTCCTTCGCCTGCACCTGCCCGGCCAAATCCTCAATCGCGGTGTCCGCCGCGGTCAGCTCGGACAGGCAGTTTTGCTTTTCCTGCTCGCGGCTGTCGATCTGCGCCTGCATGTCCTCCTTCTGCGCCCACTGCACAAGGAAGGACTGCACGCGCCAGCGGTCCACCGAGCGCGTCATTTCGCGGTACAGCGTGCTGATCTCCTGCAGCGCGGTCAGCTTTTCCTCCTGCTGCTGCGCCAGCTGCTCGTGCCGCTTGTAGTTGCGGATGTTCTGCTGCATGGCTTCGATATCCGGCTTATCCGGAATATCGCAGATATTTTCGGTGATAAACTGCTGAATATCCACGATTGGGCGGAACGACACCGCCTTTTTTATCATGCGGAGCACCTGCTCGTTGTGCACGTTCCACCGCGAGAGCATATTGCGGCGGTACTCCCACTGGGTATCGTACACCTCGGCGCGGGAGAAATTCTGCTTGAGGAATTTGCGCAGATCGTGAATATCCATCGCCTCGCCGTCCTCGACAAAGCAGTTTTCCGGCAGTTTTCCGACATAGATAAAGAAATGATCGTGCTTGCTGCCGTCACTGCGGCAATCGAACATCACGCCGCACACGAAACTATTGTGCTCCACATCGTCCTCAAATTCACAGACAATATAGGTCGAAAAGTCCTTGCCTCTGCGGGAATACGGGTTATTCTCGTCCATATCGGCACGCAGATAGCCGTCCAGCGTGCGCTGTGAGCGCTCATTGGCCGCCAGATTGAAGTTGCGCGCATTGGTCTCACCAAGCAGAACGATCTGCAGCGCATCAATTACCGTGGACTTGCCGGCACCGTTTTTGCCGGTCAGGAAGTTCACGTCACCGACCTCGATGACCTCCTTGCTGAAATACAGCCAGTTAATCAGCAGAATCTTCTTCAGTTTCTTCATCGGCGGTCTCCTCCTTTCGCAGCACGGCTGCGACCTCATTCAATCGTTCGCTCGAAACGGCAGTCTGAATGGTCGGCAGGATGGCAAATCTGCAGTCAGCCTGATTAAATTTTCCCTCGATGCGCTGCAGAATCGAGTGGTTTTCAAACACGGTCAGCGCCCGCTTGACCTCCTCCATATTCGGCTTAGCCGGCAGGATGGCGTAGTCGGTCACGATCTTTTTCGAGCACCTCGCGCACGCTGCAAAGCGCGTCCTGCTCGAGTCCCAGTCGCTCCTGACTTTCGTCGTACAGCATGCGCAGGGCGAGCAGAATCGCGGTCTCGCGCTTGGACAGGATGCACCGGTTGGCTTCATCTGTGTTCAGCACATAAAAGTAGCCGTTTATGTCGTCGCGCCGCAAATCCCAGTCAAGCAGGCTGAGATACTCGCGCACGGACTCATAATGAATGGACAAAAAGGTGTAGTCCGGGTTGCTCACCCGTCCCCTGCCCGGACGGTACAGCGTGCGCACCACATAGGTGCGGCTGAGCAGCTGATTGCACACCGCTTTGAACTGCTCCAGCTCCTTTGCGGTAGCGGTATTCAGAAATTCCAAATTCATTCGTTGTTCTCCTTCCGGCTGATCTGCAGCTCCGGAATAGCATAGCCGTTTTCCCGGCGTTCGCCGTCCAGCTCCTGCACCGTGAAATCCGCCGAGCGGTCGCCGCCGGTCAGCACCGCCAGCAGGCTCATCACATAGTCCTTATCATTCTCGAGCGGAATATCCTCCGAGCGGCACACATCGCTTTCACCGAGCCAGCCCTGCACATACGCCGCGATGGCGCCGCGGCCATACTCCGAGCGCAAAAGTGCAGCCGCCTTTGCGGCGGCTGCCGTATCCGCTTCGGTCTCCTGCACGAGCACAGGCGCGGCCTTTGTCCGCTTGCCCGGACGCTTGCGGTACCACAGGCTGCTCTCGGACAGGCAGGTCTGCTCATACAGCCGGAATACCGGCTGAATCGTGTCCACCAGATCGGCGGCACGCCGGTTGCGCGACAGCGCGGTCAGCACCGTGTGCAGATTGCCGCGGATATTCTGATCTCGGTTGGTCAGGTTTTCGATCTTCTGCGTAGCCGCACGCGTGTAGCGGCGCACCTGTGCATCGATCTCATCCAGATAATCGCGCTCGAGATTGTCGTAGCACTCCTGTATCCAGTAAATTTTTGCGAAGAAGATCGGCGCGGCAGTTCTCCGGCGTGTCGCCTCGGCGGTCAGCCAAGGCGGCATTCGCCATGGCGATGAGCAGTCCATCGTTCTCCGCCCAGTCGTTTAATACATTCTGGATGGAAATGCGGTATTTCGGCACGGAATCCTTGATCTTGAGCGGACGGATGTACGCCTCCATCACCTTCTGCCCGAAATCATCAAAGTGCGATGCGAGCACTTCCCCGACATTGTGCATGTCGATCTGCATCTGGAAATAATGCTTGACGTTATGATACACCATCTGCAGCAGGTTGATGAGCGCGCGCGTGTTGTCATATGCGCCGTAGACAGCAGCCATTTTGTCATACACGTTGTCCGACTCATGCGCGACCTTGAGCGTGGAATAGGTGCCGAACACATACGAATAGCCGCGTGCAGGCGTGTCCTCGCGCAGCGCGTGGAACAGCTCGAGCAGACGGCTGCTGCAGCCCGGGACCGTAATGTATTCCCGAAAATCTGTGCCGCGCTCCTTTTCAAACCAGCCCTTGCTGCCCAGCTTGCGGATGAGGAAACGGGCACGGCCGGAAATATCGCGCAGCTCATCCTCGTCGATGTCCTCGCCCCTCGAAGGTAGCTTCGGCCAGCTGCTGCTCGAGACGGCTCCGCAGCATGGAATACAGCATGTCCTCGGGCAGCTTCAGCTTTTCGCGGTACGCCGTGTACAGCACATCGAGCGCATCCGCGTACAGCGCACGGTTCGGTGACGCCAGCGGCGAAAACAGCTCGTCCGGCACGGCTTCAAAAAAATTTCATGTCCTCTATCCTCCTCTGCGGCGCAAAACGATAGATTCGGCACGCAAATTGCTTTTTCTATACAAAAATATTATACAATTTTCGAGGAAAAATTACAATGATGAAATCCGTTTCCCGCGTATTGCGCCGCTGTCCGCCGCATGATAAGATAATGCTGTAACCCTCATGCAAGGAGAATCCTGTTTCATGGCACAAACAAAACACAAGGAAATGGACATGCTGCACGGCGGTCTGGCCGGAAAACTCATTCTTTTTCGCGCTGCCGCTGGCGTTCAGCAGCATTCTGCAGCAGCTTTTCAACTCAGCAGATGTGGCCGTTGTCGGCCGGTTTGCGGGTGATACGGCGCTGGCGGCGGTCGGCAGCTGTGTGGCGCTCGTCGGTATTTTTGTCAACCTGATCGTCGGACTGTCGGTCGGGCCGAATGCCGTGCTCGCGCTGCTCATCGGGCAGAACAACCGCGAAGAGATCAACCGCACGCTGCACACTGTTATCACATTCGGCGCGGCGCTCGGCGTAGGACTGATGATTGTCGGCTGGCTGACGGCAAAGCCCATTCTCGTGTTGTCCGGCACGCCGGAAAGCGTGCTCGATCAGGCGCTGCTGTACATATTCATCTACTTTTTGAGCATCCCGTTCATGCTGGTGTACAACTTCGGCTCGGCCGTTCTGCGCAGCTACGGCGACAGCCGCCGCCCCATGTACTACCTGCTTATCTCCGGCACGGTGAATGTCATCCTCAACCTGTTTCTCGTCATTGCGCTGCAGCTTGGTGTGGCCGGTGTGGCGATTGCGACCGTTATCTCCAATGTGCTGAGCGCAGGCATGGTGCTCACCCACCTTGCACGCCGGAATGACGATTTCGCGTTCCGGTTCCGACGTATGCACATTGAAAAACGCCGCTTCTCCGCATTCTGCAGATCGGCATTCCCGCCGGTATTCAGGGTGCAATTTTCTCGGTATCCAACGTATTTATCCAGAGCGGCATCAACTCATTCGGTGAAAATGCCATCGCAGGTTCATCTCTCGCACTGAATTTTGAGTATTTCACCTACGATATTGCCAACGCCTTCGCGCAGGCGGCTGTCACCTTCACCAGCCAGAACTACGGCGCAGGTGACCTCAGTCGCTGCAAAAAGATTTTCCGTTACTGCATGCTGTTCGGCGTGGTGTTTACCGAGATTCTCAGTGCGGTATTCATGATCTGGGACGACTTTTTTGTCAGCATTTACACCACGAGCAGCGCCGTCGCGGCGTTTGCCATCAGCCGCATGCGGCACGTCTGCTCGCTCGAGGGTCTCACCGCCACCTATGAGGTCGAAAGCGCGGCGCTCCGCGGCATGGGCAAATCGCTCGAGCCTGCCATCTTCACCGTGCTCGGCACAGTTGTATTCCGACTCATCTGGATGGCGACAGTTTTCCGTCTCGTGCCCACGTTCGAGATGCTGATGGACGTTTACGTTGCCTCGTGGGTGTTCACCGGCGGGCGCTGCTGATCGTCTATCTGCGGCATATGCGAAAGGTTTCGCACGCATAACTTCAGAAAGCACGAAAACCGAGGTACAC
>VOFF01000531.1_pt1 | contig 46837 bp, 56 predicted proteins | sample 5384061 | NCBI WGS metagenome assembly VOFF01 (sample SAMN12384725, study PRJNA508395) | human gut metagenome | isolation source: healthy gut E | host: Homo sapiens | reverse complement strand
TATGAGAATGGCCACAGATAAACAAATGAGGCGGACGATTGTACAATTGTGTTCGAATGCCGGGAGCATATTTGCCGGGGGTATCCTCCGATGTGGGTCATCAGCACCTCGGCATCTTCACAACGCCACCGGAGTTTTTCTCCGAACATTTTACGGATGTCCCCACCGTCGCAAGTTTCCGTATACGGCTCTGAAAGGACGGAACGCAGATAATTTTTGTACCACTTCCATGGAACCGATGTCGCCGGCATGCCATATTTCGTCGCATTCTTCGAAATATTCCAGATATTTAGGGTCCCAAAATATGAAGTTTTCAATCACGTCGATAGTAGCTTCTATACCCAAAGCAGACGAGTTGATGCAAAGGTCGTAGGATTCTGCGCTTCCCCATGTCTTGGCACTGTAATAGTTATAGTACTCAGACCGCTTCTCGTCACCTTCGATACATTTCTTTTCTGCCTCTTTTTCCGTGATGTGGAGCATCTCGCAGACGCGTTTGATTCGGTCGGGCATGTCGGCTGTGATAAAGATACTTACGGTGTTAGGGTAGTCGCGCAAAATGTAGTCGGCGCATCTTCCTACGAACACACAAGAATCCTGTTCGGCCGCCTTGCGGATTGCGTCGCTTTGAAATTTGAAAAGCGATTCGTCACTGAGCTGGTTGGCGTATGGGTCGCTATTGCCGAAGATGGGAGCAAAAGAGCTGAACAATACTTTGAGAAAGCCTTTGTGTTCATCATTACGTTCGAAGAACTTTTTGTTGAAACCGCTTTCTTTTGCAGCCAGGTCCAAAAGTTCCTTATCATAAAACTTGATGTTGAAATCTTCCGCAATGCGGTTCCCGATGATGCGTCCGCCGCTACCTAACTGGCGTCCTACATTGATAATGATATGTTTCTTCATGACGTTATACGGCTAATTTTTTAAATTTTCTGTATGCTGTAATTAACATGATTCCGGCTACTATACATGCGATGGCATCGGATATAGGCATGGCCAACCATACTCCTTTTACACCCCAGAACTGAGGCAATGTCAGAAGCAGGGGGATGAGGAAACAGCAGTTGCCGTGTCAGGGACAGGAAAATGCTCTTGCTCGCTTGCCCGATGCTCTGGAAGAAGTTGGTCGTAACCATTTGCATGCCGATTAAAGGATAGAATATGACTACGATACGCATTCCTCTCACGGCAATGTCGGTCAGTTCTTCGTCGGTCGTAAAAGCACGGACGCACAATTCCAACTCCCCGATGAGAAAACCGGTCGGGTAATCAACGTACCCCAAAGCAGGGTATAGCGCAGCACTTTGAGTACACGATGGTAGTCCTGCGAACCGTAATTGTATCCGGCGATGGGCTGCATGCCTTGGTTCAATCCTATGACAATCATGATGAAGATGAACAAGACGCGGTTGACGATGCCATACGCACCGATGGCCAGGTCGCCGCCGTACTGTCCTAATCCGCGGTTGATGAGGATTACGACAAGACAAGCGCAACTGTTCATCAAGAAGGGAGACATGCCGATGGCGAAAGTGTCTTTGACGATTTTCTTTTTCAGGCGGTAAATGCCGCGTTTGAACTGGATGAGCTCCTTGGGGCGGCGAAAGACGCTCACCTGCCACAACAAAGAGACGATCTGTGCCAGAATCGTGGCCGTAGCGGCACCGCGTATGCCCATGTTCATTCCGTAGATGAAAATAGGATTGAGAATGGTGTTTCCCCACCACAGCCATGATGGTAGCATTCATGGCCAGTTGAGGATGCCCCGTAGAACGCAGGATGGCGTTGAAAGTGAAGAAACTGTGCGTGACGACGTTACCCAGCAAAATAATTTCCATGTACTCCCTGGCGTAGGGGAGTGTGGCGGGGCTGGCACCGAAAAAGCTCAGAATCGGATCGAGAAAGACCAGCGCCACAATGCTGAACAAGACACCCTAAAATCAGGGTCAGGGGTGACCACGTTGCCGAAGATGTCTTGTGCGGCTTTGCAATCCTGTTGTCCCAATCGTACGGATATTAAAGTGGATGCCCCGATTCCGACCATGGCCCCGAATGCGGCGGACAAGTTCATGAAAGGGAACGTGAGTGCCAGGCCGGAGATGGCCAAAGGTCCCACGCCGTGACCGATAAAGATACTATCCACCATGTTGTAGAGCGACGATGCCGTCATGGCGACGATGGCCGGAAAGCATATTGTTTAAGTAGCTTGCTGACGGAAGAGTTCCTAAATCTAATGGTGAAGTGGGATTCGACATCATGGACCAGGCCATGAAAATGGGCGCACCTTGCATAGGCCTGAACGACTCCGGCGGCGCACGTATCCAGGAAGGCATCAACGCTTTGGGCGGATTCGCCGAGATATTCCAACGTAACATCATGGCCTCCGGCGTGGTGCCCCAAATTTCGGGCATCTTCGGCCCCTGCGCCGGCGGTGCGGTCTATTCTCCGCCCTGACTGATTTCACGTTGATGATGGAGAACACCTCTTATATGTTCCTCACCGGGCCGAAGGTAGTCAAGACAGTGACGGGCGAGGATGTGTCGCAAGAAGACTTGGGCGGCGCGAGCGTGCACGCCACGAAATCCGGTGTGACGCACTTCACGGCCGAAACGGAAGAAGAGGGCTTGGCCACCATCCGCACGCTGTTGAGCTACATCCCGCAGAACAACATGGAGGAAGCTCCGCGCATGGAATGCACCGACCCCGTCGACCGCATGGAAGACGCGTTGAACGAAATCATCCCGGACAATCCGAACAAGGCATACGATATGTACGAAGTCATCGGGGCGATAGTGGACAACGGCGAGTTCTTTGAAGTGCAAAAAGACTATGCCCGCAACATCATCGTGGGCTTTGCCCGCTTCAACGGGCAGAGCGTGGGCGTGGTGGCCAACCAACCGAACTAGTTGTAAGCAACTGCGCGGAGATATCAATTATCGCATGGCCGTCGGCGGAAATCGCGGTGATGGGAGCTTCCGGTGCCGTGGCCGTATTGTACGCCAAGGATGCCAAGGAAGCCGAAGACCCGAAAGCCTTTCTGGAAGAGAAGGAAGCCGAGTATAACAAACTCTTCACTAATCCTTACCAGGCAGCCAAGTACGGTTACATCGACGATGTGGATAGAGCCGCGCAACACACGTTTCCGTGTCATTCGCGCGTTGGCCCAGTTGCAGACCAAGAAATTATTGAACCCCGTGAAGAAGCATGGGAATATTCCATTGTAATCCGATAATATAAAAATGATGTTACACAGAAGATTTTTAGGAATCCTTGTTGGTTTGACGGCTGTGGTCGCTGCTTTCGGGCAGGGCGCCTTCAGTTTCAAAATCAATGAAGTGGTAGTCTCCAATACGGACGGTCTCATAGATGAGTACGGCGAACGTACGGGATGGATTGAGATTGCCAATACTTCATGGGGAACCAACAATCTCCGTAGTTGTTACCTGACTACGAATCGTGAGGCTTTGAACAAAGGACTTTCCGTGCCGGAACGCGTCAAGTTGATGTCGTTGATACCGAAAGGTGACGAACGGACGAACTTGACCGCCCAGCAACGTATCGTGTTTTTCGCCGACGGACAAACCAACCTGGGCACATTGCACACGAACTTCACCTTGAAGGAAGGCGAGGAAAAACTTCATCGCCTTGTTTGACGGAAACGGTAAGACGTTGCTCGATTCCATTACCGTCCCGCCTTTGGCCGAAAACCAGTCTTACGCCCGGGTATATGATTCCGAGAGCGAGACCTACGTATGGGTAGTGCTCGATGCGAACGAAGTGACTCCGGGAGCTCCGAACGTAGGGCAGGGAAAGGTACAGGATAAGGTGGCGGAATTCAAAGAGAAAGACCCCTACGGCGTGGCCATGTCTATTATGGCGATGGGAGTCGTGTTCGGTTGTCTGCTTGCCCTTTATGTCTTTTTCCGTTTGTTCGGTTACATGGTGGCCTTATTCTCCAAAGATGGCTCGCGTGAGAGCCATCCGTGCGCTCCACGACCAGGCGGACAAAGCCGCTGTCATGGCCAAGCAGGGACTGGAGACTAAGGGCGTGGACATGAAAGTGTATATGGCCGTCATAGCCATGGCGCTCCGTGATTATGAAGAAGACGTGCATGACGTGGAAAGCAATGTGCTGACCTATCACACCGAGGAGCACTCGGAATGGAATGCGAAAGGATACACCATGCGCGAGTGGCCGGAGTAAAATCATTTTGTTTAAGTCTAATCAATAAAAAAAGAATCATCATGAAAGAATATAAATATAAGGTAAAGGGAGCCGAATATACGGTGAAGATAAACGATGTGGAAGGCAATATGGCCAAAGTGGAAGTGAACGGGATTCCGTTTGAAGTGGAGATGGAACGTCCGATGCACCTGACGCATAAACCGGTGATACGTCCGGTAGCCCATGTGCACCACGGTCCGGTCACTCCGGCTGCCGCCCGGCTGCGCAACCCGAAGTCCCGGCAGGCAACGGTACTGCCGTCCGTGCTCCTCTGCCCGGTACGGTGAATGCTGTGGCGGTCACTGTGGGACAGGCTGTCAAGAAAGGACAGACCGTAGTGGTGCTCGAAGCCATGAAAATGGAAAACAATATCAACGCCGAGTGCGACGGTACGGTGACAGCCGTGCATGTAAACAAGGGAGACTCGGTGCGTGAAGGTGCAATGTTGGTAACAATCGGTTAGGACTATGGAAGTATTTGATTTCATTGGAACAAAATTGTCCGACTTCCTCACTTATACGGGATTTGCGAATGCCGAGATGGGGAATTGGATTATGATTCTGGTCGGTGCGTTCTTCTTATGGCTGGCCATCAAGAAGGATTTCGAGCCTTTGCTTTTGATTCCTATCGGTTTGGGTATTATTTTAGGAAATATTCCTTTTAAAGCCGTAGGGCTGGAAGTCGGGCTTTACGAGGATAATTCCGTGTTGAATTTCTTCTATCAGGGTGTGAAGGCCGGGTGGTACCCACCTTTGGTCTTCCTCGGTATCGGTGCCATGACGGATTTTTCGGCGTTGATAGCTAACCCGAAGCTTTTGTTGGTCGGTGCTGCCGCCCAATTCGGTATTTTCGGGGCTTATATGATAGCCTTGGCCTTGGGATTCGAGCCTAACCAGGCGGCGGGCATCGCCATCATCGGAGGAGCCGACGGGCCTACGGCCATCTTCTTGTCTTCCAAACTCTCGCCGAACCTGATGGGGGCCATTGCCGTGTGTGCCTATTCCTACATGGCCTTGGTGCCGGTCATTCAGCCGCCCTTGATGCGTTTGCTCACCACGAAAAAAGAGCGCGTGATACGCATGAAACCCGCCCGTCAGGTGTCGCAGACCGAAAAAATCATCTTCCCCATCGTCGGTCTGTTGCTGACCACGTTTATCGTGCCTTCAGGCTTGCCGTTGTTGGGTATGCTGTTCTTTGGTAATTTGCTGAAAGAAAGTACGAAGACCACCCGTCTGGCCAAGACGGCCGGTAGTGCGTTGAACGATGTGATCGTGATGTTGCTCGGCCTTTACGGTGGGATGTTCCACGCAGGCCAGTGAGTTCCTGACGTTCGATACCATCAAGATTTTCTTCCTCGGTGCGTTGGCTTTTATCATCGCCACAGCTTCCGGCGTGTTGTTCGTCAAGTTCTTCAACCTGTTCTTGCCGAAACACAAGAAAATCAATCCGCTTATCGGTAATGCAGGCGTATCTGCCGTGCCGATGGCTGCCCGTATTTCGCAAAATTTAGGATTGGAATACGATTCCAAGAATTACCTGTTGATGCATGCCATGGGGCCGAACGTGGCCGGTGTGATAGGCTCGGCTGTGGCTGCCGGTGTGCTGTTGGGCTTCTTGAGCTAACTTCGGTGCGAGGAACCAAGCAATACGAAAGGCCGTTCTTTTTCGTGGAACGGCCTTTCTTTAAAAAAATATAGAAAGAAAGGAAGTGAGTTATGGGTGCGATTATTATGAGTGCATTGGTGTCTGTAATAGCCATTGTCGGTGGTGTTTATTTTTGGATTCAGGACAAGAAAGAGACGCGGAAGGGAATGTGACAGTCAGCCCTTTGGCGTAGCTGTTCTCTTGAATTATATTTACGGGTAACCTTTTTTGTGCCGTTTTTTTCTGCTTATGGGGCGTAAGTGCTAATAAATGAAAGACTTATAAATCCTATTTGTTCCTCTTTTTATCTTCCGCAGATTTGAAAATCAATCTCAGGAGATTGATTTTTCGTTTGGCTGAGATTGATTTTCCGTTCTCAGCAGAATGATTCGGCTTCCTCCGGAGGTGTAAAAAAAAAATCCTCACAGTACGTCGGAGGACGCAGAAATAATTCTTGGTTTTTCCTTTACTTTATTTTTTTCTTCGTACTTTTGTGTAAAAGGACTTTCACGCTAACAGATATGGAACATGAAAGAAAGAAGGTATTGGTCGGCATGTCGGGTGGCATCGACAGTTCTGCGGTGTGCCTGATGTTGTTGGACGAAGGCTACGAAGTGGTGGGCGTGACGATGCGCGTGTGGGATCTGCCACGCCAGTTTGCCGATACGGGACAAGAATATCCCGATTTCATACAAGATGCCCGGACTTTGGCCGCCCGTTTGGGTATCGCCCATTACGTAGCCGACGAGCGGACGGCCTTTAAGGATATCGTGGTTCGTAATTTTGTGGATGAATATCTTGCCGGGCGTACGCCGAATCCCTGTGTGATGTGCAATCCCGCGTTCAAGTTCCGCGTGTTGGCGGAGTGGGCGGATAAGTTGGGTTGCGATTATATCGCCACGGGACACTATGTGAGGGTGAAGGAAGAAAGCGGCCGTTACGGATTGTATTGCGGTGTGGACGGGAAGAAAGACCAGTCCTATTTCCTTTGGCGACTGGGGCAGGACGTGTTGTCGCGCTGTATTTTCCCTTTGGGTGCACTGCGGAAGGAAGACGTGCGGGGCTATCTGGCACGGAAAGGATTTGAGATGAAAGCCCGCGGCGGAGAGTCGATGGAGGTCTGTTTCATAGACAAGGATTACCGTGAGTTCCTACGGGAGCAAGTGCCCGATTTGGATCGGCGCGTGGGCGAAGGCAAGTTTGTCGACGTACAGGGGCGCGTCATCGGTACGCACTGCGGTTTTCCGTATTTCACGGTGGGGCAGCGTAAGGGCTTGGGCATCGCCTTGGGCAAGCCGGCCTACGTGTTGAGGCTGAATGCCCGGAAGAATACGGTGATGCTGGGCGATGCGGAAAATCTTGAGGCGTGTGCCATGTTGGTTTGCGGGGGGCGCATCTCGTCCGAGGCCGATTGGGCCGACGGGCAGCTTTCCGTGCGTATCCGTTATCGCAGCCGTCCGATACCGTGCAGTGTACGCCAAGTGAAAAACCGGTTTCCGGAAGAAGGAGGCGGCGAGAATTTGTGGTTGGTGCGTTTCAAGGAGAAGGCTTCGGCTGTGACACCCGGCCAGTCGGCCGTGTTCTACGTCGGTGACAAGATGGCAGGCGGTGCCTACATCGGTTCGCAACGGGGGCTGCAAGCTTATTTGGAAGACTGAGATGGAGGCATTGACACTATATGAATTGAATGGGCTGGTGCGCGGTACGCTGGAACGTACGTTGCAGGCCGAATATTGGTTGCAGGCCGAACTGAGCGAGGTACGCGAGGCTTACAACGGCCATTGTTATCTGGAGTTCGTGCAGAAGTCCGTGAACGGCCGTGACTTGGTGGCCAAAGCTCGCGGTGTGATTTGGGCCGGGATGTACCGGCTGCTGAAACCCATGTTCGAACGGGAGACGGGGCGGACTTTATCGCCGGGACTGAAGGTTTTGGTCAAGGTCGGGGTCACCTTTCATGAACTTTATGGCTATTCGCTGACTATGACGGACATCGATCCGGCCTATACGTTGGGCGACATGGCGCGTCTGCGCAGGGAGATTCTGGCACGTTTGGAGGCGGACGGCATTCTGAACGACAATAAGGAATTGTCTTTGCCGTTGTCGGCCAACCGTATAGCCGTCATTTCGTCGGCCACAGCCGCCGGTTACGGTGATTTCTGCAACCAGTTGCTCCGCAATGACTATCGCCTGCGTTTCACCGTCCGGCTTTTCCCCTGCCGTGATGCAGGGCGAACATGTGGAATCATCGGTGCTGGCGGCGTTGGATGCCGTTATGGCCCGGCAGGACGACTGGGATGCCGTGGTGATTATCCGGGGCGGAGGGGCAACCAGTGACTTGTCCGGCTTCGACACCTATTTGCTGGCAGCGGCTTGTGCACAGTTTCCTTTACCGGTGATAACCGGCATCGGGCATGAACGTGACGATACGGTGATAGACCTCGTGGCTCATACGCGGGTGAAGACCCCTACGGCTGCTGCGGCTTTTCTCATCCATCACCAGTTGGAGGCGGCCTCGCGTCTGGAGGCTGTGGCACGTGAAATCCAACAGCAGGCCAAAGGGGGCGCATGGAGGGTGAGCGTTTGCGCGTGGAGCGTTTGTCCGCCCGATTGTCGGCGGCAGCTTTGCAGGTGCGTACCCGTGGGGAGCGCAGGTTGGAGCAGATGGCCGCACGCCTGTTCCATGCCGGACGGCAACGCCTTTCCGACGAACGCCATCGTCTCGACCTGTATGCCGGGCGGATAGGGCGCGGCATTCCCGTGCGCATGGAGCGCGAGCGGTTCCGCTTGCAGCTCCTGCAACAGAAATGCGAGGCTGCCGACCCCGTCTTGTTGCTTAAAAGGGGATACAGCATGACGTTTTGCGGTGGAAAGTTGGTGCGGAAAGCTTCGGAACTGAAAGGAGGAGAAGAAATCACGACTTGTTTGGCGGAAGGTGAGATCCGCTCAGTTGTACAATAAGATAAGGTATATGAAGAAAGAAAACTTGTCATACGAGGAAGCCATGGCGCGCTTGGAAGAATTGGTGCGCCGGATAGAGGCCAACGAAACCGGCATCGACCGGTTGGCCGGGGAACTGAAGGAAGCGCAACGCTTGGTGGCATTCTGCCGCGAGAAGCTTTATGCGACGGACGAAGAAATCAAGAAAATACTGAAACGGGCGAAAAAAGAGGCCTGAGACAGTTCCGGCTTCGTCCGGCGTAGGGCGTTTTTCTTGTTAAATGATAAATTCTTTGCGGAAAACGCCTTTAAAATAATAAAATTCTGTAATTTTGTCTTTCAGAATGAAATTTAAAAACGGAAAAGATGAAAGAAATCGATTGGGCGAACCTGTCTTTCGGCTATATGAAGACAGACTATAACGTACGTTGCTATTATCGTGACGGAAAAGTGGGGAGAGATTGAAGTTTGTTCGGAGGAGACACTCAATATCCACATGGCGGCTACTTGCCTGCACTACGGGCAGGAAGCTTTCGAGGGGCTGAAGGCTTACCGTTGTCCGGACGGCAAGGTGCGCGTGTTCCGCATGGACGAGAATGCCAAGCGTTTGCAGAGCACGTGCCGCGGCATACTGATGCCCGAACTGCCTACGGAACGTTTTGAAGAAATGGTCAAGAAGGTGGTACGGCTCAACGAGCGTTTTATCCCGCCGTACGAGAGCGGGGCCACGTTGTACATCCGTCCGCTGCTTATCGGTACGGGAGCCCAAGTGGGCGTGCATCCGGCCAACGAATACCTCTTCGTGATTTTCGTCACGCCGGTAGGGCCGTACTTCAAGGGAGGCTTTGCCACCAATCCGTACGTGATTATCCGCGAGTTCGACCGTTCCGCACCGTTGGGAACGGGTATCTATAAAGTGGGCGGCAACTATGCGGCGAGCTTGAAAGCGAACAAGATGGCACACGATTTGGGGTACTCCTGCGAGTTTTACCTCGATGCGAAAGAAAAGAAATACATCGACGAATGCGGGGCTGCCAATTTCTTCGGCATCAAAAACAATACGTATGTCACGCCGAAGTCCACGTCCATCCTGCCTTCCATCACCAACAAGAGCCTGATGCAGTTGGCCGAAGACATGGGCATGACGGTGGAACGCCGCCAGATTCCGGAAGAAGAACTGGCCACTTTCGAAGAGGCCGGGGCATGCGGGACGGCTGCGGTCATCAGCCCCATCGAGCGTATCGATGATTTGGAAAACAAGAAGAGCTATATTATCAGCAAAGACGGCAAGCCGGGACCGGTTTGTACTCAATTATATCATCACCTGCGTAATATCCAGTACGGCATCGAACCCGATGTGCACGGATGGACTACGGTGGTGATGGAGTGATTCATTCATTAAAAAATCTATTATCATGATTAGAAGTGCAAGATGAAATGCGGGCTGCAGCCCGGGCGTCGCTCTCTGGAAAATGGGGCGGCGCGGTTATGGTTACGTTGGTTTATCTGGCGGTTATGGGAGTGTTACCGGCCGGTATCGACTTAAAAGTTTATGATGGAGTAGGTTCCATTATACAGTTGGTGCTGATGCCTCTTGGTTGGAGTATGTCTGTGCTGTTCCTCGACAATTTGCGTAGTGGCGACGAGTATAAGGTCGGGCAGTTATTCGAGGGGTTTCGCGATTACACCCGTGTGGCCGGGACGATGATACTCACCGGTATCTATACGTTTCTTTGGACCTTGTTGCTTATCGTGCCGGGCATCATCAAGTCTTTTTCTTATGCCATGACGGCTTTTGTCTTGCGGGATAATCCCGAATTGAAATTCAATGGTGCCATTGAAAAAAGCATGAAGATGATGGACGGTCATAAGTTCGACCTGTTTTATTTGTACTTGACCTTCATTGGTTGGGGGTTACTTTGCATCTTGACGTTGGGCATCGGCCTCTTGTGGTTTGTCCCTTACATGCAATCAGCTTTAGCGCACTTCTATGAAGACGTGAAAGCCGAGTACGAAGCGGCTCAGGCGCAAGGGGAATAAAGAGAACCTCGAAAGATAGAAAAAGAGATGGAGAAGATAACGGACATGAAGCAAACGTTTAGGCGACATCCTGTTTGCTGTATCATGGCGAGACTTGTCGCGTACATACTTTGATAAATCAGTGTCATGGCTTTATCATAAGATGGATGGTATAGATGGTAATGGCGGAACGGGTGGTTTTACTCCGCATGAAGCAGAGCAGATGAAAGGGGCTTTATGTGATTTGGCTGACCGTATACGTCGGGCGGCTGATAATATCTGAGTGTATTTAGAATTCATAATTTTGAGCTGCCGGCAAGAGGAAAAGTTTGTCGGCGGCTTTTTTATTCTTCTGATATTGCCTACCTTTGTGACGGAAACCTACGGGTAAGGATTAGATTCTGATTAGAATCGGCAAAACAAGGGTGAAGATTGAAATGGGCTTCGGCCTATAAATGATATGACTATGGAAGGAATTGGAACAATGGAAACCAACAGCCGGCAGGTATTGTCTTTGTTGGAAAAAATAAAAAGTTCAAAAGGCAGGAAACTCAATAAGCTTGGTGAATTGCTTAACAAGGGCGGTAAAACTCCGTTTTTGTTTGATGAGAAAGATTTGAAATACATTCTTAGATGAGGGTTTATCTGGACACGAACATATTGGCTTTTTTTTAGTTGGACAAGACAAAGGGGAGTCGATAAGTAGGGATGTGATGGAGCTTTTGCAAGATTATGAGGTCGTGCTATTGTCCAGTGCGGTGTGCTTTCAAGAGTTGGTCCATTTGGTTCAAATCGGAAAGTTACGCCGTCCTGATTGTCGTGACGTGGGTAAGGCGGCTGCTGAGGCTTTGCAGGTATTGGAGGATTATGGGATAAAGATGATGCCCGTAAGTGAAAAGCATATTAGGAGACTTGTGGAACTTCCATTGTATGAAGACCATCGTGACCCTAACGATCGTTTAATTATAGCGCAAGCTATATGCGACCGTATTCCGCTTGTAAGTTCTGACCAAAAGTTTGTCCGTTATGGGCGTTATGGGTTGGAGTTGATATTCAACAGGAGGTAATCAAAAAAGATTTGACGTATGTGGAATAAACAATATAAGGAATGGGAAAAAGGAAAATTAGCAAAGTTTGCCGACATGGCCAGTTACCCTCATGTGTTTGAATACCCTTATTCGGTCGTGGATGAAGTGCCTTCGATATGAAAGGACGTTGGCATGAAGATTTTTTCCGGAACGACCATCCTATTGTGTTGGAACTCGGGTGCGGACGGGGTGAATATACCGTGGGTTGGCCCGTTTGTATCCCGACAAGAACTTTATCGGGGTGGACATCAAAGGGTGCCCGTATGTGGACGGGGGCCACGGGGGCGTTGCGCGAAGGCTTGTCCAACGTGGCGTTCCTGCGCACGAACATAGAGATTATCGACCGTTTCTTTGCCGAAGGCGAAGTGGCCGAGATTTGGCTGACGTTCAGCGACCCGCAGATGAAGAAGGTGACCAAACGTCTGACTTCCACTTTTTTCATGACGCGTTACCGCCGTTTCCTGCAAGACCGTGGACGGATTCACTTGAAAACCGATTCCAATTTCCTTTTCACTTATACGGAGTATATGGTGGAGAGGAACGGTTTGCCCTTGGAGTTTTCCACCCGCGACTTGTATCACAGTACGTGGGCTGAGCATCCGGACACCGAAGAAGCCCGTATCCTGAACATCCGGACGTATTACGAACAGCAATGGCTCGACCGCGGACTGGATATCAAATACATGCGTTTCCTCTTGCCGCAAGCCGGAGAACTGGCGGAGCCGGAAGTGGAGATAGAATTGGATGAATACCGGAGTTACAACCGCAGCAAGCGCAGCGGATTGTCGACGGCTAAATGAAAGAACGAACTAAAATACCGAACTTATGGAAATATATCCCAAATTGATTATGGACGCACTGGCTACCGTGCGTTATCCCGGTACTGGAAAGAACATCGTAGAGGCGGGGATGGTGGAAGACGATCTGCGTATCAGCGGGCTGCATGTCAGTTTTCGTTGATTTTCGACAAGCCGACGAATCCTTTCCTCAAGTCGCTCGTGAAAGCTTCCGAGGCTGCCATCCATGCCTACGTGGGCAAGGAGGTGGAAGTGGAGATACACACCAAAACCTTGCAGGCTCCTCGTCCGGAGGTGGGGCAACTGTTGCCCGGTGTGAAGAATATTATCGCCGTGTCGTCCGGCAAAGGCGGTGTGGGGAAATCTACGGTAGCGGCCAACCTGGCTGTGGGGTTGTCCAAGTTGGGCTACAAAGTCGGCTTGTTGGATGCCGACGTGTTCGGACCGAGCATGCCCAAGATGTTCCATGTAGAGGATGCGCATCCTTATGCCGAATCGGTGGACGGCCGTGATTTGATTGTGCCGGTGGAGAGTTACGGCATCAAGATGCTGTCTATCGGTTTCTTTGTCGATCCCGACCAGGCCACTTTGTGGCGTGGGGCGATGGCCTGCAACGCGCTGAAGCAGTTGATAGGCGATGCAAACTGGGGCGACTTGGATTACTTCATCCTCGACACGCCTCCGGGTACGAGCGATATCCATCTCACGTTGGTGCAGACCTTGCCTATTACCGGTGCCGTCATTGTCAGCACGCCGCAGAAAGTGGCGTTGGCCGATGCACGCAAAGGCATCAACATGTACCAGAACGAGAAAGTGAATGTCCCCATTCTCGGGCTGGTGGAAAACATGGCATGGTTCACTCCTGCCGAATTGCCGCAAAACAAATACTACCTGTTCGGGAAAGAAGGGGTGAAGCGCCTTGCCGAAGAGATGCATGTGCCTTTGCTGGGACAGATTCCCATCGTGCAGAGCATTTGCGAGAACGGTGACAACGGTACGCCCGAAGTCTTGAACGACGGGAGCCAGACGGGACAGGCGTTCATGGCCTTTGCCCGCCGTGTGGTGGAAGAGACCGGCCGCCGGAATGCGGAACAGGCACCGACAAAAATCGTGGAAGTCAAGAAGTAATTGGATATATCATCATGTATGAGCCGTTTTGCCATGGGCAGGACGGCTTTTTCAACACAATAAGAAAGATGGCACAAGACAGACGGGAACCTTCGGCTGTACACGTGGTGGGGAATATGGATTGGGACGGGCTTCACCGTCCGCAAATCTATTATGCCATGGTGGCTATTTTTTCTGGGTTGTTCCTTTCGGTCATCGACGGCACGATATGCAACGTGGCCTTGCCCACGATTGCGCGTCAGTTGCAAATCTCTTCCTCTGATTCCATTTGGATAGTCAATGCTTTCCAGTTGGTGGTCGTCATGACCCTGTTGCCCTGTTCCGCGTTGGGCGAGTTGTTCGGATTCAAACGTACCTATCTGTGGGGAATGGTTTTCTTTACCGTCGGTTCGCTGTGTTGTGCCTTGTCCGGTTCGTTTGTCCTGCTGGTTCTTTCACGCATGTTGCAAGGCGTGGGGGCAGCCATGGTGATGAGCGTGAATGGCTCTTTGGTGCGCCTGATTTATCCGAAACGCCATCTGGCCAAAGGTTTCGGACTGAATGCTACGGTCGTGGCTCTGGCTTCCGTGGCCGGACCTACGATATCCGGTGCGATTTTATCCGTGGCCTCCTGGCCATGGCTGTTTGCCGTGAATTTGCCGTTCGGCGTACTGACATTCTTTTTAGCCCGTAGATACTTGCCGGGGAATCCGACGCGCGTCGAAGGGCGACGGTTCGATTTCCCTTCGGCAGTGCTGAACGCTCTTACGTTCGGTCTGTTCATAGGTTGTGTGGAAGCCTTTTCCCACGGGCTGTCCTTTCGTTGGATTGTGGCCGGAGTTGTCCTTTTTAGCCGGGATAGGGACCGTTTTCGTGCGTCGTCAGTTGCGCCAGCCCTATCCGATGCTGCCTTTCGATTTGCTTCGCATACCCGTGTTTTTCTTTGTCCGTGCTGACCAGTATCCTTTCCTTCACTTCGCAAATGTTAGGCATGGTGGCCTTACCTTTTTATGTTTCATCTCACGTTCGGGATGAACGCGGCAGAGACGGGGCTGTTGATGACCGCCTGGCCTTTGGTGATTGTGGTGGCCGGTCCTTTGGCCGGCACGTTGGCTACGAAAATCCATCCGGGGCTGTTGGGAGGTGTCGGACTACTGTTGATGAGTGTCGGGTGCTTCTTGCTGGCTGATGTGTCGCCGTCGGTGGGTTATGGCGGACTGGTGGCGCGTTTGATGCTCTGCGGGTTCGGTTTCGGACTGTTCCAATCGCCCAACAACCATTTGTTGCTGAGTTCCGCACCGTCATATCGGACCGGTGGGGCGAGCGGGATGCAGGCCACGGCACGTTTGGTAGGACAGACCACGGGAGCAGCCTTGGTAGCTTTGCTTTTTTATCTCAACGGAGACCGTGCGCCCCATGCTGCCATGTGGTTGGCCGGCGGTTTTACGCTCTGTGGAAGCCTTGTATCCTGTTCGCGTTTACGGGCACACCGTTTTTGAACGATTTTATTTTTTATGTCATGAAGCATCGGTTTGTTTCCGGATGTTTCGGGTTTTATCATATTTATTCCTATCTTTGCATTTACATTCCACGCCGAGAAGGGATTTTTCATGTGGAGACACGGAAAAAAGTTGTAAGGTAATTTAGCCGGAAAACAGCGGTGGGGGGTGTGCATATATTGAGAAGGCGTTTGCTTAGGCGCTTTGTTCTTGACACACTGGAATCTCGCAAATTCGAAGTATCAGTCAGGACATGGCAGCGGCAGATGCCCATGGGGTGTGTACAGGAACGCATGCCTTTATTGCCGTTGGTGAGTGTGCCACTTTTGTGGCACACCACATACGATGCCATAAAGGTGGGTGTTGTTCATATCGGCGTGGGACTGTGCGTTGTTGTTCTACTGGTATGGGCAATGCGAGGGCCTCAGTGTGTGGAACAGCAACGGGCGGGTTTTCCACGCTTTTTTCGTATGTGCCCGGAATTATGTCGTTTAAAAATTAACCGGTGCCTGAGAGAGGAAGACACGGGCACGAAGCCGCAGGATGACAGTGCGGCGGGGTTGTGCAGATGGAAAACAAACTATGCTTCAGTGTGTATGGTGAACTCTATGTCGTGGATCTCGACCGGATGTTGTATTTTGAGGCCGACGACCATTACACTCATGTCTATTACTCTTCGGGGACACATTTCATGATTCCTTTCGGCCTTGCCAAAGTAGAAGCCGCTCTCTCGAACAAGGGGAGGGCCGGTGATGCGTTCCTGCGCTTGGGACGTAAATATATCGTCAACATCCGGCGGGTCTTCCATGTCAACGCGGTGAAGCAGGTGGCGGTGTTGGCCGACGACCACGGTACGAACTACACGCTTCGCCTGCCTAAGCCTGTGCTTCGCATGTTGATGGAGGATATCAGCGGAAAACCGCAGATTACGACGACGCAAAGCTGAAACTGTTTTATAATATCGTGCCACGTTGTCGCAGTTCCAGCGGTCGATGCCGTGGCGGTGCGTTCTTCAAGGCAGATGGCGTTCAGGTCACGTTTCGTGGCAGACCGGTGTGCTTTGAGTCTATTATCTGTCCGCGAAGATGCAATATGAAAGCTCCCGTGTCAGACCCTTCACCGTAATGTGTTGAAAACCAATCCGAATGCTATTTTATTAAAAACAGTTTCATGCGGACAACTCGTTTTCCGGTGAAATTTCGGTGAAGGATAGGACGGTAGAAAGTTCACCTTAAAGTATTGGTACAGAAGAAGTCTGAAGGATGCGAACCTTTTCGGGCGAAAACTGTCTGCTATAGGTGAGGTAGGGAGAATACAAATCAGGGACACCTCCATACCTTCTTTTTATCCGGTTTTCAGCATGGCAAAGCCCGTAAGACGGATGTCAGTACGTCCGAAAATCGTTCTCAGCAGATTGAAAAATCGTTTGCAGCAGAACGGAAAATCGTTTGGCTGACACTGCAAAAGCTAAAAATCCAAAGTCTTATGCCAACATCAAATGGAACGTAAGACTGTTCTACAAGCCTAAGATATCATCTACAGAAAGCCCCGTTACCTGAGCAATGATTTCCGCGTCCACCCCCCTTGCCTTCAAACCTCTTGCATTCCGCAACCGTTCCTCAATACGACCTTTCTCCAAACCTTCCTCTAATCCCTTCTCTTTTCGCGTTCTTCTCCGCGCAACTCTGCTGTCGCCATTACGCTGAACCAATCCCGGTAAGCCTTCAGGCTTTCCTCGTATTCATAACGTTCGACCCTTCAGAGAACTTGGCGATTTCAGCCGCCTCGAACAAATGCGCAAAGACTTTCTCCTGCAACACACGGGGACGCTCCATCAATGCTGCCAGATTGCGGATGACATAAAGCCATTTGTCAAACAACGATTCAAGCTCATTTTCCTGCTTCGTGAACTTAGGCATCTCCAAGTAGATGAACACCAACTTGTCATAGAAAACCTCCTTCGTGGCCGTGTCCATCAGCTTCACCTCGTGGTAATAGTTCCCCCTCCCTCTCCTTGTCGAAACAAAAATTCAGGATGCCGATGGTGTACACCCCCTTCAGCTCATAGTTCCACTCGCCACGTGGAGCCTGTTCCCCTGATGGCAAAGGTCGAATAATAAATGCTGCGGTCCTTGAAGAACTGCTGTTCGCCCTTCTGCATCTCCACCAAGAAAACCTCGCCCTTGTCGTTTTTGCAATACACGTCGAACACGGCACGGCGGTCATACTCCTGTGTACCGAGGTGTTCCGTATTCAGATAATTGACATCCAATACGACCTCACGCCCCTGCAACAGGGCGTTTAGGAAACTGATGAGCAAATCCTTGTTCATTTCTGTCCCGAAAAGCTTCTTAAATGCAAAATCCGTGTAAAAATTGACATACCTGTCTATTATACCTTCCCTTCCCATGGCTACAGTCATTTAATCATGTCATACCCGACAAAGATATTAAATTATTCCCATAAATCCATTATCCCATCTTATATTTCCGCCACGCGGTATCGGTTGCCGTAATGTGTGTGCCCCTTCTGTACTCCTGTGGCCATGAGGACTTGGGCCAGTTTCGGCAGCGTCACGCCTGCCATCGCCCCGGGTTCCAACCGCTGCAACCGTGCGAATGCCTCAGGCAGGGGCGCCCCAACGGCCCCCATGCTTTCCCTTTATCCGGTTTTCAGCATGGAAGGGTCCGTAAAGCGTATGCCAGTACGTCCGAAAATCGTTTGCAGCAGAACGGAAAATCGTTTGGCGCAGATTGTACCGTCATTCTGTTTTTGCTTTTTCACGAAAAGAATGGCATGGTTCACGAATAACACCTTTTAAGTTTGCACGCCGTTTATAGATAGTAAGTAATTTTACCCCACAAAAAATTAGGTGGGTGCTATTCCTATTTATATAAAGGTAAAGGCATTCGAATGGCTTAAAAGAGACTTTAATAATTTATAGAATTTAAAACATTAAAAGTATGAAAAAGAAGACACTGGTTTCTGTTCTTGCAATGACATCTGCTTCTATGGCAGCCTATGCCAATGCAAATTTGGATCAGATTAAGACAGAAGTGGATCAATGGGTGGGAGCGGAAAAACCATCGTTGGTGAACGGTGTGTTGACATCTCCAAATGGTACCACGATTTCTCAGTCTTTGGGTTCCCTTTTACCTGGTACATACAAGTTGTCGGCTACTACCTTGATGAATGCTAAGTTCTTGGTGAACGGCAAGGCGTTAACAAACGGCGAGTTCAAAGTGGAAGGTACTGCGGCATCCGAGGTCACTTTGCCATTGAGGCTGTCGAGACGGGAAAGGAATTCCGGGTTGGCGGTTTCAAGTTGGAACTGGTATTCGATTTTGCCGGAGCACAACGGACATTGCTTAATGCAGCAGCTTCGAAGGCTATTGCAAAAGTGAGCCAAGAGGATGATGCGGATAAATATGCCGAATTTAATAAACGGTATAGTGATTTAACGGTAAAAAAATCAATCGGGTGAAAGATGATGCTGCCGGTGATTTCGCTGCTTATACGGTGTATGGTGAGTATAAGTTTTACCTCAATGGCGTGGAAGGAAGTACACTCATGTCAGAGGTCAAGGCACTTGATACGGATATCGAGGCGCATTTGGCCAACTGGAGAGCTTATACGGCTTCGAAGGCTGTCGGTGAAGAACAAAATACAGCTTTGAAAAGCGCTTGGGATACAAATATTGGCAATTTGAGTGATGCAGACGGAGTAAACAGTAAGCAAAGTGCTCAGGACTATGCCAAGGTGTTGTCCCAGAGCGAATATAATGCTGCAAAGAAAACAATCGATGCTTTCCTTGTTGAAGTTAAAGGTTATTATGATAATGGTACTGCTGCTACTGCATGTACGCCAGCATTCAACAGTGAATTTGCCAAAAAGGCATCGGACGCTATAAAAAAATTCACCGATAAGTTGGTGAATGTCGACAAGAACCATACGGCTTATGACGAAGTGTTGGGGAAAATCAACTCTACTAAGGCTCATTATAACGAACAGTTGCAGGCCTTCATGAAAGTAGCGGTAGACCCTCAGGATTTCTCGGGCTTGTATGAGACGATGCGTACTGAGGCTCACAATGCATTTAACGAAGTGAACCTGGGCATTGTAGCTGTGGAGAGGAAAACGGAACGAATGAGAACCATCAGACCGCAGAAGAGGGATATGAGGCTAACACGCACGCTTTGGACAGCTTGTACGAGAAAACAGACGAGGTGTGTAAATTTATACGGACAGCATCCAAAAACAATGACAATATATACAAGGCTTTGATTGCCGAAAGGACAGACGGCAAGAGTCCATGGGCATTGCTTGCGGAATTGAAAAAAGATGCGGTGGTTTCCGAAAAGTATAAGTCCGATTTGGAAAAAGCCGAAGCCAATCTTAAAGCAATCGAAACCGAGGTTGTAAATCAATACAAGAAGTATACGTTGGATGCTTATACCCAAAAAAAGGAGGTGCATACGAGAAGGCTAAGGAACCGGTGACAAAGAGCCTGAATACCATCATTGAAAAAGAATACCAATCTTTGCCGAACTATCAGGCTAAAGTGGAATTGACCGCTGTGTTGGATGTTCAAACGGCTGCGTTCGATAAGGCCAAGACAGAAGTGCATGCCCTGAAGTATGGCGACGTGTCGGTGGGCGACATCTATAAAGATACCGATGAGAAGAAGTTGCAAGAGGAGATAGATGCATTCTCTTCGTATATAAAGAAAAGCTTTGATGAAGGGACTTGTGCCGATAACAAAGATACGAAGAAAACTGAAATAGAATCTCTTAAGGGCAAAATCGAGGGCTATGTGAATGCTGCCAAGGCCGTCGTGAAGGTTTATGACAACGCTGCAAAGACTATCGCCGATATTCAAGCAGAAATCAAAAAGCTTTCGGACAAGGTCGGGAATGGCGATGGACGTTATGTACCGGTTTATACCGGAACGGAAACACCGGACGAAAATATCGATGATTTACCAACTTATGGCGGCAAGTTAGGACGAAATGAACAAGACATTGTCCGACCTTCAAACAGCTTTGAAAGCCGCAGCGGCTGCCAAGGATGCCGATGGGGATACGCATGCTAATGGCATGAACAATGTTTTGACGGAGGCAACCAATGCCAAGGGAAATGAAACTACAGGTATCACGGGTGAGGTGAAAACCTTTGGTAGGAACTTTCGATAAGCACAAAGAATGGTATGACCAGCAAGTAGTCGTAATTACCATCAACCGTTTGAAGAATCAAATCACTGCGGATATCAAATCTGTAAATGATGATTTGGATGGACTTTCGGTGACTGCGGAGATTTACGGGTCTTTTGCAAAGAACTTGCTTGAAAAAGCAGACGGTATTGTACAACTCTGTAGATAAAATAGAAGAAACGGTAACTGATTTGGACTACACAAGCGAGGATAAGCAGGCTGAAACTTTGGCTGCCTTGTCTGATGCCAGTGCTGAGATGGCGAAACTTCTTGAGGATGTCAGTGCCTTCATTGATGAGGTCGGGTGAGGCGAAGGAAATTCACGCCAAGAACAACTCCGTACAGGCAAGTCTGACGAAGGTTGCTGATGGTATTGCGGGAAATATCGGTAAGATTGATGCGAATTGGACTCCTATTGATGACAAGGATGTGTCGAAAAAGCATTTTGATGACCTGAAGGGCAGTTATACCACGGAGCTTGGTAAGCAGGAGACGGCGATGGGCAACGCGTATAAGGGCGATACATTGCACAATGACAGTGCCGCTATTCACGAGGCGATGAAGGTTATTGACGGCAAGGTGAAAGCGACATTGACCGAATTGGAAGTGGCCAGGAAGAACTTGGCGGCTTACGAAAGATTGGCTGTAGAAACCAAGAAGACGGATATCCACAACTTGATAGTAGCGGAATTGGGCGAACTGTCAAATTTGGCATTGGGCAATAGTGAAAACCATTACGTAAATGGCCTGTTGGGCGAGAATACCAACCCGAAAGGCACGTATGTGATAGAGTTCGATAATTGGGTGGCTAACGTGAATGCGGCTTGAAGAGCCATTACAACGACAATAGTGCCGAAAAAGCTGCCAGACGCGAGAAGACAACTTCAAAGAGGACTACACTGATATTTGTGAAAAGATAAAGCAGGTATCTAAGGATGCTGAGACAAATATCAAAGTGGATAACACACTGGATACAGAATACGCAACTGTGAAAAATTCCGTGGACAGTTTGTATACCATATTGACTGTAGGTGACCCGACTACGGCAGCCAAAGCCTTTATCGAACAATTAGAGGCGGAGAAGAGCAAACTTGAAAATCAAGTTGCGGAGGATATTGCCACAGCTTTTGAGAAGGGTAAATCCGAAGAACAATATGGAACCATACATGGCGTATTGCAAACCATCAAAATGCAGGTGGTTACGATCGGCGCAAGTCGTGAGCAGGGCTACGTGGATGCTGTGAAAACTGATAACCAGACCCGTTACAATAGCTTTAACAGTGCCGTCGAGGATATGCGTAATTGCTACATCGAAGCTGTGAATGTGATAGGACAGGTTAGCAAGGTACAGACTCCGGCACTGCTTAATGTCGTTAAGAGTGCGGTAGAAACAGCGAATACAAGTATCCAAAACTACCTTCAAGAAATCAACAACATCGAGAACGAAGCTTTTGCTGCCTTTAGCGAGGCTCAAAATACAGACAAGATGTTGTTCGACCCTGATAAACAATATGAGGCCGACGTACGGGCATACGAAGGCAAGATAGACCAGATATTGAATACAATGGATGCAACTGTGCAAAGTGCTACGCAGACGTTCTTTGCCGGTGAATATGCAACTGCGCAGGGATTGTATGACGCTGCCTATCAAGAATTGGTCGATGCCGATTATGTTACGGCTGATGAGGCGTTTGCCAACGTTCAGGCTGTTCTCGAAAAAGCAGAAGCTATCAAAGATTTCGTTCCGGGTCAGTTCAATATCACGAAAGTGGACGGCATCGTCTCTGATTTCGCTAATTTTGAGGCTTGGATTGCGGATGGAAAAGAACCTGCTGCAGTGTACGAATGGGAGACATTGCATACCGATACCCTTGAACAATACAACAGCCATTTGGCAGAATTGGAAGAATGGTATGAAAATGGTGCTTATCTTGAAGGAGTCGATGGAAAGAAATTCGTTGATGATATCAAGGCAACCCGGCCTACGTTGACAGAAGCAGAAAAAGACGTATGCTGATAACACGGGTCATATTTATGGTGATGTCATGACTGAGTTGCATGTGAAGTTAGGACAGTTCGGTACTCCAATGTATAATGCTTATGTCAGCGGAAAGACGGAACATAACGAATATGTGACCAATAATGACGTATATAACGGTCTTATTGTGAAGGTTGAAGCCTTGCAGGCACCGTTGGATGAGGCTGCGAAGTATGTCGATGCCTATATCCTGACAGACGCTTGCGGTGTGGATGCTTTGCAAGCTCGTATCGACAGGCTGATTAGCGATTTGGAGACCAAACGCTACAAAGGTGGGTTGGATAACGCTTACAAGACAACTGCCGAGAATGAATGCAAGAGTATCACGACTTCTATCGAAAGCGTTTATCAATCGGCCAATACGAAAGAACAGGCTCAAATACTGGCAGAATTCAATGTATTGCAGGCTGCTTGTGCCGACGCACAGAATAAGGTGAAAGGCGATGCTGACGCTGAGGCAGAAGTAAACGCTTTGTCTACAGCTATCAAGGAAAAAATGGCTGCCTTTACGAAGGATACCGCTAATGACGGTGCAATCACCAACGCAGAAACTAAAGCCAAACAGCCGTTATTCCTGGCTTATGAGACTTGGATTGCAGACATGCGTACGAAACTGGCAACTTACACGGATGCTGCTGCCACAGAGAATGCTTACACAGCTCTTATGGACCGTGCAGGCGAAGTGGAAGGAGATGTGAAGGCTGGCCGAGAGACGCTTGCTGCCTGTCATGCCAACGTACAGGGTAAATTCGAGGGCGATATGGCCGGACTTGAAAGTGATGTGGTTGCCGTGAAAGACGGTATAGAGCAGAACAAGACGAACATGTTGTTCTATCAAGACAAGTTGAATCACAAGATGGATGTTATCTTGTCTGATTTGAAGACGTTGTTGTCCGACATCGCAAAAGATCAGGAACGTTATACGCTCAACGATGAGGGCTTACGAGGCCCGCAAGGCTGATATGGCTCATTTGAATGACTCGCTCACCACTGTAGTAGACAAGCTGACCGGCTTTGAGTATTACAAGGTAGACGAGAAGGCTAATGCAGAAAGTATAGCTGACATTACGGCCCATATCGGCAAATACGGTAAGGCCATGGATGAATACTATGCTGATATCGAATTGACTGACGTAGACGCCGAAAATGATCTTAAAACCATTATGGATAAAGTGCTGGAGCGTATCGACTCTTTGGACTGCAGGGCTTCCTTCATAGAATATACGGGCGTGATTGATAAGGCACTGAGTGACAGGATTGAACTTGTTAAGTCTGTGAACAGTCATACGTTTGTTGTCGAAGTTGAAGATGCCTTGAACGATACGTTGGAGCTTGTCAGGGAAGATTTAGGCAATATTAAATCCTATAATGAGGATACCAATGACGGTTACGTCAGTGTGGACATCAATGGTAATGATGTTACTTCGACGCCAATTCACTACGTAAAAGAAGCCCTTCCGCAAATTCAGGCCGCACTTGCAAAGCAGGAAGAACGGATGGCAAACGTACGTGAAACGATAGAAACCGAATCATTCATACGGGGTGACGTATTGCGTGACGGCGTTGTCGATGTACTCGACTATACGGAATTGATGATGTATGTGCTCGACCCGTCTAAGGCTGAGGCTATCGCGGGTACGATCAAGTGGTATGCCGCAGATGTGAACGACGACGGTCGGATCAACGTGGCCGATCTAACGAAGCTCACGAACAAGATTATGGATTACAACACGATGGAGGTCAGTCAAGTGGCACCTCGTGTACGTTTGGCAGAGCTTGCGATGACGCAGACCGAAGAAAGCGTAGAGATGAACATGGAAGAAGTCGGAGGCACGAAGCGTGTAGCCATCCTTCTGAAAAACGTGAACCCCTACGTAGCTTGCCAGATGGACGTGACGCTTCCCGCAGGCGTAACTTTGTTGGGAGAATCTTTGGGCGGAAGTGCAGACGACCACCAGTTGTATTCAATACATTGGCCGATGGGACGACGCACCGCATCGTGGTAAGTTCGCTCCAGAACAAAGAGCTTAACGCAAATGGCGAAGCCCTGATTTATTTGGAAGTATCGGGTCGTGCTGCTTCTAAGATGACCGTAGGCAATGTGCTTGCAGCAGATGTCGATGGCGTACTTTACAGCATCGGTGGCAGTGGCGAAGGCGGCGTAACCGGTATCAACGGTGTGCAGGCCAACCCAAGCATGAAAGAGAAGATATACTCTGTGGGCGGTCAGATCATGGACAAGTTCACAAGAGGTATCAACATCATCCGTAATGCTGACGGTTCAGTGAAGAAAGTTTTGAAGAAGTAAGTGAATAAAGTCTCTGTGTGTAGGAAGCGTGGCTGCCACGTAAGGTGGCTGCGCTTTCCTTCTAAAGGAGCTTAATGTAGAATAATAAAAACAGAACGTATGACAAAGAATACAAATACTTCGATGCGACGGTTTGCGGCGAAGTGCCTATGGATATGGGGCATGGTGATGGCTTTTGTGGCAAGTGCTGAAGCTGAGAACAAGGTCACCATTGATAATTTCAATATCAAGGTGGACGAAGAGAAGACGATTTCTGTCTATTTGGAGAATAGCGATCCTATGGTGGGTTTGCAGATGGACTTCAAGCTTCCCAAAGGCTTGGATTTCGTTCCGAATAGTGTACAACGCGATGAGGTGCGCTTGAGCCGTTCTTCGCACAGCATTTATATGAATGAGGTGCAAAGTTCCATGGAGGATATGGCTAAAGGTATCAAGACGGTGCGCCTTCTCATTCAGCCCAATGGGATTTATAATATTGCAGGCGACCGCGGTGCCGTGGCTTATTTCAAAGTAAGGGCAAATGAGAATATGGTAGAAACCAGTGAAATCGTGTTGGATAACATTGTGGGCAGCAGTTCGGAGTTTGAAGAGAGCGGTAACATCAAGGGGTATCACCTTGATTCCTATACCGCACATGTGAGTCCGAACGTGGGCTTTTTCTATCTTACCGAAGACTCTATTTGCGTGAAGAACGACGGTAGTGTTAAAAAAGTAAGCTTGGGCTTGCGTAACTATACGAGTGTCCGTGGTATGGAGGCTGTGTTGTCGTTGCCCGAAGGACTGTCATTGGATACGGAGGCCAACGGTGCACCTAAGTTTGAATATGGTGAACGTTTACCACAGAACTTGTCTATCTCTTCCAGTATTTTGGAAGACGGTCGTACCAAATTGGTACTGAGTGGTCTGACGAGCGAAACGCTGAAGGGAGATACGGGTGTGGTATTTTCTTTCTTTGTGAAAGCTTCTGAGACTTTCCAAGAGGTTGCTGAGCTTTCATTGGATGAAATTATTTTGTCGGATAATGCAGGACATGGCATTAATATGGAGGGTGAGTTAGTTATGAAGGTGATTAATTCTTTCATCGCCTACTATACTCCTGCCAATGACTCCATACAGGGCCTGCGTACGCGTTATGAGGCTGCCGTAGAGAAAATCAATACTGAGGCTGCCAACGTGAAAGACAGTGCGATTGTCGTGAATGCCGTTCAGGAAGTGGCTACCCGTATTGAGGATTTGCAGAAGTCTGTGAACGAGGCTTACGCCAATGAAACGCTCGCGACTATTTATGATGAGGTGTTGGCTCCTGTGGTGGAAATCGACACGGCTATCGTGGATATGGTGGAAATGGTGTTGGACTATCAGCAGAAAGTTACTGCCAATGAAGAAGCTTACACTCGTTTGACTGCCGACATTGCCGCCGTTCAGGCTAAGTTGGACGCTGCGAAGACTACGATAGAAACGGATTATGCCGAGGTGGCAGAACAGTTCACGGCCGACATTGCCGCTTTGCAGGAAGATGTAGATTCCATCAGCAACGGGGTGAAGGGCTTGTACGATGAAGTGAAGCTGACGGTAGAAAGCCAGATCGACGCGACGGCCATCGAAGCCGGTATTGAGAAGGTGTTGGCTGATGCAGCAGCGGCTTTGGCAACGGAAGAAGCCAAGAAAGCCAACGAAGAGGCTTACACTCGTTTGACCGCTGACATCACCGCCGTTCAGGCTAAGTTGGACGCTGCGAAGACTACGATAGAAACGGATTATGCCGAGGTGGCAGAACAGTTCACGGCCGACATTGCCGCTTTGCAGGAAGACATCGATTCCATCAGTAACGAGGTGAAGGGCTTGTACGATGAAGTGAAACTGACGGCAGAAAGTCAAATTGACGCGACGGCTATCGAAGCCGGTATCGAGAAGGTATTGGCAGATGCTAAAAAGCCCATGAGGGAAGTAGCATTGCCGGAGTGAAAGGTCCTGAAGGTGCTGAATTGCTGGGTATCTATGCCGTAAGCGGCAAGCGTGTGGCTGCTCCGCTGAAAGGGCAGGTCAACATCTTCAAGTACTCCGACGGAACAGTGAAGAAGTTTTATATGAAATAATAGGTTGGTAGTTGCGTGTGCTGTGACAGCACGTGCACTAAAAAAGAACGCATAGGGAATGATTTCCTCTATGCGTTCTTTTTGTGTTCTTATAGGGACTTCGGTTTTACCGTTGTCCCTTGAAATCCTTTATGATACCCTGGCAAATCCAGTCGGATAAGGCCTGACGGTTGGACGGGATGACGAGGCGTTTCCGGTCGCGTTCGTTTTGTATGTTGCCCAGTTCCAGGAAAGCTGCCGCCGGGTTGGATTTTTTTAATACGTAGAGCGAACGTTCGCTTACCGTACCCCGGAATCCCCGGTTCGGTTGGTGTTTGTCGTATTTCCGTTCAAAGGTTTTATGAATGTTTTCCGTCAGCCGTTTTCCTAATTTGCTGCCGGGAGAGTGGTAGAAGAATACATCGACCTGGTCTTTATTTCCCCGGCTGTCCACGTGGATGAAGATGGCACGTTTGTATTTCTCTTTATCCTTATACGTCAGGCGGTTGATGGCATCGCACCGCTGCTGTAGACGGGCTATCTGGTCGAGCGGAATCGTTTGTCCGAGGCAGGTCTCACGGTCGCTGTTGGACAAATACCGGTCATCGCGGATGCCGTCTTTCTCATCCTGAATGATGATATGTACCTTGGCACCTTTTTCCATCAATGCACGTCCCAACCGCAGGATGATGTCGTAGGCATACTCGTCTTCGTGCAATTCCCGGTTTCCTACTTTTCCGATGGCTCCGGGGTCGGGACCTCCGTGCCCGCTGACCAGATACAAGCAAGCACCTTCTAACTCATGGGAACGGACGGATACGTTTTGGTATACCGGGCCGAAAAGCGGTTCTACAACGCTAGTCTTACGGCTGCCTGCCCGCGCCTTTTTCCCAGACTTCTTACCGGTGGGAAGCCGGTAACTACGTCCCAGTATCAAGCCTCCGTCGCGGGTCAGTTTCCCTTTGTTGATTTCCAGAAACTCCTTTTGGGCAGCACGGGAAGTGTAGCCAAAACGTTGAAGAAATGTCGATACGCCTTCTCCGTTTTTAGGTTTGGCGCGTTCTTGGGCGTATAAAGTCGATGTCAGACAGCAACCCGTCCAAAATGCAAAGAGGAAAAGTTTACGGATGTTCATGTTCGCAAAGATAATGCAAATCGAACGCAAAATCTTAAGCTTGCTTGAATATTTTGCCGTGATACAACCTATTTTATGAAAAGATATGTTTTTGGGGATATGCGTACTGAAAAAAGCAGCCGGTAACCGGAGAGGTACGAAAAAGGCACATTCCCCCTTTTCGGGATGGAATGTGCCGGATCCGGATTTACAGTTTTTTCTGTTTAGTCATCCATATCCATGTCGATGACATTGAATTGCTTTGTCAAATTTGATTTCCCAGAAGTTGGACAGTTTCACTTCGTAGGTGTAACGGTCGCGCTCCAGTTTGAGGATGGTAGCATTGGGATGGCCTTCTTTTACGAACTTTGTGATTTGGGCGGGAACGGCTTTCGTCGGTACGCTACTGCGTTTGCAGTCCAATTCTGTCCATTCGCCGTTCTTGTCGAACTCAACCCCGTTGCCGTTGACAAACACGACATCATAGCTCGTGTCCAAGAATCCTTTCTCCATTTTTGGTGAATGCCACCTTTTCCGTGGGGAAGTTCTGTTTGATGAAAGTCTGTGCTTTAGCCGGCAGCTTGTCGAAAGTGATGGGTTTGTCGTTGTCGGCCTGCGCTACTTGTAAAGTGAATACACTCAGCAGTAAGAATAATAACTTTTTCATAATGTTCATTTTTTGAAAGTTAGACATTTGTTTCTTTTTGATGATACAAAGTAAAGGATTGATTCTGGAAAGAAATGGGAAAACAAACGTTTAGAATGTTAAACTGTGTAAAACGAAATATCCCCGTCCTTTGGAGTAGAGGACGGGGATGTGGCTATATGTGGGATTACCCAATGCTTAGCGCATATCTTGATATTTGATTTCGTCTTTGTCGCTGTATTTCAAGTTCTCGCCGGCCATTCCCCAAATAAAGCTGTAGTTGCTGGTTCCGGCAGCGGCGTGGATGCTCCATTCAGGCGAAGTGATGGCTTGCTCGTTGTGCAACCATACGAGGCGTTCCTCTTTGGGCTCGCCCATCAAGTGGCAGATAGCGTTACCGTCGGTTACGTTGAAATAGAAGTAAGCTTCCATCCGGCGTGTGTGTGTGTGGGCCGGCATTGTGTTCCATACGGAACCCGGAGCCAATTCGGTGAGTCCCATTTGCAGTTGGTTCGTGCCGCCGCCTTTCACTTTCTCCAAAACGTCTTTTACGATTAACTGGTTGACCACACGGTCGTTGCTTTCTTCCATCTTGCCGTAATGGTCAGAGATGCCCAAAAACGTATTTCTTGGGGTTGGCCTTCTGTAACTTTGCATCAGTCGTAATCAACTGGGTGATGAATTGCTTATATGCGGGAGCCGAGTTGATGTAGAATTTGGCGGGTTTGGCGGGATCGTTGCTCTTGAAAGTAACTTCTTTATTGCCGCAACCTACGTAGAGAGCCTCTTTGTACTTCATTTCGTATGCTTTGCCATCTACAGTTACCACACCGTCTCCACCGACATTGATTACGCCCAATTCGCGGCGTTCCAAAAAGTAGGTGATTTCCGGTCCGAGTTCATGGAACTTCTCCAGTTTCAGAACCTTGTTTACCGGCATCACTCCACCGTAAATCAGACGGTCATACAGGGTATACGTGAGGTTGATTTCATCCGGAGCCATGACTTTGTCCATCATGAAAGCACTGCGCAGGCGTTCGGTGTCGTAGTGTTTGACATCCTGCGGATGGCAGGCGGTCTGTACTTTGTAGTTCATCTGGGCGTTCGTCGCCAGTGCGCCGAGGCCGAGGCAAAAGAGCCAATGCAAATCTTTTCATTTTCTTTCTGTTTTTGATTATGTGATGTTAGATTCAAATGCGTGGTATGCGTCCGCGTCTTAGTACTTCTTGCGGACGATGGCACGGCGGTTGAGGACAGCCAGTCCGAGCGTGCAGACCACGAGGACGGCCGGACCCACATATTTCACCGTGTGTGTCAGGTGGAAGATGACCCATGCCAGCGGGCTGGAGGCAAAGTCGAGCGCACCGCCCTCGAAACCTTCGGGGATGGCCACGGCCGTGTCCTTCGTGATGTTGAACACATCGTGTGCCGCACTGGTGAAGTAGGGCGCGAGGTTTGTCACGAAATACAGCCCGATGACCATCAGGATAAGGCCGATGATGAACGTCTTCACCACATTGCCGTTCGTGATGGGCAGGATGATGGGGAACACGTAGAACATGCCGGCCAGCGAAGCCAAAGGCAGGAACTGGTTGCCCGGCAGGACGACGGCGAGGAACAGCGTGACGGGAATGAGCAGCAACGATACGACGAGCGTGGTCGGGTGGCCGATGACCAAGGCCGGACTCATACCGATGTGCAAACCGGCGTTCTCACCGAATTTGCGGGCAATCATCTGGCGCGTGGCATCGGAAATGGGGCGCAGGCCTTCGATGAACAGTCCCGTGATGCGGGGAATCAATTCCATGACGGCTCCCATCTTGATACCCAATCCGAGGATACCCGGAATGCCGTCCACCAGTTCCTGCCCGTTCTTGCAGGCCAGTGCGCCGATGCCGCATCCCACCAATACGCCGAGGAAGAGCGGTTCGCCCAGGATGCCGAATTTCTTCTTCATGCCCTCTGCGTCGATATACAGTTTGTTGAACCCCGGAATCAGGTCGAGCGCCTTGTTGATGAGGATGGCGAAAGGCATGAACCCTTGGCAGAAAGGCTGCGGGATGGAGATGCCGTCCATCTTATCATAGAATTTCTGGAATTTGGGAGCCGTGTAGTCGGCGGCTATCAGCGTCAGGATATAACAGATGACGGCAGCAAAGAAACCCCATGCGATGTTGTCCATCGTGTAGTAGACCATCGCGCCGATGAAGGCGAAATGCCAATAGTTCCACAGGTCGATGTTGACGGTCTTTGTCGTTTTGGTGAGGAGCATCAGGATATTCACTCCGAGGCATACGGGAATGATGAACGCGCCTACCGACGTGTTGTAAGCCACGGCGGCTGCCGCAGGCCATCCCATGTCGAACACTTCGAGGTTGAGATCGTAAATCTCCACTACTTTTTTGAGAGCGAGGGGCTGAGGCTGCTGGTGAGCAACGCCGTAATGACCGACAATCCCACGAAACCGACGCCCACGTAAAGGCCGCTTTGTAAGGCTTTTCCGAACTTGATTTTGATACAAACGCCCAGTATGGTAAAGATAATGGGCATCATGACTGCGGCCCCGAGGCCGATGATGTAACCGAATACAGCTTCCATATTCCTAATTTTCTTGGTATTAATTCGTAAATGATTAGGTGCGGCAAAATTAAATAAAACTATTGGTAACGCAAACAGAATTGAGAAAAAAAGATGGGAAAGGAAAAATAAGGCGGATGAGGCAGGACGTGAAATACTGACAATATGTCAGCCTTTTACGCATAAGCACCGGGTTGTAAAAGGCTCAAATAGAGAGGATATGTTAAATCCGAACCGGTATAAGTCCCGTTTTATGTATTTATGACGCATTTCTTTTGAATTCGGGGGTTTCAATCTCCTGAGGTTGGAATTTCGTTGGGCTGAAAGCGGAAAAAGTTTTGGAGCAGAAAAAATGGAGTTGTCCGCTTGTCGGCCGGAAACGGTCTTCTGCATGACGAAAAAGGGGGCGGTAAACGGTGTAAAAAGGGAGGTCAGAAGGGCTTTTTTTGATTTATCTGACGGATTTCCGTGCGCCAAATCCTCATGCTTTTTGTCACGGGAAAAGGCAGACGGATGTCGTTTGCATGCGGGGCATGCCGCATGGTGGTGCAGAGAGGGTGTCTTTTTTTGTAAGCGAAAACCTCGCCCATGGTTGCGGAATGTAAAAACGTCGGCTTGAAATGCCGACGTTTTTTGTCCCCTCGCCCGAATAAAGAGGCGGATAGACGATTCTCGTGAGGTTGGTCTGACATTTTGTCAGACGAAACATTCCGGTTCGCGACGTGCACTGAAGTTCTGGTGCAACATGGCGGTATAAGGGGTGTCGAAAGTGCGTCCGCCCACGGGACAGAACTTGACGCAGGCACAGCATTTGGTGCACAAGTCCATACGGGTGGCAGAGCGTCCGTCGGCTATGGTGATGGCGCCGGTGGGGCACCAGTCCACGCATTCTCCGCAGCCGTAGCAGTTGTCGTTCACCACCGGGGCCTGCGGTGTGGAGGGCCAAGGGTCTTGTAGGGTACGTTGCCCTTCATCGCGGGCGCAGTCACGAGGCTTTCCAACGGGCTGTCGTAGGTCAGCGCGAAGTCACGTGCATCCGTGGCCGGGGGTGGGGCAGGTTCAGTTGGTGCAACAGGCTGTCGTATGCCTGCGCCCCGAAAGCGGTGGCCTTCTGCAAGTCGGCGGCATCAGGACGGCCTTCGGCTACGGGCATGCCCGGACGGCTGTAAGAGTGTTCGCCCACGAAAGCCGCACCGCAGAGGGGCGTGAACCCTTGGGCGTGCAGGAGGTCGCGAAGCTGTACCAAGGCATCCTCGTAGTCGCGGTTGCCATAGACCACCACCGGAATGGCGATGCTGTTTTCCGCCCGCAGGCGGGCGATGCGCCGGACGGCTACCGGGGCCACAAGTCCCCCGTAGACGGGGGCGGCCACGATGCAGATGGCATTGCGTACCGAAATGGGCGTGTCGGCGGGGTCGGTGGTCAGGTCGATTTCCTCACGGCGTGCGATGTGCATGCCGTCGGCAATGGCGCGTGCGATTTTCATCGAAGTGTGCGTGGGCGAGAAACAGGCCACGCAAAGCTTATCTAACTGCATGGTTTCCTCCTTCCTTTACATTTCCGAGATTTTGTAACCTTCTTCGGCTAGTACGGCTTGCAAGTCCTCCAAGGGCTTCGCGTCTCCCGAAAACTCGATGACGGCCACGGGAGGGTCTAAGGTCACGGTGGCGTTGACGCCCTCGATACTGTTCAATGCTTTTTCCACATGCATGCGGCAATGGTTGCACATCATGCCTTCCACTTTATATTCTTTCTTCATATCTGTATAGGGTTTTGAAATGTCGGTTTCTTCGTGTCGCAGTCCGGCCCGTTTCAGCCGCAGGCTGTTCGTCACGACGCTCACGCTGCTCATGGCCATGGCCGCCCCGGCAATCATCGGGTTGAGCAGGAAGCCGCAAAGGGGGTAGAGGGCTCCGGCGGCCACGGGTACACTTATTATATTATAGATGAAAGCCCAAAACAGGTTCTGCCGGATGGTGCGTACGGTGCGGGCGGACAGCCGGATGGCCTCCGGAATCCGGGTCAGGTCGGACGAGATGAGCGTCATCTGGGCCACGTCCATGGCGATGTCGCTGCCCCGTCCCATGGCGATGCTCAGGTCGGCGCGGGCCAAGGCGGCACTGTCGTTGATGCCGTCGCCCACCATGGCCACGCGATGCCCTTCGCGCTGCAAGGCGGCCACGAAATCGGCCTTGTCTTGCGGCGACACCCCGGCGCGGTAGTGCCGGATGCCTGCGTCGTCGGCTATCCGTGCGGCAGCGGGGGCCTGGTCGCCCGTGAGCATATAGACTTCGATGCCCATGGCCTGTAGTTCGGCCACGGCTTGGCGCGAAGTCTTCTTGATGCGGTCGGATATGGCGGCCACTGCCCATGTTTTCTTCGTATCGGCAAAGTAAATCACCGTTTGTCCGGCGGCAGACATACGTTCGGCCGTGCGTGTCAGGCGTTCGTCTGTCGGGATGCCGTTCCGTTCCAGCAGCTTAAGGTTTCCGGCATAATACGTTTGGCCTTGGCATACCGCCTTAGCCCCCATTCCCGTCAGGCTTTCGAAGTCCTGCACGGGGAGTTCCCGTCCTGGATATGGCCGACGACGGCTTCGGCCAAGGGATGTTCCGACTGTTTTTCCAGACTGAAGAAAATGTCGGGCAGGCCGGCCGGACAGTCTTCCGCCCACGTCATTTCCGTCACCGTGGGATGCCCTTCCGTGACCGTTCCCGTCTTGTCCAACAGGATACTGTCTATCTGCCGTGCGGCCTCCAAGCTTTCAGCGTCTTTGATGAGGATGCCGTGTTCGGCTCCCTTGCCGATGCCCACCATGATGGCTGTCGGCGTGGCCAGTCCGAGCGCGCAGGGACAGGCGATGATGAGTACGGTGACCAAAGCCAACAGGCCGTGCGTGAAACCGTCCGACGGGGCGAGTGTCCACCACAAGGCGAACGAAAGAAGGGCGATGCCGATGATGGCCGGTACGAATATGGCCGCGATGCGGTCCACCAACCGTTGCACGGGGGCTTTGCTGCCTTGCGCGTCCTGCACCATGCGGATGATGTGGGCCAGTACGGTGTCGGCTCCCACTTTCTCGGCACAGAAACGGAACGAACCCCGTTGGTTGATGGTGCCGGCGAATACGTGTGACCCTTCGCGCTTGGCCACGGGCACCGGTTCGCCGCTCAGCATGCTTTCGTCGATGTACGAACTGCCCGAGACGATGGTGCCGTCCACGGCAATCCGTTCGCCGGGACGGACGGAGACGGTCTGCCCCCGTTGCAGGTCGTCGATGCTGATTTCATGTGTTTCCCCACGGTCGTCCACGATGTTGACCGTACGGGGTTGCAGCCCCATGAGCTTGCGGATGGCCGTCGAGGTGCTGCCCTTGGCTCTTTCTTCCAAGAGCCGCCCCAACAGGATAAAGGCGATGATGACGCTCGCCGCTTCGAAATAGACGTGAGGCTCTACGCCCCGTGCCGTCCAGAACTCCGGAAAGAGCATGTTGAAAAGGCTGAAGACGTAGGCAATGAGCGTGCTGTTCGACACCAAAGTGTCCATGTTGGCCGTGCCGTGCCGCAGTTGCCGCCAGGCGTTGCGGTGGAAATCCCGTCCCAACCAGAGGACGATGGGGGTGGACAATGCCCATGAGATGAGGTCGGCGTATGGCATGTGCATGAAAAACATGCCGATGACGGCCACGGGCAGGGCGAGGATGATGGCCCAGACGGTGCGTTGCCGCAAGCGTCGGTACTTCTCGTCGTGCGCCTGTTCCGCCCGGTCTTCCAACTGTTTGCGGTCGTCGCCCACCAGCAGGTCGTAACCCGCAGCCTGCAAGGCCGCTTTCAGTTGTTCGGGGCTGCACTGTGCCGTGTCGTATTCCACGGTAGCCGTGGCCGCCGCGTAGTTGACGGAAGCCGTGCGCACCCCCGGTTGTCCGTTGAGGGTCTTGTCCACCCGTGCAGCGCAGGCGGCGCAACTCATGTCCAATACGGGGAACGTCCTTTTTCTATGTGTATTGTATCCATTGTGTTTATCGTATCTATGGTTGTAGGGTACAAAGATAAGTACGGGGTCTGCAAACTGTCTTACAGAATTATGGCTTCTTTTTATATGTTTTGGTGTGAGTGTTATATTTTATCCAACGGAATGCGTGCCCGCTCTTTCTGTTGCCGGTATTGCCGTGGAGTACATCCGGTCTGTGCCTTGAACTGGGCACTGAGGTGGGCGGTGCTTGAATAGTTCAGCCGATCGGCTATTTCGTTGAGGGTCAGTTCACCGTAATCCAGCAGTTCCTTGGCACGTTCGATTTTCTGGGCGATAAAGTATTTTTCGATGGTCGTGCCTTGCGTTTCGGAGAACAGCTTGCTGAGCGTACCGTAATCGTGGCGGCACTCCGTGGCGAGGTATTGCGACAGATTTGTACGCAGGCGGTTGTCCTGTTGGTGCACGAGTTCGATGATGAGACGTTTGATATGCTCTACGGTACGGATGCGCGGGTCGTCTATCAGTTCGAATCCCAAGGGGGCGAGGGCCTCGCGCAGGGCCTGGCGTGCGGTCTCCGCGAGAGGGGCGGAAAGTTCGGCCCGTCCGAGTTCGACCGACAAGGGTGTCAGTCCGAGACGTTCCAGTACGCTCCGTACGACCATGACGCAACGGTCGCACACCATGTTTTTGATGTATATGTTACGGTCTGTTTCCATAAAAACGTGAAGCCTATAATGCACAAAGATAGCGAAAGGCGAGCGCAGAGACAAATGAAAACGAAGTTTTCCGGTTTGGCTATGCCGAGCCGCATCCTGTCTTCGTGGTAACAAAGATAATGCAAATAAGCGTAGCGGCGAGGATATTTGTCGTATCTTTGCGCTGCCAAGACATAAAAATATGAAGAACGGATTGTTGGAAGACGGATGCGACCCGATGGGGCAGGCCATCCGTGACTATTATGAGACAGGCCGGGTCGGTCGCCTGCGGGTGTTCTCCCCACAGTTTGACGAAGACGAGATGCCGGTCGGCACGTTGTTTCGTGAAGAGGAGGATATGCCGCCATTGGAACGGAAAGCTTTGGACTTGTGTCGCGGGCGGGTGTTGGATGTCGGTGCCGGGGCGGGCTGCCACAGCCTGGCCTTGCAAAGGCGCGGGTTGGACGTGACGGCGGTGGACATCTCGCCGTTGTCGGTGGACGTGATGCGTCGGCGCGGGGTGAGGCAGGCTTGGGAGGCGGATGTCTTCGACGAGGCTTTCGCAGGATGTTACGATACGGTGCTGATGTTGATGAACGGTTCCGGCATCATCGGGCGGCTGGAACGCATGCCCTTGTTTTTCCGTCGCATGAAGCAACTGTTGGCACCCAGCGGTTGCGTGTTGGTGGATTCCAGTGACTTGCGCTATATTTATGAAGACGAAGACGGCGCGTTGGACATTGACCTGAATGCCGGTTACTACGGTGAGTTGGATTTCCGGATGCAGTACAAGCGAGTGAAAGGTGCACCTTTCCCGTGGCTCTATGTGGACTTCGACACTTTGGCCTACTATGCACAGGAAAACGGTTTCCGTGCGGAACGGTTGCAGGACGGAGAACATTATGATTATCTGGCGCGGCTGTCCGTAACGTTATAAATACAAGAGACGGCCTCCTCGCGGAGACCGTCTCTGACCAACCTTCCTTACCTCGTCCGTAGATGGAGAGAAAACGGATGGGCAAGGCTTTTTGCGGGATTACATTCTTCCTTGTTATTGTTTTGCACCTTCTGCAATGGTGAACGTCATGTCTACGTGGTCGTCCTTCATGCCCGTGATTTCACCCCATGGAGAATCTGCACTGATACGGATGGTTACCGTGTAAGCAGCTTCGAATGGTGATTGTTTTGCAGGGTCCTTGAACGAAACTTCACCTGTAGAGCTGTTTACATTGACATATATGTCATTGATGGTATTTCCGGTCTTCGGGTCGATGACATGGAATGACGGTACTGTCATACCATATACGTCTGTCGAGAATGGATCTTTGTTGAAGTCGGACAACCAGTTACCTTTATCGTCTTTACCGATCTTCACCTTAGCACCGTTTTCCCATATGGTGCGTCCGGCAACGTCAACCCATTTGGCACCTTCAGCCACGTTATAAGTCTTAGACAAGGCGGTGACGCTCACTGGCCATCTGAGTCGGGTTCGTCCATGTTCCGCTCAGCTTTTGTACGCTGATCTTACAGTTGGTTGCGCCGTCTTTGTACCGTTGTAATCCAAGTAGATTTCAAACTCAACGTCTTCACCGTTAAACGTGGATTTATTGTAAGTAAGTATTTGGTTGGTAGCATTGTAGTCAACACCCTTTAAAGATGTATTGTTCTTGACGTTGATGACGAGTTTGAAGCCGAAGTCTGTAGCCTGTTTGCTCAATGCGGCATAGTCGGCGAACAAGTCTTTTACATCGAACGTATTGCCCACACTTTCTACCTTGTCGGTCGTGCCCTCTACCCATTTAAACTGCGGAGTGTATTCGATGGTCTGTCCGTCTTGGTTCCAACGTACCGGGTTCTTCTCGATCACAGTGACAGGATACTGCATCTTGCTGACGTTTACATGGATAATGTAAGAATCGGTCCGCGTAGTACTGCTGTTTTCTTCCTTCAATGTGATATCGAGTTTCTTGGCATCACCGGTATTCATTTGGGCAGGAACGACGATGTACAGCGTGTTGTCGTTTGCTACCTTGTCGGTTGCTGCAGGTATTTTTTCCAAGATGTCTTTACCGGTCATCAGGCACAGCTTGGTCAAGTCTGCCGGTTCGTTTTCATCGATAAGCTCCATGAAGTCACCGCGTGACAGTTCGGTAGCTTTGATGATTTTGTCCATTTCGTCGCTGCTCAGAGCAATAAACTGAATATCCTTGTTCCACGTCAGTTCTTTAGGAGCACTGGGCTCATTTACATCGACTTCTACAACGCGACGGGTAACGGTTATTTTTTTGTATGACGGTGCTTTGATTTCGATTGAACCAAACTGGACTTTAGGGGTAACCGTGACTTCACGTCCAATCATAGCGTTCGATTTCTGTACAATCAATACACCGTTTTCTTCCTTGAACCAATTGTCGTCGCTCGTGTCGGTGTTCGTCAACGTGGATACCTCGTAAGAAATTGTAGCAGGAACGCCGAAGTCGCCAACCATGTCTTCTACGATTACTTCATTAGATTCATCGTAACCTACGACTTTGCGGTTTACGGTATAGTCCACCTTGCTATCACTACCGTCCGGATTCATGTAAGGCATGGTTGTTTTGTCTTGATTGTCATTTGTGACAGCAATGGTTTTCACTTTATATTCCACTGTCGTAGCAGTGAAGTAAGTAGTGGTCAGGTCAGTGTTGTCCTTTACGCCTGTACTTTCTTCTCCTTCTGCGGCAGGTTGTTCCACAGCCTTGATGACAGCGCAAACAGCCCATACTTCATTTTCAGGTATTTTCGTTTCTACGGAATATGTGATAATACCGGATTCTTCATTAACTTTTGTTAGTTTTCCTACCGTCTTCACTTGTGAGAAACTTTTCTTGGTTATTATCTCGCCGTCGAAGGTCAAGGTATATTTAGGATTATCTCCGTCGAAGTCTTTGGCTTTAGAGGCCGGAGACACGCGGAAACTGATTGTGTTGGTCTTTATGCCTTGTGCCACTTCATCGTATTTGTCTTTATTTGTGCTCTTTTCATTGTACACTTTCAGCACGGAAGACTTCAACAAATAGCCCGTTTCTGCTTCAGTAGCATTCGGGATGTACACCACGCTTTGAATCATGTCGAACTTGGCCATTTCGGCTTTCAGTGCGTTGAATTGTTCAACCAAGCCCGGGTCGCTCGGGTCTACGCCCGGAGTTTCGCTGCCGCTGCCTGTCAATGCTTCTTGCAGCTCTTTGATGTCTTGGCAAATGTCGGCAAAGCTGCTGTATCCCGTGCCGGTCAGTAATTCGGTCACGATAGTGTTCTTCCATTCTTCGAGGGCGGCCAGACGGTAGAGGATGCTTCCGGCTTCCGTTTCCTTGCCGATTTGTTGTTGCAGGGTGGTAAGTGAACTTACCGTGGTGGGCAATGCCTTGATGGCTGCCAAGATGGCCGGGTCGGAAATGGTCGTAGCCGCTTCTTCGCTGATTTTAGCTATCAGGTTGTTGATCTGGCTTACGTTTGCAGTCAGTTTGGCCAATTCCTGCCCGTTGTTCTTAATCCATTTCTCTACTTCCACCAAACGGTTTTCTACGTCTGTAAGGTTTGTTACGGCCGTATCCAATTCAGACTTGATGCTGTCCACGGTAGCTTGGTCGGCTTTGTCGGCAATGGCTTTCTCCAAATCGGTACGCAGGCTGTTGACCTTGCCTTCCAACTCAGTCTTTTGTTGCTGAAGGTCGCTTTGGGTCTTATCCAAATCGCCTTCTATTCCATTTACCTGTGCGATCAGTTCGCTGACCTGAGAACTCAATTCGCCGATTTTGGTGATGTCGTTCTCTGTGATGGCTGTTTGGAGTGCAGCCACGGTTTCCTGTAAGTCCTTCACGGCCTGTGCGTCGGCTTTGCCTGCTGTCAGTGCGTTGATGTCCTCCTGTAGGGCGGCTTGAGCTTCTTGCAAGGCTTTCAGGGCTTCTGCGGTTGAAACATCTACCGTTTGTTTCAATGCGTCTACTTGCGATTGTAGATTGGCAATGTCGTCATCGTAATCTGAGCAGCCGACCCAAACCGGGGAACTGGCAATCAATGCGCAAAACATCGCAACACTAATAAACTTCTTCTTCATAATAAAACAAATTAATTAAAAAATATATGTTCTCTACTTTCCTGTTTTTAGAATCATATTCTTTTCTCTCTCTATGCAAGAGGTGGAAAAAGGGAATGTAGGCCTGTCTATTATATGTGAGTCATAGTGCTTTAGAACCATCTTCCAAATCTGTTCTTTCGTGTTTTTTAGTAAATCATTTGTTTTTTCGAGAAAAAAAAAAAGACCGATTATTTTGTGGGTTTAAGTATTTTATCTACATTTGCATCGGATTTATCCACCTCTTGCATAGAGATGGAATAATAATATTGAGGATATATTGCTGAATAGGAGAGCGTTGAAGTTTTTTGTTGAAGACTGCCTGATTCGTTTCTTTATTTTACCTCTTCTATTTGCCGTTTCAAATATTTTTTCTTGTTGCAGCATCAATGTTGCGGTGGTCCAGCGAAGTGAGATAGATGGAAGTGGTCTTTTCATTGGAATGCCCCATAGATTCGCTGATGACGTGCATCGGGATATGAAGCTTTAAGGCTTCCGAGGCCCATGAATGCCTCGGGACGTAAGAGGTGTGAGCGTGGCTTTCTCTCCTAACAATTCGGATAGCTTTTTTAAATTGAGATTGTATGTCCGTAAGGCTGAGTCGTAAACGGACTGTCGGAATTCTGTGGTTTTCATTACAGGGAAAAGAAAGTCCGATTGGGGAGAGGCGTATTTATTGATGATGGTTCTCATGATTCTGTCTACCTTGACAGAGAGCAGGCGTCCGGTTTTACTCCGATAATAGGAGAGGCGTCCGTTTTGCAGATTTTCCTTTTTTAGTTTGGCGAAGTCTATGAAAGGCATACCTTGTGCGAAAAAGCAAAATACAAATGTATCGCGACTGAATTCCATACTTTTATTGAGCTTCTTATATTGCATGAGTTTGATGATGACATCGATGTTTACAGCCCGTTTTCGGGTTTTGTCTACTCCCGTATAGACGTTGCCGAAGGGGTCTCCCTGAAGTTTCAGATTGAGCATGGCAATTCCTTTTTTATAGGCCGCATGCAATGTGCGGATATAAAAGGAACTGCTGTTTTTGGTGATACCACGTTCGTGTTGTAGGTAGGTTTCGTAAGATGCGATTAATTCTTCGGTGATAGATTCGAAGCTTACAGAGCGACAGTAGCCTTTGGTTTGGAGGAAATGTGTAAAGGAACGCAGGGATGATTGGTAGTTCGCAGATGTTTTGATTTTGTTGCGCATCTTTTTTTCTTGGATTTGATTTTGCATGAAAGACAAGAAGTCGGCTTTCTTGCTTTTACAGATTGTTGATTTCTTCATTTTACGATTTTTGTGTAAGACAATACTGTGTTTTTTTACTTTATCTTTGCAGAAAAAAACAGACTGCTTTTAGGTGACAGTCAGATGGAGGGCGGATATAAAAAGAATCCTTCTTGCCGGATGAACTCCATGCAAGAAGGATTCTTTTTTAGGTAAAGAAATAAAAAGAGCCTTGTTTAAAACAGCTTTTCCGGGTATTCTCCTGCTGCTACCAAGGAGGCAATCTTTTCTACTGTAGCTTCACGGTCGGCAGCGTATGTTACACCGAACCATTTGCTGGTAGTGTCGAGCACTTCTACCGTAGCGGTACCTTCGTTGATGAGCTTATTCACCATCAGCGGGATGAAGAACTCGGCTTTCGGATTTTCCATGTTCTTCGGATTGCTCAGAAACTCTTTTTGAAATATTCTTCGCTATGCTGGAAGTAGTCGGGAGTGAAGCCCCACATGTTCATGCTGACCGGTACGTTCTCTTCCAACGGAATCCATTTACCTTCTTCGTCTTTGTAGCAGATAGGACCGTCCACACGCATGATTTCCGTACGTTCCACCACATCTTTCAAGTGATGATGGTTGTCGTACATGCAGACACCACGTGCAACGGAGCCGTTTTCGCTGAGCGTATTGCAGCAACGGAAGCCCACCATGGCGTATGTATTTTGGCAGCCTTCCGGCAATTCGCTCAGGAACTTGCCGATGGTGGCGAATGCGTCGCGGCCGTAGAAGTCATCACAGTTGATGACACAGAACGGTTCTTTGATGACATCTTTACCCATCAATACGGCATGGTTCGTACCCCACGGCTTTACACGGCCTTCAGGGCACGTAAAACCTTCGGGCAGTGCGTCCAGACTTTGGAATACCAACTCAGCCGGAATCTTTCCTTCGTATTTTGAAAGGATTTGTGTGCGGAATTGTTCTTCAAAGTCTTTGCGGATGACGAAGACAATTTTGCCGAAACCGGCACGGATGGCATCATAGATAGAATAGTCCATGATGGTTTCGCCATTCGGACCCAGCCCGTCCAATTGTTTCAAACCGCCATAACGGCTGCCCATACCGGCAGCCAATAAGAAAAAGTGTAGGTTTCATATTCGTTCGTTTAAAAAGTTAAATATTTACGTTCTGTATTGCAAAAGTAGCTTTTTTATTTGAAAAAGTCGTGTTTTCGGCTTCTTTTTTTAAGCTCTTTGAGCTGTTTGGGAAAACAGGAGGGGCCGTCCGTGCTACAGCCCGTTTTAGAACGGATAACCTACGGCAAAATGGTATCCCAGACTGTCTTTGAATTTCGGCATGTTGTAATAGCCGCTCTTTCCTGTGTCGTAAGGAGCGTGAAGTCCCACTCCGACATCGAAACGCAATACGAGGAAATCGAGGTCGCAACGAATGCCCAATCCGGTGCCTAAAGCCAAGTCTTTGCCGAACCTTGAAATGTCGAACGTTCCTCCCGGGCGGTTTACGTCTGCATCCAGAAGCCAAACGTTTCCAGCATCCAGGAATACGGCTCCGGAAAGCATAGAAACGATGGGGAAGCGATACTCGGCGTTCATTTCGATTTTGAAGTCTCCCATTTGGTCGATATAGGAATAGGCCGACGCGCCCGGAATATAGCTACCCGGCCCCACGCCGCGGACGGTGAACGCACGGATACTGTTGGCACCACCTACGCTGAAGAGATCGTTGTAAGGAGCTGCGGTAGAGTTTCCGTAACTGAATATCACGCCGGTTCCCACTCGCGTGGCGATACTTGTACGGGGGTAAGGCGGAATTCTTCTCTGAACTCAGCCAGAAAACGGATATACTGTGCAAAAGGCACGTTGAAAAGTTTCTTGTCTTTTTGGTTGAACGGTTTACCGAAAGCGGCGTAAATACCGGAAGTGATGTTTCCGCTTTCTTTCACTTCAAAGATGAAAGTACGCGGATTGCGTGCCTTGCGCGGACTGGAATAAGTGAAAGTGTATCGCATGGAAGGAACGAACTGGTCGCGCATACTTACGTAGAGTGCCTGGTTGACGTTCATGATAGAGTCGAAAGTGGCGGTTGTACTCAACAGTTCGTCGTAATCCAAGCGGAACGGGACGAATTCGTGTTTGATTGTAGGACGCGCTTGGTAAGTATAGGCCGCCCGTGCGCTCAAAGACACCATGCCGAAATAGTTGGCCCGGTTCATCCATGTAGCATCCAGTACAAACGAGGTGCTCGTTTTGGCGCGTCGGGAGAACTTACGTGCCCCGGGAAATATCAGTCGGGGATAGTCCAACGACAATGAAGTACCGTATTCGTAGGAGTTGATGACGGAACTACGTCCCTGTACGGTGGAGTTGGTTTGCCATTCGTATGATCCGTGCACTTCGAATTTCAGCTTTTCCGCTCCTCGGAAAGCATTGCGTTTGGACATGCTGAACGAGAGTCCCGGACCGATTTGCCCATTGCTTTTAGAGGTTACCTTTGTGGTGAACTCCCCGTCGTAGGGTTTGTCCAGAATACCGGTGATTTCGATGTCGAGCGTATCGTTGAGTGCGGTGGTATCACGCGGAACGTATTTCAGGTTTACCGTGCTGAACACATTCATTTCCGAGAGTTGCTGTTGTACGAAGCTCATAATGTCCTGTCGGTAGAGCATGCCTTTCCGATAGAACAGATTACGCCGGAGGGCACCGAAGCGCAAAGGGATTTTGCCTTTCTTTCCTCCGTCATAATATAAGGTGTAATCGCGAAACTGTAGCGTGTCGGTCAGTTCATAAGAATCATTATTGAACAGATTGACGGTGGTCCGTCCGAGGTAATACCTTTTGTTGGCCGATGCGGGAATACCGTCGGCCGGTACGACTTGCAGTTGTACGAATCCCGGACGCTGTATGGTATCGGCACGATAGGTGATGTATTCCGGTTTGTAGTAGAAATAACCGGAATTGCGGAACATGTTATAAATACGGGTTCTTTCGGCATCGAGATTGATTACGCTGAACGGATCACCGCTGAAAAGGGTACGTTGCCGGAACGTTTCCCGTATCAGGCTGTCGCCCACAGCCGGAAAGCGCAGGTAGGCTATGGAGTCCAGACGAAACAGATTGCGCGGTCTGACGGTATAGCTGATTTTGGCCTTTTTGGGGTTCTTTTCCGGTAGGATTTCATAGTCCACGGTACCGTTGAAATAACCGTAGTTCCGGAGTGTGTTTTGTGCTACGAGTGCGCGGGTTTTAGGATTGACGGTACTGATGAAGACCGGAGTACCTGCAAACGTATCGAATAACCATTTTGCGAAGCGTGACTTCTTGCCCACTAAAGCGTTGTATATCCACAGTCCGGTGGGGAACGGAATACGGTAGGACGAACTTCCGAACAGAGCGTTGTTCGGGGCGTAAGCCAGTGCCGCATCCACTTCTTCCTTCGCCGTTTCATACGCCTCTTCTTCGATACGTTGCACGGCGGCGATGGAGTCCTTTTGCTCCTGAGTCAATTCCTCTTTCCGTTTCAGCACAGACAAATCTCTTTGTGTGAGTAAGTCGTCTACAGCTTTGTAAGCATCGGCCAAAGAGGTAATGACTCCCTCTTCCTCCTTTTTGTTTAGCCTTTTTCTTGGCTTTCTTTTTTCGACTTTTGGCCATAGTCTATTTCCTTGATACCGGTGTACAAAACCTCTTCTTCGGGAAGGTTCTTGGTCGTTGAGCACCCTGCCGCCAAACCGCAGCACAGGATCACACCACAATATATCTTCAGTCTTGTCTTCATCATTTCTTCTCTTTTTTTTCGTGTTGAGGTTCATTCTTTTTTCTGTTCTTGAAGATAAACAGTTCCCCTAAACGTGTCATTTTACGCCTCAGTACGAGACCGGCTCCCATTTCGGTGATTTCGCCTTCCAACAAAGACTCATAACTCTTGTCATAGAATAGGGTGACGTAACGTGTGGCACTCTTGTCCAAGCGATATTCTAACGATACATTATCTATCAACGACTGGCCGGTGTTTTCCACATTCTCGCCCGTGGACACCTTACCACCCACGATGATGCTCACCCGGTTGCCCCAGAAGCGTTTGGCAAAGCGGAATGAGTAATCCGTGCGCTCCGTTCCTTCGGCCGTAGTTTCCTGGTCTACGCCGAGGCTCAAGTCTATGGTTTCAAGAGCCTTGCCTGCAATGTTGGTGATTTCGCTTTGTAACAAGGCGTTCAGGGCATTGGTCGTAGAGAATCCTCCGCTTTCATTATCTCCCAACAAGTACATGCCGGTGGCCAACATGGTGACGGCCACTTTCCCGCGCTCCTCTATCGACATGGCTGCGAGTTGGTTCTGTACGGTCATGTCTTCAGGGGCTGCGATGGTAAACTCCAGTCCCATGTTTTCCAACGTACGCGTGATGGACAGCCCCACTTCGAAGGAAACAGTGCGTGGGGTATCGTTTTCCGTCACGGTGGCACGCATACGTTCGGACGCCGAGATGTTCAAAGTAGGATTCAGGATAGGCCCGTTGAAATCCACATAACTGCCCGAGGCGATGGTGAATGTCTTCAAAGGGATAACCGGAAGTGAGTATTTCATTTCTCCGTTCAGCACCGTATAACGTCCGGGAGCGTCAGTTCTCCCTGCGGAGTATAGTTCATGGTCAGCTCGCCGCCCCTTCCAGATCAACGTATTTAGAGCGGTCGGCACTCAGCAGGCAGTGTACCTGTGTACCCTGGTCTATGCTGATTTGCATCATCACGTTCATGTTCATGGGCTGTACTTCTTCCTGGGTAGCCACGGTCGTAGTATCGCTGAAGTCTACAAACGTGACCAGGCCGCTCAACCGGTCTTCCGATGAAAGCGGAGTGTCTTTCAGCACGTACGTCACGTCGGTGCTTCCCAATACCCCCAAACGTCCGTTAATGTTGATATTGTTCAGATTCCCGGCCATCCGTGCATTGACATCCACGTACACTTTTCCGTAGGCCGATGCCTGTTGGGTGCGTTTGGCGTTGATGAGTTCGAAGTTGGATGCATTCATTTTCAGGTCGAGCAAGATATTATCGAAGTTGGCGAAATCCACCGTTCCGTCGAACACGAGCGGGTTCTTTCCTGTGGAATATACGTTCAACTTGTCTAAATTCAGGTGGCTTTGCCTTACCTTGATGGTATCATCCTCCAGACGCAGGTTCAAACTGTACTCGGATGACGTTATTTTCATGGCTTTGGTGGCCAGCCATCCTTCTACGACGGGCCGGTCGGTCGGGCCGCTCACCTTCATGCAGCCGTCGGCCATACCGCCTAAAGCCGCCATCTGGTCCGGGACAAAACCGTTGGCCAACGACAACGGGAAGTCTGCCAAATCCAAGTCCGCCTCTATCGTTCCGCTTTTACCGTTGTCTTTGTAAGCTCCTGAAAGCGTCAGGACTTCTGCTTCGTTATGCGAAATACGTGCATCTACGAAATGCGTCCCGTCGTTGTTGGGCAGGTAGACCATTCCCAGGCCGATATTGCCCAGCGGTGCATCTTCGTACGCCATGTCTTTCA
>VOFF01000381.1_pt1 | contig 47022 bp, 73 predicted proteins | sample 5384061 | NCBI WGS metagenome assembly VOFF01 (sample SAMN12384725, study PRJNA508395) | human gut metagenome | isolation source: healthy gut E | host: Homo sapiens | reverse complement strand
AATCTTACTGCCATGTGCCTGGAGAGCAGCCTTCCCTGTATGGATATTGTAGCAGATGACGGTCAAAACCGGAGCCGGCAGATAAGGCGACGACGACGGATTCCACCGATCAGTCGGAAAAACCGGTAACCAAGTCAGTGAAGAAAGGGAAAACGGCGATCCAAAGGTGCTGATCTATCATACCCATGCAACAGAGAGCTATCTGCCTTCTTCGCAGGGTAACTTTCATATTTTGCAGGAAGAAAATACAGTTCGTGATGTAGGAAACGTGCTTGAAGCGACATTGGAGGATGCAGGAATCGCAGTAGTTCACGATAAGACAATCCACGACAACCCATCTTATGATAATTCTTACACGCGAAGCTACGAAACGGTAAAAGCGCTGTTGAAGAAGTATCCGTCTATCGAGTGTATCATCGACTTGCATAGAGATGCCACTGCAGGCAGTGAAGCGGGGCCTGTTCAAACGGTTAATGGCAAAACTTGTGCCGTTTACTCTTACGTCATCAGCAACACGACAAAGACCTACAGCGGCAACAGCAGCTTTCTGGGCAAGCTGAACAGCATTGCGCAAAGCTACGACGGATATACGGGAGAGATACTGGAGCGGCCGTATTGGTATAACCAGGAACTTTCCGAAAAATCCATACTTATAGAAATGGGAAATAACAGGAATAATATAAAGGAAGTCAGAAACTGTGCCGAGGTTTACGGCAAGATTCTGGCAAAAAGCACTGAAAGGGAGTTGATAAGTTGAAAACCTTCAGAAAATCAATTGTACTGTTCATCGTCTTTTTACTGGGAACCGTTTCGCTGGTTCATGTAGACAGACAGTGCGCTCAAATTGATGGAAGTCATGTCCCAGTGATGGAAAGATTAGAAAATTTCATTGATAAATAGAGCTGTTTGCTATAGAATATAGATTGAATTAGTACGCAGAAGAGAGGTAATTATGGATTATCAGAAATATATTAGAAATTTCAGCATTATAGCGCATATAGATCATGGCAAATCTACACTGGCAGACAGGATTATTGAAAACACAGGTCTCGTCGCACACCGAGATATGAAAGAACAGTTCCTGGACAATATGGATCTTGAACGGGAAAGAGGCATCACAATTAAGCTGCAGACCACCAGGCTTGTCTACAAGGCAGAAGATGGCAATGAATACATCTTCAACTTGATAGACACGCCCGGTCATGTAGACTTTACATACGAGGTTTCGAGAAGTCTGGCTGCCTGTGAGGGAGCCGTTCTTGTCGTTGACTCAACCCAAGGGGTAGAGGCGCAGACCATGGCCAACGTCTATCTGGCCTTAGATGAAGATTTGGAGATACTGCCCTGCCTGAACAAAATCGATCTTGCCAGTTCCAGACCTGATGAGACGAAGGAAGAAATTGAAGAGATGATCGGCATCGACGCATCCCAGGCGCCTTTGGTTTCGGCGAAGGAAGGACTCGGCATTAGCGACCTGTTAGAAGCCGTAGTTCAGACTATTCCCGCACCGGAAGGGGACGAGCATGGAAAGCTGAAAGCTTTGATCTTTTGACTCGGTGTATGACAATTAGAAAGGCGTGGTCATCTATGTGAGAATTTTTGATGGACAAGTCCAGGTGGGCGACGTGATTCGCCTGATGAGCACCAACAAAAATACGAAGTCACAGAGGTAGGCGTCATGGCTCCCGGCCATGTTCCTACCAAGTTCCTCAGGGCTGGCGAGGTAGGTTATATCTGTGCATCCATCAAACAGGTCAAAGATGCCCGCGTGGGCGATACGGTGACGTTGGACAAGGATCCGACGGAAGAGGCTCTGCCAGGCTATAAGAAGGTGCAGTCCATGGTCTACTGCGGCATCTATCCGGCAGAAGGGGAGAAATATGAAGGCGTCAAGGACGCGCTGGAAAAGCTCCAGGTCAATGACGCTGCCTTTTTGTTCGAGCCGGAGACGTCTACGGCTCTCGGCTTCGGTTTCCGCTGCGGCTTCCTGGGCCTTCTCCACATGGAGATCATCGTCGAGCGTCTGGAAAGAGAGTTCGGCCTGGCCGTCATCACCACGTCGCCCAGCGTCGTATATAAGGTCGTCATGAACGACGAGTCCGTAGAGATGATTCAGAATCCGACCAATCTGCCGGATTTGACTTTGATCGACCACATCGAAGAACCTATTGTAAAGGCCGACATCATGATACCTAAAGAATATGTCGGGGCCATTATGGAGCTTTGCCAGGACCGACGGGGCAAGATGCTCCACATGGAATATGTGGCGGAGACCAGAGTGCAGCTACACTACGAGCTGCCTCTCAACGAGGTTATCTATGACTTCTTCGACGCACTCAAATCCAAGACTCGCGGATACGGCTCCCCTGGACTATGAGTTCATCCGTTACGAGAAGTCTCAGCTTGTCAAGCTGGACGTGCTTCTCAACAAAGATCTGGTGGATGCCTTCTCCATGATCGTCCACGAATCAAAGGCTTACGCCCGCGGTAAATTCGTCTGCGATAAACTGAAGGAAATCATTCCGATGCATCAGTTCGAGGTGCCGATCCAGGCTGCCGTGGGGCAGAAAATCATCGCTCGCTCCACGGTCCGCGCCTATCGTAAGGACGTCATCGCCAAATGCTACGGCGGCGATATCTCCCGTAAGAAGAAACTGCTGGAGAAGCAGAAAGAAGGAAAGAAGCGTATGCGCCAGTTCGGTAAGGTAGAAGTGCCCCAGGAGGCCTTTACCGCAGTGCTGAAGTATGATGAGAATAAATGACCATATTTCTCACCGCTGTCTGAAAATATGGTGCATTTATCTGCGAGTTAGTTGCTTGGGATTCTGGCAAGGATGCCTGAGCTTTGATGACAAACAGTCTGCAATCCTGACAAGCTGCCAGTTTAGCAGTGAATTGAGAAGAAAGAAAATTAGAATTTGTGGAGGTAAAAGATATTATGTTAAGGCCAAAAAGAAGTCGTATCTAAATGGGTAGATGCTTATAATAATCACGATGTAGAAGAAATTACAAGTCTTTATCATGAAAATGCAACAAATCATCAGGTAGCCAATAAGCCTGCAATTGGAATAGAAGTAATTCGTGCAATGTTCACTGATGAATTTGCGATTGCAGATATGACTTGCATTGTAGAAAATATATTTGAAGATGGGCAATGGGCAATTTTAGAATGGAAAGACCCATTAGGCTTAAGAGGCTGTGGATTTTTTCATGTTGTTAATGGAAAAATTCTGTTTCAAAAGAGGATATTGGGATAAACTATCATTCTTGAAACTACGAAACTTACCTATCGAATAAATTTCAGTTTGCAGAGGTAATAGAAGAGGGCTTGCCGATAGATGAAATACAAAAAAGGAAAGCTGCCCTGTCTGATTTATGTCCATAGAGGAGCATTCAGCTATCGGGCTTCTGCCTATCACAAGAAACTTGCGTGCATCTATGCAATGGAGGCAAACTGCAGGGTCTGCTTTCCGGATTATCATCTGACACCTAAGTATCCATACCCAGCCGCATATGAAGATGTTCTGGCCCTATATCGATGGATTATGGAAAATGCAGATGAATTAGGAATCGATACTGAAAAGATGGGAGTGGCTGGAGACAGCGCCGGGGCATCTATTGCTGCCTTGATTTGTAACAATTATAATTCGGAAGAATTGAAACAACCGTGTCTTCAAATGCTTGTATATCCTTTGACGGATATAGAGATGCAGACGGATTCCATGAAAAAGTTTTTGATACACCGTTATGGAACGCCAGAAATAACAGGCGGATGTGGTCATATTATTGTAGGGACTTGAAAGTTGAAGATGCAAATAGTGCTTCTCCAATGCATAACGATCTGCCTCAGATCATACCAAATACATATATCGAAACTGCAGAATATGACTGTCTGCGTGATGAAGGCATTCTATATGGAAAGAGACTTTCGAGAAGCGAGGCCAAGGTTGAAATAAATCAAACAAGAGGAACCATCCACGGTTATGATTCTGCTTTGAATACCCAGATTGCAATGAGTAATATTCAAAAACGCATTTTGTTTTTTTGAAGAAGGGGTTCGACGCTGGGTGAATCGTGTGATGCGTATTTGAAAATGTCTATGATCATGAGGTTTGGAAGACGTATAGGGGATGGGGGTATATGATGCGCGTTTTGTACGATAAAGTTAGGTTTTTTGACGCTGCATCGCAAGTCTCGCGTAACTCCGCGACGATAAAACAGCCATTACCCTGGAAAACAGACGTGACTGCTCACAATATCTGTGTATATACCACATGTGGTTACTTTTATGAAATGTAGATGGCATTTGAACGATTGGAATTCATACAAAAAAATAACCGGAATCAGATATACCCCTCTGCTGATGCGCCTAAATCTTAACCCGGTTACGCGGGAATGCCCGGATATAGCCCCAAAGCATAACCTTATTGTAACGGAACATGCTTTGATAGAAGAAAAGGAGATCACTCATGAGCAGCGAAGAACGGCTCGCACAATTTGAGAAAATGAAAAAAGTCCATCGAGGAGCAGCATGCGGACATTGTGTGCAAACTGGACAAGCTGCGGGGCGAAGGCAAACAGAAGTCAGCGACCTACATGCAGCTTCTCAGCAACAAGATGACCTTTGAAAACATGCTCAAGCTTTACGAGCTGTACGACATCGATTGAGGAACGGAAAATGTTTGAAGAAACGAGGATAAAGGTAAAAGTCATTGAAGAAATCAGAGAGCTGGCTATCGTCTATGGAATTGATCAAAGCGGGATTGATCGATGACGAAGAGACGTGGTTAATGATAAAGGTATGGCGAACGATATCATAGAAAAAGACAAAACAGAAATATGTCACGATGTTTAGCGACCTGAAAGAAAAGATAGAGAGAAGCTGGTTATAGTATGAAACCTTTAGGCATTTACATTCACATCCCCTTCTGCCTGTCAAAGTGCAATTACTGCGGATTTTACTCCCGTGGCGGCACGTCGGCAGCGGAACAGGAGTCCTATATAGAATCGCTGATAGACGATATAAAGACGTACAGCAAGCTTATATGGCAGCCGTTATCTGGTGGATACCGTCTTTATCGGCGGCGGCACGCCTTCTATCCTTGAGGCGGGCCTGGTCGGAAAGGTGCTTGCAGCCCTCCGGGCACACTTTGACATCGCAGAAGATGCGGAGATCACCATAGAGTCCAACCCCAGGACTTTGACGGAAGAAAAGCTCACAGCTTACAGGCAGGCGGGGGTCAACCGGCTGTCTATGGGACTGCAGTCTTTTGATGAGAACTGTTTGAAGACTTTGGGCAGAGTTCATACCGCACAGGATTTTGTCAGCAACTACCAGATGGCAAGGGCCTGCGGCTTTGACAACATTAACGTGGATCTGATGTTTGCTGTTCCTGGTCATACCATGGATATCTGGCAGGACACCCTGGAGCGGACCATCGCCCTTGCACCGGAACATATTTCCTTCTACAGCCTGCAGATCGAGGAAGGAACCCCCTTTTACGATCTGTTCATGGCAGGGAGTTTGACCAGGTTCCCGACGATGTGGACAGGGAAATGTATCATACTGCAATTGGGCGATTTAAGGAAGCGGGTTACGAGCATTATGAAATTTCCAACTGCGCAAAGCCGGGCAGGCAGTGCAGACATAACCTGAAATACTGGTCCATGGGGGGATTATCTGGGTATCGGCAGCGGCGCCAGTTCTTATGTAGACGGAATCCGCTTTACCCAGCCGCCTTTGTCGTTCTTTCATGAGAATGGGTTTGCCGATGATACGGCAGAATTTGTTTTTACCGGTCTTCGGAAGACCAGGGGAATCAGTTTGGCTGAATTCAAAGAACGTTATGGCAGGGACTTTTGGAAGGTCTTTGTGGATCGGCGCGGTGCGCTCAGTCCCTACTTTGAAAGCGGACAGCTGGTGGAAGAAGATGGGGTTCTTAGACTGAGCGAAGAAGGATTTGATATATCCAACGCCATTATGGCGATTTTCGTATAATGGTTCTTGTTACAATTTGTTGTGTTGTGGATTGCCACGTGCTAAAGCACCACCCGAGCAGAAGCGAGCGGTCTGGCGTTAGTCGTATAGGAGGAAACGTTATGAACAAGTATATCTTAGCATTAGATCAGGGGACGACCAGTTCCCGCTGTATCATCTACAATAAAAATGGCGAGATGGTCAGCGTGGCACAGAAGGAATTTCACCAGTTCTATCCGCAGCAGGGCTGGGTAGAGCACGACGCCGACGAAATCTGGTCTACCCAGATGACAGTGGCCCACGAAGCCATGCTCAAGGCGGGTGTGACGTATCAGAATATCGAGGCGATCGGCATTACCAATCAGCGAGAAACAACGGTGGTCTGGGATAAAAATACAGGGCTTCCGGTGTATAACGCCATTGTATGGCAGTGCAGACGTACCGCGGAATACTGCGACCAGCTCATGGCGCAGGGGCTGGCAGCGCAATTTAAGGAGAAGACAGGGCTCTTGATCGACGCCTATTTCAGCGCGACAAAGCTGCGCTGGATTCTGGAAAATGTAGAAGGCGCAAGAGAGCGAGCCGAAGCCGGGGATTTGCTCTTTGGCACCATTGAAACCTGGCTGATCTGGAAGATGACTGGAGGCAGGGTTCACGTTACTGACTATTCCAACGCTTCCAGGACGATGATGTTTAACATCAATACCCTGCAGTGGGACGATGAGATTCTTTCGATTCTGGATATTCCAAAGTCCATGCTGCCCGAGCCGCGTCCATCCAGCGAGGTATACGGGGAGACGGAGAGCACTCTCTTTGCCGGGCCCATCAAAATCGCCGGTGCGGCAGGAGACCAGCAGGCGGCTTTGTTTGGGCAGACTTGTTTTCAGCAGGGTGAAGCCAAGAGCACCTATGGGACAGGCTGTTTTCTGCTGCTGAACACGGGGAAAAACCGGTATATTCGGAGAACGGTCTTTTTGACGACTATCGCCTGGGGCCTTGACGGAAAAGTGAACTATGCCCGGGAGGGCTCGGTCTTCGTATGCGGCGCGGCGATTCAGTGGCTTAGGGACGAGCTTTCTCTGATGAAGAATTCTGCCGAGTCAGAGCGGATGGCGCTGTCGGTTGCAGATGCCAACGGGGTCTACGTCGTTCCCGCCTTTGTCGGATTGGGCGCCCCGTATTGGGATCCTTACGCGAGGGGCGCGATCTTCGGACTGACCAGAGGCGCCAACAAAAATCACCTTGTCCGTGCGACCTTGGAGTCTTTGGCATATCAGGCCAGCGATCTTTTTGGGTGCCATGGCCTCGGATCTGGGCAAAGAGCTGGTATCACTGAAAGTGGACGGCGGTGCCTGTGCCAATAATTTTCTGATGCAGTTCCAATCTGATATTCTGGGCAAAGATGTCCTGCGTCCGCAGTGCATCGAGACCACGTCCCTGGGTGCGGCTTATCTGGCGGGACTTGCGACGGGATACTGGAAAACCAGGACGACGTGCTGGAAAACTGGCAGATTGACAGGACATTTACGCCATCCATGGCAGATGAACAGCGGCAGACGCTTTTGTCCGGCTGGAAGAAAGCATTGGAGCGCACCATAGGATGGGCAAAATAGCAGCAATTTAAGGGAGGACTTTTTTATGGGTGAAATCAAACAGAGAGATTATGTATTCGACACCTTTCGAGGCTTGTGTATGTGGTGTATCCCGATTTCTCATTTTACGAGAATGGCAGGTCACTTCAGCCACGATTCACTGGGCGGTGTTGTATACATTACAATCAATGTATTTGTGATGCAGGCATTTATGTTTCTTTCCGGCTATTTTTCGAAAAAACCGGAAAAGAGCAGACAAATTGCCTTTAAGATATTTTTATGGCCTTATATATTGAGTATCTTTTTCTTTTTATGGGGTGAGAACCCTGCTGTGGGGTCATGCGAATCTGTACTTCGATCAGCCGCCCTTTGCCATGTGGTTCATGTTCGCGCTGTTCCTGTACAAGTTGTTCCAGAAAATTACATAAAGGTTCCGCATTTCTTTTGCAATCACCTTTGTGTTGTATCTGGTGGCGGGATGCATCCCATTCTTGACGGAATATCTGTCGCTAGGTCGGCTTGTATCCTATTTCTCCTTCTTTTTCCTGGGATACTACTGCAATGCGGAACACATCGCCAAGATCAAATGCCTCAAGAAGTGGCAGAGTCTGGTCTTGGGCATCGTGCTGGTGGGTATTTCAATCTATCTTGCCTACGGACTTACTGGCATTCCGGTGGAATGGTACTTGCTCAGACGGCCAGGCGCGGAAATCGGCGTTGTCTGGTATGTGGACATCTTGATGCGCTTCGTGCTGTTCGTCCTCGGCTGTGCATGGCTGGTTCTGATGTTCAACATCCTGCCGGGCAAAGACAATTACCTGGCCTATGTGGGCAGAAATACCATGCCGGTCTATATCTTTCATCTGGTTGTGCGCCAGTGGATCAAAAACACGGTATCACCATGGGATTTTGCCCTGCCGCAGGCGGGCAGTCCGCTGTATCTGCTGCTGATCCTGGGCTTAGCGTCCCTATGTGTCGTGGTATTCTCGTCAAAACCGGTGTCGAAGTTCTATGACTTTGTGGTAGACGGATTATACGATATCTTCATGTGGGTCATCAATCACATTGTGCTGGTCATCTTCGGCGCGGTGGAGAAGGTCTTGGTGCTGGCCGGCCTGGGTACTGTGGACTGGCTGTGCAGACAGAAGACAGCCGCTGAGCAAAAAGTAGAGGATTAAAAAAGAAACACGAGATAACGAATCAAATGATGAAATCTGCCATAAATGTCTGCTTTTGATGCTTTCGGGCACTTTTGCCACGATGAAAAGGTGTTTAATGGTCTGTTTTTCAAAAAACAGGCGGGTTTTTTATAAATAGAATTCCTATATAGTGGGATTCGTCTATATGAAAAAATGGTGATTTTGGTCACAAATTGATGCAATGAGCCTAGCGGCAAGTGCAAAATATTCTTTTCGCAACATAAAATCTGCCAGAAATGCCTTTAAAATGGTATCTTTCTGGCAGATTTTTGAATTTGGATATTGATATACATTAGTCCTCGTAGAGGAAGCTGATGTAGTTGTACATCTTCCTGAAGTCGATCTGGCACTGGCCGTCCAGAATGGATACGGTAACGTTATCTTCGAAGCCGCAGATGAGCGGATAGTCCTCGTGCTCGAAATCGTAGATGGAGACGACCTTCTTGTCCGGGTCGATCATCCAGTATTCCCGTACACCGGCATTCATGTACTTGTTCAGCTTGACGATCATGTCCTTCTTCTTGGTGGAAGGGGAGAGAACTTCCAGGACGAAATCCGGTGCGCCGTAGACGCAGCGTTTGATGACCTTGTTCCGGTCACAGACGACGATGACGTCCGGTTCGACCATGGTCTTGTTGTCACAGTCAAGCTGCACATCGATAGGAGAAATCATCGGGAGGCAGTCGCCGTGCTTACCGGTGATGTGGTTAAATAGTTGATTGTAGATATACCCTGCGATCAGCTGATGGGCGGAAGCAGGCGAAGTCATGTTGTAAATGACGCCGTCAATCAGCTCGATTCGGTAGTCCTCTGGAAAGGCATAGTAATCCTTCGGGTGTAGTCACCCTGTTTCTTGGTCAGGTAGGGGCGGTGGTTTCGTTGACAAAGCACTTGCCCGTGGTGGAGGACGGTTCCCCAGGACCTGTTCCAGCGCCTGCAGCGTTGCATAGCGGGGATAACTGGTTTCGCCGCTGAAGATCTTCTGTACAGTGCCGAGGGGTACGCCGGATAGCTCAGCCACCTTGGCGTTGGAGTAACCCAGTTCTCTCTTACGGCGCTTCATTTCCTGGATAGTCATGATGATACGCTCCTTTCGGGTTAAATACGGTTTGAAATATATCCTGAATTTTCTTTATCATAACACGAATAAAACCGAAATACAACCGAATACGGAAATTTTGTTGACAAAAAAATTTTTGTGAAAAAAGTTGACCATAACGCCTCGCCAACTGTATATAGAGTGAACCCATGAAGGAGTGTGATAGGATGAATATCAGGGAATTTGAAGAAAAGTACGACCAGTATAAGACCGTCATTTACCGCATCGCTTTTACCTATCTGAAAAACAATGAGGAGTGCGAGGACGCGATGCAGGAGGTCTTTCTGAAGTACCTGTTGTCCGCACCGGCATTTGAGAGTACCGAGCATGAGAAGCGGTGGCTGATCAGGGTGACCGTCAACTACTGCAAGAACAACCTGAAGCTTTTTGGAATTCTCGCAGAGGTGCGATTGAGGAAATTGCGCAGCTTCCTGCAGATAACGAAGAGAAAGCGATTTTGGAAGAAATCTTCAATCTGCCGGAAAAAGTTCAAAATCGTCATCTATCTGTATTATGTGGAAGGGTATAAGTGTGCAGAGATTGCGGAGATTTTGGGCATGAAGGAGTCCGCCGTCAAAATGCGGCTGAAAAAAGGGACGGGAATTGTTGAAAATCCAATGGGAGAAAGGGGGAGGTGTTCGCATGAATGAGAGCAGGATCAAAGGTGCGTTTGAAACCATGCATACCACGAAGGAGATGGATCAGAGAATCCTTGCGGCAGTTGCGAGCGGCCAGGAAACGCAGAAGGGGGAGGCCGCGAAGAAGGAGCCGGAGGGTTTATCATAGACTGGCTCTGGCAGCAGCCATCGTGCTGACACTGTTTACCGTATTTCAGATACCGCAGGTGGCGACCTATGCGGAGACCATTGTGAAGACCTTTACGAACGTATTTCGTGTGCAGGGTGAGGAGGTAAAGGCAGAAGGAAAATTTCTGGAATTGGATGAAGATGCAAGTAATGAGATGGAAAAATTTGACACGTTGCGTCAGGTAGAAGAGAAAAATTGATATTAAATTGCTAAAATACGATAAAGGCTATGAGAAGAATCTGGCATGGCAGTATTCTCCTTGGACGGATTTCTTTGAGGGAAAGCCGTGCGATGAAATCTTTGGTGTACATGTAACCAATGACTACTATATTCTAGGAGATTTAAAGAATGTAAAGATTAATTTTACAAGGAACCGTCTACCGTGAACAGTATCGTGTATGAGAAAGGAAAAAAATTTCGGAACGCCTCAAATGTCAAATTACTATTTATACTTCTGAGTTCTATGAGGCGCGAGACGGGGATGGAGGTATGGAAAACGGCATTTTAGACTATGACAGCATCATAAATCAGGAAACGGCAACCACGTATCAGTGTAAAAACTTGGACACGGAAGTGATTTTGTACGAGATGGTAACGGATGGTCCCGCTGCATGGGAGCAAGTAGAAGGCTTCCCTGTTACTTATATGATATTATCCTACAATGGAATCACTTATGAGTTCTGCGGGCAAGTCACTAAAGACACCATGAAGGAAATCGCAGAGAATCTACATTATTAATAATGCTTACACACCAAAGAGCGCCCGTTGATTGCGGGTGCTTTTTATCAGGTGTTTACATAATTTTATAATTAATGGTAAAATAGAACCTGGATAAATGCAGGTTCTATTTTTTCATCGGACACTTAACGCACGTGTGAATACGTAAAATAATATATAGGAGATGAAAATGAAAACATCATTTTCTGAGACACCCTTCAAAAAGAAATACCGACAGGACTCATGAACCGCATATTAAAGGATGCAGGGTTAAAATAGGAAGTGACGAATTGCATAAGGAGGGACCTATGAAATACGTATACCCGGCGGTGTTTACCAAAGAGGAAGAGGGAAAATACGCAATTCATTTTCCTGATATTGAAAGCTGCTATACCTGTGGCGATAATCTGGCTGACGGTCTGAAAATGGCGCAGAATGTGCTGGCCTTCACACTTTATGATTACGAAAAAGGAAGGTCGTGAGATTCCTACGGCCAGCGATATAAACGATATTGATGTAGCGGAGGATGAATTCGTCAATTACATTACCCGCGACACGATAGAATATCGCAAACGGCATAACAACAAAGCAGTCAAGAAGACTTTGACCATTCCGCAGTGGCTCAATGAGGAAGCTGCTGCCAAGGGCGTCAACTTCTCGGCGGTGCTTTAGGACACACTGCGGGACTACCTGGATATCTGAGCAGGCCGGTCACAGCAAAGGCATGAAACTGCGCTACGATACTTTTTGTGCTTTTGTAGATTTTTTTTGGTTATTTGACCTAAAAATCAGCTTCGCATCCGCCATTTACGGCATCTCAACATGGAGAAACTGGAAAATTTCTGAGAGGAAAAGGCTTCAGGATGATTTCTTTCGATCTACAGGCATGGCATGACCGGAAATAGCAATCAAAAAATTACCATAAAAAGAAAAATCAGTGAAATTTTCCTCTGTGCTTCGTCTTTTGCAAAGGGTGTTTTAGGTCAAGTCACCAAAATCAATGGAAATAGCACAAAACTATCGTGAGAGCGGATTCCGGTCTGGACTGCCAGGCAACATCCATCTGCCGCAGGCCTCTCTGCCGGTTTTCCCCTCTGTCCATAACGAAAAATTATGCTACAATAAACAAAACAATATCGCCGCACGATGAGGAGACGAGACCATGGATACAAAAACCGAATTTACATAATGATCGTACAAAAAAGAGCAGGAACTTTATGCGCCAGAGGGCTATATCAGGCCCGGCGTCCAAACAAGACAAGGGATGCAAGCCAGCCGAGCTTCCCAAACCAGGCAGGCAGCCCAAGTCAGCCAAGAGGTGCAAATCAGCCAAGTCGTCCAACCGAACCCAGATGTTCTCCCCGCCCCAGCCGCTCAAACCAGTGCCACCGCCGCCACAGTGGTAAAATCCGAACAGGGAGGTTCCACCATTATAGATTTTGACTACGACAAATATGCCGATGTGGGAGAGAAAAGCGACCCATACCAACGCCATTGCCGGACTGACCTTGGGGATTTTGTCCCTGGTGACGATCTGGTTCAGCAAAATCCTTGCAATCATTCTGAGTATCGCAGGCATCGTCCTTTCCCTCAAGGGCAGGTCAGAGCCTGGCGGAAAGTCCATGGCTACAGCAGGTCTGATCTGTTCCATCATCGGCCTTGCCCTGTCGCTTCTATCTATCCTATGGACGATGATCTTCGTCATAGGCTTCATCGATGGAGTGAATTCCTTATGGCGATGGTAATCATCATTTCCCCGGCAAAGAAGATGAATGTCAATACGGATCTCTTCCCATGCAGGAATCTCCCCTGTTTCATGGAGGATGCGAAAAAAACTGCTGGCCTTTCTGCGGGACTCACTTATGAAGAGGCAAAGGCGGTATGGAATTGCAGCGACAAGCTTGCGGCGTTGAATTATGATCGGCTGCAGACCATGGATCTGAAACGGAATCTGACACCGGCAATCCTGTCTTACGAAGGAATCCAGTATCAATACATGGCGCCGGGGGTTTTCACGAGGGGAGGCTTACGAGTACATCGAGGCGCATTTGCGCATTTTGTCCGGTTCTACGGCATGCTGCGGCCTTTTTGATGGGGTCACGCCGTACCGTCTGGAGATGCAGGCGAAAGCTGGGCAGTGCAGAGATTGACTCTTTGTACGACTTCTGGGGAGGGCGCATCGCGTCAAAGCTCTTTGAAGAGGCGGACACGGTCTTGAACCTGGCGTCAAAAGAGTACAGCAGATGCATTTCGGACTATTTGCCGGAAGATAAAAAAATGATCACCTGTGTCTTTGGCGAACTGATTGATGGAAAGGTCAAAGAGAAGGGCACCATGGTCAAAAATGGCCCGCGGGGAGATGGTCCGGTACATGGCGGAAAATCATATCGAGGATCTGGAAGACATCAAAAATTTCGACCGTCTGGGCTATGCCTATGCAGAGCCGCTGTCAGATCAGCAAACTTACGTATTTTTTGAAATGAAAAACGTGGAAATCACGGAATCAAGCGGTCAAGTCTGCCGAATCGAGATTTGGGGACTTTTCCCATGAGATCTGCCAACGATTTACTTAAAGTAAATCGGGCTAGGGCTTTAAGATTCCTATCTTCAACATGTATAAACAAGAACCCCCTCCGCGGCATAAAAAACCGCGGAGGGGGTTCGTTTATCTCAAGGTGGCTTATAAGGCCTTGACCAGGCCGCCGTCAACTAGGATGGTCTGGCCGGTGATGTAGGTATTGGCAGTGCTGGACAGGAGGAAGGCGGCCAGCTTGCCGTATTCCTCCGGTTTTCCGTAGCGCCCCAGAGGGATGGTCTTCCAGGTGTTGTTCTGCAGCTGCTCTACTGTGATGCCCTGCTTTTCGGCGCGCATCTTGTCCAGGTGGTCGATGCGGGCGGTGCCGATGCGGCCTGGGCCGATGACGTTGACCAGGATGTTGTATTTGCCCAGCTCCTGTGACACGGTCTTTGACCAGCCGACCACACCGGCTCTCATGGTGTTGGAGAGACCCAGGTTGTCGAGGACCACTTTGATGGAAGAAGAGGTGGAGTTTACGATCCTGCCGCCGCCGTTTTCCATCATGATCGGCGCAACCTCTCTGACTACCCGCTGATAGGAGAGAAGGGTCAGATCAAAAGCCCTGTACCAGGCTTCATCGTCAAAAGGAGTTCAGAGGACCTGCAGGAGGTCCGCCGGCATTGTTGAAGAGGGCGTAGATGGGACCGAACTTGTCACAGGCAGCTTTGACCAGGGCTTTGATGTCCTCTGCCTTGGTCATATCGCCGCAGTAATAGGCCACATTTTTCGTTGCCGGTTTCGGCGGTGATTTCTTCCTGTGCTTCTTCCAGCTGCTCTTCAAAAGGGCTGAAGAGCATGACTTTAGCGCCTTCCGCCGCCAGTTCTTTTGCAACGGCTTTGCCAAGGCCGGAGCTGGATGCCAGCACCAGGGCGCATTTATCTTTTAAACCTAAATCCATATTGTACCTCCAATTTATTTTCTTAACTTCAAATCGATGACCGGATTGACCAGGGGCTCCATGGCGAAGCCGTCAGGCCCGAAAATCCTGCATTCCAGGGTGTCGCCTTCCTGGATGTGGGCGGCTCTCGGCGTTCCTGTGGAGAGGACATCGCCTGGCAGCCACCCTTGCATATGGGAAACCAGGGAGACCAGGCGGGACGGGCTGTGGGTCATGTTGTCTACGGTGTTGGCCGCATGGACTTTGCCGTTGTGAACCGTCTGCACTTCCAGTTTGGAAACGTCCGTTACCTCGTCAGGGGTGACAAGCTGAGGACCAAAGGTCAGGAAGGGGTCAAAGCCTTTGACCAGGGTCAGATAGCGGGGATTGAGACGGAGAATGGACTCTTCCGTCATATCCAGGATGGTGGTGTAGCCGACAATGTAGTCCTGCCAGTCTTCCTCTTCGATGAACCTGCACTTCTTGCCCATGATGATGCCCAGTTCTGCTTCGCCGGTGGTCTTTTTGCTTCTTCCAAAGCTGGAATGCAGATTTCATCTCCCGGTCCTGCGATACAGGAGGCCGGCTTGTAGAAACTGCCTGGAAAGCCTACGGGAGCGCCTTCACCCAGTTCGCCTGCGTGATCCTTGTAGTTGAGGCCGATGCCGAAAATGCGGGGCGGATTCCGGTAGAGGGGCCCGTAGACCACCTGATCAAAAGGCACGATTTCCATCTGCGCAAGTTCCTCGTGACCCCCGCCGTTATACCAGCGGGTCAGACCGGGAATTTCCTCGGCGCAGATCAAATCGTACATCTCTGTGTGCCAGGCGGTGCCTTTGTTACGGTTGATGGCAGCAATGGTGACCACGCCGCGCGCTGTTACGATGCCGGCCTGTTCGCGGCCGGCATATCTGATGGTTGCTAATCGCATGTTTCTCTTACCTCACTTTACAAATTGATAGCCTCTGTGGATGTTGACCATATCCCGCAGGATGGACGCCGCCGCAGGAATGACGCCGGATGCACCGCCGATGATGACCAGTTCTCCCAGGGTGTCGCAGCAGTAGCGGACGGCTTTGTTCTTGCCTTCTACGCTGTAGAGCAGCTGATCCTGAGAGAGCTTCTCCAGTTTGACAGTCATGGAAAGCTGGCCGTCTTCTTTCCGCAGGGTTTTGCCTACCAGCTTGTACTTGCAGTTTTCCGATGCGGCCTGCGCCACTTCCGCTGCCGTCAGGTGGGTGATGCCTTCTACCTGGATATCGTCCAGGGTCTTTTTCTCCTGCATCAAAACGTTGGTCAGAATCAAAAAGCTTTCCAGCGGTATCCCAGCCCTCCACGTCCAGGGTCGGATTGGTTTCCGCAATGCCCTGCTCCTGGGCTTCTTTCAGGGCCTCGGCATATTCGCAAGCCCGCTCTTCCATGAACTTGAGGATGAAGTTGGTGGTGCCGTTGAGAACACCTTCGATAGACGTGATTTCGCCGCCGGCCAGATCCATGAGGCCGCCGTTGATCGATGGAAGGGCGCCGCCTGTGGTGCAGCCGATGCAAAGCTGTACGCCGTGATCGCGAGCCAGACGATAGAGCTCGTCGTAGTAGAGCATGACGGGGCCTTTGTCGGAGATGACCACGTGTTTTCCGGTTGTCAGCAGTTTGCGCACATAGTCTGCGCCGGGCTGTCCTGTCTCCTTGTTGGTGGGCGTCATGATGACTGCAAGATCCACGGTCTTGTCACTGGCGATATGATCTACGGTGATGTCCGCGCTGCCCCCGGTGAATTTGGTGATATCTTTTCCTTTTCTGTAAAAGCGGCAAGCTGCTGAAGGTCGATGCCCTCTGCCTGGTAAATGCCGCCGTAGTAATCGACGATGTAGGGAACCTGGATATGCAGATGGTCCTTTGCCAGAACCTCTTCCTGCATGTTGAGCAGGCGCACCAGGGCCTTGCCTACGCCGCCGTAACCGATGATTGCGATGTTCATTGTATGTTAGCCTCCCTAAATGACGCCGATGGCCATCAAGTTGTCTCCCTTGCATGTTGCAAAGGTTGACATGACCCAGAGGACGACGCAGTCTTCTTCTGCGTAGAACTCCTTGTAGATCTCCTGGCCGTGGTAGTCGGTGATGGTTGCCAGATGGCGCCCCTTTTTCTATGCGGTCTCCCGGTCTGACAAAGCAGTGATAGATGCCGTCAAAATCGGATTTGAGCCGATAGAAACGGAAAGCTCCTGCTGGCTGCTGTTTTCTGTCTTGACGCCTGGCAGCATGCCCAGATGAATCAGCACGTTGCGTGCGCCATTGTAGTGGAGCAGCTTGGTCTTGCATTCGATGAGGCCGATGCCGCCAATTTCCGGCTGGATGCTGGGATGCCCAGCTCACTGACCGCCGCATAGAAGTTGCCCTTGTCCGTGGCCCCTGCACCTGCAGTCTCTGTATAGGAGACGTAATTCAGGCCGTAGACCTTTGCCATGGCTCGTGCAATTTCCGTTACGGCGGGATCCTGCTCGTTGATATGGTAAAATGCGTAAGGGTGGAGCCATTCGATGCTGTCACCGCTGTGCATGTCGATGTGGTACTGTGCCTTTGCTGCAAACTCGTGAACCAGGATGTGGCAGAGGCGTTCCGTCATGGTGCCGTCCGCGCTGCCCGGGAAGGTGTCGTTGAGGTTTTTGCCGTCGATGGGATTGACGAAGGGCTGCTTTGCCTGAAACGACGCGAAGTTGCACTGCGGCACGCCGATGATGGTGCCTGCCAGATCTTTGGTCTGTATGTCGTTATACAGTTTCAGATTGGCGCCGATGCCCGGATATTCCGTGCCGTGGACGCCGGACGTGATGCAGAGGACGGGGCCGTCCTGCTCTCCGGCGATGACGTAATAGGGCAGCAGAGTTTCGCCTCCCCTGGCCGTCTGTCACCTGGTAATCTGTGATGAATTTATCTCCTCTGTTGATTTCTCTGTCTAAGATTTTTAACATGGGACCTCCCCGATTTATTTTTTTAGCAGTTTTTCTGTGGCCTCTTTTGATCTTGCCCATGGCCTTCTCGATGTTCTCATAGGAGTTGGAGAAAGCGATGCGCAGGTAGCCGCTGCCGTATTCTCCAAAGGCGGAGCCCGGAATCATGGCGACGCCGGCTTCGTTCAGATAGTAGTCGGACGCTTCCTCGTCAGTGATGCCCAGGGCTTTGACGTTCATGAAACAGTAAAAAGGCGCCCTTCGGGCAGTTGCAGCTGAGGCCTTCGATTTCGTTGATGGATTTGTATACCAGCTTTCTTCTTTCGTCGAACTGAACGCGCATCTCTTCGATACATTCCTGTGGACCGTTCAAAGCGGCTTCGGCAGCGTACTGGCTGACAGAAGTGGCGCAGGTTACGGTGTACTGCAGGACGCGGATCATAGCGCTGATGAAGTCCGGATTCTTGGAAGCGGCAAAGCCGATTCTCCAGCCTGTCATGGCGTAAGCCTTTGATACGCCGTTGATGATGATGGTGCGCATAGCCATTTCAGGCAGAGAGGCGATGCTGGTGTGCTTTTTGCTATCATCATATAACAGTTTTCGTAAATTTCATCAGAAAGTACGATCAAATCGTTGTCCTTGGCGATCCTGGCGATTTTCTCCAGGCTCTCTCTGCTGAGAACGGAGCCTGTCGGATTGTTCGGCGAGTTGACAATGATCATCTTCGTCTTCGGGCTGATCAGCTTTTCGATGTCCTCGATCTGCACGTTAAAGTCATTCTCTTCTAAGAGAGGATAGGAGACGGTCTTTGCTCCTGCCAGATCAGCGCAGTAAAAATAGTGGAGCCAGGAAGGATTTGGTACCAGCACTTCGTCGCCGGGATCCAGCAGCGCCGTCATGGCGATGGATACAGCCTGGTTGGCACCTACCGTAGCGATGATGTCTTCCATCTTCATGTCCAGACCGTTATCCCGGTTGAACTTGTCAGCGGCAGCCTGACGCAGACCTTCGGTACCGTAGTTGGACGTGTAGTAAAGTATAGCCGTCGTCCAGGGCTTTTTGGCGGCGTCCCTGATAAACGCCGGCGTATCGAAGTTGGGACGGCCGATGCCCAGGTTGATGATCTCTTTTCCTTCTTTCTCTAACTTACCGGCAGCCTCAAAGACCTTTCGGATACCGGAGAAAGGAATGGCATCCATCTTCAGACTCTGCTTCATTTTATTTGTCATAATTAAACCTCCTTAAGATATATCGTGTATCGGTTCTGGTCCAAAATGGGAGACAGACCTTATGCAAGTATACAAAGCAAGGATTGTGCCAATCTGAATATCGACAAATTTTGACAGATTCGTCCACAGATGCTATGATAACGTTAATCTTTTTAGCGAGGTGTGAAAATGCTGAAGAACAATAATGATTTTTTGCAGGAGACCTGTGAGATCGTCTCCCAACTGTTTAATGTAGTCATCACCATTATCGATACGGATTTTATCAGGGTGGCAGGTACTGGCGAATATGAGGCGGAAGTGGGGAAGAAAGTAGTCAACCCCAACATCTTCGAGAGCGTCATGGAGAAGAATGATACACTGATCATCAATCGTCCCGGCGAAGACCCCGTCTGTGCAGGCTGCGCAAACAAGGCGAGCTGCCGTGAAAAAGCAGCCGTCTACGCCCCGCTCCACGTCAAAGGGGAGATTCGCGGCGCCATGGCTCTGATCGCTTTTACGGAGGAACAGAAAAACAGCGGCCTCTTTGCCAAGGATGTCTTTGTCAATTTTACGAAAAAGCTCTCAGAGCTGATCTCCAGCAAGATTGAAGCGGCGGAATATGCGGATCAGCTGATGGTCAACCTCAACGAAACCCTGGCGATTCTCAACTCTGTCCACGACGGGGTCATCGCTATGGATGACCAGGGTTTGATCTATCGAATCAATCAGTCGGCGACGAAGAAATTCGGCATTACGGAGAACCTGATCGGAGCGGACATCGCAGAGGTTCTGCCGGCACAGGCGATCCGAGAGATCCGCAGACGGAAGGAGTACATAGACAACGAAGTCACCATAAGGGGAGAACACGGTGAAACCAACGTATTGCTGACATCCAAAAAAGATCGAGCACGAGGGGAAAGACTACGGCACGGTCTTGATTATGAAGAGCATTTCGGAAGCCAGCAATATCGCCTCAAAACTGCTCCACGAATCGGACTACAAGGTGGATTTCTCCGATATCGTCGGCGAATCAAAGGCCATTCAGGACGTGATTTCCTTCTCCTATAAGATTGCCGACAGCGACTCTACCGTACTGATCAGAGGGGAGAGCGGCACGGGAAAGGAGCTCTTTGCCCGGGCGATCCACAACCAGAGCAGCCGCCGGAACGGTCCTTTTGTCGCCATCAACTGCGCGGCCATCCCGGAGACGCTGCTGGAGAGCGAGCTGTTCGGCTATGAGGACGGCGCTTTTACTGGCGCGAAAAAGGGCGGAAAGGTTGGAAAATGCCAGCTTGCCAACGGCGGCACGCTGTTCCTGGACGAGGTGGGGGACATCCCCATCTTTCTGCAGGTCAAGTTTCTGCGCATGCTCCAGGAGCGGACCATCGAGCGAGTCGGGGGAAACAAGAACATCCCCATCGACATCAGAGTCATCGCCGCCACCAACCGCAACCTGGAGACGATGATTGAAAACAACGAGTTCAGAAGCGACCTCTACTACAGGCTCAACGTCATTCCTATTTTCATACCGCCTCTGCGGGAGCGCAGCGAGGACATCCTGATCATCTGCAGGCATTTTATGGAGAAATACTCGGCCCTTCTGCGCAAGAACGTCTACGACATGACGCCCCAGGCTGCCAAAATTCTCACCAATTATGATTGGCCGGGCAATATCAGAGAGCTGGAAAACACCATAGAATGTGCGCTGAACGTGGAGGGGCAGGAGATTCTGACCAGCTTCAGCATTCCGGAGCGGGTCAAGCGCAAAGGCGCTGCAGAGCTTGCCGGCGCAGAGGCGGAGGTGCATGTGGCAGAAGATATGCATGTCTGGGAGCGGGCTGACAGCCTGAAAGAACGCCGCAAGAAGGCGGAAATTGACGAGGTGCTGAGGGCCCTTGACAAATACGGATGGGATACCAAGGGAAAAAAAGAATGCGGCGGATAGTCTGGGCATCGGCATCGCCACCCTGTATCGCATCCTAAAAGCTTATCAAAAATGATAAAAGTTATTGATAATGATAAAAATTATCATAAGTGATAACGATAATGAGTGGAAAGCGAATGGGAAGTTTAAGAAAATTCTTTCTTCTGAAAAAGGGGCGAAAGCGTAGTAAGAAGGGCTGCCAAAGAAATGACTGGCAGCCTTTTTCTATGTGGCATACTTTTTGCTTTTCTTAGGGGTATATGGAATACTCGTAGAAGAAAGGAGAAATACATAATGGACTATGGCATTCTATCATTATTTCCTATCGCTCTGACAATTGTTATCGCAATGTGGCTGAAAAACATCTCCATTGCACTCTTCGTAGGAGCCTTTGCCGGCCTGATGGTCATGGCAGGAGGCAACCCCTTTAACGCGATGATGTCCTATGTGGTGGATCATCTGGTTCCCAACATGACGGACTCCTATTGCGCGGAGGTGCTGGTATTATTGATTTTTATCGGCGGCTTCGTAAAGCTGCTGGAGGTTTCGGGAGGCGCCCATGCGTTTGCCTCTTCGGTAACCAAGTTTGTCAACAGCAGAGCAAAGGCGCAGATGGCCGGCTGGGTAGCAGGCATCATGGTGTTCTTCTCTGATATCGGAAGTCCGATCATCGCAGGGCCTATCGTACAGCCTTTGACAGACAAGATGAAGGTTTCCCGCGAGAAGCTGGCCTGGATCCTGGATACCACGGCTTCTCCGTTATCTATCCTGGTTCCGTTCCTGGGCTGGGGCGCTTACATCATGGGTCTCATGGGCACGGAGTTCAAGGCGGCAGGCATCGAGACTGCTGAATGGGACATGCTGCTGAAGGTATGGCCGTTTCAATACTACGCGCTGCTGTCTCTTTTGATGGTGCCGCTGGTAGCCTTTACAAAAAAGAATTCGGCCCGATGCATAAGGCAGAGATGAGAGCCCTTCGCGGCCAGGTGGAGCCTGACGGTGTTGTGGCAGAGGCAGTCAAAATCGACACTGACGCAAAGCTGGAAAACAGCAGGCCGATGGTCATGATCATTCCGCTGCTGGTGATGATCGGCACCCTCTGCTTCATGCTCTGCCCGCAAGGGTTTCCGTTTAAATCCGTCGATGGCGACCAGCTGAGAGGCGCGCTGATTGCAGGATTCGTATTCGGCGCGGCAGCCAACATCATCCTGGTGGTGATTTTCAAGATCAAGTCCTTCAAGAAAATCTGCATGGATTACGTGGCAGGCCTGGAGAGTATCGCCAGCGTATTCATCACCCCTGCTTCTGGCGTGGGTACTGAGCAGCGTGACCAAAGCCATGGGCGGACCAGAGTTCGTCGTCAACATGCTGCAGGATAACGTGCCAGCCTGGACGCTGCCGGTGATCATCTTTGTGGCAAGCGCCATCATATCCTTCTCCACCGGTTCGTCCTGGGGGACTTTCTCCATCATGATGACTATCGCTGTACCGGCAGCTATGGCGCTGAACGCACCGATGCACCTGGCTATCGCGGCGGTATTGTCCGGAGGACTCTTTGGCGACCACTGCTCACCGATTTCCGATACGACCATCCTCTCTGCCAACGGCGCTCGCTGCGACCTGCTCTCGCACGTCAAGACACAGCTGCCGTATGCGCTGATGGTAGGCGTCGTCACCATTATCACCTTCGCAGTTGCCGGTCTGACAAAGGCCAACGTCGCCGTACTCATCGTAGGCATCGTATTACTGGTGGCAACTGTCATGGTGCTCTCCAAGATCTGGGGAAAACAAGTTTCTGAAAAAGAGACTGCAAATATCGCATAGCACGAAGCATAGTGGAGCCTGACTTTCGGCTTCACTATGTTAATGGATAGAAGGAGTGAGAATAAATGGCATTTTTAGAATTGAACAAAGATAAAAACTTACGAAGGGACGAGACGCCTTTTGAGGAACAGATAGGGAATTACTGGGGGAGACTGGGGTATCAGTTCCCAGTGTGCGCCGCTGAAAAGCGTCCTGCTCAGAAGGCCGGGCAGTGAAATCAATGAATTCAGCTGGGAAGAAGCCAGATTCAGGGAAGGCATCGACCCCGATAAATTCAGAGAGGCTCATCAACGCCTGGTGGATTTGTATGAGGAAAACGGCGTCAAGGTTTACTTCCTCGACGAACAGAGGGAAGACCGTCCCAACGCCGTTTACTGCCGCGACCTGATGTTCATGACGCCGGAAGGTGCCATCATCGCAAGACCGGCTCTGCCTGTGCGCAGAGGGGAAGAAGTGGCTATGGCAAAGGCTCTGGCGGCTTTGAATATCCCCATCGTCAAGACCATCACTGGCACAGGCACCTTTGAGGGTGCGGACTGTCTGTGGGTTGACAGGAAGACGGCAATTCTGGCCAGAAGCTCCAGAACCAACGAAGCCGGTTACAACCAGGTTGCCCAGGTGCTGAGAGAGCAGGGAGTGGAGACGATTCTGACTGTGCCCATCCCTTATACCAATGCCCACCTGGACGGCATCATGAATTTTGTCGATACCGACAAGGCCATCGTCAACACCAGACAGGTGCCGTATGACGTGGTGGAATATCTGATGAACAGGGGCTACAACATCATCGACGCGCCGGATCAGGATGAAGCCAGGTTCTCCCTGGGGCTCAATATCGTGGCGCTGCGTCCGGGCGTGGTCATCCAGGCACAGGGAAATCCGAAGACAAAGGAGGCCCTGGAGAAAAACGGCGTCGAGGTCATCAGCTTGGACTTTGACGAGATTTTGAAGGGCTGGGGCTCTGTACACTGCTGCAGCGCCACTTTGGCGAGGGATAGGAGGATATGATGGAAAAATTACATACATTCAGAGAAGATTTGGAAAAAGTCTGGGGCGACCAGTGGAGCGTCACCTCAGAAATCGGCAAGCTGCGTTCGGTGCTGATGCATCGGCCGGGAAAGGAAATCGAAGGGATCACCGATCCGTCAAAGATTTATTTCCGTGATTTCATCGACGTGGAGAAAGCCAGATGGGAGCACGACCAGCTGGCACAGGTTTACAGAGATCACGGGATCGAGGTCAACTATGTGGAAGAGATGGATCCGGGCTGTCCCAATGCCATGTACTGTCACGACCTGATTCTGGGCACCCCCGGAGGGGGTCATCGTCACCGGCCTGGCATCGAAATCAGACACAAGGGAAGTGAAGTATGCTGCCCAAAAGGCTGCGGAACTGGGCGTGCCTATCGTCAAAACCGTCCACGGCAAGGGGCATCTTTGACGGCGCCTGCGCTACCTGGGTTGACAAGGAAACGGCCATCGTCGGCACCGGTTCCCCGCTGCAACGGGGGAAGGGCTGAAACAGGTCAGCGATACCTTCCGGGACATGGGCGTGAAGAACATCATCACCCTCTCCATCGCCAGAAACCAGAACCATCTGGACGGATTTCTGTCCATCGTGGACACCCATGTGGCCGTGACCTATCCTTATATCACGCCGGATATCATCTACGAGGAACTGGAGAAGAGAGGCTTTGAATTCGTGGAAATCCCGGCCTTTGATGAGAAGATCAACTTTGCTGCCAATTCTGTGGCGCTGGAACCGGGCAAGATCGTCATGCCGAAGGGAGCGCCGAGGACTGTGGAATTACTGAACAAAAAAGGCATCGAGGTCATCGAGCTGGATCTTGAGGAAATCAAGAAAGGCGGCGGTTCCGTCCACTGCCTGACGGCTTTCCTGAAGAGAGACGATATCCCTGTCTACGAAGTGAAAGAGGACTAGATATGCTGATCGGCGGATTTTACAGCGTAGACGGCGGCCTGCTGTGCGCAGAGCCGACCGGAGAGGACTTTGATCTGCGCCTTGCCTCTGAGGGCGGCTATGATTTGAAAGTCTATACTAACAACGGAAGGACGGCATCGGTCTACGCCATGAAACACTGTGCGGACAGGATGCGGCACAAGAAGGTTTTGCTGCCCGATTACCTCTGCTTGTCGGTGATCAGTGCGGTGGAATGGGCAGGTATCGACTATGATTTCTATCGGGTGCAGGCGGATCTGACTGTGGATCTTGCGGATCTTTTCTGCGAAGCTGGCTGATGATGTGGGCATGATCTACCTGATTCACTATTTCTCCGTGCCCCAGCCTCTGGAGGTGGTTCAGGCTGTCAAAGAAATGGCTGCTACTCGTGATATCCTGGTCATGGAGGATATCACCCAGGCGCTGTTTTCTAAAGACGGGGAGCGCATGGGCTTTGGCGACTACATCGTGGCCAGCACCAGGAAGTGGTTTCCGATGACTGACGGCGGCCTGCTTTGCCATCAAAAGATGGAACCTGCGGAAAGCTGCAGACGTTGGAACCTGCTTATGACGAAAGTGTTTATCAGGAACTGCTGATCTCCGTTGTGCGCATGCAGTATGAGATGAATCCCCAGATGGACAAGGCGCCTTACCTGCGTTTCGAAAAAGGCGGCCAATGCCAGCAGGTATCAGGATCTGACGCCCCGCCGCATGACGGCGGCATCGCGGACGATTCTCTTCAACACGGATTCGGACGTTCTGATGAAGAAACGGATAGAGAATTACCGTTATCTCTATGAGCAGCTTACAGGACTTGAGGAAATTGAGATTCTCAGTCGCCCTCTGGATTCTGGGGGTGATTATGTGCCATTTGGGCTGACCCTGCTGGCAGAGGATCGGGACGGGCTCTACCGCCATCTGGTGGAACGGAATGTCATTCCGGAGATTCAGTGGCTCCTGCCGGTGGAATACTATGAGCCGGGGGGGATGCGGTCTATCTGTCAGCTCACAACCTGATGCTGCAATGTGACCAGCGTTATGACCTCCCGCAGATGAAATACGTTGCAGAGGTGATAAGAGAATATTATGGATGACAGGAAGAAAGGACGAGGCATTATGCCGCGTCCTTTCGATTAGGCGTTGAAACCGATGCGCCTTCATTTTTCATTTTTTGCTTATTTCTGGATGATTTTTTTGATTATTGTAAACCAATGCGCCTTCATTTGCAAATTCTTGTTCACTGCTTGCGCGTTTCAGGAATTCAGTGCATATAAATTTCCTTTATTTTCCATTCAAGGCGTGTGCCGCTTCTAAAACGGCCCTAAAGATTGATGAAAAAGACGAATTTGCTTGTTTCTCGCCGTTTTGCAAAGGGAGTAGCGCAAGTAAATTCAAAAACATCAAAAATGAAGGCGCGAAGGCAGGTTCAGACAGCGTTTTTTTGTGCCATTAATCCCAGTTTTTTTGAAATGAAGGCGCACAAATTGTTTCAGGACTTTGACGTGGCCCCTGCCCAATTATAGATTCCGTTATTTAAATTTCCACCCTCTAGCGTCCAGTTCTTTGAGTGTCTTTACCACGTATTCTACGATGGCGTCGTTCATCATCTTCCCTTTTTCTGCCGTAGCCTTTGTGGCATCGCCGGTCTGTGCCGTATCGGTCAGCTCGGAGAAGTCCCATTTGATGTCCAGATACTCTGGAAGGTCAGGAACGACGGAAGTTGCCAGTTCCGGCTCACACCAGTCTCCGAAGAGATGATAAGCGATGGAAGTTTCACCTTCTCCAGCGTGACCCAGTCCGCCCCAGACCTCAAAGGTGTCTTTTGGAAGCAGGTCTCCGGCGGCTACCCACCACTGGGTCAAGGCTGCGATTTGTGCCTGGGGATATACTTCTTTGATCTTTCTGGAAGCAACTTCGATTGGAGCGATGTTTCCGTCGTGGCCGTTCATCAGGAAGATGTGGTCGATGCCCTGACGGATACAGGATTCTACGATATCGTAAATCACCTGCGTCGTCGTATCATAGCTCAAAGTCAGTGTGAAAGGAAAGGAATCGTAATGTCCGCTGTAACCTACAGTGATCGGAGGCAGTACCAGCATGCCTTCCACCTGGTCTGCAATCTGCTTGGACAGCTTGTAGGAAACCAAGGTGTCGCAGCCTTCCGCGATGTGCTGGCCGTGGGCTTCACAGGATCCGATTGCCAGAATCGCTTTGTTGAAGTTTCCTTCCTTTACCTGATGTGCCGTCATTTTAAATAATTCGTTCATAGCCATATAATAGTTCCTCCTGCATAAAGATTGATTTCATTTTGATTAAATTATAACTTTAATATGCTTTGATTGCAATAAAGATTGACGGAAAATAGCGGAAACGATATAATCGAAGTGAATTTATCGGTATTATCTAAGGCTTAATTGAAAGGAGCGAAAATATGACAGAAGAGAAGAAAAAAAAGCTAAAGTGGCAGAAGCTCTGACTACTGACGGCGAATTCATGCTGGAACCGGTTCCTCTGGATGCGAGGCGATCAACCAGGAGTCAGTTCATGGTCTGATTGGATTCGGCTACGCCGTTACAGGATTGATCGTGGGAGGAAACCTGGCCGGTTACGGAGGAACAGGCGGAATGGGTCCGATGATGGCATTCTGGGCCATTGCCCTGGGCATGGGAGCGCTGTATGTGATGACTTCCTTCCTGGGTGTGGCAGCGCAGAAGACAGGATACAATCTGGCCCTGCTGTCCAAGTTTTTCTTATGGAAGCAAGGGGGGTCGTCATCCCGCTGTTCATCATGTCCCTGCTGACGCTGGGCTGGTTTGCCAGCATTGCCGGCATGGTGGGCGAAGTCTGGGGCAAGTGGATTGGAAATCCTTCCGGTATCACCGTAATCAATCCGGAGAATTTTGGCATGGAGGGCATGAACCCGATCAGCTTAGAGGAATTCCTCGCTTGTGCCATCTTTGGTGCAGTCTTTACATATACTGCAGTGCGGGGGAATGTCTGCCATTGAAAAGGTTGCTACGGTATTCTCACCGTTGATTCTGATCGTAGCAGTCATCGCAGGCGTGGTCTTCATTGCACAGGCAGGCGGCGTCGGTCCATTCCTGAATGAAGCAGGTAAACTGGGCGGCATGGGCCTGGGCGACGGCATCACCATCGTTGTCGGAAGCTGGATCGCAGGCGCGATCATGGGCGTGGATATGTTCCGCTTTAACAAATCGGTAAAAGCAGTGTGGCTCTGTGCAGCAGCTCTGCTTTGTCATGACAAACCCGATTCTGAACTTTGTCGGTTACATCGGCGTCGTAGTCAATGGGGAGTTCAACTACGTGTTCTGGATGCTGGGAGCAGGGATCGTTTTGGCGATTCTGGGCGTCGTCGTATGGACGACGGCTCTGTGGACCACGGATAACTCAGAGTTATACTGCAATTCCATGTATACCGGTCCGGCGCTGGATGTTTTTTTGGCGTCAAAGCACAGCGCAAGACCATCGTCATCGTCATCGGCGTTTTTGGGCACGATTCTGGGTGCAGCGGCGTTCTATCAGCTCTTCTTCGCTGATTTCATCAACGCATTGGGCGCCATTGCGCCGCCTCTTGCAGCGCCGATTCTGGCGGACTTCTTCGTGGTTGGAAAAGAGAAGAAGTACGACCACAAAAGCGCTGGAAAAACAGCCGGCTGTACGCTGGGCAGGGGTGATCTCCTTTGCTGTAGGCGCTGTCCTGGGCTTCGTATTCCAGTACGTGACAGCTCTGCCTTACGGACTGCCTTCCGGTCTGTTTGCACTGCTGGTATCCTTTGTACTGTACATCATCATCTACAAAGTGACACCGGATGCAAAGACGGATGCGAAGGTCGTAGCAGAACTTGGGAAATAAAAACTTCCTAATATGAATAGAAGAACCCTCCGGGCAGTTGATGTATAAAGCTGCTGCGGAGGGTTTTTGCTGTGTTCACAAATTGCAGACAATATATTATAATGTAACTATAATACAGTTACAGATGAAGGTGAAAGGATGAGTAAAATAGAAAAACTGATAAAAAAGAATAGAATCGTTTCCAAAAGATTTTACCTATCAAGAACTAAAAAAAAATATTGAATGATTTCGGGTATCAAGAATTTCATAAAGCAGTGGACGAATATCTTGAGACTTGTGAGAGCCTTGGCCGTCAGCCGGAGAAAGCGTTTAAAGGGCAGTTCAATGTGAGAATTGATCCGGCTCTTCACAAAGAGCTGGCATATCATGCGGTGCGGGATAACTGCTCGCTGAATCAGTATGTAGAAAACGCCTTGAGGAAGGCTGTGGAGAAGGAAGAAGACAGATAACAGGTCCAGGCGGCGCAAAGTGGGGGTTTTCCCCGAGCAGCGCCGTTTTTTTTTGTGCCAGAAGCGGAAACCCAGCCCATCTAAGACGATTTTCTCGGTATAGGGCTCTATTCGCTTCCTGTATATTCTATTTTTTACAGTTTATATCTTGAGGCGGCGCCGATACATTCCCCAAACCCTGCTTTCCCATTAAAAATCCGGCGCTAGGCACCTTGAAATAGGGCCTTTGCGCCGGATGGCAGGTTTTGGACGAGCTATATGATATCTGCAATCTCTTCAAATGTCTTTTTTCGCAGTGTCGGCAGCTCATAGTCTGGATCAGGCTTGCCAACGACGAGAACCATGACCGGGGTTTCGCCCTCCGGGCGTCCCAGCAGGTCTCTGAGAAACGTAGGTGGGGCCGGGGTATAGGTCAGACTTGCCAGGCCCGCGTTGCGGATGGCGTTGATTAGGAAACCGATGGAGATGCCGATGGATTCATTGACATAGTAGTTCTTGTCCTTCGTGCCGTCCTCCAGCATGCGGTAATATTCCTTGAAAATGACAATCAGACATGGCGCTTCTGTGAGAAATGGTTTTTCCCAGGTTACTGCAAGTTTGTTTAAATCCGCCTGCCACTCGTCGGTTATTTGTTTTTCGTAAAAGTTCTTTTCTACTTTTTCGGCTTCTTCTCTGATGCGCTGTTTCACGTCAGGATCTGTGACGATGGTAAAATGCCACGGTTGTTTGTCTGCGCCGTTGGGCGCCGTTCCAGCCGTTAAAACACAGTTTTTTATGACGTCCATATCCAAAGAATCAGGTAAAAACTGTCTATATGTACGGCGTTTTCGAGATTCCTCCAACAACTCTTGTGATTTTTTTTGTTCATATGTGATGTCCTCCTCTTTGGGTTTTGTTTATCAAAGGTTATCACAATCACGCCAATAGTGCAATAATGAAATTATGAATATTAACAAAAAAAATTAATGCTATTTGTTCATTTTGATAAAATGTTGTTTTGTATTGTGACATAATAATGTAGAGAAACTTCACTGAAATAACAAAAAAAATTTTCTAAAAGGGGTGTTGACATTCAGCAGGTTCAGTAGTATCTTATATATAGTGATTAGCACTCAAATTGAGTGAGTGCTAATAAAGGAGAGATGATGTATGGAATTAACAGAAAGAAAATTAAAAATCCTGCAGGCAATCATCAGTGATTACGTCAGATCTGCAGAACCTGTTGGTTCAAGAACTCTTTCCAAGAAGTTTGATCTGGGTATCAGCCCCGCTACGATCAGAAATGAGATGAGCGATTTGGAAGAAATGGGATATTTATCACACCCACACACTTCTGCAGGCAGAGTACCGTCAGATAAAGCTTACAGACTATACGTAAACCATCTGATGGAAAGGCACGAGCTGACTACAGTGGAAAAGAATTTAATTGCTGAGAAGCTGAGAGCAGACGTAAACGAGTTTGACGAAACCATCAAACACGCGGCCAGAATTCTTTCCGAGATTACGAATTTGACTTCTTTTGCTATGTCGCCTACACAGAATGAGGACACATTGCGGTTTGTCAATCTTTTGCCGGTGGATGAGCATACAGTCGTTCTGATGATTGTCTCTGAAAGCGGCAAGGTTTCTAACACAGCCCTCAAGCTTAAGGTGCCGTACACGGAAGAAAGCCTTCAGATCTTAGCAAAGAATATAACATATAATTACAATGGCAAGAAAATTACAGATGTCCTGAAAAAGTCGCATTATTTCAAACTTTGAATCTGATATCGAAGCAATGAGCAGACTGGCAGAGAACATCATGCCAAATTTTTATGAAGACCCTGGAAGACATGCTCAATGTCAACCTTTATATGGACGGTCTGACAAATATCTTCGATATTCCTGAATATAACGACCTGGAGAAGGCTAAGAGCTTCCTTTCACTGCTAGACAAGAAAGAAGACTTTACAAAGCGATTGATGGAAAGAGAAGATGGCATCATTGTTACCATCGGTGACGAAAACGTTGATGATTTGATGAATGATTGCTCGCTGATTACGGCAACATATCATGTAGATGGCAAGTTAGTTGGAAAGATTGGTGTAATTGGACCGACAAGAATGAGATATGATGAGATTACATCCATCATAGAGTACTTGACAGATAATCTGAACAGTACATTCCAGTTAGAAGGCGGTGAAAAAAGGAAAATGAATAACGAAGAAAAAAAAAAAGTAAATGAAGAACTTGACGAAGAAGTTAAGAATGAAACTCCTGACACAGAAGAAACTAAAGAAGATGAGGTCAGGGAGGAACAGCCGGAAGATGCGGCAGATGCTGAGGCGAATAGTGAAGAAGACGAGGCGGTTAATACAAAATACTTGAGATTGATGGCTGATTTTCAGAACTTCAAGAGAAGAGTTGAAAAAAAGAGAAAAGTGACATTTATGCATATGCGAATGAGAAACTCGTATCGCAGCTGCTTGATGTGATAGATAACTTCGAACGGGCGCTGCTCCACGAAGAAGCAGACGACTCTTATGTCGAAGGAATGAAGATGATTTTCAAACAGCTCACTGGGGTGCTGGAAAAGGCAGGGCTGGAAGAAATAAATGCGCTTGGAGAGGATTTTGATCCTAATTTCCACAACGCGGTTATGACGGAGGACAATGACGATTATGACAGCGGCAAAGTCACAGAAGTCATGCAAAAGGGGTATTTACTCAATAAAAAGTGATCAGACCTTCTATGGTCAAGGTCAACAATTAACCGTCTTTTTTCCGCATTACTGCAGTTTGCTGCACCAGATGCCCGGGTTACGTACTTCGAGTACACGCCTTACGCATCAGCTTGCAATCCTGTGTACTGCGAAAAAATCCAGGTTAATGAAACTGATAGAGTTTCAAGCTTTTGAATTGATCAACCAAAGGTCTACAGAAAAAGAATTTTAGAGAAATTTTAAGGAGGAAAATAAAATGGCAAAAGTAATTGGTATAGACTTAGGTACAACTAACAGCTGCGTATCCGTACTTGAGGGAGGAGACCCGGTCGTAATTGCAAACGCAGAGGGTAACAGAACAACTCCATCCGTGGTAGGATTTGCAAAGAACGGTGAGACTGGTCGGCGAAACTGCAAAGAGACAGGCAGTAACCAATCCGGACAGAACCATCTCTTCCATTAAGAGACATATGGGTGAAGACCACACTGTAGAAATCGATGGCAAAAAATATACACCTCAGGATATTTCTGCTATGATTTTGACAAAACTGAAAACTGATGCAGAGGCGTATTTGGGAGAGAAAGTAACAGAAGCGGTTATCACAGTACCGGCTTATTTCTCTGACGCACAGAAGCAGGCAACCAAGGACGCCGGAAAAATCGCAGGTCTTGAAGTAAAGAGAATCATCAACGAGCCGACTGCTGCATCTTTGGCATACGGTCTTGACAAAGAAGAAGGCTCCCACAAGATTCTGGTATACGACCTGGGCGGCGGTACCTTCGACGTATCCATCCTGGAACTGGGAGACGGCGTATTCGAAGTATTAGCTACCAATGGTGATACACATCTGGGCGGCGACGACTTCGACAATGCAGTCATGAACTTCCTGGCAGATACCTTCGCAAAAGAAAACGGCGTAGATCTGAGAGCAGACAAGATGGCGCTGCAGAGACTGAAAAGAAGCTGCAGAGAAAGCCAAAAAAGAACTGTCCAGCGCACAGACGACAAACGTCAACCTGCCGTTCATCACAGTAACGGCTGATGGTCCGCTTCATCTGAACATGGATCTGACAAGAGCAAAATTCGATCAGCTGACTGCTGACCTGGTAAATAAATCAATCGAACCAATGAAGAAGGCCATGGCTGATGCAGGCGTATCAAATAACGACCTGGCAAAGGTAATCCTGGTCGGTGGTTCCACAAGAATTCCGGCAGTACAGGACGCAGTCAAGAAGGTTATCGGCAAAGAGCCCTTTAAGGGCATCAACCCGGACGAGTGCGTGGCCATCGGTGCAGCTATCCAGGCCGGTGTACTGACTGGCGAAGTACACGATGTACTGCTGCTGGACGTTACTCCACTTTCCCTGTCCATCGAGACACTTGGCGGCGTTGCAACAAAGCTGATCGAAAGAAATACGACAATTCCTACAAAGAAGAGCCAGATCTTCTCAACTGCTGCTGACAATCAGACAGCCGTAGACATTCATGTAATGCAGGGTGAAAGAGAAATGGCGTCAGGCAATATCACATTAGGCAGATTCCAGCTGACCGGTATTGCACCTGCTCCTCGCGGAATTCCTCAGATTGAGGTTACTTTCGATATCGACGCCAACGGTATCGTAAATGTAAGCGCAAAGGATCTGGGAACAGGAAAATGAACAGAACATCACAATCACTTCTTCCACAAACCTTTCTGAAGATGAAATCAATCAGAAGGTAAAAAGAAGCAGAACAGTTCGCAGAAGAAGACAAGAAGAGAAAAAGAAGAAATCGAAGAGAGAAACAAGGCTGAAAATCTGGTCTATGAGACAGAGAAGGCACTGAAAGAATTAGAAGGCAAGATTTCTGACGATGAAAAGAAATCTGTTGAAGATGCGAAAGAAGAGCTGAAGAAGGCTCTGGAAGCAAATAATCCAGAGGACATCAAAGCCAAAAACAGAAACTTTGACTGAGAAGTTCCACGCAATTTCCACAAAACTTTACGAGCAGGCACAGGCAGCAGGCGTAGATCCGCGTGCAGCTGGTTTTGACCCGAACATGGGTGCGGCAGGCGCCGGTCCAGATGCAGGCGCTGCCAATAACGGTCCTGCAGGGGATAACGTAGTTGATGCGGATTATGAGGTTGTGGACGACGACAAATAATAAAGCTTGCTAAATTCTCGCATTACTGCGGTTTGCTTTTTCGCAATTGCTCGATCGCGTACTTCGAGTACGCGCACTCACAATTACTCGGTAAACCTGTGTACTGCAAAAATTTCTCAGCGCTTTATAACGCAGCGACAGCTGTGAATGAGTTTTCGGGCGCACGAAGATTGTTAAATTCGCAATATGATATGTAAATTTGCTCATGGCGGCGAGGCCCGCCAGAGCAAATTTTACTGCGTTAAGAAGGAAGGTGAAAGTTATGGCAGAAAAAAAGATTATTATGAAGTCCTTGGCCTGAAAAAGGGTGCAAGCGACGATGAGATAAAGAAAGCCTTCCGAAAGATGGCTATGAAATATCATCCCGATAAAAACCCAGGTGATAAAACTGCTGAAGAGCAGTTTAAAGAAGTCAATGAAGCGTACAGCGTCTTGTCAGATCCTGATAAAAAGAGCAAGTACGACCGATTTGGCCACGCCGGCGTAGATCCAAATGCCGGCTTTGGGGGCGGCGGTTTCGGAGGCTTTGGCGGCGGAAGCGGCGGTTTTGACGATATATTTGATATGTTTGGCAGTATGTTTGGCGGTGGTTTTGGCGGCGGAAGCGCCAGCAGAAAAAATGGCCCTATGAAAGGCAGAGATCTGCAGAAAGCGATTACCATCGACTTTGAAGAGGCCGCTTTCGGAACAAAGAAAGAGATCAGCATTAACAAATACGTACAGTGTCCGAAATGCAAAGGAGAAGGAAACGCCCCCGGCACAGAGAAGAAGACTTGCGGCAATTGCGGCGGAACGGGTCAGGTCCATACAGTGCAGAGAACGCCTTTTGGACAGTTCCAGAGCACGGGACCATGTCCTGACTGTGGAGGGAAAGGTACGATTATTGATACGCCGTGTCCTGACTGCGGAGGCACTGGGAAAATTCGCAAGAATATCAAAATCAACGTCGATATTCCTGCAGGCGTAGATAACGACAGCGTTATTCTATCAGAGGGCAGGGCGAACCAGGTGAAAACGGCGGTCCTAGCGGCGATCTGTACGTGGTAATTACAGTGAAACCACACAAGATGTTTAAACGCGATCGGGATAACTTATACTTAGATATTCCAATTTCCTTCAATCAGGCGGCACTAGGAGATGAAATTACTGTACCGACTCTCGATGGAAAGGTATCCTATAAAGTTCCGGCAGGAACGCAGCCAGGCACGGTCTTCAGACTGAAGGGCAAAGGAATGAAAAACGTTAGAAACGGGCGTATGGGGGACCTGTATGTAAAGGTCGTGCTGGAAATTCCAACCAAGCTGAATTCTAAACAGAAAAAGGCTGTGGAAGAGATGGGCAAAGCCCTGGATAACAACTGCTATCAGAAAAGTCCGGTTTTGCGTAAAAAAAATGAAAGATTTGTTTAAATAGTCCAAATAGAGCTGCCGTGCTTGATAATTTCAAGTGCGTTAGCTCTTTTAATCGAAAATGATGCAGGCTCTTGACTATGGGGCGATCATGTGCTTTAAAATATAAGTAGGAATACGGAGGTGGTATCTTGAATTTGAAGTTTCATACAAAATTATCGTATGGCATCGGCGGGCTGGCGGACAACGCCATGTTCACGCTGATTGAGACGTTCCTGCTCTTTTTACCTGACGACGGTGGTAGGCATCAAGCCGGCAGCGGCAGGAACCATCCTGGCACTTGGATGCATCTGGGAAGCCTTTTGCGGTCCGATCAGCGGATTTTTTGTCAGATAACATCGAAACCAGATTTGGCAAGAGGAAGCCTTTCCTATTGGTGGCGGCGGTACCGGCGGTCATTGTCACCAGTCTGCTCTTTACCTCCATAGACATGAGCTATGGACTCAAAGTCATATATTACGGGTTGATGACGATTCTCTTCTGGTGGTGCTTCGCCATCTTCTTTGTCCCGTATATGACCTGGGGGTCTGAGCTGACAAGCGATTATCACGAGCGGACGGTGCTGCGGTCCTACGTCTATGTGTTCAATCAAATCGGAAAAGGTCTCGGCATGGTGTTGCCGTCGGTACTGGTCGCCTTCCTCATGGGCATTGGCAGGACGCTGGAACAGTCCTGGTCGGCAGTGGGCATGACCGTAGGGATTGCCAGCGGGGCGGCGCTTTTGATCTGCGCACTGACCATCAAAAAAAGACCGATGTGCCGGGCTTTGTAAAGGATCCCGATAAGGAGAAGATCCTGACTGCAGAGAACATCAAGAATATGTTCAGAGAATATTTTCAGATCCTGAAGCTGAAACCGATCAGGTACATCATCGGCGCCAGCCTGATCTATCTCATTGCCAACACGATCTTCGCTTCGGATCTGGTCTACTACTTTACGTATAACCTGGGGCTGCCTGCGGTGCAGATTTCGGCGATCACACTGCTGATGACCGTGGCGGGCATCGCACTCACTCCTTTTATTGCAGCCTGTGCGGGCAAAACGGACAAAAAGCTTACCTTCATGGCTGGCATGATATTCAGCGGGGTCATCCTCATCGGGGCAAGGTTTGTCGGAGTCAGTTCCTTTGCGGCAAGTTGTCTCATGTGCGGGCTCTTTGCCGTAGGGAACACTTGCTACTGGCAGCTGATGCCGTCGATGATCTATGATGTATGCGAGGTGGAAGAACTGGCATCCGGCGAAAAGCATTCGGGAGCGGTCATCTCCCTGCAGGCATTGTCGGAGTCGCTGTCTGCGGCGGCAGGCGTACAGATTCTGGGCATTATCCTGCAGCAGGCAGGCTTCAACGAAGCGGCGGCAGTACAGGGCGCGTCTGCTCTCACCTGGGTCAGCAACAGCTTCTCCCTTCTTCCGGGAATCGGCATGCTGATCGTGGCATTTGTCATCAGCCGTTATCCCATCAACAAAAACACCTTCCCGCGGATACTGGAAGGTGTGGAAAGACGCAGGCGGGGCGAAGCCGTGAACCTGGAAGAGTATGGGGACATCTTTTTGATCAAAGGACTGCCAGGCGGGCCTGCCGCAGGCGGGATATCGGCTTTCCTTGCGGCGAGCAAAGGTGTATGATAGAATGGAAGTAAGAAATTTCCGAAGGAAATAGTTAATGAGTTGGGATTGAGGGAAGGAGATCAGTTATAATTCGTATCGCTGATGGAGGGATTCAGATTTCACCGATAGTATGTCCGCAAAAATGTCAAAGCCATTGGCTACAGAAGTCAGTGACACAAGGCAAAAAATATACTACAGGGGAAGAATTGTCACGATTTGAAAAAAAGGTGCTCTCTTTGGCTCTCATGCCTGAAGGAGCACCGGTCGTAATAGGCAAGGAATTAAATGATTATAAAATTAGATTAGTACTGGTCGGAAATTAGGATATCTTTTATTGCATAGATGAAGAGGATAGAAAAAGTAAATATCTTGCGTGTGATGTACGATAGAATGAACTGGAGGGAACATTTTGAAATATATAGAAATCAACATCGAAACAGAAAGCCAGGGCATCGAGGCTGTGGTCAGCGAACTGATGAATCTGGGTATTACGAATACTGTAGTGGAAGATCCCAGGGATATCGAAGATCTGATGGACAAGAAGCAGACTTACGACTGGGACTATCTTGACGATGAGATCATCGAAAAGATGAAGGACAAGCCCAAGGTGACGGTATACTTTGAAGATACGGAAGAGAATCGGGCGCATATTCGCGAAATTGAACTTGCTATGTCTGAGCTGAAGGCGAAGGCTGCGGCAGGAGAGTTTGGTCAGAACATGGATTTTGGTACTTTGCAGGTTACCAATAAGCTGGATGACGACGCAGAATGGAAAGACAAGTGGAAAGCGTATTTCAAGCCGTCAAAGATTTCTCAGCGTTTGGTGGTAAAACCGACCTGGGAGCCATACGATAACAAAGAGAATCACCTGGTCATCGAGATCGATCCCGGAATGGCATTTGGTACGGGAACCCACGAGACGACGTCTCTTTGCGTGAAGATGCTGGAATCCTATCAAAAAGAGAATGACAAGGTACTGGACGTAGGCTGCGGAAGCGGCATTTTGTCCATCGCATCGGCTCTTTTGGGAGCGAAGGAGGTATTGGGCATCGATATTGATCCGGTGGCGGTGGAAGTCGCAGAGGAAAATATCGTTTTGAACAAGGTGGATACTGTGGCCAAGGCGCAATATGGAGATCTGACCAAAGGCGTCGACTATCAGGCAGACGTCATCGTAGCCAATTTGATGGCCGATTTGGTCATGATGCTGGCAGAAGACGCGGCAAAGCACCTGGTCAAGGGCGGTTACTTTATCTCTTCCGGAATTTTAGTAGAAAAAGAACTGCAAGTAGTAGAGCATCTGAGAAAAGAAGGGCTTTGCCATCATGGAAGTCAGAGAAGACGGCGGCTGGTGCTGCATTGTGGCAAAGGCATAGCTTTAGAAATAGATGAAGGGAGCTTTGAAAAATCAAGGCTTCTTTTTTTGCCATTGACAACCGCGCTACTTTGTATTACAATGTAGCTGTATCTTGCAATACAAGGTAGTCTGTTTTGTTCAAAAGGAGAGAAAAATGATTCCATCACAGATGTTAAAAGGCGTTTTGGAAGGCTGCATATTGGCTGTCATTGAAGAGGACGAAACCTATGGTTATGAAATTACAACCAGGCTGGCAGGCTATGGCTTTGGGGCGGTGGCAGAGGGAACCATCTATCCGATTTTGCTGCGGCTGGAGAAGAGCGGCAGCATTGCCGCCGAATTGAAACCATCCCCGGCAGGTCCAAAGCGGAAGTACTATCATTTGACAGCGGCTGGAACAATGAGTCTGATAGAATTTCAGAAGAACTGGCGCTCAATCAGTGAGGCGGTGGATTCAGTATTAGAGGGAGGTAAAAAGGAATGGATAAGAGAACACGGGCATTAGCGGCTGAAAATGAAATAGAAGAAAAAGAAAATTTGGGATGCCAGCGAGGAAATCTATACCGATATCGTCGTCTATCTGCGAGTTTCACGTCTGCCTGCATATAGTCAGGAACTGGTGCGCAGAGACGTTATCCATATGATTTTAGACGGTCAGGAGCGAGGCCAGGGAATCGGGCAGGTCATCGGTGAGGATTATAAGGGGATTCTGCGATGAAATTATCGACACCTTTCCGCCGAAAGGACAAAAAGAAAAAGTCCTGGAGGTGTTCGATATGATCTGCATGTGTCTGTATATTTTAGGCACAATCAGCGTGATATTCAATCTCATCGACAACCTTCGACAGAAGAATCATCTTTTAACCTATTCCCTATCGGCAGCAGATGTGTTAAACTTTACTATGATTGTAATCATTGCCAATCTGGTCGTCTATGTGATATGCAAGGGTGCCTTTCAGGAGCCAAAGAAAGAGAGCAAGGTGAAGCTTTTTATAGAAGGATTTTGCCTTTTTCTTCTTAATCGCGGGATTCTTTGTAGGTGCAAATCTCTTTATTGAGTCATTATGCAGTGCAGTTCAACATGGTTATAGCAGTTGCAGGCATTGCTTTGGCATTTGTCGTTCATAGAGTCGTAGAGACCAGAATTCCGGCTTAAGACTATTGCGAGGAGGTTGCCTGATTGAAGAGAAGCAACTCGAAGAAAAAAAGATAATATTATATTCATGCTGTTCTGCCTGGTTCTAGGCATGCTTATGGGCTGGCTGGCCAAGGACCTGGCAGGGAACGGCGTCATTGGCGCTATCATATCCAATATCGGCATCTGGGTGTTCGTTTCCGCCCTGATTGCTGTCTATTCGCCAGAAGCAGTCCGGGCTGCAGTCCATGTGTTCCTGTATTTCATTGGGGTCATTGCCGCTTACTATACCCATCTGTTTGCCTTGGGGGACGCGTCGACATGGGACAAGTCGTCTACTGGATCATCTTTGCTGCGATCGGCGCTTTGATTGGATTTATTGACTGGCATGCAGGTGATAAAGAGTGGCTGGGGGCTGGCTGTGCCGCCTTGCCGATTTCCTCTTGATCGCAGAAGGTTATCCGATTTATCACAGCATGTCGGTTTCCCTGGGTTTTGATATCGTCTGTGCCATCATACTTTACATACTTTTGGCTCCGGGAAAAAAATCAAAAACAATGGCGCTGCCTTTTATCATGGCATTTACTTTTTGCATTGGTATATTTTGACGTTTTTTTCAAAGATCTTTGGAGGGTGGATATGAGACTTTTTGCAGATGCAGGATGCATCGGGGACAAATATATCAAAATTACGGATCAGGGTGATATCAGGCATCTGTCAAAGGTGCTCAGATTGAGAGAAGGCGACGAAATCGACGTATCCGATTCTATGGAATGGGGAGTATCGAGCGGAGATTGTCCGCATAGACGAAGAGGAAGTGCTTCTGGTTATCCTCGATAAACAGAAGTTCGCCAGGGAGCCGAACCTTGAGGTGACTCTTTTTTCAGGGCATTCCCAAGGCGGGCAAGATGGAGAGTATTATCCAGAAGTGCGTAGAACTAGGCGTTCACGCCATCATTCCTGTGTTTATGGAGCGCACCGTAGTGGTGGATAAGGGTAATTTCAGCAAAAAGCTGGACCGGTGGCAGAAAATCAGCGATGAGGCGGTCAAACAATGCAAGCGGGGAATGGTTCCACAGGTCGGCAGACAGCGACCCTTCTCCGAAATGCTTGACAAGTTGCGGAACTATGATTTAATCCTCTTTCCTTATGAAAACGAGGGCGATTATTCCATCAAAGATTGCCTGCGCGGCCTTGCAGAAAAGCCCCGGTCAGTAGCCATTGTCATCGGGCCGGAAGGGGGATTTTCGGACAAGGAGGCAGCAGCGCTGGATGAAGCTGGTGCTGCCCGCGTAACCCTGGGCAAGACCATTCTCAGGACAGAAACAGCCGGCATGGCTGCTCTGGCCATGACCATGTATGAACTGGAACTGTAGAGATTGCCCTGCATCAACATCACTGCAGCAGTTCTGCTATGGATGCTTTAGGGGTCCGAAGTTTTCTTTTTAACAGATAGAGTCCCTCTGTGTCGCCTTTTTCTATCGTATTAATGCCGCCGTTGCAGCTGAGAGTCGCCTTGAATCCCATGGACTTGAGCAGATCACGGGAATCTTCTGTGTAGGCGCCAAAAGGCCAGGTGAAGGTGTTAGGATAGACGCCTGTGGTTTCTTTCAACTTCTTTTGCAGTATTGACAAATCCTCTTTCAGGATTTTCTCATAAACATCTTCAGATTCCCATTCTTTCTTGCTGGCGCCTTTGCGTCCGCCCTTTGCTTCGTGCGAATCCCAGGTGTGATTCTGAATTTCCCAAAGACCGGAATCTGACATCTCTTTTATCTGATCCCAGGTCACATTGCAGTAATCTTCCGCACGGTGATCTGCCACGCTGGCCTCTTCGCAGGCGTGACCGATGACGGAGAGGACGGCTTTCATGCCGTATTTCTCAAGGGCTGGGGTAGCGTAGTTATAATTGTTGCAGTAGCCGTCATCAAAGGTGATGATGACCGGCTTTTCTGGCAGCGCTATCTTTCCCGTCTTGTCGTAGACGTAGTCGATGAGTTCTGTCATGGTGATGGCTGTATATCCGTTTTCTTTCAGATATTTCATATCGCTTTCAAAGGTGGTTGCAGGTATAAAGTAGTGGTTGACCTGTGACGGCTTTTTCGGCAATCCGTGATACATCAGAATCGGGACCTGCGCTGTAGCGGCAGCAGTCTTCGCTGTTTCTTTGATTTCTGGCGATGCCCGATGCTTTGACAGAAGACGGATCAAGGCATAGGTGTCGATCCATATTTCTGAGTTGCATTCTTTTGTGATTCGTCGAAGACCAGCTGCATACCGAAATGCAGGTGAGGGACATTGATATTGTTGACGTTTTCTTTTGACGCTGTATCCGCTCTGGCCGGAATAGCCGATAATCTGACCGGCTTTGACGGTGTCTCCTTCTTTGAGATCTTTTATGTATGGAGAATCTTTGCGAAGGTGGGCATAGTAGTAATAACGAAAACCGTCGTTGCTTCTGATGCCGATCCGCCAGCCGCCGTACTGATTCCAGCCGAGAGCTTCAACTTTGCCGCCTTCAACTGCTGCAACAGGGGTTCCAACACTGCAGAACATGTCATGCCCAAGATGTTTGCGGGCAAAACCGTAGCTGCGGCCATTTCCAAAGTCATCGCTGTCAGTATACCAATAGCCTTCAGCTACAGGGGAGTAAGCGGTAAGACCATAGTTGCCGTCTTTATCCAAACCGAGGAAATTGCCGATTACGGCGCAGTAGGCTTTATAGTAATAAGGGTAGGATTTCATATTAGATGTGATATCTTCTACCGAGCTGCCTTCGTTGAGCGTTTCTACAAACCAATCGATGTCTTTGTGAGAATACATGGAAAAATCGCCGCCATATTTGCAGGCGAGGAAAGCCAGGATGTCTACCCAGCTGACGTGAAGGTCTTGCTCGTAAGTTTCTATATCTACATTCATGGCGTCTTCCAAAGCTTCGTAGGTGATATCAAAATCAACCCATTTGATGTAATCTTTGTTGGCTTTATCGGAGGTGACCATCAAACCCTGGACGCTGTGCTCACTGACCATGACGCAGACTAACAGACATATTAAAAAAACAGAGAAAAATTTCTTTGCCATAAAATAATCCTTTCATAACAATATAATGCGCCCATAGCGAAGATTATTCTTGAAGTTACGAGAAAAAGGTTGTACTATTTAAGTAACTAGTTAGATTTACACAATAGAAAGAGGATGTTTATGAAAATCGCATTTCACACATTAGGCTGCAAGGTCAATCAATACGAGAGCGAGGCCATGAAGGAGCAGTTCGCTGCAGCGGGCCACGAAATCGTAGGGGAAGAGGATTTTTGCAGACGCTTATGTGATCAATACATGTACCGTGACAAATCTGGCGGATCGCAAGTCACGGCAATATATTCGCAAGATGAAAAAGGTCAACCCAGGCGCTGTGGTGGCTGTGACAGGCTGTTATGCCCAGGTCAGTCCTGATGAGGTCAGCCAAATTGAAGGCGTCAACATCGTCGCCGGCACCAATGAAAAGCAAAATTTGCTCGGTTACATCGAGGAATATATGGCGGCGGGCGAGACCCAGTGTCACGTCAAAGCCTACGAAGAGCTTGACAAATACCAATCGTCAGGTCTGATCACTTCCATGGAATCCAGAACCCGCGCCTACATCAAAATCCAGGAGGGATGCAATCGATTTTGTTCCTATTGTATCATTCCTTATGCCAGAGGCAAGGTCAGAAGCCGGGCCTTGGCGGAAATCGTAGAGGAAGCCGGCGGGCTGATCGCCAAAGGCTTCAAGGGAACTGATTCTGACTGGAATCAACACGGCTCTCTATGGGGAGGATCTGGGTCATGGGGGAATCGAACCTCTGATCGCAGAGTTAAACAATCTGCCGGGGACTTTCGAATTCGTCTCAGTTCTCTGGAGCCGACTGTCATCAACGCCTCCTATGTTCAGCGTCTTCTGAAGTATGAGAAACTCTGTCCTCACCTGCACCTGTCTATCCAGAGCGGATCGGATCACGTCTTACAGCTGATGAACCGCCGCTACAATCAGACGGCATATCTGGATATCGTCAAAGTGCTTAAGGAATTTGATCCTCTGTACGGCATTACGACAGACATCATCGTGGGTTTTCCGGGGAGACAGAAGAAGATTTTGCTGACAGCCTCAGAATCATCGACGAGGTTGGATTCTGCAAAGTACACGCTTTCAAGTATTCACCGAGAAAGGGGACAAAGGCCGCGGAGCTCGGGGGGCAAATATCCGGTGAGGTGAAAAATAGCCGCAGCCGGATTTTGATTGAGAAAGCAGAGGCGGACGCCGGACGTTTTTTTACCCTGTGCAGAGGCGCTAAGCGGCAGGTTTTGTTTGAGGAAATCAGCGAAGACGGCTTGCTGACCGGTTACACGGACAACTATATCAAAGTTTATGCAATCGGTGAGAATGCGATGTTAAATCAGTTTTACAATGTAAAACTTTTAAATGAATATAAAGATGGCATGAAAGGAGAGATTGTTAATGACTGATTGTATATTTTGCAGGATCGGAAGTCACGATATCCCGTCGACTGTCGCTTACGAAGACGACAAGATCATCGCATTTCACGATTTGGAGCCCCAGGCTCCCGTTCACGTTCTCGTGATTCCCAAAAACACATCGAGTCACTGGACGACGTGACAGAGGAGGATCAAGAACTTCTGGGTCACATCATGTTTAAGATTCACGAGATCGCTGCTGATCTGGGCCTTGCAAACGGCTACAGAGTTGTCAGCAACAATGGAGAAGACGCGTTCCAAACGGTTAAGCATCTTCACTTCCATATTCTCGGCAAGAGAAAAATGACTTGGCCTCCAGGCTGATATATGGTGGTACAGCAAAAACAAACTAGTCCGAATTCGGACTAGTTTGTTTTTGCTTGGACAACGATACCTTTACCGTTACACCGATGTTAAGACTAAAATAAAAAATGAAAAATTCTGAAAAAGGTATTGCTTTTTGAATGAAATGTGCTATACTTTAGTTACAAAAAGCGATGAAGTACTATTCAAAAGCTTTTTGACATAAGATAAACTGAAACATATGTTTCAGGGAAGAAAGAGGTGAGACCACCAGAAGTGTTTAATGAGGTACAGAGAAAAAGTACCGGCTGTTGAACGCATCTAGTTTCGCAAAGTGAAAACTTAGAAGACTGTGGCGACGGTAATTTGATACCGCCATTGCAGAAGAAGACTAAGACGGAAACTTTGGCAGGAAGAAATGATAGATGTTAAAACAGCCGGTGCTTTATTTTTTGTATAAAAGCACCGGCTGTAGTTATCTTAGATTTCAAAGGTATGGAATTTTTCGATGGTTCCTTCTTCTTCTTTAAACTCGTAATCGTTACCAGGTAAAATGGCATTGGCCGCAATTCCTACGATAGCAGCGATAGCAAGCCCGGAAAGGGTGATTTCTGCGCCAAAGGCAGTAAAGGAGATTCCGCCTACGGAGTTGAAGCCCAAAGCGCATACCAGGATGAGCGCAGCGATAATTGTGTTTCTGGACTTAGTAAAATCAACCTGGTTTTCTACTACATTTCTAATTCCAATTGCGGAGATCATACCATACAGGATTAGAGATACACCGCCGATGATGGCAGCTGGAATCGAGGAAATGAGGAAACTGATCTTTGGTACGAAGGACAGCAGGACTGCAAAACAGGCGGCGATGCGGATGACCGCTGGATCATAAATCTTTGTCAGCGCCAGAACGCCTGTGTTTTTCCCCATAAGTTGTATTGGCAGGTCCGCCGAAAGCGGAGGACAGGCAGGTAGCCAGTCCATCGCCTAACAGTGTTCTGTGAAGGCCTGGATTGGCAATATAGTTGTTGCCCGTTGTAGCGCCGATGGCAGAGATATCACCGATATGCTCCATCATGGTCGCCAGTGCGATTGGCATGATGGTGATGATGGCGCTGACGTCAAACTTCATAATCATAATTGGCGGAAGTCCGACCCAGGATTCTTCACTGATAGCAGAAAGGTCTACAGCGCCAGTGACGACAGCAACGACATAAGATATCACGACCCCCAGGATGATCGGTATGATTTTAGCCATGCCTCTTCCCCAGATGTTGAAAATGATGATGGTCAGAAGTGCAACCAGGGCCAGGAGCCAGTTCGTCTTACAGTTGGTAATCGCTGTAGGAGCCAGAATCAAACCGATGGAGATGATGATGGGACCAGTTACCACTGGCGGAAAAACCGCATAACCTTCTTTGCACCGAAGGCTTTGATAAAGGCTGACATCACCACGTAAACCAGTCCTGCGGCAAATACGCCGCCGCAGGCGTAAGGCAGCATCTCTGTATTAGGCGTGCCGTCTGCCAGCATGGGAGCCACTGCCGCATAACCTCCCAAGAAAGCAAAAGAGGAACCTAAGAATGCGGGAACCTTCCCTGTTGTCAGAAAGTGAAACAGCAGTGTCCCTAGTCCGGCCATGAGCAAAGTGGTTGCAACGCTGAGGCCGGTCAGGATAGGAACCAGCACAGTGGCGCCGAACATAGCAAAGGTGTGCTGAAGACCCAGTATCAGCATTTTGGGTATTCCCAGTTTAGAAGCATCGTGGATTCCGTGTTTGTTTACGTCTTCGTTTGTCATTCGTATAAATCCTCCTTTAATTTGCAAAAAACATCTGCGGGCATAAAAAAAATCTTATAACAGACGTGACAAGATTATCTATTATTCTCCCAATATGTAAATCTTGCCGGCATCATGTTACCGACCTAAAGATGTTCTTTTCTCGATAAATACTACATTATTCGTGGACTTCTGTCAAGGGAAAATATATAATGGATATTGTGACTATAAAATTTGAGGTGTAAACAATGAGTGATTTAATTCTATATCTAAGTGTAGCCGTCATCGGCTACTTTGTCGGCAGCAAACTGAGAGCAAAGCAGGAGATTACCAGATGGACTGGCAGAATTCAGACCTTTGCCATCATCGTGCTGATCTTTACCATGAGCATGAGCATGGGATCAAAAGGTGAGGTCATGGAGCATCTGAACTCCATCGGACTATATGCGTTTATTATGACCGTGGTGATCATATTCTGCTCAGTGGCAGCCATCACCATCTCTAGAAAGTTCTTCAAGCTGGACAAGTACGGGAACATAGAGGGAAGCGAAGTACCGCCGGAAGAAATCGCAGAAGAGGAGGAAAAGGCTCAAAAAGGACGGCTCTATGACCATCATCATCCTGATATGCGTCGTCGCAGGACTGGCTTTCGGCTATTTCGCTGTGGACAGGATTTTTTCCGATATGGAATTTTTCGCCTCTCTGGCCGGCAATCTGATTACCGTCGGTCTCTGTATTCTGTTGTTCTTTGTCGGTTTTGACATGGGCTTCGAGGGCACTGTCATCGACCATTTTAGAAAAAGTCGGACTGCGGGTGCTTGCTTTTCCATTTATCATCATGGTGGGAACCCTGGCTGGCGCTTTGCTGTGCAGTTTGTTCCTGCCCCTCTCCATCAGGGAGTCTCTTGCCATCGGCGCGGGCTTCGGCTGGTATACCTTTGCTCCCCGGCATTATCTTGGAAAAGGGCCTGGTGACGGCCAGCGCCGTCTCCTTTATGCATAACATCATGCGGGAATACATTTCTGTGTTAATCATTCCGAT
>VOFF01000100.1_pt1 | contig 47100 bp, 78 predicted proteins | sample 5384061 | NCBI WGS metagenome assembly VOFF01 (sample SAMN12384725, study PRJNA508395) | human gut metagenome | isolation source: healthy gut E | host: Homo sapiens | reverse complement strand
TCATAGAAGCCTGCACGCAGGAGTTTACTATGGAAACAGCGGATGGATACGCCATTCCCACATCCTCGCTGGCCATTACCAGCAGCCTTCGTCCTATGGTCTGTATGTCAGATCCTCCATCTATAAGTCTCGCAAAGTAATGGATAGCTGCGTCAGGATCGCTTCCTCTTATGGACTTCTGCAACGCACTCAGAAGATTGTATTTGTCATCTTCTTTTATCGTAGAAGCCTATCTTTCTCTGCATGGCTTCCCCAACTCTCTCTGCGGAAACTCTCTCGCCTCTATCCACATTTTCAGCTATAAAGCCCACTGTATCGAGAGCTACCCTCGCATCTCCGTTGGATAGTTTTGCTAATATATCGACGGCCTGTTGGTCCCACGATATATCTATGGCCCCTATGCCCCCTGTCCTTATCTTTTAAAGCTCGCCCTATGATTTTTTAAGATCTTCTTCTCGAGTCTTTTGAATTGATATATATTTCTGACTCTGCTGATCACCGCATTATTTATCGAAAAGTAAGGATTCTCAGTAGTACTGCCTATGAATCTGATCACTCCTTCTTCGAGAGCCTTGAGCAGTGAATCCTGCTGCATTTTGTTCCAGCGGTGAAACTCGTCTATATAGAAATAAGTAGTTCTCTTCTCCAGGCCGAAGAACCCAATCTTGGCGGACTCCAGAAGTTCCTTAAACTCTTTGGTACCTGTGGTGGAAGCGTTTATCTCCTGAAAATCGCCGTCCATTTCTCTGGCAATTATTCTTGCAAGAGTCGTCTTTCCTGTACCGGAAGGTCCAAAAAAATATGGCAGAATCAAAGGATCTGTTTTTTACAGAATTATAAAACAGAGAACCGGGATACAGAAAATGCTCCTGTCCAAAAATTCTTCGAGGTTCTGCGGTCTCATCCTTGTCGAAAGTGGAATCATTTTATCTCCTTTAGAAAGAAGCTATAAAGACATCCTCCACCTCTTTATCTTTTATACCGTTGAGTTCATCTATAGCTTCGTCTTTAGTATTAACCACAGGGCTAATAACCTTGTAATTACTGTCTTCTTCTATTATCTTCGTCTCTATGCCCTTGGATTTAAGATCCGAAGCGAGTTTTTCAGCAGCCTCCTTAGATGTAAAAACTCCGAACTGAAGCGCATATCCTTCTTCAGGCGCCGCGCTGACGTCTGTTCCGGATGCGTCTTCTTGCGAAGCTTCTGACTGCTGCTCAGTTTCTCCGGCAGAGCCTTCCTCTCCTGAGGCCTCTTCATCCTTAGAGTCGCCTCCATTGGCTATCTTAATGGGACTTTCATCTGCATCATAACCCAGCAGCGGGCCTATGACGAATCTGGCAGTCAAATACCCGAGTGCGACTGCTACTATCATTATAACAAGAAACACAGTAAATTTCATCTTAGAATTTTCATTGGGACGTTTTCTTTTCTTTACACGTCTTCTGTTTATCTGTCCAACCATATTAAATCCTCCCGCTTTATTACATTCTATTTTTCCTTACGGTAAATATTCCTACATAAAATGGCCGAAGGTAATGTCAGAAAAATTTGTATGGCAGTTTCACCGTATCTCACTGTATTTCGCAGAGCCTCACCTCTCTTTTTGAGTTGACAGATAAACGCTTTTATTCTCATGACGCTGAGATTTTCCGTATCAAACATCTGTACCAGCATATCCAAATATAATCTGCCGTTTTCCGTAGTTGATCTTTTCAGATCATTTATAAATGTCGCCAGCTTTTTCTTCGCTCCTATCCTGTTTTTATCAGGCACATAAGTAAACTTTATATTCTCAAAATCTTCTTTTATGTAAACTGTATTCATATCCATTATAAACTCCTCGGGAAATATCAGATATTGATTGCACTCCTCCATAGCCGATATAGTTTTTTCCACTACCGTCAATATTTTATCTGCTCCAAGCAGACCGCAGTCTGAAATCCTTTTTATACCCGGAGGTGTAATAAAAACCCGTAATCCCCTCCTGATTCTTTATTATACTTATAGGGAATATTCCCTTGCATATTCCTTCTGTCAACAAATCCATTTTCTCCTCATATCCAAGCTGTTCCTCCTTAAACTTGATCATGACCTTATTGAGCATTTGCAGCACCTCCACATATTTTGCATGGTAAGTATCCCTTTCTCACAGCGTCTTCCTCTTCCATTTCCCGGCTGTATTCTCCCTTATATCTTTCTGCTACATAAAAGCATGTTCCCCTGTGATATCTCGTTCCGTACCGGGGGAAATATGATCACATCTTGTGATGCACCTCCTGTATGAAAATCCGCCGCATCCAGCGGCCGCCCCATATTCAGTGTTCCGGTAAAACCTCTTGTCAGCAGACTTTCTTCAAAGTTAATTTTTCCATCTATGCCTATGGCATTTTACCACATTGAACTCAGCCTTTGCCTTCTACCGAAATCAGGTCCGTCATCTCACCGCGTCTGTACAAATACCTAAACCCTGTTATATTGAAATCCACAGGATTTTGTTCTGAAATCCTGCTTTCCATTTCATTGCAAAGGGAAACAGAATTATTATATTTATAGGATTCAAGGTCTATGGCAAGTACTTCTTCAGCAGTAGAGAAACATATATTTTCACATATCCCAACTATTTTTATTATCAGTATAAGCGCTGACACGCATAAAAATCAGTATCGGCAGAAACACAGCGGCCTCCAGTATATAGCTTCCCCTCTTATCGCCGAACTTTTTATCAATAATGTTCATCAAATTCATATCCTTGTCCATTCACATTAAATTGATACCGTAGCCCCGTGTTATATTCTTTCAGCAAGGAGGTGTCGCTGTACAGATATTTCATATTTATCTGTATGATATCCATTATCCTCATGATCTTCGTGTCTTCTGAGATCCCGCATAGAAGCACCGACAGATACGATGAATAGTCTTCTCCCCTCATTACCTTTGGCGCTATATAACTCGTCCCCTCCTCTCCCGCGTCCTCTTTTTCTGCACTTTCTTCTGTTTGCAAGCTGCCGTTTCCCAGCACATTTTCTATAGACAGAGCCCAATTTGTATCGTCCTTAAGAAGCGGAACTGTCTTTTTATCATATAATATTTTCAGATCGTTCTCTGCCTCCGCATATGCCCATAATTCCAGGATGACTGCCTGCGTAAGAAGCGCCGCGGGTCCGGGAGTTACAGCCGAAGCTGCGGCCATGGCAATTTCACGCTTTTCGCTGCAAGTATAAAGATAATACAGGTTTAACATATTCCGCAGTGTTTTTATCTTTGCGGCTGTATTCTTTTGGCTTTTGCCTCATCAGGCTCGCCGCTTATAATATATTCTGTTTCACATCGAAAATATGTCTCCTTTAAATCTTTATCGTCCATATGATTTTTAAAGAATACAGATATGTATCTATCTGCCGCGGCATTTCCGACGATACCGCTCAGGCTTATTCCTGATTTTATTTTATCTGCCAGCCCGGCCAAATAGCTCTTATCAGCCTTGCCATACGACGGCAGCCCCTCTATTATCCAGCGGCTGCTTATACGCCTGTCTGCGGTTTCCCCCTTCTGTCATATCCTCACTGCGGTCTGCATCTTCATATCTTTGAGGGACAAATCCGGACAGAACTATTTTTTCTATCTGCTTCTTCATATTGTCTTTCTCCGTCAGAGCATATTCCTTTAGTGAGCACGATGTATCTGAGCTTTCTATATATTCTTTATCTCCAAAAAGAATAATCTTTGTATATATCTATCTTTTTTTTTGCAGTAGATATATCGTCTCCCAGAAAGGCCATGAGACCGTAACGTTCTTTAAGGAATATATCGTATTCAGCTAAAATGCTCTTACCCCACAATCTTCCGAATCCATAAGATACGCTGCCTATAGCCAAGTTCCCTGCAGATCTGACAGACGCGAAAAATCAATATAGTGATAGAGAAGAACGCCATAAGAGCGAACACTGCGAAAGACCCTTTTTACTGCTAAATCCAATCGATAAATCTTTCATACTTTCTTATAGTCTCTATTTCTTTCTCACAATCCCAGGCGCTTATGTCTTTTGTATGTTTTGATACCTGTTGGGCTACATCGCCGTGAAAGGTCATTATCAGCGCAGCCAATGCAAACAATATCAAACAGCTGACCGGCAGGACTATAGATGCCTCTATATAGACGCTGCCTCTTTTATTGAGCGACATGACTTCAAAATTTGCTTTTTGCTTAAGCTACCGAAAGTATCATTGACAAAGTCAGTGATCTCCGATTTAAAAATCAAGCCTATGGCTACTGCTATGGCCACGAGAATAGCTACTTGTACCATTTCCATTCCGCGCTTGTTGTTGAGTGACAATAAAGTCTGCTTCAATTTCATCCTTATACCTCCTTTTATCTATATACATCTGCAACATGGCAGGTGCTGCCGTTATCAATATCAGCGCTATCAGAAGAAGCGCCAATGGAAAACTCATCTTACTTTCTGACAGTCTTATCTTCTCCAGCGCTGTACGCTTTCTCTCTCTCCACAGCTGTTCACCCTCATCGGCTAACTTGTCCCACAGATCCACGCCTCTTCGGCTGCTGTCGGCTATTATACCCGCTACCCGTGAGAGTTCTTTTACTCTGCTGTCTCTTCCCAGACGATAGAATCCTTTTATGATGCTCTCTCCTGTTTTCATAGAGTCGTCATACACCCTTATATATTCGAGGATAAATGTATCCTGTCTTTCTCTGTCCAGCTTTTTATAATTCACAGCTATATATATCATAGCCTCCTGCAATACCATTCCGCTGTTCAGCAGCAGCAAAATCTGGTTTATAAAGAGGGAAGCGACAATATCATCTCTTGTCTCTTCTTTTCTTCTTTTTTTCTCTCTTTATATTTCAATCTGAATCACCCTTTCCATCACTGTCAGTCCGGCGGCCATGAGAACCAGAGATATCGTCGATACTGCTCTGCCTAAAGTCGTCTCGTACAAAGGAGCCATATAATCGGGAGACAATATCTTTATCATCAGTATCAATCCGAAAGGAGACGATGCTATCACTCTTCCTTCAAACCGCTTTTGCACCATTATGGATGAAAGTCTCTCTCGATATCTATCTTGTCTTCTATTATCCCGGCACTTTCTTTCCGCTGCTTTAGAAAAAATCTGCTCCCGTAGCCTTGCATGTCTTACATACCATCACAAAATCTTCAGCATCCTCAAGGCCGCTCCTCTTGGCAAAATCATCAAAGGAATCCACGTCAGGCATATTGCTCTCCTTGATGTTTTTAGTCATCTGTTTAAGCTCTCTCATTATATAATCCTGATCATCATAAGTTCCTCTCCAGAAATCTATGGATTCTTCAAGGGCCTGCCCCAGGCTTCTGCCGGTAGAAACGAAAGATGAAATGGAATACAGCAAATCTTTAAATTGAGACAGCAGTCTGCTCTTTCTCTTCTCCAGCATTCCCTTCTTATACATATTTTCTGTCATCATCAGCGCGATTCCTGCTGCAAGACCTGCGATTACGCTGTCATAAAACGCCCATCCTATCATCATACCTGTCGATATGACTGCCGCCCTGAATCCGGCCTTTTCATGAAATGACAATTCCAGTTTTCTATAATCCATATTTCTCACCGTCAGGTACAAGTACCTGATCCTTAACTGCCATGAGCCTTTCAATCTTGAAGTATCCGCCGTCATATCCAAGCAGCCTGCTTATTTCAGTTATACGCCTGCACTTTCCTCTTCGCTCTATATGAACCATTATGTCAATGGCTTGAGCTATCTGAGCCCTCACCGCCTCTATGTCAAGCGGTATCGCCATCAAATACATAGTCTCCAGCCTCTTGAGCATTCCGCCTATAGAATTTCCGTGTCCTGTACTCATGCTGCCCGAATGTCCTGTGTTTCATGGCCTGAATCATATCCAACACCTCTTTTCCCCTGACCTCTCCTACTATTATCCGGTCAGGCCGCATCCTCAGACTGCTTTTTATCAGATCGGACATATTTATCTTTCCCTTCCCCATGGTGTTGGCCTGTCTACATTCCATCTGCACCAGATTCTCTATATAATTGAGCTTTAATTCTGCCGAATCCTCTATGACTATTACTCTCTCCTCTGCTCCTATAAATTGTCCCAAAGCATTCAGAAGGGTAGTCTTCCCCGATGAAGTTCCTCCGCTGACAAATATGTTATATTTGATTTCACCAGATCTTTCAGCAGTTCCGCAGCCTGGGCTGTCAGCGTACCGTTGCATATCAGATCTTCCATCTTCATATATTTGTCGGAAAATTTTCTTATCGTAAGAGTAGGGCCGTTGACTGCTATATTCTTATATACTCCGTTTACCCTGGACCCGTCGGCAAGTCTGGCGTCAACTATAGGCGACAGCTCGTTTATTTCCCGATGTACTTGAGACGCAATATTTTGCATTATCTCCTCTAATTCCTCGTCGTTGTCAAATCTCAGTTCATAATGCTTTTTATTTCACCATTTCTCTCAAAGAAAATCTGATCCTTCCGTTTACCATTATCTCCGTTATCTCTTCGTCATCTATGAGCGGCGTCAATATGCCCATAGGTTTTCTCACTCTGAAAAATACGCCTTTTATCATGGCGTTTATATCGCTCATAGTCATATTTTCAGTCCTGGATGTTCAAACGTCTCATGAACTATTATATCCATGGCCGTGATATCATCCATTTGGCTCCTGCCTGATATCTCTCTCCTGGCGGCAGCTATAATCTCATCTCTGAGCTTTTTTTGTTCCATATAATTTCTTTTTATGTAATTATTTTCCATTTCACTAATATAATAAAACAGCTGCAAAGATATTGCAACTGTTTTCATTCGACAAGTGTCGACACTCTTAATACCGGCTTCTAATCACTACATGTCAGGTATACTGTTCTTCATATGCCCGGTAATCCTGGCCATCGCCTGAGCAAATTCTCCTTCCATGGATATGTTTATTCCCTCTCTCTCGGGCTCAAAGCTAACCTGATCCTCCGGAAGTAAAAGAAGATCTTCTCTGCCGGTTTTTTTAGAGAAATTCAAGATCCTGAAATCAATCTTCAGATTACTGTTTTCAGGTCTGCTGTCTCTCCTGCTTGCGACTTCTATCTGAACTGCATCCTCACATGCGCCTCCGTAGGAGTCTGCGACGATATGATCGAATCCTCCTCTTCTGCATAGAAGAGCTAAAAAGTTCCGTGGCGGAACATTCATATTCAAAAGCTGTTTCGCACAGGTTGAGGGCGCGAAATAGCTTACGCCCCATTGGTCTCTTGCCAAAAATTCATCCATCGGGAATATTCCTTCAGAGTTCATCAGTTTGTATAAAAATTTTCTTTTGGACGATATGCCTGAAAAAATCCGCTCCCGCATAGAGGGAGTAATCATCTTTTCTTTTTGAGATTGAGATACAGCACTTTCGCCTCTTCCATGGCCAGCATCCTCGCTGTCATGACTGCCACCGACGTCGCTCCTGCGCCGCCTGTCAGAGAAAAAAATTTCCCATACCCTGGCCGAATTGCCTTCTCCCATGCCAAAGAGTATTCCCGTGCCCTCAAAATATAACTCAGAGGACTTTGAGACCATCTCTCTCACCGTCAGACGTCTTTGTCTCTCTATCCTGACCGCAAAAAGTACCGTATGCCTCTCTGTCAGTGATCAGTATGCCGTATAAACTGCAAACTTGCGCTTCTCTGAGAGAATGAGCCTCTTTGACTTCTATGCCCGGACTTTCCATAGAAAGCCCCCCGCATAAGCGCTTTGGCGTATTCTTTATTTTTGATAAAAACAGTTAAAACAAGCTTTTTCATAAGCCCCTTTCCCTGTTTCCCTTTGCCTAAGATTCTTTTTATCATGCCCCTCAGTTTTTTCAGAGCGTCCGTCAAGGAACCGATCTGATCCATCAGCCCTATCTCTACGGTATCTGGACCAAAGAGAAGAGTTCCCACATCGTTTGCCATATTATCCGTACAGTTCATCTTCTCCTCTATCTCTCCCTTTTTCGCATGAGAATGTTCTACGATAAAATCCACCACCCTCTCCTGAGTCTTTTTCATGTACTCAAAAAGTCGGCTCTGCAGTGATGAGAGTACCGCTTGTTCTTATAGGATGGAGCGTCATGGTAGCCGATTTTGCGACAAACGAGTAGTCTGCCGACACCGCCAGGGGTATGCCTATACTGTGGCCTCCCCGATTACCAGCGATACAGTAGGCTTAGATATGCCGGCCACCAGTTCAGACAGAGCCAGGCCTGCCTCCCACATCTCCGCCTACGGTGTTTAAGATCAGCAGAAGTCCTTTTATCTCAGGGTTTTCCTCTACTGCTATAAGTTCAGGTATCAGGTGCTCATATTTAGTAGTTTTATTATCTTGAGGAAGTACGGTATGTCCTTCTATGCTGCCTATTATATTGATATATTGTATCTCGCTTTTAAACCCACTGCCGGTGGTAAGAAGACCTAATTCCTTTATGACTTCAGCAGCGTTGGAATTTTTCTTCTCCGGTCTTGTCCTTTTCTTTTTCTTCACTCATAATTGGCTCCCTTTCAAAGTAAAATCTAATATCCCTATTATTAGCAAAGGAGACGCTATTTATGCTGTTAAGTGAAATCGGAGATAAGGAAATAGTAGATATATTTAAAGTAAGCATGCACGGAAAACTGTGTGACGCCGAAATGCTCTTTGACGAACAGACCGGAGTCATCAAGTCGCTGCTCATTCCTAATTTCGGAAGCAGTCTTGAAGGAAGATTTAAAAGAAGAACTGCAGCTTCCGTGGAATTCTATAGTCGTAATAGGTGAGGACATGATAATATTCAGATCAAATTAGACTTTTGTCTGATGCTTGTCTCGTAGAACAAAAAAGAGCCCCGACTTGCGATCATCTTCTGTCATGATAACTCATCGAGGCTCAATATTCCACTTGTTTTTTTGTTATGAGAAAATTTTGCTATCTTACTGCAGATTTTCGGTATTCTGCTGTTCAGACGTTTTCTGCTTGACTACATTCATAGTGTAATTGCCGAAAACATCTACGGTCTTGACGCATATGCTCCGATCCGGGCAAGATGCCGGCAGAAGTTTTTCGCAAACCCTTGTAAGCGTTCCTTTTTTCTCTTGAAAAAGATCATTTCAGGGCGAAATACTCTTCCGTCAAAGTCAAAATCTACGCTCCAGTATTCTATAAACTGAAGGGGATATTCTCTGGCTGCAGTCTCAAACTGCTCCCTATCTTTACCGTCTATCTTTTCCTTTATGCCCTCAAGTCTATAATCATCTAAGGATATTCTGACAAGTTCTTTATCGGATCCTGTTATATCTTTTCTTTCAAAAGAAATCTGCGCCTCCCCGAGACAGCTTCGTTTATCGCTCATATCTTCCATGACGCATATGGGAAAGCCGCCGTCTTGTAATCTCTTTACAGACGCAGATACAGCCAGAGGACTTCCGTCGCAGCTTATCCAGCGCCTCCCCCATCTTTTGGGCTACCGCGGCCAAGGTTCCTGATCCGCAGAAAAAAAAATCGGCGCAGATGTCTCCCTCTTTCGTAGCCGCAGGTATGATCCTTCTGAGCAATGCCTCCGGTTTTTGCGTCGCATAGCCTGTCCTCTCGGAAGAAGTGCGTCCCACCATATCTACGTTCCATACGTCCTTCATGGTGACCATGGTATACCAGCCCATATCGTCCTTGTACTCTTTTACACCTTTAAATCTATAAGGCTTAAATCCTCTGTTATAAGATTTTTCCTTATCCGGTGAAAAATAATACTTCTTAGTCTTGGAATAGACCAGTATGGTGTCGTGTTTCCTCGAAAAATGGCGTTTGCCTGATCCTCCGGATTTATAATGCCATATTATCTCGTTTACGAAATTGTCCTCTCCAAATATCTCATCCATAAAGATCTTGACATAGTGGACTGCATGCCAGTCCAGATGCACCCATATGGTACCGTCTTCGGCAAGCAGCTCCTTCATCAGGAGGAGCCTCTGACAGAGCATTTTCAAATAGCCTGTCATATCTCTGCGCCATATATCGTCATATGCGAAATATTTTACTGAACATTTTTTCTTTCCGTCCGAAGACTTAATATTTATGACGGCGTCATAAGCCGCCTTGCTGAAAAAGGGCGGATCTATATATATCAGATTTATTTTGCCGGACATATCTTTCTTTTCGATAAGATATTTAATGAAAGCGGCGTTATCACCGAGGGCCATTATGTTAGGCTCCTCTGCGCCTTCAGATCCCTCCCCCGCTTCACCTGAAGTGAGGAAGGATCTTCGGCAGTTTATTTCCTCGGAAATATCAAAATTTCCAGGCGTGATTTTGAGGCTCTCCCGCCTGCTGTCTTCCAATATTTCACTGAATCTTTCTATGAGGCTCATATATCCGCACCTGTTTTATAATTATTTCATGATCGTATTATAGCACTTTTCATCATCCCACTGCTTGTAGATCTTATCTACTTCGGCCCTTCTCTTCACCTTTTGGGTAGTTGTCTTTATCATAGGCTCTTCGCTCATTATGAAATGATTTATATGCTTATACTTAGGCAGTATATCGTTGATGTCCGCCAGGTCTTTGGCAAACCTCGCCGCCAGCTGCTCCCGGGTGATACTTTCATCTTCCAGCAGAGCCGGCTCATATACTATCTCGCACCAGAGAACCAGCTCGTTATGCTTCTCTCTTGTAAACATCATACATTCGGATACATACGGAAGTTTCATTATCATCTCTTCTATCTCTTCCGGGAACACATTCTTTCCGTTTTTTAAGGACGATGACATTTTTTCTTTCTTCCTGTGATGATCAAATTTCCCTTGCTGTCAATCCTTCCCAGATCTCCGGTATAGAACCATCCATCCACTATGGCCTTTGCCGTCTCTTCAGGCTGATTGTAATACCCTTGCATGACATTAGGTCCCTTTAGCGACTATCTCTCCGATACCGTTTTCGTCTTTTTCTTCTATCCTGATTTTGACTGAATTCATAGGCGTTCCTACAGATCCCGGAGAAACTGCCCAAGGTCTCTCTGCCGTAAGAACGGGAGAAGTTTCTGTCAAACCATATCCCTGTATAGTACTTATACCGAAGTTGTTGAGTCCTTCTGATACCGCTGGATCTAAAGAAGCTGCGCCGCTTATTATCAGTCTCAAACTTCCGCCAAGCTTATCTATTATCTCTCCGAAGATCTTTCTTCTCATATCCAGGCCCACTTTTCTCAGGAATTTAGAAAGTTTGAGTCCCGTATTTACAGTCTTGGTCTTTCCTTTTGCTTCTCTATCTGTTTCATGACCTTGTAGTACAGGTTTTCAACCAGAAGAGGAACCCCTACGAATACGCTTACCTTATACTCTGCGAAATTCTTCTGTACATATTTGAGCCCGTCGCAGAAAAACGTTATCTGCTCCCGACGACAAGAATACGAGGCATCCCACCAGCCCAAAGCTGTGATGAAAAGGCAGAAAGGCCATATTGACATCGGTAGGGAAAAATATTTCCATCTCCAGCATATCCCTTTATGTTGGAAGCGATATTATGGTGGCTCAGCATGACTATCTTGGAATCGCTGGTAGTACCTGAGGTAAATAAAAATACGGCAGTATCTTCCTCGCTGACTTTTTTTGCTCAAATAGCGATTCTCACCGGCATCCAGAGCATTTCTACCCTCTTCCATGATGGTTTGGCTGAGGCTTCCCTCGCCTGCCATGCAGATGAACTCTACCTTATCTCCGTGCTGGGCTTTTATATGATCGACTACATTCTGAAACCTCTTGTCATAAAACAGCACCTTGATGCCGCTTCTTGCTACGCAGGTCTCAAGCTCTGTCTCTGTGAGTCCTTTGTCAAAAGGCACAGCTATGTTGCCGCCGCACACAGCAGAGAGAAAAGTTAAAAACCACGGAAAAGAATTTTCACCTATTATTCCGATACGGCAATCATCGTATCCTCTCAGGATCATTCCGTGCCGAATGCCTCTATATTTTCGATGAGTTCGGTAAAAAGTTCTCCCCTTTATCTCTCCGTCTTCTTTAAAACGGAACGCGTATCTCTGCGGAAATTCCCCTGCGGCGTTGTATATGAGTTCTTTTATAGTCCTGCCCTTGTTGACATAGGACGCTATCTTTTCCATAGCAATCATTCTCCTTAAAATAATTTCTCATTCACTTAGTATGAAATACTAAGTCAGTTGTTATTATATACTATTTATGTCTTCTTGTGTGATATTTATGTGAAGATAAAATAGGAATCAAGTCTTCTTTCCGGCTTTTTTAAGGCCGCAGCAACTATCCTGCTGTTTTTCTCTCTTATGAAAATGTATGAGAGCTCTCTGCATCTTCTTTTCTTCCATGGTTTTGGCCACATATACCGGCTCCATAGTCAGAGGATCCATCTCGGTATAATACATGCAGGTAGCCAGCGTGCCGGGAGTTGGATAAAAATCCTGAACCTGATCGGGAACAAAACCATATTCCTTAAGAAACAGCGCCAGTTCCACCGCGTCCTTTAGAGTGCTGCCGGGATGGCTGGATATGAAATAAGGTATCAGATATTGCTTCATTCCAAAGGCGCTTATTTGTCTCTTTATATTTAGCGGCAAATTTGAGAAAGACTTTCTTAGACGATTTATGCATATAGCCCAGGACGTTTTTGAGACATGCTCGGGAGCGACCTTGAGAGTACCGCTGACATGATATCTGCACAACTCTTCTATAAAGGCGTCGCATTTCGGATCGGCCATGAGGTAATCATATCTTATTCCTGAACGTATGAATACTTTTTTTGACCTTATCCAATTTTCTCATACTTCTCAGTATATTCAGATATTCCTCGTGATCCGGCTTTATGGCGGCGCAGACTCCGGGAAACAGACAATCTCTGTCGGTACACACTCCCTTCGCAGTCTGTCTCTTGCATGCAGGCCCCCTGAAGTTTGCCGTCGGTCCTCCCACGTCATGGATATATCCTTTGAAGTCTTTTTTTCTCTGTCAGTTTTTTGCTTCATTTAAAAGAGATTCTCTGGTTCTTCCTCTTACCTGCCTCCCTTGATGATAAGTAAGAGCGCAGAAGCTGCAGCCTCAAGCACCCCCTCGTACTGACTATGCTGAACTTCACCTCGCCAAATCCCGGAATTCCGCCTGCGTCCTTGTATGAGGGATGTTCTTCATTTTCGAAGGGAGCTCATAAATCTCGTCAAGTTCTAAAGGTTCAAGGGGAGGCTGAGGTGGGTTCTGCACGACCCATACGGTGTCAGTGTATTTCTCGGCCAGGCCCTTTGCAGATATAGCGTCATTATTCTTAAACTGCGCTGCGAAGCTCTCCGCATAAGCCTTCTTGCTCTTTATTATATCATCATATGCGGGAAGCTGTATAAACTTATTTTCGTCAGGATTCGCCGCCGCCTTGTAGCAGGTGCCTCTTATCCAGGTCACATCTTTTATTTCAAATCCGTCCCTCAGAGCGTCTGCAATCTCGCATACAGCCCTTTCTCCCATCCCGTAGATGAGGAGATCGGCCTTAGCGTCCAGGAGTACAGACCGTCTTATCTTATCGCTCCAATAATCGTAGTGCCCCAGCCTCCTGAGGCTGGCCTCGATGCCACCTATTATTACGGGAACGCCTTTATATGCCTCTCTGGCCCTGTTTGCGTACACTATCAGGGCTCTGTCAGGCCTTCCTCCCGCCTCTCCTCCCGGAGCATACTCGTCCCTTTTTCTCTTTGTGTTTAAAGACCGAATAATTGTTTACCATGGAATCTACAGTTCCGCTGTTGATCAAAAAACAAGGCGCGGTCTGCCGAAACGCTTAAAATCCTCACAGGACCTGTAGTCAGGTCTTGAAAGCACCGCTATCTTATATCCTCTTTTTTCCAGAATCCTTCCTATTATAGCAGTTCCGAACGAATGGTGATCCACATAAGCGTCTCCTGTCACGAGAACGAAGTCCGGCTGCATCCATCCCTCTCATGAATTTCTTCTCTTGTCACCGGCAAAAACATATGAAATATCCTTTCTCAGTGTATATTTCAGAAAAAAGAGTGCGGGTTATCCCCCGCACTCTCAAGATCTCCTCTATCGCTGTCCCTTATCGTAAGGTATTCCTTCTGCTTTAGGCACTCTCGATTTCTTGGAAGTAAAGGCCAGTACTATGAGAGTTATCAGATACGGAAGAAGTCTGTATACGTAAGGGCTTATACCCAGCTCGGCCAACATATATACTCCGTCGCCGTTGATGTCCAAGCTGGAATACGTAGCTGCTATGCACTTGAATAATCCGAAGAGAATTCCACCCAGCGCCACGTTCAGCGGCGTCCAGTTGCCGAATATCATTACGGCCAGAGCCAGGAATCCGTATCCTGCCACTTCGCCTGTAGAAGCGCAGTTAGCTGTAGTCAGAGCATAAGTGAATCCGCCGATTCCGGCCAGAGCTCCCGAAATAGTAACTCCGGCATATCTCATCTTATAGACGTTTATTCCCAGAGAATCTGCCGCCTGAGGATTTTCTCCGCAGGAACGCAGCCTGATTCCGAATTTTGTCTTATATAAGATTATAGACAGAACTATGAATATTGCCAGACATATATAAGTCGTAAGATAAACTTTATTTATCAGAAGGTTGCCGATAAATCCGAAGTCATGGTCTCTTTCCAAGCCGAAGGTGCTGGGTTTTATCATAAACCATCCGGCTGCGTCTCCTGTAGCCATTCCCAGAGCATTCTGCTGAGCGATCAGGTTTATCAGAAACAATACTATGGCCGGAGCCAGCATGTTCAGCGCAGTACCGCCTATAGTCTGGTCCGCCTTGAGGTTTATAGCTGAAAAAGCTAAAAAGCAGCGAAAATATGGCTCCGAATATGGCCGATACCACAAGGGCCAAAAGCATGAGAAGCTGCCCCTGCTCCTGAGTAAAGACCTGATTTTCCTGCATGATTCTTACAAACAGAGCGCCTACGAACGCGCCTATTATCATTATACCCTCGAGAGCGAGGTTGATTACACCGCTTCGTTCTGCGAAGATTCCGGCCAGAGCCACGATCATCAGAGGAATAGCGTAAAGCATAGTCTGTTGTATCAAGAATACCATTACTTATCTCCTCCTTCCTTCAATACAGACTCTTTTTCTTCTTTCTTTTTCTGTCTGTTGTTGAGAAGCATCTTTATTATCATGGCAAAGGCGCTCAAATAAACTATAGAAGCTATGATTATGTCCGTGATGTACTCATTATACGCAGTCAGAGTCTTGAGCTGCATTCCGGCGATATTCAGCATAGACATGAAACATCCGGTGAATATGACGCCGATAGGGTTATTGGACGCCAGGAGGGCGACAGGTATGCCGTTGAAGCCTTCTGCCGGGAGGGCCTGATATGTAGACCAGAAAAATTCCGTATTTCCTGCCAGATAATAAAGTGAAGCGCCGGCTGCCGACAAGGCTCCCGCTATTGCCATGGAGTATATTATGTTGAGTTTATCGTTGATTCCGGCGTATTTAGCCGCATGGCGGTTGCTGCCGCAGGCTTTGAGCTGATATCCGAAAGTCGTCTTACTCATTATTATATACATGAGTACAGCTATGAGTATAGCTATAAGTATTCCTCCATTCACCTGCGATCCCGGAAATATCTTGTCCAATCCAAAGTCAAAGGTTTCAACACCATTGGAGGAAGTGGGCCGTATGTAGCCTACCTTTCCGCCTTCGGCGCTGTTCTTGAGCGTTTCCCTCACGTCAAAGAACCATGAGACCAGATTCGCCGCTATCCAGTTGGTCATTATGCAGGTGATTACTTCGTTTATATTCAGATATGCTTTTAAAAGTCCCGGGATACATCCCCATAGCGCGCCTGCTATTATTCCGCCCAGGAAAGCGAGTATCCACACTATCCATGCGGGAATCGTCTCAGTAGGAAGTGAAAGGGCTATATAAAGAGTAGCAGCCGTTCCCATGAGGTATTGTCCAGGAGCTCCTATATTGAAAAGGCCTGTCCTGAAGGCTACGGCTACAGAAAGCCCCGTCATTATCAGAGGCGTGGCTCTGAAAAGCAGATTTCCCATGTTGACCGGATTAAATCCGAAAGTCAGATCTCCGCCTTCCCGTCCTGTGCTGAACACTCCGAAGAATACCAGCTTGATACCTTCCCAGATACCGTTTATACTGATGCCTTCTTTAGTAAGTCCGACTATAATTATTATGAGCGTTCCCACTATCATGCCTATGAGGATAGAAAATAACGGCGGAAATCACACTTTTAGTTCCGTCCTTTGCATAAAATTTCTGTTTCCCCTGTCTCAGGATCAATTTTATACATCTATTCCACCTCCTTATGGTCTCGTTTGGCTCCGGACATATAAAGTCCCAGCTCCTGCGGATCGGTCTTATCCGGATACAATTCTCCGACGATTTCCCCTCGTACATTACGAGAATCCTGTCGGAAAGGCTCATGACCTCGTCAAGTTCCAGAGAAACCAGCAGTATAGCCTTATTCTTATCCCGTTCAGATATCAGCTGACTGTGGATATGCTCTATGGCTCCCACGTCCAGGCCTCTGGTAGGCTGTACAGCGATTATTAGAGGCTCGTCTCTGTCAAGTTCTCTGGCGATTATAGCCTTCTGCTGATTTCCGCCCGACATACTTCTGGCTATGGTGACAGGTCCCTGGCCTGAACGGATATCGTACTCTTCTATGAGTTTGTCCGCATATTTCCTAACTTCATTAAATTTTATGAATCCATGGTTCTGGAACCTCTCTTCTCTGAACTTGAAGTACCAGATTCTGCTCAAGAGTATATCCCAATACGAGACCGTGTTTATGTCTGTCTTCGGGTATATGGCTCATTCCCGCAAGGCCGCGCTTTCTTATGCTGGCGTTTGAAATGTCCTGTCCGCATAGTTCAATATGACCTGCCGACGCTTTCTTCAAGGCCTGTTATTCCCCTGAATAAGCTCTGTCTGTCCATTTCCATCTATTCCGGCTATGCAGACTATTTCTCCCCTTCTCACATCGAAAGAGACTCCTTTACGGCGTCGTTCTTATGTATCTTTGAAGGGAATTCTCAGCCCCTCGACAGACAAGACGACATCCGAAGGTTTTGCCGGCTCCTTATTTATCTCAAGCTGCACAGGTCTTCCCACCATCATGGTGGACAGTTCCTGCTTAGTGACGTCTTTCGTATCGACTGTTCCGATATATTTTCCTTTATGCAGTACCGTTACTCTGTCGGATACTGCCATTATTTCGTTTAATTTATGAGTGATGAACAAGATAGACTTTGCCTTCGTCGGCAAATCCTTCATTATTTGCATGAGTTCGTCTATTTCCTGAGGAGTCAGGACAGCTGTAGGCTCATCGAAGATCAGTATCTCGTTTTCTCTGTAAAGCATCTTGAGTATTTCAACACGCTGCTGCATTCCGACAGTGATATCTTCTACCTTGGCGTCTACATCTACCTTAAGTCCGTATTTTTTGGGACAGCTCCAGAACCCTTCTGCGGGCCTCCTTTTTTTGCAGGAATCCCAGCTTAGTAGTTTCAGCTCCCAATATTATATTATCTAAAACGGTGAAAACATCGATCAACTTAAAATGCTGATGTACCATTCCTATGCCCAGAGAAGTAGCATCGTTGGGGTTGTTGATCTTAACTTCTTTTCCGTCCTTCTTTATAGTGCCCGCCTCCGGTTGGTACAGCCCAAAGAGGACGCTCATCAGGGTGGACTTTCCTGCGCCGTTTTCACCAAGCAGCGCATGTATTTCGCCCCCTTCTTCAGTTGGAGCGTTATGTCGTCGTTAGCCACGATACCGGGAAATTCTTTCCTTATGTGGTTCATTTCAATTACGTATTCTGACATCGCTTTTTCCTTGTCTTGATAATTATTTCGGTTCTATGAAAATTTGTTAAAATAACCCACAAAAAGGGGGAACGCGAATTCCCCTTTCTATGAAATTTTAGTAAGTTTTAATCAAAATGTCATGATTATTTGATGAAGGAAATATTTTCCCATTCGAGAGTGCTCGGATCTGATACCAGTTCAGATGAGATTTCGATCTCTCCGCGCTTTACTTTTCGTACAGAGCATTGTAATCTTCAACTGTCCAGTTTTCCAGTGTCCAAGTGTCGGTAGGTATTCCTACTCTGTCTTCAGCAGCTCGAAGGTGGTTATCTTTCCTCCGAAATCGGACCATTTTCCGTCATAGTCGCCCTTGATGACGTCCATGGTGGATCCTGCCAGGTCTTTCATAGCTGAAGTTATAACGGTATCAGACTGACCGGACTGGTCAACGTCTACGCCGATTACATAAGCGTCATTTGCTCCTGCTGCTGCAGTACCGGACTGGAACATGCTGCCGCCGCACATGAACACTACTTCTGTGCCTGCTTCATACCATCCGCTGAGCATGGCCTGTAAATCCTGAGAAGCGGAGAATGTGGAGCCATATTCCCAGCTGTATCTCATTTCTACCTTAGTTCCCTTTTCTGCTGCGCCTGCTTCAACGCCCTGAACGAATCCGTATCCGTATCTCTCGCAAGCCGGGTTAGATCCACCGCCGCCGCCGGAGAATCCGATCTTTTCAAATCCTTCCATAGCTGCCGCATAACCTGCAAGATATCCTGCCTGTTCTTCCTTGTAAACTACGGATGCGATGTTATCGACTCCTTCGATAGAACCGTCGATAAATATGAAGTGTACGTCAGGGTAAGCTGCTGCCGCGTCTCTGATTGCAGTCTCCTGCAGGTAACCGGCCGCAACGATGATCTTAGCGCCGGCGTCTGCCGCATTCTTCATGGCGTCATATCTGTCCGCGTCTGTAGCCTGGTTGCCGTTTGCCGGCTGATAATACTTGTAAGAAAGATCGTTTTCATAAGCGTAGGCCTTTACTCCGTTCCAGGTAAACTGGTTGAAAGAACCGTCTCTGAGCTGGCCGACGTCCGTTACGAAAGCGAGTTCATACTTTCCGTCTTCGGATTCCATAGTATCAGAAATCTGGTCGTAATCGATAGCGCCGTCTGTCTTTGCATCTTCGCCGCTGTCTTTGCTTCCGCAAGCCGCTAAAGCGAATACCATCACAAAGACCAGCATCAATGAAAGAAATTTTTTCATTTTTTCCCTCCTAAGTGATCTAACAATAAGTTGTTACTCTGATTATATAATAAACCTCATGAAAGTAAAAAGTATTTTTTTTGTATTCTTATGAAGTTTTTGTCAAAACTTTTTGAATAAAATGTGTTCTCAAGAGAGCCAATTAAGCAACGCCTTTGGCCGTCATAGCCGGATGATACAAATCTGAGACCCATCGGCGATAAACCTTTTTCCTGAAGATTCGGCAAAGCATGCATGAGATTTTTCGGCATACACGCTGTCCCGAATCTGATTATCTTGCTTATCCTGCGAACATCTGTACCCAGTATGCAGTTCCGCCGGAATCTACGGCATAACCTACTCCCAGTTTAGTATATCCGCTTCCCAGTATATTGGCCCTGTGGCCCTGAGAATTCATCCATGCGCTCATCACCGAGCTTGCGGTCTTCTGTCCTTTAGCTATGTTCTCTCCGGCTGTCTTATATGAAAATCCGTATTGGTTCATCATATCGAACGCCGATCCGTATGTAGGCGAAGTATGTGAGAAGTAACCGTTTTCAGCCATATCTTCGGCCTTCATCTGAGCCAGCTTATTCAGCTGACTGTCCAGTGACAAGTTTCCAAGGCCTGCCTGGCTTCTCTCGCTGTTAACGATGCTCAAAACTTGCTCAGCCTTTGAGCTTTGATTTAAAGATCCCTGCTGATCTGATTCACCCGATCCCTGATTATAGTCCTGATCGCCTGTGCCGGGCTTTTTGTGTCTGACCGCCTTCCTGATCGCCTGAATCAGGTTTTTGATTCTGACCTCCGGACTGGCAGCTGTTTTGGAGGTATTTATTGATGTAATCGGTAAACATGCTGCAGATCTGTCCGAAGTTACTTCTCGTACTCGCGTCGGCTTTGTCAGCCCCGAGAGTAAATACTGTCCCTCCTGCCAGTAAGGTTACTGCCAAGAGCATTGATAAAATCTTCTTTTTCATATTTTATCTCCTTTCTTGTGTCTTACATAACCACTATAAACACTTTTCATTGCCCATGTAAACTCACAAAATATGGAGGCCCATCCAGATGGTGGCGGCGGCCGGCTCGCTAAAAAACCTGAAAATACGGCCCATATAAATCCTATGGAGCTCAATCATCCGCCACGAAAATCTTGATATGATGAGAAAAAAGAGCCGCCCGTTCCGTCCCTGTACAGGGCCGGTTCAAGCAGCTCTTTATCTTACTTTCCGCAATCCTGGTAAGTATACCCTTTATCCTCTCCCGGAAGATTGTAGTTTTCGTCCTTTTCCTTATTTGTAGGTTTCGGATCTGTCTTTCTGGTCATCTCATCGCCCCTCTTCTCATATGTTTCTACCTGAGGGAACAATTTATTCCTCTATTTGTTAAATTTTTCTTTTTTACGGAAATATTTCTCCATCAAAACTTATTATCCTTTTTTCTTCTTGGCTATAAGTCAATATCTCTTCTCTGTACTCCAGTACTCTCGACGCATAATCGCTGATACTGCCTTGTGCAGCAAAGCGATCGGCAAATCTTCTCCTCCGTTATAGGCCATCAGCGCCCACTCCGTCCCTTTTTTCTTTCGATAAGAGTTCTGATAAAAGATCCGCCCCTACTCTTACATTCTGTTCAGGATCCAAAAGGTCTGTCACGCCCAGCCTTCTCATCCTGTCCTCATGCCATTTAGGCTGTATCTGCATCAGTCCGAAGCTTTCCTGCCCATCTCCCATTACGCCGGGGTCGAATGACGATTCATACTTTATCATCGCCAGAATAAGGGCCATATCTATCTCGTAATCGTCGCATATAATCTTTATTTTCTGCTGAAGATCAATGCTCAGGGGAACGTCATATCCCGTGAATTCTGTATCTTTTTTCTTTCTGTCAGTTTCGCGTCTATAACCATAGTAACTGCCGCGCTGAATGTATAGTTGATAGTCTCGCAAAGCTCCCTGCCTGTTCCTCTTGCCGTTTCAGAATTCATGGCCTGAGCTTCCTGAGTGTATGTCAGTCCTGCTGCCGATACTATAAGCGCGGCGGTCAGTATAGTAAAGAATTTGGCAGGGCGAAACGAGAAATGTCCTTTTTTTATTTTTTGACTCCATCATCATAAATTTACCTCTTTACAGTTTTTGTCCCAACTGCTTCTTTATATAAGCTTTCCCTTTTATATCTCATTTCATTACGCTATGGCATATGTTTGTGAGATCTACAAGATAATGGACCTTAAAGAGGAAATTTATAACAGTAATTTCAGTCTTATTTTTTGTCATATCATAAGTTTTTTTGTTTTTTCCGTCGTCTTACATGTGTCATTTCACCGTGCTGTGACAAACGGCAGGAGATTATCTCCTGCCGTATAATAAATAATGCAGGCTGCCTTTTATAGCTGTGGCATAAATGGCAGTCTGCATGATCATCATATTCTATTTCTATTTTTTTTGCCGGCCTCTTCTGCAAGATATTCTTCGGCATAATGAGCCGCTACCGCTCCGTCCGCCACTGCCGTCACTACCTGTCTGAGGACTTTTGTCCTCACGTCTCCTACGGCGAAGACTCCTCTGATATTAGTCTCAGTAGATTCTCCGGCCCGGATATATCCTGAAGGGTCCAGATCTATCTGATCTTTCAGCAATCCTGTCTCAGGTCTTCTTCCCACGCTTATGAAGACGCCGTCGCACTCTACTTGTGAGATTTCTCCTGTATTGACATCTCTTATCCTGATACCGCTGAGCTTCTCATCATATATAAACTTCGGATACAGCGCTGTTCCATCTGAATTCAACATTTTGCGATTTCATCAGCGGCTCGTGATATATCTTAGTAGCTCTCAATGTATCTCTTCTGTGGATTATTATCACCTTTCTGCATATGCGGGGAAAGCAGGAGAGCGTCTGCGGCGGCGGTGTTTCCGCCTCCTACTACTGCTACAACCTTGTCTTTATAAAACATGCCGTCACATGCGGCGCAGTAGTTGACTCCTCGTCCCACCAGTTCCTTTTCACCTTCTATGCCCAGCTCTCTCGGTGAGGCTCCCGTAGCTATCACGACAGTCCTGGCCTTAAACGTTCCCTCGCTGGTTGTCAGAACTTTGGTTTCTCCTTTGAGATCGGAAGAATAGACTTCTGCTATCAGTGTCTTAGCCCCGAATTTTTCTGCCGACGCCTGCATCTTTTCACCTAAAGTGAATCCGTCGACGCCATCCTCAAATCCCGGATAATTATCTATCTGCGAAGTGAGCGCCATCTGGCCCCAGCCGACAATTTCTCTATGACGAGAGTCTCAAGTCCTGCTCTCACGGCGTAAAGAGCTGCGGTATAGCCGCCGGGGCCTCCGCCTATCACGATCATATCATAAATATCGTTCATATTATCCACCTATTTGTCCAAATTGGCATTTATAAACTCTTCAAGCTTGGCCTTTGAATCCGGCGCCACTACAGAGGCTACAGCCTTTCCGCCTTTGTAGAGGATAAACGTAGGGATGACTTCTATGTTTTTGAGCTATCTCCTGTTCCTCGTCGATATTCACCTTGCCTATCTGTACTGTCTCTTCATACTGCTTTGCAAGTCCTGGCAAGACAGGGAGCTATTCTTCTGCAATAGACGCACCAAGGCGCCCAGAATTCAACCAATACAGGTTTTTGTCCGTCATTCATCTTCTCGTTGAAGATTTCTTTGTTCATATCTATAATGCTCATAATTTTTTCTCCTCTCGATTATCATATATTTTTATTATACCCGCCAGCCGGACTTTAAATCGGAACAGGAACTTCCCTCGTCCATTATATTAAAGAAAACATTTGACATATACCGTCAGATCTTTTTATACTAATAGTCAGAAAGATCTCAAATATTTTTCTATAATAAAGAAAGGTCGAAGGATCATGGATTTTTCAAACTTTTTCCCGATGTGGGATCGTCTCTCTCAGGCTCACAAAGACATTATTCAAAGTTCTGCCGTAAAAAAGACTGTAAAAAAGGAACTGTACTCCACGGCGGTTTTAACGACTGCAGCGGGCTTTTCCTGGTGACCTCCGGCATGCTCAGAGCTTATATTCTCTCGCGAGGAAGGCAAAGAAGTCACTCTTTACAGGCTGTTTGAAATGGACATTTGCCTGTTCTCCGCCTCCTGCATGATACAGAGCATACAATTTGAAATCATGATCGAAGCCGAAAAGGATTCCGAAGTCCTGGTCATCCCGGCCGACGTCTACAAAAAGCCTGACAGAAGCCTCCGCTCCGTTAGCTAACTACACCAATCAGATCATGGCCAGCAGATTCTCCGAAGTCATGTGGCTCATAGAGCAACTGATGTGGAAGAGCTTTGACAAGCGTCTGGCTCAGTTTCTGGTAGAAGAAACTCTGGTCGAAGATACAGACGTCTTGAAATTAACCCACGAGAAGATAGCTAATCACCTCGGCACAGCCCGGGAAGTAGTAAGCAGAATGCTCAAATACTTTGAAGGAGAAGGCCTCGTCATGGTCTCCCGCGGGTCGGTGAAGATCACAGACTTATCCCGTCTCAGACGGCTCTACGAGGACTGACTTTCTTCTCATCAGAAATCGATGCGGCCGCAGACGGCGACAGGTATTCGGTATTTGCCATGATAATATATATCCTCATAACTCACTGTGATTAAATCACTTAAATTCCAAGTAAAAAAACCGCAAACTCAAGTTTGCGGTTTTTCTCGAGGCGACACCCAGATTTGAACTGGGGAATAAAGGTTTTGCAGACCTCTGCCTTACCACTTGGCTATGTCGCCCCATCAAGCCCATAAGGACTCAACGGAATAATTGGCAGGGTAGCAGGATTCGAACCTGCGGATGACGGAATCAGAATCCGTTGCCTTACCACTTGGCGATACCCCAACATCATAAATTGCTCAGCTCTCGCTGAAATTTTATGGGGTGGGTAGTGGGATTCGAACCCACGTATACAGGAGCCACAACCCTGGGTCTTAACCACTTGACGATACCCACCATGCCGGCTTCCCGGTAAACATGCTCGTCTTACGCTGTCTTCCGGTAAAGATCCCTGCGACCTCCTGCATTTTACTAAGTATATTATATGCCAAAAGAATCACATTTAATCTTTTTTTAATCAAAAAATATTAAGTTGGCGACCTGGAACGGGCTCGAACCGTCGACCTCCAGCGTGACAGGCTGGCATTCTAACCAACTGAACTACCAGGCCGCAATTGGTGGGAGTTATAGGGCTCGAACCTATGACCCCTCTGCTTGTAAGGCAGATGCTCTCCCAGCTGAGCTAAACTCCCGTATTATCCTGATGATAAACCCGGATAATAAAATGGTAGCGGCGAGTGGAGTCGAACCACCGACCTTCCGGGTATGAACCGGACGCTCCTAGCCAACTAAGCTACACCGCCACACTTGGTGACTTAAAATCACTGCAAGAGTTATATTACCAAATTGTTGAAAAAGATGTCAACATCTTTTTTCATTTTCTTTTTACTTTCCGGCAGAATCGCTTGTCATATCGGAGTCTGAATCATCGAGCTTTCTTTCGGCTTCGGCCAGATTATCGGATATTATATGCCAAGCGTCGTTTTGACCGAATTCTTTCTCGATTTCTTTCATCGCCTCGCGGCATAATACGGCGCACTTCTCGTATTCTCCCTCGCTGAAATATATGTTGGCGAGAGAAGATATGGCGGCTGCGTACCTGCCTTCACTTTTCAGAGACTCTCTGTCCTTATATATGTCGATAGCTTTTATCAGCATTACTTTCGCTTCCTCAAACGCCCCCTGCGCCCAATAGAGATTTGCAAGGTTCGTATAAGAAGCGGCCTGCTCCCCTTCGGTGCCGGTCACTCTCTTTAAAAGCAGCAGCGCTTTGTTGAGATAGTCTCCCGCGTCTTGCATATTGCCCTGTTCCTGCGCTATCCAGCTCATATTGTTATAGATAGCCGCCATTCTGTAATCATCTTCTTTTTCTCAAGCCCCGATAAGACGACTACGGCTTCTGAAAAGACAGATTCCGCCTCCTTGAATTTTCCCTGATCCGCCAGGCAGGTGCCGTAATTTATCAGCGTGGTGCCGTAGCTTTCGCTTCCTCTTGCGTCCAGTTCTCTTATAAGCAAAAATGCTTCATTATAATACTCTTCGGCCTGTTCATATTTTGAAAAATCTCTTAACAGACCTCCGGCCTCATTATACATGGCTATCAGAGCCCTCTTGTCATCCTTCTCCGCGGCCTTGTCAATAGCGCCCTGAATGAATTCAACTGCTTCTCTGCTCTTGCCTTTGCTCAGCAGCCCGTCCAAGTCGTAAAAAACTTATTCAGATCCATATCTTAATAATACCTCTTATTCTATGTACAAATTTATATTTCGGCGCTTATTCTGTCGGGGCCTGCTCTGTTTTAGACAAAACGCAATGCTCAGGTTTCTTAAAAAAAAAAATTTCGCACTGCCTGCCCCCTGACGGCCGATAGTTACATTATACCTTCTTCGCCGTATATTTAAAAGTGTTTTTGAACGTCTCAGTAAAAATTGTACAGGCAGGTGAAAAATATGTTGAATTCAGCAATTTTTTTTTGTTATAATTGTCCTTGCTTGTCTATTGACCCATACGATATAGACCGAAAGGAGAGATGATAGTTGTTAAAGATATTTTCGCAAAAGAAAAGGCTGATTTCAATGGAAAGCGAACTCTATTGGTAATAGGAGCCGTAATGCTGGCCACAGTCTTTCTTACAAGCATGCTGCCTTCAGATAATGCGGAACCGGGTATCTTCTCGCTGGTTCCGGCAATATTCTTAATCATATATATATTCGCCACCCAGCGTATATTAGAGGCCCTGATCTTATCTTCGCTGATAGGATTCATAATGGTTTCAAGACCTGCCGTCCAAAGTGGAGAAAGCTGGATAGCAAATACCTTTTCCAACTTCAGCGACGGACTTCTCAACGTCATGATGAGCGAGGACATAGCATGGCTCATCATAGTATGCGGCCTTATGGGAAGCATAATATCACTCATAGAAAAAAAGCCGGCGGTTCATATGCCTTCGGAGAGTGGATAGCGGCAAAAGCAAAGACGAGAAAAATCATCGCTGATGTGTACATGGTTTCTCGGCGTAGTGGTCTTTATCGACGACTACCTCAATTCCCTCACCGTAGGATCATGTATGACTCCTCTGACGGATAAACACAAAGTGCCTCGTGAATTTCTTTTCTTACGTCGTAGATTCTACGGCGGCTCCCTTATGCGTCGTGATTCCCATATCCACTTGGGCCGTGTTCTGCTCCCGCATATTGGAAAGCAACGGATGGGCGCCCCAGGGGAGAAGGAATGTTATATTTTATAAAGACTATACCTTACAATTTTTACGGCTGGATAGCCCGCTCTGATGGTTCCTCTGGTCATCTTCGGCATTATCCCTGTCTTCGGCCCTATGAAACAGGCATTTCACAGAGTCGCTCAGGGAGGGCCTTTTAGCTCCCGCCGGAAGTGAGAAGATAGACATAAGAGCGGGTAAGAACAATGTTGTTCCCACCAATCCGAAGATGTTCAACTTGTTCGTTCCCATCGCCGTACTCATCATCTCCACCGTCATCATGAATTTCGATATGCAGATGGGCGTTTTGGTAACTCTCGTCTACATGTTCATCTCGTACATGTGGCAGGGGAGTCATGACGGCGGAAGAATTCTGGGATGTATCCCTCGAAGGCCTTAAAAACATGATGATGCCCATTCTGCTGATGATACTGGCCTTTCTGTTTGCGGAAGTCAACGAACAGATACACTTCACCTATTTCGTCATAACCTCCGCCACCAAGGTGATAACTCCGGCTCTGCTTCCCCTCATAGTGTTCATAGCTCTCGCTATAACAGAGTTCATAACAGGTACTAACTGGGGGAATGTACATAATCGCTCTTCCCATAGTAATACCTCTGGCTCAGAACCTGGGGCAGATGTGACACTGGCAGTTTCCGCAGTGCTCAGCGCAGGAGTCTTCGGATCTCATATATGCTTTTACTCCGACGCCACGGTGATAACTTCTTCGGCCACAGGCTGCAATAATTTCGATCACGCCTTCACTCAGGCTCCGTACGGTCTGCTTGCGGCAGCCATATCGGCAATATTCTTTCTGATATCCGGATTCGTCGCGAATTAAAAGATTAGACGTACCCGTCAAAGATATCTGTCTAAGATATCATAAGATCACCGGTACGCTGTCTGCGCATACGATCGAGCTTCGAGTTACGATACAATCATATGCCATAACGTTCACTCCCTCGGAGGAAGCTTTTCTCAGAGCGTCTGCAAACGCCTTATGGGTACGGTCGTTGGGCGTAAAAGCATTTACGCCCTTCATCTGTATGACAAAGATGACGAAAGCCTTCTTCCCTTCGCCGGCTGCCTTAATGAGTTCCTCCAAATGCCTTACGCCCCTCTCCGTCGGGGCGTCGGGAAAACAGGCCAAGCCGTCTTCTTCCAGAGTAACGCCTTTGACTTCGATGTAAGCTTCCCTTCCTCTGTCATCCTCTGCATAAAAAATCCAAGCGGGACTCTCCGTACATGGCTTCTCCCTTAATCTTTGCTATGGACGACATCCCCGGCAGACGTATATCGCCGTTTTCTATGGCCTCTTTCACCACCTTGTTGGGAGCCTGAGAATCCATATTTACCAGAAAAGTTCCCCTCTCAGTCTTTTTTTTCTCAACTGCTATGAGGCTGTATCTCAATTTTCTCTTTCCCATTTTACCGATATGGTCTTCAAGATATATATCGGCGTCTTTCTCGAGCAGTTCTCTGCATCTTCCGGTATTTTTTACGTGCGCTCTTTCTTCATTTCCTTCCACACATACCGATGCGATAAAACGGTTGGGTCTTTCCTTGAATTTTCCTCTGACTATATTTTCATATTTCATATAAAAAAAATAGTACCAAACTTTGATGACATTTGGTAGTTTTTTTGTATAATATTTAAAGTGCGTTTGACCGACGTCAATTTTTTTTAATTTAAGGAGGGCTTAGTATGATTGCACCGGATCCCGTGCTTTTTACAGTATTCGGTATCGACATAATGTGGTATGGGGCGCTGATAGGGACCGGTTTCCTGCTGGCCATAGCCATATCTTATTACAGAGCGCCCAAATTCGGCATAGACAGAGACTTCATCCTGACGCTGACCATATGGATAATCCCTTCCGCTTTGATAGGAGCAAGGCTGTATTATGTGGTTTTCAGCTGGGACAATTATTCAGACGACCTTTCAAAGATATTAGATGTCAGAAACGGCGGCCTGGCTATACACGGGGGGCTCATCCTGTCCTTCATCGTCGGATACTTTCTCTGCAAAAAGTACAGGGAAAGTTTCCTAAACACGGCTGATCTCATCGCTCCCGTCATTGCCCTGGCTCAGTCCATCGGCAGATGGGGAAACTTTTTTCAATGAAGAAGCTCACGGAGGTCCTGCTGATCTTCCTTGGGCGCAGATCATAGACGGTACCGGTTACCACCCACCTTTCTCTATGAGTCTGTCTGGTGCCTGCTTCTCTTCATATTTTTTTTGATGTACTGGTCAGATCACAGGAGAAAGTTCAACGGTCAGATAATATGCCTTTACGGCATCCTCTACTCGGCAGAACGGTTCTTCGGTAGAAGGACTCAGGACAGACAGCTTAATGATAGGGCCTCTGAGACAGGCTCAGGTCATAAGTCTGGCCATAATAGCCGTGTGCGCCGCGATCTATTTCATATTAAAAAAAAACAAAACAAATCTTTAAGATAAAGGAGATCTTCAATGAGATTAGGTATAGTAGGTCTGCCTAACGTAGGCAAAAGTACTTTATTCAACGCTATTACAAAGGCCGGAGCAGAAGCCGCCAATTATCCGTTTTGCACCATCGAGCCCAACGTAGGAGTGGTGACGGTTCCGGACGAGAGACTAAAGGTTCTCCATGAAATGTATAACTCAAAGAAAACCATTTACACCACTATCGAGTTCTGTGACATAGCAGGCCTCGTAAGGGGGGCAGCCAAAGGAGAAGGTCTCGGCAATAAATTTCTCGGGCACATACGTGAAGTAGACGCTATAGTACATGTGGTAAGATGCTTCGAAAACGCCAACATAGTACACGTGGACGGACATATCGATCCGGCCTCCGATATAGACACCATCAATACGGAGCTCATATTATCAGATATGGAAATGCTGGAACGCAAGATTCAGCGCACGTCCAAGGCGGCGAAGGCAGATAAGTCTCTTCAGAGCGAACTCGATCTGCTGCTCAGAGTCAGCGAATGGCTGGGCGAAGGGAAAAACGCCAGAGCGATGGATCTTGATGACAACGAGGCAGCCTTTGTAAAGACTTTAGATCTGCTTTCTTATAAGCCTATAATATATGTAGCAAATGTTTCCGACAGCGACGTGGCCTCAGAAGATAACAACTATGTAAAACAGGTTCGTCAGATTGCAGCGGCGGAAAATGCCCGTGTGACAGTCATCTGTGCGGAAATCGAAGCTGAGGTGGCGGAACTTGAAGATGATGAGCGTGCAATGTTCTTAGAGGAGCTTGGGATCAGCGAGTCCGGCCTCGATAAACTGATAAAGGCCTCCTATTCTCTTCTGGATCTCATATCTTTTCCTCACCGCAGGAGAGCCGGAAGTCAGGGCCTGGACCATAAAGAGAGGAACCAAGGCGCCCGGAGCCGCAGGCAAGATCCATTCAGATTTTGAAAAAGGTTTCATACGGGCAGAAACCATCGCCTATGATAAGCTCATAGAGTGCGGCGGAAATCTTGCTACCGCTAAAGAAAAAGGCCTCATAAGGTCTGAAGGCAAAAGTACGTCGTCAAAGACGGCGATGTAATGCACTTCCTGTTCAACGTATGATTACAAAATGCGCCAAGCCGCATCTGAAAAAATGACCGCCGGTCTCAACGAGCCGGCAGTCATTTTGCCTCTATAAAGATATCCTTCTCATTTACATAGTTTTTGAAGAGTTCTTGCGATAATATTGTCCTGAATATCTTTTTCAAGATCTACGAAGTATGCGGAATACCCCACTACCCTTACGAGGGTATTGCGATATTTCTGCAGCTCCTTCTGAGCCGCAATCAAAGTCTCATCGTCTACTACGTTGAGCTGTATATGTTGTCCGTGCTGAACGTCAAAAAGTAAGTTCGGATCACGGTCTCTACGATGTTCAGTCCTTTTTTTCGCCCTTTACTACTGCCGGATCAAATCTTTGGTTTACCAAAACTCCGCTCTGAGCTATAAGAGGATCGACTCTGCTTATGGATTTAAGCGCCGACGTCGGTCCGTTTACATCCATTCCTATCATAGGAGAAGCATTGTCAGCCAAAGCAGTATACGCTTTTTCTTCCGTCCGGCAGAGCGCCGATAAGCTGGCCTAAGACGACATTATAAGACTGGGTTGCAATGACCATCGTATAATTTCCGCCGCGTCCGTCCTCATGCTTGCATATCTGTTCGTTACACAGCGCAGAAAGCCAGTGAGCATACTTATCTACTTCCTCGATATCGTTTCCGTATTTAGGCGCTTTATTCATGAGAAGCTGTCTCATGTTTTTTCTTTACCCTCAAAGTCTGTAGCTATGAGTTCCATGAGTTCATCCATAGTCAGATATTTTTTCTCAAACACGCACTTCTCTATAGCCGCCAGGGAATCTGCTATATTGGCGACTCCTGTTATGGCGATGGTAGAATACCTGTGATCTGCTCCTCTGCGCTGCAGTACTTTTTCCTTTCTCTATACAGCCTCTGGTAAAGCAAGAGCCTGTTATCGTAGGCGCTGTCCACGCATGGCACGAAACGATCCTGTCAAACAGATACACGAATTTATCCATGAAATAATCCTGCTGTTTCGCATAGGCGTCCATGATCTGTTCTACACATGTAAAGTCTCTCACATCGCCGGTCTTCAATCCTATCTGCTTGCCTGTAAGAGGATCTCTGCCGTTATTCAGCGTAATTTCAAACACTTTGCTCGGGTTGAAGTACCCTGCGTTGGACTGAAAATCAGTGATTCCCGGTACGCTGGGCTCTATACAGCCGCAGATACCCCAGTTTCTCGCTTCTTCCAAAGAAAATCCCAGAGACAAGAGATCGGAGATATTGGTGGCGTCGTTAAAGAAGGCCGGGTGACTTCCTCCCTTTCTTGCAACGGATAAGGCCAACCTGAAGGTCTCCTCGTCCACCTTGTCGTGGTAGCGGAAAGAAACGCACGGTTCCTTCGTCTGAAGATCTTCCATACAGTGAAGTATCAGCCTTGTCAGATCGTTACAACCATCACTGCCGTCCGGCAGCACACCGCCGATCATCATATGTATCCAAAGAGGGCACCCCGGGTAAGCGGTAGACTCTCTGGTCGTACGCACTTCCCACATTTCAGAGATCTTAAGCTTGAATTCATGGATCAGATCAGCGATAAAGGCCTCGCTGACTCCATTTTCAAGATCATCCTTGTAAAACGGATACATATACTGGTCGAATCTGCCCAGGCAGTTGTCGTTACTGTTGTATTCCATCATGATGGAAAGATGCGTGAACCAGACGAACTGGCAGGCCTGATGGAAATTCTGAGGTGGATTTTCAGGAACTGTCCGGCAATTTTCAGCCATGGTCAGAAGCTGTGCCTTCCTATCTTTATCATCACATTCCCGGGCCATCTCCTCTGCAAGATCAGCATATCTTTTTGGCAAACCTTATGATAGCTTCCATAACGATGATCATAGACTGCCAGGTGTAATACTGTTCCATCTTCTCTATATCCATCTCCCCCAGCTCATCTATATTCTTCTTGCACTCGTCTATGTAAAAAGCGATACCCTTTTTTAATCATTTCATCGTAGAAAGGCGCGTGATTCATGGTGGACTTATTGGAAACGCCTTTTGTAAAGACGCCTATATCTACCATCGTATCAATCTCCTCATCTGACAGGGCCGCCGTCAAATCGCCAAAAGCTCTGCCCTCCCATCTTCTTACGATCTCTCTCAGTTCTTCCTTTTCACCCGGCAGAAATTTAAGGTTATCCGACTTTCTCGTGTCCAGCTCTTCAAGGTCATCTCTGAGCCAGGCCGTCATATCGGGGTACAGCGGCGCCGCATGAAATCTTGAAGCAAGGTGTCCTGCTATCACGGAATCGTCATCTATAAATATCTGCTTGTTATCCAGCACATATTCAAAGGATCTGGCTCTTCTCACCATAAACGGTTCCATGGACGGACGGCTGTAAAAATCAGTAATCAGCCTTGCCCTGTCAAGGCACAGAGTCACCGGCGTATCTCTCACCTTTTCGCTCAGTCTTATAATTCTTTCAGAAATCATATAATTACCTCCCTATTATTATTTTTGTCCAAAAGCTGTTTTTCCATGATCATTGAGTATTTCATTGGCAATCTTTACTAATCTGTTCATATCCTCCTCTTCCGGAGGATTTATCCCTGTCAGAGCATATTTTTTACCAAGAGATACATATTTTGATTCTCCAAAGTTATGGTAAGGAAGAAGCTCATACTCTCTCTGACAGTTTTCAGTCCTGAAAATGTACCTGGCAATGCCCTCTATATTGCGCCGAGAATCGTTACATCCGGGAACGACAGGCGTCCTTATGGTGACCGGCATCCCCTCTGCGCAGATATAGCTGATATTTTTCAGTATCTCTTCATTGCCGACGCCCGTCATCTCTATGTCTATCCGAATCTATATATGTTTAATGTCGATAAACATGGCGTCGATATAAGGAAGGGCTTCCTTGAAATCATCACGGTTCCCATATCCGCATGATTCTACCGTGACATTTATTCCCTTCTGCCTGCAAAGCATTGCCGCTGCTGCCAAATACTTTCCGTGGGTGAGAGGTTCTCCGCCCGAGAAAGTAACGCCTCCTCCATAAAGACGATAAAAAAAGGCCTGTCTTTTTCTATCTCTTCTATGAGTTCCTCTAAGGTATATTCTCTGCCTGCCACCCGCTTCGCTTCTGCGTAACATACATCTGTACATCTGAAGCATCTGCCGCACTTTTCTCTGTCGATAATATACTTTTTCTGTGACAGCGCCCGAGGGACATACCTGACGGCAGGCGCCGCATCCTACGCACCTTATGGGTGATTCCATTATTTCCCGCTCATAGCTCTGAGATTCGGGGTTTGCGCACCAGGCGCACCTCAGTGGACATCCTTTGAAGAAGACGAGAGTTCTCAGTCCTTCACCGTCATGTATAGAGCATCTTTGAATATTGAATATCATAGCGTCTCCTTTCGCTTTTCTATAAAAGCAAAATTTATGCCAAAACATCCGCTCATCATCGTCTCTTTTCTGACCCATCTTTTTCTTTTCCGGTGATTCTCATGCTCTTTTACGAGTAAAAACATCATAAATACCGGATGAAAAATCAGATTAAAATACACATTAGTATATATTTTGATACACTTTTTTGTTATATATCTATTGTTTTTTTGTCAATCATGGGTTATTGTATCTAATATTACTCATGTTTTACATCAAGTGTATACTTTATGATTCAGTTTTATTGAATATCTTGCTAAAACCCCTTCTTATCCATGTTCTGCCCCGTATTTTCATTGGCATACTTTTTGCTTTTTAAATTCTTAAACAGCGCAGAATATACAGAGGAGGTGCAAACAGGCTTATCTGCCGGATTATAGGTATCCTAAAACCTAAATATATTATAAAAAGGAGATTTTCCACATTATGATCGAAAATAACAACAGTAAGGTCAGTATTAAACAGGCGATAATATTGGGAGCCTCAATGACAGCCTTTTGAAATAGGATCCGGATTTGCAACAGGTTCCGAACTTCTCCAGTTCATAGGCTCCTGGGGCGGAAACTGGCCGTGGGCCGTCATCATAATCTGTTTTATCATCGGAGTATTCATATGCAGCGTCGTGTTCGTATCAAGTTACGAAAATAAATTCGAAAACTCGAATCAGCTGTATTATCATTTTTTCGGAAAATACATAGGAAGACTTCTGGATATATACGTTCATCTGTGTCTGGTGGCTTACATACTCACCATGATAGCAGGCAGCGGCGCTACCCTGAATCAATACTATGGACTGCCAACCTTTGTCGGCACCCTGGGCATGGGTCTTGTGGCGGCCCTCATAGCCTGCCTTGGACTTCGCAAGCTTATCGACATCCTCGGAAGCCTCGGCATAGTCATCATCGTAGCAGTCTTCTCTGTGGCGGCATACGCTTTCTTCACCAGTGACGTTTCCGCTTTAGAAGGTTCTAAAAAATGTGTTACAATACGTAGAAGAAGGAAAAAAGTTCTTCAAGCCGGAACTTTCGGCGTCCATCATCCTGTCTTTTCTGCATTCTCCTACGCAGGTTCTTTCATCATGTGCGGCATCCCATGGATGGCTACCATCGGCCTCGTAGTTAAAAAAACAGAAAAACAGCGATAGCTGCAGGGCTCACTTCCAGCGGACTGTTTTTCCTGGGCTGCGCCTTCGTAGTATATGTAATGCTGGTGTATATGGACGTCATAGCCGGCAAAGAAATACCTATTCTGGCAGCTATACAGGAAATGCTTCCGTCAGTCGCCGGCGCCTATACTATCGTAATCGTCCTGGGCATCTTCACAACGGTTACAGGAGAGCTTTTCATTCTGGCTGATAGATTTTCAAAAAAGGTAACAAAAAGCTTCATTACGGCATCATAGGAGGTACGGCTCTGTTCGCCGTAGTGGGTTCTTCATTTATCCCGTTCAGCGTTTTAGTAAATGTTCTCTTTTCCTTCATGGGATTTTTAGGAGTCGCTGTAGGCATAATTATGATAATTCTGTTCTTCGCTCGAAGAAGCAAAATCAAAGATAATATCGACGCTCAATAAGCGCTCGTTTTCAGGAGGATCATATGAATACAAGAAAAGTCATCAGAACTATCGAAACACATACTTTAGGCCAGCCCACCCGCAATGTAGTCAGCGGGTTTCACCACATACCGGGTCAGACTATGGCCGAAAAATTTACATATATGAAGGACAACGAAGACTGGTTCCGAAAGTTGCTCTGTTATGAACCTCGCGGAAGTGAAATAATGTCAGCGACGCTTATCACCGAGCCATGCGCTCCGGGAACTGACGTCGGCGTCCTCTATTTCGAATCCAGCGGCTGGATGCCTATGTGCGGTCACGATACCATGGGGAGTTTCTGTAGCGCTGATCGAATCCGGCTTAGTAAAGGTTACCGAGCCCTTGACAGTAATAAATCTCGATACCGCCGCAGGTATCGTTACGGTAGAGGCAAAGGTTTCAGACGGCGTCGTGGAGGAGGTTTCTTTCCTCAACGCCCCTGCTATAGTTCTTAAACGAAACGCTGTCATCAACTCTGAAAGATTCGGTAAGCTTACTTTGAATATCTCCTGGGGAGGCAACGTATATGCTATACTCTCCGCCTCGGACATCAATCTGGATATAACGCCTCAAAACTGCGGTAAATTTATAGAAGCTGCTCAGTCAATAGCTAAAGATGTCAACGAACAGGTGAAGATACAGCATCCACAGCTGCCTTTTTGTAAACAAGGTGACTCACGTGGAATTTTCAGGACCTCCGAAGAGTTCCAAAGCCGATATTCAAAATATTGTAGTAGCTCTGCCTAAAGTCGTAGATCGTTCACCATGCGGTACCGGTACATCTGCAAAGGCTGCTCTGCTGTTTGACGAAGGTAAGCTTAAGGCCGGAGACAGTTTCGTTCACGAGAGTGTAATAGGTTCCTTATTTAAATGTGAAATAGCTGAAGTGACGGAAGTCGCCGGACTGCCCGCAATCCGGCCGAAAGTGACAGGCAACGCCTGCATCACAGGATACGCTACCTGGATCCTCGATCCTAAAGATCCTTTTCCGGAAGGCTTCATCTTAGATTAAAATTTTTAAATTTCTCAGAAAAGAGACTGTTGATCATCGCTTTCAGCTGATTGTCATCCGGTCTCTTTTTATATAGACACTTATGAGTTATTTATGATACAATCATCTCAAATACATTTCATAAACAGCACATTTTTTTGTGAAAACGTATAAAAAAATATACACTATTGCAGAATGTATATATCATAAGTGTAAATGAAATGAGAGGAGACACGGACTCATGTTACAACTCAAAGATACTTCAAAATTCCTGAATTCAGATAACAGTATAAAATACGAGTACTTCCTCCAGTGCTTTGATAAAATAAAAAATGCCGTATCCATATACGACAAAGAAGGTGTTCTTCTCTTTGCCAACAAGGCATTTTGCCGGAATTTTGCCATCACTGACATAAATTCGGCTATAGGCAAAAAGATCACCGAGATAGCGACTGAAAACGGTCTGGAAAATACTGCTACAAGTTCTAACATCAGCAAATGGAAAATGTTCGACGTCCTGAAAAACGGAGAAACTATAGCTAACTGGGAGGTTCGCCTCGATGCTCAGGGTTCCAGCGATATGCCTCTTTTTATTTCCAATGACATGTATCCCATCTTTGACGATAACGGGCAAGTTCAGGGGAATGATAGAAATATCTCGTTACCGCGACCAGGATATAAAACTTATCAAGAATGTAGCAGGTCTGGACGCAAATTATTCTTTCGATGATATAATAGGCGTGAGCCCCATCATGAAGGAGTGTATCAAAACTGCAAAGGAATATGCTCTGAGTCCGTATAACATACTGATAACCGGTGAAAGCGGAGTCGGAAAAGAACTCTTTTTTCAGGCTATCCATAACTACAGTATGAGAAGAATGCGCCCCTTTGTCGCATTGAACTGCGCAACTTTTCCGGAAAATCTCATAGAAAGCGAACTCTTCGGCTATGTAGGCGGAGCCTTTACGGGGCTTCAAAAATGGGCAAATAGGTAAATTTGAATTTGCCAACGGCGGTACTCTCTTTCTCGATGAAATAGGCGAACTTCCTCTTCAATTTCAATCCAAGCTCTTAAGGGTTCTCGAAACCTGGACTATAACAAGAATTGGCAGCACAAAGTCCACGCCTGTAAACGTTCACCTCATCGCAGCTACAAACAGAGATCTCAAGAAGATGGTTGACGAAGGCACTTTCAGGCAAGATCTGTATTACAGACTGCAAGTTCTCAACGTGGAGATCCCTCCTCTGAGAAAAAGGAAAGATGATCTGGTAGCATTATCCGAACACTTTTTAAGGCAGAATGCTGTCTACGGCAGCGGCGAGAGGAAAGTCCTCGCTCCTGATGCCAAAAAATATGCTCTGATGCAGTATGACTGGCCCGGCAATATAAGAGAGTTGAAAAAATGTCATCAGCCGCATCGGACTTCTATCTAAAACGAAGTAATCAGCAGAGAAGAGCTGGAAGCCGCTATATATTCCTATTCGGATAAGAAGCCTGCATCTCTCTCCTCCTCGGAGAACAGCCTGGATGAAATAAAAAATAATATAAATTCTTTTTTTATCATCTGCTTCTTGAAGAAGCTATACGGCTTTCCGGAGGCAACAAAAAGCAAGGCTGCAAAAGCTTCTCAACGTCTCCCGAAAAACCTTTTACCGCATGCTGGAAAAGTATAAATAGGCTCTCATTATACTCCTGACTTTTTTTCGTTAAAGAGGCGCTGTTTGAGTGGAAACAGCGCCTCTTTTTATATATAGTATTCTCTGTCTCTCTTTTCCTTTCTGAGCCTTTCTGCGGCGCCAAAAAGTTCTGTCTCCTCTTCTTCTGTAAGCTTCATCAGGTTGCATATCTTTATAAGCGTATCTTCATCGAACAAAAAATCTTCTTCTACGCACAGCCTGGTAAAGTCAGTCTTGGTTATTCCAAGCTTTGAAAAGGTTATAGTTCCATCTGCTATTTTTTTTTGTCATAATATCTGAAAAATAAATTTTTAAAAAGTAATGTCTCTCATCTATTCATCCTCCTGTATCCCCATTCGAGAAGCGCAGACTGCGTCACAGATATATCAATACTATCAATATACCGCAGTGCAGAAAGAATCGGTCAGGTAAAATCGTTATCACAGGATCGTATTTAGGATCGAACAGCCAATAATCATTATCGAAAAACTTTGTGCATAAACTCGAAAGACCATTGCCAGTCTATAGTCATGGCCAGACCGATCAGAACAACTGCGGATAACAGCACGATGCCGGTAAAGCGCATCCAGAGAGTTCCTTCTCGAGGCACTCCATGCAGCTTGCGGTAAAGCATAAAGCCGGCAAAAAGTATTATACCGGCTATAGAAATCACCTGCATGGTTATAAAGATCTCTTTCACTTCAGCAAAATGTATCTCTCCTTGTTCCGACATGCTAAAAGACGGGAAGACGAGTTTTTCACTGCCTCCTATCAAATTATAATCTATGAGCGCGTCGTAATTTTCTATACAAATTTCCTTGGAATATCCGGAAGTCTCCGGTATCTGAAGATTATCTGTATCCCAATAGTATAGAGGTCTGGCAAGTACAACTGCCGTCACAGATATACATATGACGCAAACGGCAGCTATCAGAGCTGCCGCAATATTAAAGACTTTATGTTTCATCTGTCTCTTCATCCGTCGTTTATTTCACCGGCTTAAGGCAACATTTGTTGGCCAGCGCCGTTCCTATAGCTGTTCCATATTCTCCATCTTCAGGGATTATAAAGTTCACATGCGGATACATGGTCCTTATCATCTCGCACACGTTCCAACATTCAGGAAAGTTTATCAGATTTCCGATGAGTACGAAATCTTTTATATCAGTTCCGTTGGAGATCAATACTGCCGTCTGGCATATGGTCTCTATGACCATATGAACGATACCGGCGGCCTTATCCTCACAGTTGGCCCTCGATGAAGCTTTTCCGAAATTAGACGCAGTGATCTCAAGATCAAGTCCAGGCAGAGGATTCTTCGATATATCTCCTATTCTCAAGTCTATATTGCCTACCTTGCCCCCTGAAGCCAATTCCTGTATCTTTCCTACATCATTGGTGTTGAGCATGAGCTTGGAGAGGCCCGTAATAGTTCCGCCTCCTATGCCTATGCCTCCCAAATGACGTGGAACATTGTTTCTGACCTCTACGAAAGAAGTTCCCGTTCCCATGCTGACGACCATGAACTCAGTCTTATTTCCCGCAAAGTAACCTCCGCCTACTCCGTTGGCAGAAAACTCGTCCACCCTGAAAGTAGGGACTCCATATATGTCCTGCCTTATCTCGCTGCTTCCTACTCCGGTTAGATTGACTTGTCCTATATCTGTAAGCTGCAGATCATTATCATATAAAAATTTGCCGAAAGCCCCAAACAGAGATGCTACCGCGCTGTCGGCAGAAATCTGTACAGGTATAAGCATCCTGTCTTCTCTGAAGCCTGCGATCTTAGTCGTGCTTCCGCCGATATCTATCCCTACAACAATACCCATTGCTCCGTTCCTTTCTGTGAGATCTTAAGTCTATGCTGAAACTATTGCCGTTTTTTTAACAATTGACCGGATTATTATAACACAGCTGCGCTTTGTTGTTAACCCCTATTTAATCTTTTTTTTCTTCTTAAATTCACAAAGATGGCGGCTACTAAAAATAACTGCAATCGGCAGGATCGCCAGATATACATATGCTGTACCCTGACGCAAGCTGCGTCCCTCCCCCTGCTGCTCTTTACAATTTCTGAAATATTTTCCTCCGGCGCTTTATTCTGCTCCGGCTTCTTTTCATCAACCTCGTCTTTTTTCCTGTCCCGCATTATGACGTGTTCCCTCTGCGCTTTCTAAAGCTGAACTGCGGTTCTGTTCTCTTGTGATAAGTAAATTATCCTCGGCTCCGTAATAAGCTGTATAGTCTTTTAAATTTTTTTTACAGTTCCCGTGAATTCGGCATATCTGACGGTCTGCCCGTTCTCTTCGATATAAGGACCCGTCCAATGACCTTCTTCTATCTCAAAATACTCCGGTGATAATTCCAAATAGTCCAGTATTATTTTTTATATCCTGAAAAAATCCGGTTCATCACCCTCCAGCGTTATCCTTCTGTCATTTAAATAGTAGTACTGTGAATCCCTATCTCCTGAGAAGCGGCATTTGACGCTGAATGGATAGACGACTTCAGATTCCGTCTCATCTATTCTTTTCAGCTTTCCCTCCACTTCTCTCTCAATACCTGCTTCATCAGTTAATCTGAGTATCATACTCTCCGATATCTCCGGCATCTTCAGGCAGCCATACCAGTTTTTTGCTGCCCTGTGCCTGTGCAGGTACTGCTGAGAGAATCAGTATCATCAACGATAAAAGCACTGTCTTTTTTTAATCATTTTTTATGTATCTCCTCTTTATCAAGATTACCCCTATTGCCGCAAAAGCAGCCAGACCACATGACGTCCTCAGCATAAGATACCTTTCATCTCCCGTCTTTGGCACAGCCCGAAAAATTCTGTCTCTGCTCATCTCTAAGACCGAAGGACTGAAATCATACGTCATCATCATTTCCCCGTATTTCATATCATCTCTTACTTTTACGGAAGTCTCTACAGTTACTGAATTTCTGTCGTAAGTCAGCTCTACGTCATATACTGTATTATCTATCGATAACCTTCCGGGGCCTTTATCTCCCTCAATGTATATCTTCCAAGATAAAGCTCTTTTGATCTGGCCTTCCCGGTTTGATCTGTGGTCAAAATATCTGCTACATCTCCTGATTTTTTGAAGAAAAGTACCGTCATATGCCGTAAAGTCCTCACAAGCTATCACTTCATATACTGCCCCTTCTAATCCTTTTCTCCGTAGCTACCGGCTCATATTCTTCTTCATCGCTGGCATTGCCTGTAAATACATCTCCTCTTTTTTTCTAAATTTATGATTCCCCGCTGAAACCTGTTTTCAAATTTAATGACGTTCTTTTTTCCCGCTTCTATAACCACAGTCTGCGGCTGATTAGCGACAAATCCGTCAGGCACTGTTTCTGTGACTATGTATCTACCCGCAGGAATATTCTGAAGAAGTGAACTTTCCTTCCTCATCTGTCATGACCGTTTTTTCATACGAACCGTCTTCTGCTCTTATCACGAAACTAATTCCCTCTATGAAGCCTCCTTCCGCTTCCTTCATTATTTCAAGTTCGCCTATGGGTTTTATCCTGAATCCCATCTCCATACCTATGGGATTGCTATACCCGTATACGGACATATTTTGACTCATCTCTGTCTGATAAAGATAATTAACTGCTGAATATGATTTATACTTCTCTGCCCCGGCACTTCTAAGTTCTCTCTCATTCATTATCACCAGTTCTGCACAGCAATCATATGATACTTCTGCCGTGATAAAATTATCGCCTTTATTGTGACGCACCTTGACGCCATCTTTCTCATAAGAAAAGTTCTCATAATACTTCAACACATGATTCTCATCCTCCAGCACCGCTTTCTTTCCCCCTTCTATTTCGGGATACTCTTCGCCAAACGACGGCCTGACATCCCATTTATCTATGGAAATTTCGATCTGTTCCTTCCATTCATCATATTTTTCTCTCACAGATTCATCAGCAAAATATGATCTGCAACGTCCTGATGCGTCTATACCGTTAGCAGTCTTATCACATTCAGGCAAAGTCTGCCATATCATCATCTGGGTAAAAGCATAGTCTTCCATGGACGGCGACTCCTTGGAGCAATAGCCTAAATAAGCTATCTTCGATTGCAAAGAATCTTCCTTTGAGGCTTCCGCCACAGAAAAATCTATATCAAAAGAATTCTCTTTACCTACAAAAAGAATATTTCACCTCCGGCTCCTCTTATCGCCCGGCCTGCCTGAACGCAGAAAGCAGTCTCTCCGTTCAGAGTATAATAATTCATCTTACTTACTCCCGCGTTCCAATTCATCACGTCCTGATAGACGCTGTACTCCGTGACTACAGATTTCATGGCCACTATACTGCCGGCCCAGGACACGGATGTGGCGGCTGTCGCCATCATTAAGATCAATAATCCCAATCTCCTAATTTTTTTCATCTTTTTCTCCCAACTATAAAAGGCTGCCTGAGCAGCCTATGTCATAATTTTTAATATAAAAGCCCGGCGGACAGATACCGCCGGGCCGATCGTTTTAGATTTCGTAATTCCCTGTGCAGACAGTGGAATCGGCTTCATTAAGATTCTTTTTTCTTCATGCTCTTTCTCTGGAAAAACTTTACTATCTCTACGATAGGTATGATCATGAACGCAAGTCCCAGAGCGACGGCATACTCCAATAAGCTGATGTGCTCGAAGTCAAAAGCGTCACTGAGGAAAGGAACATAGATGACCAGCGTGGTACAAATTAAGCTGGCCACAGCTGCCAACGTCAGAGCAGGATTCAAATTCTTTATACTGAAAATACTTCCTCTCTGAGAACGCATATTGAAGCTGTGGAAAATCTCCGCTAAAGATAGCGTCATAAAGGCCATGGTGGTTCCGTCAGGGCTCGTAGCTATTTCCCAAACTCCGGACTCGATATAATGACCTATAAAGTAAGCGGCCAGAGTGAGACCTGCCAGGATAAATCCCTGGTATACCATATCTACTCCCATTCCTCCCGCAAACACGCCGTCTGTAGTCTTTCTTGGGCTCCTCTTCATTATGTCAGCTTCCGGTTTTTCAACGCCCAAAGCCAAAGCAGGGAAGCAGTCTGTTACCAGATTTATCCACAGCAGATGTACCGGCTGAAGTATAGTAAAGCCCAGCATCGTAGCCGCGAATATACTTATTACCTCACTCATATTGGACGCCAGAAGGAACTGGATAGCTTTTCTTATATTGTCGTAGATTCTCCTTCCTTCGGCAACGGCTCCCACTATAGTGGCGAAGTTGTCATCTGCCAGCACCATATCAGCTACGTTCTTGGTCACGTCCGTTCCGGTTATTCCCATTCCTACGCCGATATCCGCAGACTTTATACTGGGCGCATCGTTTACGCCGTCCCCTGTCATCGCCGTGACATAGCCCTTCTTTTTCCACATATTTACTATGCGTACTTTATGTTCGGGCTGCACTCTGGCGTATACTCCGATCTCCTCTATTTCTTTTTCAAATGTTTCGTCGTCCATCTCATTGAGCATGGCTCCGGTGATGGCTCTCCTTCCTTCTCTAAGGATGCCGAGTTCCTTGCCTATGGCTGCGGCAGTATCCACGTGGTCGCCTGTTATCATGACCGGCGTTATTCCGGCGCTGTCGCACTCCTCTATGGCTGCTTTTACCTCAGGCCTTACAGGATCTATCATCCCCACCAGGCCTATGAAACAGAGATCTCTCTCCACATTCTCAGAAGAGATTTTCTCAGGCATCTGATCGTATTCAGCATAAGAGGCCATGAGAACTCTGAGCGCTTTATCTGCCATTTCCTTATTAGCCGAAAGGATATTTTTCTTATCTTCATCGGTTATAGGCCTCATCTGACTGCCGGAAAGTATATGGGTACACTTTTTTAATACTTCATCAGGAGCGCCTTTCGTATATTGAATGACTCTTCCCGTCTTTTTTATCCACATGGAGCGTACTCATCATCTTTCTTCCGCTGTCAAAAGGAACTTCTTCCTCTCTCGGAGTCTCTGCCTCGGCGTCTTTTTTATTGATTCCAAGCTTAGCTGCATAATTTACCAATGCACATTCGGTAGGTTCTCCCGTAGCAGTATCATCTCCCGGCTCTATCACAGCGTCGCAGCACAGAGCCATAGCTTTTGCCAAAAGGATTCCTGATCATCTCCATAGTAATCTACTACAGTCATCTTGTTCTGAGTCAGAGTTCCAGTCTTGTCGGAGCAGATGATCTGAGCGCATCCCAGTGTTTCCACCGCAGTCAGTTTACGAATGATGGCATTTCTCTTACTCATGTTGGTAACGCCTATAGAAAGGACTATCGTTACTACTGCTGCCAGTCCTTCAGGTATCGCAGCGACAGCCAAGCTCACAGCTACCATAAATACATCGAGTATCACTCCGCCGTTTATGTCGTCGGCTCTCAGCAGACTTACGGCAAAATATTATAGCGCAGATCACAAGGACCAGCACAGTCAATACCTTGCTCAGCTGACTCAGCTTTATCTGGAGAGGCGTCTTGCCTTCTTTGGCCTGAGCAAGAGCGTCGGCGATCTTTCCCATCTCGGTGTTCATTCCTGTCTCGCACACCACTGCCATTCCTCGCCCGTATACTACAGTACTTCCCATGTAGACCATATTTCTGCGGTCTCCCAGAGGTATCTCTTTTGATTTCCCAGATCGAGCGCGTCTTCAGTCTTATCCACAGGAACACTTTCACCTGTAAGGGCGGCCTCTTCTATCTTCATGCTGGCGCACTGTATTATTCTTCCGTCAGCAGGAACTGCGTCTCCCGCTTCCAGCACAACTATGTCTCCCGGAACCAGTTCTTCACTCCTTATCGTGATCAGCTTTCCGTCCCTGTAGACTTTACTGGTGGCCGCAGCCATCTCCTGCAGAGCTTCTATTGCTTTCTCCGCCTTGCTTTCCTGATATACTCCCAGGACAGCATTTATTATAACTACCGCCAAAATTATTATTACATCGGCAAAGCTCTCTTTGGCATAAAAAGGCTGTCACTCCCGATATAGCCGCAGCGACGATAAGTATTATTATCATAGGGTCTGCAAATTGCATCATAAGCTTTTTGAACAGCGAATCTTTCGGAGGTTCAGCCAGCTTATTTCTTCCGTCTCGTTGGAGCCTTTCTGCAGCTTCGGCAGCAGTGAGCCCTTCAGCAGAAGTTTTAAATTCTGAGAGGGTCTCTTCCACAGTTTTGAGATAATGTTTCATCTTCTTTCTTCCTTTCCGGTCAAAGTCAACAAAAAAGACTTCTACCATATAAATCTTAGTATATACGTTAAAAGTCTCACTATTTAAGATATTTCCGGATTAAAAAATTTTAATCGTCATGTCGTAAATATCACATCTGATGATGTCAGTTACTCCCTTTTATATTGGTTTATTTTACAATATATGAAATTCCTTGTCAACCTTGTTACCAATACTATATAAAGATTTAGCGCATTATTTCAAAGCACCTGAGCTGGAAAGCATTGAGCATACTCATCAATATTACGATAGCTATAGTTATAATGAGGTTCTTCACAGATAATATCCTCCCACCGAATAGACCGCTCTGTTCTCTCCTTCCGATATTCCCAAAAAACCTGCTGCATGCCACTATATTTTTCAGAGGCGCGCTTACCCTGTATTCTCCTCCTTCTTCTCGTATGATGACCTCGCTTTTTCGACAGTTCATCGTCTCAGACAATTTCATCGTCAGATGATCCTTTTTGCTGTTCATCTGTATATCCCTGGCTTTCCAGTACAGAGACATATTTATCTACTATTCTGTCTGCTGCCAAAATACGTCCCATTATAACCTGATTAGCTGAGAATTGCATTACAAATACCATCAGTATGGTTATGGCTGCAACGGTCGTGATCAGGTCTTTCATATCTATCCACCTTCTTCCTGATAACTTTCTATATTTTTTATCATTATATTTCGTGAGACGCTGCGCAGGCTATCGTCGCTGCTGCCGACCATCATGTTGAATATAGCTACGCCCAGCATCACCGTTCCTATTATGACTATGAGGTTTTTCATGAGTCAGCCTCCTGTCATACTGCCAAAATCCAAGGAAGAGATTATGGAGCCGTTCCCTTTTCTACTATTTCTCCCGCAGCGTCTTTCAGGGAACCTTCATCCCCCAGCACCATGGTATTGACTATTATCACACCTAAAAGTATGGTGCCTATTATTATTATCAAATTTTTTCATTTATCCTCCTGTCTATACAAATATGGAAGATAGCATTTTAAGGCTATCCATAAACACTACTACGACGACAAAATTGATTAAAAGAGCAAATACTGACAAGGCTGAGAGCGCAGTTATAATGACGCTGTTTTTCTGCGTTCTCTTCACAGCATAGGTCACTTGCTTTTTCTATCATCGACGACTGAAATATGTTCATCTGCTCTACCAACTCCGCCGGATTAAGTTTATCCAGCTTGGAAAGTATCAGGGCAAAATTGCCAGCCGCCTTTGTGCCTATGATCTTAGCCGGTAATTTGAATGCTTCCTTATCTCTGCCGCTTCTGTACAGAGCCAGCATCTGGCTGTACATAGGTTTTAAATAACCGCTGTTTTCTGCCAATTTCTCATAAATATAGTCTGCTGACATAGGCGCTTCTTTTCTTACCAGAGACAAATTTTTTGAGAATGACGCTGCTTTTAAAGAGTTCTCTGTCAGGAATCGTACGTTTCTTTTTTAACGACCCATTTTTGATTTCTTCTGTTCCTTTTTCAGAAATCTCTCTCATTTTTTCCTGGGGAAATATCTCTTTTATCTCGTCTTCATAAGACAATACGGCTCCCCATACATATAACGAGAACAAGAATAAATATATGATGGTATTCACAACTGTCACCTCCTCATGTTCCCATGTCTCAGAGATCAAGTTTTCTTATGGTAAGAAACCTCTTTGCACATACGGCCGCCCCATATGATACTGCTATGGCTATGAACCACTGCAGTCCTGCCTCAGTACAAAACTGATAGTTTATAAATTCTCTGAAAGTCAGCCCGAAGTATTTCACCGCCCCCACTACCGTCATTATGTAACATAAAGGAGCAAGATATTTCAGTATAAGGCCGGCCTCATTATTTTCCCTGTTAGTTAGCTCGTCCACTTCCCTTGCCTTTGATACAGTGTTCACCAGATCTTCCATGGCCTCCGTCACCCTTATCCCTGACGTGAGAGCCAGATACATATTATCTGCCAGCACTCCGGCCCACGAGGTATCCACAGCAAACTTAAAATCATTCAGGAGCTTTTTCAGTTCATCCGGCCCGCCTGCCCTGTTTACTCCTCTGGATAAATCAAAAAGAAGCCTCCTGCAATTAGGAGCTTCCTCTATCGTCACAGCGGTGATCTCTATGGCCTGCTGCATATTGAAATAATTTATCTTATAGTTGTCTAACAGCTCAGTCAGCAATATCTCGCCTTCTCTGTGAACTGGCTACTCTCAGACCCTGAAGCCTCATCATCAGTACCAGCGAGGG
>VOFF01001005.1_pt1 | contig 47407 bp, 67 predicted proteins | sample 5384061 | NCBI WGS metagenome assembly VOFF01 (sample SAMN12384725, study PRJNA508395) | human gut metagenome | isolation source: healthy gut E | host: Homo sapiens | reverse complement strand
TATCTCCGTAAACTGTTTACGCATTCCCTCATCCAGTTCCTGGATAATGTTCTCCAGCTGTGCCTCTGCGGTTTTCAGATCCTCATACTGTCCGGAAAGGAAAGCATGACGCTCTGAAATCTCCTTATATTCCTCAATTGCATTTACATTAACGTTACCAAGCTTACGGATTTCATCCTTCACCTGGGCAATTTCTTTCTTCATGGCTTTCAGATCGTTCAGCTCTTCTTTTTTTTTTTGTACTGAAGGGCATTGTTCGGGGTGATCTCATACTCATTCCACATATAGGAAATCTGAGATTCCCTGTGCTCTTCCAGCTTCTCGATCTGGCTTTTCAGACGGTAACATTCTTTGTCCAGAAGTGAAATCCTGCCGGACAGCTGGTCCCGCTTCTCAAAAAATGCCTTGTGGCTGGCATTTTTTCATCCTTCACACTCTGCCAGCTCTCCATCTGAGCCTTCGCCTTGGTTTCATCCTCTTCCAAAGTCCGGATCACTGCCTCCAGATTCTCTACAGACTGGCGCTTTCTCTCATTCTCTTCGCCGCCAAGCTCCAGCGTTTCATGAATATCTGCTTCCTCCTGGCGAAGAGCTTCCATCTCATGGGTCAGACGGCCCAGAGTCTCTGCTGCGAAGCTTTCTTTCTGCTGGGCTGTACTTGCTCCCAGGCGAAGAGCCTCCAGTTTCCTGAAACCTCCTGCTCCTCAGCCCTCCAGGTCTCTAATTCTTCCTGTTTATTCTGGATAAAAGTCTCCAGTTCTTTCTCATCCTGCTCAGAAGCCTTCAATTCTTCGGCAATCCTGCTGTGATCAGCCTCTGCCTCCTCGATCTGACGGCGGATTTCCATCTGCTCTCTCTGAATCTCTCCGTAGCCAGCCTGGATTTCCTTTGTCTTGGCTTCTACCTGGTTAATGTTCATCTGCGCCGTGTTCTGGGCAACATACTGCTGACGCAGTTTTTCCTGCAGATCTGCAATGGTGTCACGCATAACATTACGCTTGCTTCGATTATCATTAATAGCCGTCTGCATGTCATCCATGTCTTTTTGAAGAGCCTTCACACTGGATTCCAGTTCCTCGATCTCACGGCGGCGGCCAAGAAGGTTGCTGTTATTCTTAAAAGAACCGCCCTGACATAGAACCGCCCGGACTGAAGGATTCACCCTCCACAGTTACCATACGAAGACTGTGCCTGTATTTTCGCGCAATGGCAATGGCATTGTCAATGTGATCCACCACAAGCACACGACCCAGAAGATAAGTGGCAAGTCCGGCATACTCCGGACCTGTAGTTACCAGTTCACTGGCAAGCCCGATCACTCCCGGCTCCTGCAGTGCATCCCTCTGGGTAAAACCACTTCTGGTATTGATACTGTTAAGTGGAAGGAACGTAGCGCGGCCGAAACGGTTTTTCTTCAGAAATTCGATCATCTGCTTGGCCGTCTGTTCATTGTCTGTGACAATGTTCTGAATACTTCCCCAAGAGCCGTCTCGATGGCGATCTCATACTCCTTATTTACCTGGATCAGATCTGCGACAACACCCTGGATTCCCGGAACACGTTCTTTCTGCTCCATTACACGGCGGATACTGTTTCCGTAACCATCGTAACGCTCTGTAATATTTCTTAAAGATTCCAGCCTGGAAGCCTCACGGTGATATGCGCTCTGGCCGATTTCCATCTGGCTGTTCTGTTTCTTTAATTCATCTGTAATTTTATGTACTTCATTATCCAGGCGCTGACACTCTGCATTCATGTCCTGGATAAGTGTGGTAATTCCCTCGAAACTTCTCCTTTGCCCTCTCCAGTTCACTCTGCTGCTGGGCTTCCTCTGTTTTCAAATGAAGCTGTCTCTGACTGATTCCCGCTTTACGGATGTCGATCTGCTCCATCATGGTATCGAAACGCTGGGCTTTTCCCTTTGGTAGTGGCGCGGGTATTGAGAAGCTCGATAATCTCGTTCTTGCCATTCTCCACTGCCTGAGAGCACTTTCGATCTGTGCCTGAATATTGGAAATCCGGTCCTCTTCTGCCTCCTGGCGCTTCCTTGCTTCCAGAAGAGCTGCATGGAGCTGGGATTTCTCCGCCTCCTGACTCTCCAGAGACTCCTGGCGTTCCTTCAGATCCGCCTCAATGGACTGCAGACGGCTCTTGTAATGCTCTTCGCTCTGCACTCCGGACAAAATCTGTTCCCGAAGTACCTTGGTCTCGCCATCCAGCTGCTGCCTGCGGATTGCCTTATTCTGCGTCTCTTCACGCAGCTGATCCATCTGGGAATTCAACTGTTCCAGTTCCTCTTCCAGACGGTCATATTCCACTTTCGTCTGCTCGTAGGCCTTCTGATTCTCCTCCAGCTCCTCAGCAGCCCTGGTATTCTTGGTATCCAGCTCTTTTAATTCACGGTCTGGTCTCCTCGTTTTCCAGAAGAAAACTGTTCACATCCAGTTCCCAAAGTGTCTCTTTTGGCAAGATAAATTCTGGCTGTCTCGGACTGGCGCTCCAAAGGGCCCAATTGTCTGGTAAGCTCACTTAAAATATCGGTAACACGCACCAGGTTCGCCTGCTCGTCCTGCAGCTTCTTAATGGTAGTTGCCTTTTCTTCGCTTAAACTTTACGATTCCGGCAGCTTCGTCAAAAAGCTCACGGCGCTCTTCCGGCTTACCACTTAAGATCTTATCGATCTGTCCCTGCCCGATGATGGAATAGCCCTCTTTACCAATACCGGTATCGTAAAACATCTCATTAATATCCTTCAGACGACAGGCACTTCCATTAATAAGATATTCACTTTCACCGGAGCGGTAAAGTCTTTCGGGTAACCGTAACCTCTTAAAATCAACCGGAAGCTTGTGATCGCTGTTATCCAGAGTAATGGCAACAGAAGCAAAGCTAAGGGGCTTTCTGGTCTCCGTGCCGGAAAAAATAACGTCCTGCATGTTTCCGCCTCGAAGCTGCTTGGCGCTCTGTTCTCCAAGGACCCAGCGGACCGCATCACCTACGTTGCTTTTCCCACTGCCGTTGGGACCAACGATTCCCGTAATTCCATTATGAAATTCGAATTTCATTTTATTGGCAAATGATTTAAATCCCTGCACTTCTATGCTTTTTTAAATACATTCCACACCTACTTTTTATTCTTTTTCATGCAGTTTCAAAAATGCTGATATATGCAGCCTCCTGTTCTGCTGCTTTTTTCTTCGTCCGGCCTTCTCCGACTCCGTATTCTTCTTCTCCGATATGTACCGCAACACGGAAAATCTTATTATGATCCGGTCCTCTTCACCAATCAGATGATACGAGATTACTTCTTTAAAAATTCGCCTGCACGATTTCCTGCAGGATAGTCTTGCTATCAAAAAAGTTTCTTGTTCTCCAAATCTTTCAAAATAAATCGATGTATAAACTCTTTTTGCATTAGCAAAACCACCATCAAGATAAATTGCTCCGATCAGAGCCTCCATTGCATCCGATGTTACAGATTCTCTCTTTCGTCCCCCGGTAGCATCTTCTCCTTTACCAAGCAGGAGGTATTCTCCAAGATCAAGATCTCTTTGCGCAGAATGCCAGTGCCGGTTCACATACCATACTTGCCCTCGTCTTCGTAAGTTCCCCTTCCGGAAGCTTCGGATTATTGTGAAACAGGAATTCGCTGGACACCAGTTCAAGGACCGCATCTCCCAGAAATTCCAGACGTTCATTACATTCATACTTCGGAAGATGCTTTTCGTTGGCATAAGAGCTGTGAATCATCGCCTTTGTAAACAGGGTAAAGTCATCAAATTTGTAACCAATCTTTCCTTCTAATTCTTTAAGGTCTTTGCTCATTGTAAACTCCATCCTAAAGAACGAAAAAAAAAAGCCCCTGGCAGGGCTCTTTTTCGTTCTTTTTTATATCTGCCTAGTTATTATTTGTTGCATTCTTGATCTGCTCAACAGCATCTCCAACTGTAGAGATCTGCTCAGCGTCATCATTATCGATCTCAATGTCAAATGTTTCTTCTATTCCCATAATAATCTGGAAGATATCAAGGGAGTCTGCTCCCAGATCATCTACAAATGTTGTGTCCTCTGTAATATCATTCACTTCTACATTTAATACATCAGCGATGATTTCTTTTAATTTTTCAAGTTCCATATCAAATCTCCTTTTCTTATCATAGTTAGTAATATATTATTCAGCGGATTTTTTGCTCCGATTGAATACTTTCCCTGATCTTTTCATTGATCTTCTGCTTCTTAAATGTTACACATTGGATTAATGTATTGCTGACTTCTTTTGCTTTCGAGCTTCCATGTGTCTTTACAACCAGACCATTTAATCCAAGCAATGGCGCACCGCCATACTCACTTGCATCAAACGATTTTAAAGTTGATTTCAACGCCGGCTTGATAAGCAATGCACCAATCTTACTTCTGAGGGTGGACATCAGTCCTTCTTTTCACCTTACTGATCAGTACCGCTCCGACACCTTCATATAGCTTAAGGATTACATTGCCCGAAAATGCTTCTGTCACAATGACATCAGCCTGTCCATGCGGAATCTCTCTTGCTTCTACACTTCCGATAAAATTCAGTTCTTTTTCTTCTTTTAAAAGAGGGAACGTCTCCTTTTACCAGTGCATTACCCTTTTTCTTCTTCTGCTCCGATATTTACAATCCCAACTTTCGGATTCTTAATACCAACTACATGTTCCATATAGATAGAACCCATCTTAGCAAACTGAACCAGATGTGATGCTCTGGCATCTACATTCGCTCCACAGTCAATCAAAAAGTGCTACACCCTTCTCTGTCGGGATCAGTGACGCAAGTGGTGGCCTCTCTACACCTTTGATCCTTCCAACGATTACCTGTCCGCCCACCAGAATTGCTCCGGAACTTCCGGCAGATACAAATGCATCAGCCTTTCCTTCCTTTACCATCTTCATTCCGACTACGATGGAAGAGTCTTTCTTTTCTTCTGATCGCATTCACCGGAGGTTCGGCAGTCTCTATTACTTCTGTTGTATTCACAACTTCCAGTCTGTTCTTGTCATAAGTGTACTTCTGTAATTCAGCATTCACCATATCTTCTTTGCCAAGCAGATATACTTTTTATGTCCTGTTCACGTCCAAGGGCATCGACTGCCCCTTTTACCATCTCACCCGGTGCATTGTCCCCGCCCATAGCGTCCAATGCTATCACCGTAATTTCTGACATATTGATTCCTCCTAATATTACTGAATTTATTCTACTAAACATCCATGCAAAAATCAATATTTTCAAAAAATATTTATCAGAAGTTTGATAATATATGATCCGGTTGGTATAATACCTTTTATCATCAAAATTGCATATGGAATTATATAAAAGAAGGGATTAATAAATGGATTATTATAAGAGAGCTCTTGAGCTCAATGATGAAACAGTTAAAAACAGACGTTACTTTCATATGAATGCAGAGGCCGGTCTTCATATGCCAATGGCCTGCGTATATGTAATGGACAAATTAACCGAATATGGATTGGTGCCTTCGAGGTGCGGAGAAGGTGTGACCGCTACTGTCGGAAACGGCGGCAAAGTCTTATTATTACGAGCCGACATGGATGCCTCCCAATGCCGGAAGAAAGCGGACTTCCATTTGCCTGCCCGAACGGAAAAGAAGCACATGCCTGCGGACATGATTTTCACGCTGCCATGTTACTGACCGCTGCAAAAATGCTAAAAGAAAATGAGGCCGAGTTAAAAGGCACAGTCAAATTTATGTTCCAGCCTGCGGAAGAGACATTCGAAGGCAGTAAAAATATGATAGAACATGGTATCCTGGAGAATCCGAAAGTAGATGCGGCACTGGCCTATCATGTATCTCCAGGGCAGATGCCGGTTGGAATCTACATGTATAACAGTACAGGAACTATGATGTACTCCGTTGACGGTTTTCATATCGAAATCAAAGGAAAAGGTTCGCACGGCGCCTATCCTCAGAATTCCATTGACCCAATCAATATTGCAGCCCATGTATATTTTGCACTGCAGTCTGTAATCGCCCGTGAGACAGATCCTTCCAAAGCCTGCCTTATGACAGTTGGTAAATTCCAGGCTGGAACCGCCGCCAATATTATTCCGGATACAGCTGTTCTCGAAGGAACTATTCGAACGAACGATAAAGCTTCCAGAGAACTTCTGGTACGAAGAATGAAAGAAACGGCAATCCGGACAGCCGAAACCTTCGGAGGAACAGCCAAAATCACTATGATCTCGGAAGTACCGCCTCTGATCTGCAATCCGGAATTTACCGAACAGATCGTCGGCTTCATGAAGGAACTGGATATTCCGAAACTAACCCCTTACCCAGGCATATCCGCAAGTGCCTCTGAAGATTTTGCAAATATTGCAGAACAGGTACCATCCGCTTTCATGTATCTGTCTGCCGGATATATGGATGATCGCGGGAAGTATTCTGCACATAACCCAAAGGTACAGTTTAATGAGGATGTGTGTCCGATCGGGGCTGCGTGTCTGGCGCACTGTGCGACCCGTTATTTAAATTGATTTGGGATTTAATTGGGATTTAATTCAGGAAGGCATGATTACCCGGACCTGCATAAAAAGTAGGAAGCTGTTCCTGTTCAGGTTCCGTCGGTGGGAAAATAGTTAAGCGTCAAAATTATGCTAAAAACGGGCTTCCGAAATTTGCAACTCGCCATTCGGCTCAAACAGGCAAATTTCGAAAACCCAACGCATAATTTTGACGCTTAACTATTTCCAACACCTTCTTCACATTCACTGGAACGGCTTCCTACTTTTTTATTCCGTGGGTATCAAATGCCTTACGAATGAAATGGCAAATGCGTAACCGTAGTGGCTTCCGCTTGGTTACACTTCCGGGCATTTCATTTATTAACATCCGCTGCCAGTCACGACTTGAAGGAATCAATAGATAAGGATTATTGTGAATGTGGAATGCCGTTAGAAACAGTTAGAGAGTCAGAAGCACCGTTAAAGGAACGAAGCGAACGTGTTTGAGGCGAACGCCGAGTTTGAGCGTAGTTCCTTTGCTTTTTAGGTGATTCTAGCTCTCTTTAGTGTTTCTTATGGTATGGAACCTGAACAAGAAGCCTTATCTATTGTTTCCTTCAAGGACTGAGAGGCCGCTTCCCCAGTTAATAAATTAAATCCCAATACACTTACATTGAAATCCACCCAAATGCATTTGCTACCGAACTGACCAGAATAATAATAGCAAAGATTGGGCACAGATACTTGATCATTACGACAAATATCTTCTTTCTGCGGAATTTACTTTCCCCATGCCGGATTTCTTCTTCCATACGATCCACACCAACTACTTTAGATACAAATAAACTTGTCATCAACGCAGCAATCGGCATCATTACGGAATTAGTCAGGAAGTCAAAGAAATCAAGGAACTGCATTCCGATGATCTTTACGAATGATAATGGTCCATATCCAAGGCATGACAATGTTCCGAAATAATCATAATGAATCCCACAATAACCGTGGATTTCTTACGGCTCCATTTTAATTCGTCTTCTACAGTAGAAACTGAACTTTCTGTTAATGCGATAGAACTCGTAACAGCAGCAAATAATACAAGTAAAAAGAACAGGATTCCTGCAAACGTTCCAAATCCCATGCTGTCAAATACCTTTGGAATTGTAATAAACATTAATGACGGACCAGCCTGCAGAGTATTTGGATCTCCACCAGAAAATGCAAATACTGCCGGAATAATCATCAAGCCTGCCATAATTGCAATTGCAGTATCAAATACTTCAACATTCCTTGTCGAATCTTCGATGGACGTGTCTTTTTTCATGTAAGAGCCAAATGTAACCAAAATACCCATTGCAATAGAAAGGGAATAGAACATCTGTCCCATAGCCGCCACTACCGTCATCCATGAAAAAAAGTTTTTAGGATTTGGTACAAGGAAGTATTTCACACCAGCCAGCGCACCCGGTCTTGTCACCGAATAGATTGCAATGATCACAGACAGTACCACCAATATCGGCATCATAAACTTGGAAACACGTTCAATTCCATTACGGACACCCGCATAGATAATGATCAATGTGAACATACAGAAAACAATAAAGCATATTTCCGTAGAAAGACCATTGGATATAAAGTTTGAAAAATATCCATCTTCTGCTAATTTTGCGCCATTCCCTTTCAGGTATTCCACAAAATATTTAATTACCCATCCTCCAATGACAGAATAATACGGTACGATCAACACAGGAATGATTGCATTGATCCATCCACCGAACGACAACCATCCGGCCTTTTTGCCAAAGGCTTTAAACGCACCTACCGGACTTTTTCTTGTCATACGTCCAAGAGCTGATTCCGCAACGATCATTGTATAACCAAATGTCAGCGCAAGCAGGATGTAGATCAGGAGGAATATACCTCCACCATATTTTGCTGCAAGATATGGAAATCTCCAGATATTTCCCAGTCCGACGGATGCGCCTGCCGCAGACAGAACGAATCCTATTTTTCCTGAAAAGGAACTTCTGTTATTTTTTTTCTTTTTCCATCTCTCTTTCAGTTCTGATTTTCCATGATTACAATCAGAACTTTCCCTCTTTCTTATCAGATTATATTATCAGACATTGATTATTCTTATATGCCAGACGATTTATTTTATCACATTTACGCAGTGAAGTCACTATTAATTTACAGATATCGCATTTGAAAAAGATCCCCGTCAAATGACGGAGATCTTTTTCAAATCATTTTATGTATTTTATTTATCGTATTCGTTCATCCACTTGATCAGCTCTACGCAGTAATCATCGTGTCTGTCTACAAATGTTGTATGTCTTGCTCTCTCCCCAGAGAATCCATTTCGTATCCGGGATCTCGTCTGCCATAGTCTTTGCAACTAATGGTGAACAAAGATCAGAGATACCACTCATGATCAGTGATGGAACTTTGATCTCGTGAAGTCTGTCGATGTATTCGAAGTCTTTCAGTGTACCGGATGGAACGAATTCGTTCGGTCCCCATCCATACAGATAAGCTTCTCCACCGGATTTCTTAGGTCTTGTACAGCACTCCGGAAGATCTTCTCTCCAGTAATTGCAGTATCTGTCCATATAGTTATCTACAGCTTTCAGATAAGCTTCTCCTGTGAAGTCATTGCGCTCCAGAGCATCGTTGATTGCTGCCTGATCCTCTTCAGACATCATCTTAATTCTACGCATACCTTCTCTTGCCCACAGGCTGCTGCTTGGATGACCGGAAGAAATGATGAATGATTTTACACCTTTTGCTCCACGTTCAATCGCATATGCAATCTGCATCATACCGCCCCATGACTGGCCAATGATGTGGCATTCATTTTTAATCCAAGGTGTTCTCTTAAAGCATCTAATTCATCCAGCCAAAGATCCTGTGTCCACATCTCCGGATGTCCATCCAGGTAAGATTTACCGCAACCCAACTGATCATACATAATGATCATACGATCATCATCATCTGCAACATTATCCAGTACTTCAAAATAGTTATGTGTAGATCCAGGTCCACCGTGTAAGCAGATCAGCGGAGCTTTTCCGTTATCTTTCTGTTCTCCAACGATTCTGTAATATGTCTGATAGCCATGGAAAGGCATATATCCTTCTGTAATTTTTGCCATTTTACCTATTCTCCTTTTCTTAAAAGACGCCGCAGACCGCTGGTCCGCGGCATTTTTTATTATAATTTTCTGACACCCCTTGTCAGTTAAATTTTCTTATGAGTAAGTAAAGTTACTTACTTGCAGCTTTTTCTATGTACTTTAGAAGTATTAGATAGCTCTTGTGTATTCTTTCAGCCATTCTCTTTCTTCATCAGTCAGATATGGACCAACCTTCTCGTAGCAGGCTTTGTGATAATCATTCAGCCATTCTTTCTCTGATCTTGTCAGTTCTTCCGGATCGATACCATCAAGGTCGATTGGTACGAAGTTCAGAGTCTCAAAGTGCATGAACTGTCCATATTTATTCTTCTCACCGTTTACAGTAAGCAGGTTGTTCTCGATACGGATACCAAAATCTCCTTCTTCATAGATTCCCGGCTCATCTGTAATTACCATACCAGGCTCAAACTGATGATGTTCGTTCTTAGAAGGAACGATGTACCAGCGGAATCCTGTTGGCGGCTCGTGGATACTTCCAAGATATCCGAAACCATGTCCGGTTCCGCACTGGAAGTCTTTGTTCATATCCCAGATTGGCTGTCTTGCCAATACATCCAGAGACCATCCGTGGTTACCATAGAGGAAGTTTGCTGCGCTTAAGTGCTGCATTGCTCTGTATACAGCTGTGTAATATTTCTTCAGTTCCGGTGTGATATGTCCCAGTACTGTTGTTCTGGTAATATCAGTAGAACCTTCATAATATCCGCCGCCTGTATCGCTCAGAAGCATACCGCCTTCTTTTTAATACAACGTCTGTCTCTTTAGACGGTGCATAATGCATCATTGCAGCGTGCTCACCGAAAGCCTGCAGAGGTTCGAATGAGTCACGGATATATCCTTCCTGTTCTGCACGCAGAGCTGTCAGTTTATCTGAAGCAGAAAGCTCTGTAATCTCCATCTTGTCATAATTTTTCTTAACCCAGTAAATGAACTTCGTCAGTGCAATACTGTCTTTCAATTCTGCATTTTTGATATTTTCAATCTCAACAGCATTCTTAATTGCTTTCATCAAGATAGTCGGATTAGCTCCTTCTACTACCTTACATGGAAGACTCTTATACAGTGCATAGTTCATCTTCATCGGGTCAATCAGTGCAACCTCATCTGCACCAATCTTCTTAGCATCTTCGTAAATGTCATTGTATGGATGAATGTTGACATTATTCTTTGCCATCTCTTCTCTGATGCGGTCATTCAGTTTGCTGTCATCGATATACAGATCTACACTGTCTTTACGTACGATCACATAGTCCAGTACCAATGGGAAGAAGTCAATATCATCTCCTCTGAAGTTCAGAAGCCATGCGTTATCATCCAGAGACGCAATCAAATGTACCGTTGCTCCGTATTCAGCCATCTTCTCACGAACTCGTTTCAGCTTGGATGCAACATTCTCTCCTGTGTATTTGTCTTCCAGGAAGAAACAAGGTTTCTTAGAAAGAGACGGGCGGTCTTCCCAGATCTGGTCGATCAGATCTACTTCATATTCGATCGTGATATTCTTTGCACCCAATACTTCTTCATATTCCTGTCCTTCACCCATAGAAAGGACACGGCCGTCAAATGCGACCTTTACCGCCTTCCGGGATCTTCTGGGCAAGCCATTCTGTTGTAGATGGAGTATCATCAACAAACATCTTCATCAGGCGGACACCACTGCCTTCCATCTCGGTCAGTGCCTGTGTGAAATATCTTCCATCTGTCCACAGACCTGCGTCATCTTTTGCGATTACAGCTGTTCCGTAGGAACCACTGAATCCAGTGATGAACTTTCTTGCTTTGAAATGCTCTCCTACATACTCACTTTGATGGAAATCTGCAGTTGGTACAACATATGCATCGATATTCTGCTCTGCCATCAGTGCGCGAAGCTTTTCAATACGCTTTGCTACTTCTGTCATTCTGTTTTCCTCCTTAGCTACATAGTCCATCTCTTTGCCTGTAAAATGAATTTTCACTTTCCCCATCGGCAGTTTATTTATAGACTACGTTCTATATCTGGTTAAAATTATAACACTTTCAGAAAATGTTGCAACACAAAATGTAATCATTTTATCTTTTTTTTTCACTATTTTATACAAAATTCAGTCAAAAAAAAATATTTTCTGATATTCGACCAAAACCGCAGATCGTCTCTTTTTTCCATTTTTCAAAAAATTAATCCTGAGCAATGATTTTTCTTTTTGTTGTTGTATGAACCACAAGCCTTGCATACTCTGTGAGGCATCATTAATTCGCCACACTTGCTGCATTTTACCAGGTTTGGTGCGCTCATTTTCCAGTTAGCTCTACGGCTGTCTCTTCTAGCTTTAGAAGATTTATTCTTTGGACAGATTGACATAGGTTACACCTCCTTAAAATTCTTAAAAACATCGCGGATAACTGACATTCTCGGATCGAGGCCTGTATCTTCACAGTCGCAGGTTCCCTCATTTAGGTTTTGACCACATACGCTGCAAATACCTTTACAGTCTTCGCTGCATAGAATTTTCGTCGGCCACCCTACCAATAACTCGTTGTAGACCAATTGTTCTACATCTAAGCTATATCCGTCAATATAGTTATTCTCGTCTAAATCTTCTGACTGATCATATGCATCTGACTCTGTATCAATCTTATGCTTGAAGTCAAGTGTCACCTTCACTTCTACATCTTCCAGACATCTGTCACATGGTGCAACTGATGTAATCTCAGCTTTACCAGTCACTTCCAACTTGCGGTCACCTGCATATTCTACAGACAATTCAAGTGGTGTCTTCTCTGTAATTGCATAATCTCCCATCTCAGACTTGAAACAAGTCATTTCGATCGGAACAGATTCATGTATTGCTTTATGCTGCTCAGACAGAACGTCGGATAGGTTTAATATCATAGTATCGTCTCCTATTCACACACTAGACTATTATATCATGTAAAATTATTTTGTCAACAGAAATTTACATTCTTTTAGTCATTTAGTCTTAAACTAATTTTGCTGTTTCACGAGCAATAGCTAACTCTTCGTTTGTAGGAAGGACAATTACTTTTACTTTTTTGATTCTGGTGTAGAAATTACGGTTGTCTCTCCGTGAACATTCTCATTCTTTTTCTTCGTCGAGCTCTACGCCAAGATATCCAAGGTAATCACAGATGTCTTTTCTGAGGTCCGGAGCATTCTCTCCAACACCGGCTGTAAATGTGATTGCATCTACACCGTTCATTGCTGCTGTATAAGATCCGATATATTTTGCAACACGGTATTTGTAAGTATCCATTGCAAGCTGTGCTCTTTCGTTTCCGTCAGCAGCTGCCTGTCTTACATCACGGAAGTCAGAAGACACACCGCTGATTCCAAGAAGTCCTGACTTTTTGTTCAGGATATTCAGCATCTCATCTACGCTGATATCTTCATGATTGCAGATGAACTGAAGAACTGCAGGATCAACATCTCCACTACGTGTTCCCATAACAAGTCCTTCCAAAGGAGTAAGTCCCATACTGGTATCTACACATTTTCCACCGATGGAAGCGGAAATACTTGCACCATTACCAATGTGGCATACAATAACCTTTGCATCTTCTTTTCCAAGAAGTTTTACAGTTTCACCAGATACGAACATATGGCTTGTTCCGTGGAAACCATATCTTCTGATGCTGTATTTCTCATAATATTCATATGGGATTGCATACATAGCTGCTTTCTTTGGAATATTCATACCAAATGCTGTATCGAATACTGCTACATTCGGTTTGCCAGGCATTGCTTTTTCGCAAGCTTCAATACCGATCAGGTTTGCAGGGTTATGAAGAGGTCCGAGGTCGAAGCAGTCACGAACAACTTTCTTCACGTCTTCTGTTACAAGTGTTGCATCACTGTAAATAGTACCTGCATGCAGTACACGGTGTCCGATTGCTGTAATCTCATCCGCACTTTCGATCACACCATGCTCTTTATCCTGTAAAGCATCCAGTACTAACTGTACTGCTACACCATGATCTGGCATTGCCTGCTCTACAACATATTTATCTTTTCCTGTTGGTTTGTGTGTTAATACAGATCCATCGGCTCCGATTCTTTCACAGATACCTTTTTGCAAGAACGCTCTCGTTCTCCATGTCAATCAACTGATATTTTAAAGATGAACTTCCGCAGTTCATTACTAATACTTTCATATTATTTCTCCTCTTACTTTATCTCTTACTGATTCTGGCACTGAACTGCTGTGATTGCAACAACACCTTCAATATCCTTAGCACTGCATCCTCTTGAAAGGTCGTTAACAGGTGCTGCGATTCCCTGTGTCATTGGTCCGTAAGCTTCTGCTTTTGCAAGACGCTGAACAAGTTTATATCCGAATGTTTCCTGCATCCAGGTCAGGGAAGATCAGAGTGTTTGCTTTTCCTGCAACCTGGCTTCCTGGTGCTTTAGCTGCTCCAACAGAAGGAACAAGTGCTGCGTCAAGCTGCATTTCTCCGTCTAACATAAGATCCGGATTCTCTGCTTTTGCGATCTTAACAGCTTCCTGTACTTTTGTTACATCATCGTGTTTTGCACTTCCCATTGTTGAGTAAGAAAGCATAGCAACTCTTGGATCAGCGCCAACGAGCTGTTTGAAGCTTTCTGCTGAAGACTGGGCGATTGCTGCAAGCTCTTCGGATGTAGGATTCTGGTTCAGTCCGCAGTCAGCGAATACGAATGTTCCGTTCTCTCCCATATCACAATCAGGTACTACCATTACAAAGAATGCTGAAACAAGCTTTTGTTCCCGGTTTTGTCTTCAGGATCTGAAGGCATGGACGAAGTGTATCTGCTGTAGAGTGGCATGCTCCGGATACCATTCCGTCTGCATCTTTCATCTTAACCATCATTACACCATAATATAAGTAGTTCGTAAGAAGAATCTCTCTTGCCTGTTCTTCTGTCATTCCTTTTTTTTCTTTCTCAGTTCAACAAGTGTTGCTACATATTCATCTGTTTTCTCATATGTAGCAGGGTCAACGATTGTTGCTCCTGTGATATCGAAATTCCCCTTTATTCTTAGCGATCTCTTCTTCGCTTCCGATCAGGACCAGATTAGCTGTCCCTTCTTTTAAGATTGCCTCTGCTGCCTCATAAGTTCTGATGTCTTCGCTCTCTGGAAGAACGATTGTTTTTTTTTTTTGCTTTTGCTTTTGCTTTGATTTCATCTATAAATCCCATGATAAATAGACTCCTTTCCAAATATTTTTTCTCAGTATTTTTTATTATAATACAAAGAACCCTTGTGGACAAGGGTTCTTCCTGTAATCTTATGTCTCTTTTTTGCGTACAATGTACAATATTTATTTTGCTTTGGACAAAAACTACATTTTCACACATTATAATTGAAAAACGTGACTTACGATCGCAAAATACACACTGATCGTACTGATATCAACCAAGGTAGAGATCAGTGGTGTTGCCATGATTGCAGGATCAAGTCCGATCTTCTTGGCGATCAGAGGCAGTGTACATCCGACTACTTTTGCGATCAACACTGTACAAGCCATCGTCAGACCAATGGTAAATGCCATCATGGCATCTCCCTGTCCCATCAGCATAATACGGATTCCATTTACCACAGACAGTATGATACTGATACAGAATGCAATGCGGATCTCTTTCCAGATTACTTTAAACAGATCTGAAAATTCAATCTCTCCGACAGCAAGTCCGCGGATCACGAGTGTCGAGCTCTGCGATCCACAGTTTCCTCCAGTTCCGGTAAGCATCGGGACAAATCCTGCAAGCTGCGGCATCAGTGCCAGTGCATTCTCATAGCTGTTCATGATCATCTGTGTTACTGTTGCAGACAACATCAAAAACAACAGCCAGGGAATACGGCTCTTTACATGATCGAATATCGATGTCCCGAAATACGAGTCTTCATTTGGATTGACACCGGCCATGATGCTGATATCTTCCGTTGTCTCCTCATCCTGAAGTACCTGCATCGCATCATCAACGGTTACAATACCGACCATACAGTTTTCATGATCTACGATCGGCAATGCAATCAGACCATATTTTGTAATGATATTGGCAACGTCTTCCTGATCATCTGTCGTCTGTGCATACAGCATATTCGTATCCATGATCTCTTCAACCGTCTTGGATTCACTGCTGGTCAGCAGTTCTTTTATGTCAACCTGCCCGATCAGATGACGTTGTTCTGTTACATAACAGGTATAAATCGTCTCCCGGTTGAGACCAACCTGTCTTATTTTTTTTAATGGAATCAGCAACCGTCATCTCTCTTCGCAGTGCAATGTAATCCACATTCATAACACTTCCGGCACTGTCCTCCGGATACTGAAGAAGCTGATTGATCTGCTGACGTTTTTCCATCTGTCACCATCAGCAGTCTGTCTACCACGTTGGCAGGCATCTCTTCCAGCACATCAACGGTATCATCCAGATACATTTCCTCCATGATCTCTTCCAGTTCGGAATCCGTCAGTGCATTGATCAGGTCTTCGCGCATATCGCTGTTCATATATGAAAAAATGTCTCTGCCGCTTCTTCTTTTTTGCAAGCAGACGGAATACCAGCACCATGTGTTTCTGATCAAATTCTTCCAGAATCTCCGCAAGATCCACCGGATACATATTTGTTTCCAGTTCTTCTTTCAATTCTTTATATTCCCGGGCATCCAGCATATCTTTGATACGTTCTTCAGTCAGTTCTTCTCTGTCTTCTACATAATCAATATCATCGTCTTTTTTGCCCGTCTGCCGTTAAGGCTTCCTCATTCATATTTTCTTCCATAATAATATGCATCCTCCTTTCTTCGGATCTTTGCCCGGCAAACATCCCATTTGCGTACCAAATCATTGTATAGTATAATCAATTTCAGAATGTTATACAAGGAGATTTTCATGAAAACTGTTGGACTTATCACAGAATATAACCCATTTCACAACGGACATCTTTATCATATAGAAAGAGCCAGGGAACTAACCGGTGCCGACCGGGTTGTAATCGTCATGAGCGGCGATTATGTACAGCGCGGAACTCCTGCGCTTCTATCCAAGCATTCCCGTGCGCATATGGCACTTCTAAACGGCGCATCGGCTATCTGCGAGCTTCCTGTCTGCTATGCATCCGGCAGTGCCGAATTCTTCGCCCAAGGCGCCATCTCTATTCTGGAAGGTCTGGGATGCATCGATACATTATGCTTTGGAAGTGAATGCGGAGAGCTTTCTGTTTTACAGCATATTGCACAGCTGCTTCTCTCCGAATCAGATACTTACAGCCATATGCTTCAGGATGCATTAAAAAAAAGGACATTCTTTCCCTGCCGCCAGACACCAGGCTTTGGAAAAAATTAACCGGTGATGCTTCCGTTTCACAGATTCTTTCTGAACCCAATAATATTCTTGGGATTGAATATCTGAAAGCACTGAAAAAGCAGAACAGCAGGATGGTACCATACACGTTAAAGCGGGACTCTTCCGGATACCACGACACAAAACTTCAGCCACAGTCAAGTTCTGCCTCTGCCATTCGGAATGCCCTGAGACATTGGGAGAAGCAGCCATTCAGCAGATATCCGGCAGATCCTCAGCAGACACCGGACGGATTCTCCGAACTGTTGCAGAACCAGCTTCCCGAAAACGTCCTGCGCCTGTTACGGGATGCATGGAATCAATCTTGTCCCATTGAAACAAATGATTTCTCCCTTTTTATTAAAATACCGCCTGCTCTGCGAAACCCGGAGATCTCTATGTGAGTATCAGGATATATCCGAGGATCTTGCAAACCGTATCATCCGAAACCGGAATCAGTTTCTGAACTTCGAACAGTTCTGTCAGCTTTTAAAAACAAAAGAACTGACTTACAGCCGTATCAGCAGAGGCCTGCTGCATATTCTGTTGGCCGTAAAAAAAGAAGATATGTTGAGATACCGGGAATCTTCCTGCATCTATACCAGAATTCTTGGATTTCGTAAAGAACATGCCGATGTGCTGCGTCAGATAAAAAGAAAACGCCAGCATTCCGGTTATTACAAAATTAGGGCAGACAGATTCGCTTCTTCCTGAAACAATACGAATGCTGGATCAGACCACTTTTGCATCAGATCTATACGAAAGCGTAGTGTCCGACAAGTTCGGAATTCCTTTCACAAACGAATACCAAAAGCAGATCATACATGTATAGTATATAAATCATTCTTTCGTCAGCAGCGCTCCTTTCCTGTCAGGCACAAAAACGTGTAGCATATGATAATATAAATTGTATTCATTATCATATGCCACACGTTTTTTTCTTATAGCTCTATTCTCTTTTTAGTTCTTAAAGCTGTGTACAGGAGCAGGGATTCTTCCTTTTCTATTCACAAATGCACTGCAGTCATATTCATTGACCGGAATGATTGGTGCATAACCGAGAAGCCCACCAAATTCTGCCGTCTCTCCGACATCTTTTCCAATAACCGGAATCAGACGTACTGCGGTCGTCTTCTGGTTCACCATACCAATAGCCATTTCATCAGCAATAATACCAGAAATAGTAGAAGCACTTGTCTTGCCCGGAATGGCGATCATGTCAAGACCGACGGAGCATACACAAGTCATTGCTTCTAATTTTTCAATTGTGAGTGCACCCATTTCCACTGCATCGATCATACCTTTATCTTCACTTACAGGGATAAAAGCACCACTCAGTCCGCCTACGTAAGAAGAAGCCATAACACCGCCCTTTTTTAACCTGATCATTTAACATTGCAAGCGCTGCCGTTGTTCCCGGCGCACCAACACGTTCCAGACCGATTTCTTCCAGAATATCTGCAACGCTGTCTCCGATCGCCGGAGTCGGTGCCAGAGAAAGATCGATGATGCCAAACGGAATACCAAGACGTTTGGATGCTTCTCCGGCAACCAACTGTCCGACACGAGTCACCTTAAATGCTGTCTTTTAATCGTCTCACATAACTCTTCGAAGCCTTTGCCCCGCACCTGTTCAATCGCATGCTTTACAACACCAGGTCCGCTGACGCCCACATTGATGATTGCATCTCCTTCTGTTACACCAAGGAATGCACCTGCCATAAATGGATTATCGTCCGGCGCGTTACAGAATACTACAAGTTTTGCACATCCGAGAGAATCATTTTCTTTTGTTGCTTCAGCTGTCTTCTTTACAATTTCACCACACAGACGTACTGCATCCATGTTAATACCGGTCTTCGTTGATCCCACATTGATCGAGCTGCAGATACGGTCTGTACATGCAAGTGCCTGCGGAACCGAGCGGATCAGGTTCTCATCGCTTTTGTCATAGACTTTGACACCAGCGCCGAATAACCACCGATGAAGTTTACACCGACTTCTTTTGCAGCTTTATCCAATGTCTTTGCAATCGTAACAAAATCCTCAGGACTTTTGCATGCCGCACCGCCGATCAGTGCTACCGGTGTTATGGAGATTCGTTTATTAACGATCGGAATACCGAATTCCTGTTCGATCTCCTCTCCGGTCTTCACAAGATCTTTCGCAACGGTAGTGATTTTGTTGTAAATATTTTCATTTAATTTATCAAGGTCTGCATCTATGCAATCCAACAGGCTGATTCCGAGAGTGATCGTACGTACATCCAGATTTTCCTCAGCAATCATCTGATTTGTCTCATATACTTCATATCTGTTTATCATGTGTTTTTTCCTGCCTTTCAGTGAATATTTTTAATTTGCTTATAATCTGTGCATTTTTTCAAATATTTCTTCTCTCTGGCAGTGAATAGTAACACCAATAGAAGTTCCGATCTCTTCCAGTTCCTTTTGAAACTACGGCTACTTCTTTACTGCAATTTGTCACATCAACAATCATCATCATGTTAAAGTATCCATCTACGATGGTCTGAGAGATATCAAGGATATTAACATTTGCTCCTGCAAGATACTCACATACTTTTGCAATAATACCTACGGTGTCTTTTCCTACAACTGTGATTACACATTTCTTCATGATTTGTTTTCCTCCTATTGTCTTCGCCATTGTTTTTTGCTTTCTTATAATGCAATGATATCAGATACCTGATCCCGTTTAGCTACCATCATCGGAATGTCATTTCCCTTATAAGGATTATCACCAATGCTGATTTCCAGTCTGACCGTCTCATATGCCAGTTCTTCATAATTATTCTCTTTACTCAAATGTCCAAGAACGACACACTGCAAGTCATCATGTAATATATCGCAAAGAAGCTTTCCTGACAATTCGTTAGACAGATGTCCCTTATCTCCCATAACTCTCCGTTTCAGGGGATATGGATATGGTCCTACTTCCAACATATGTATGTCATGATTTGCTTCCAGAACGACCGCATTCAAATCTTTTAGATGTTCTACGGTATAATCATCATATATTCCAAGGTCTGTTGCAACTGCAACTACCTTTTTTCCATTATCTATCCGGTATCCGGATGGTTCGTTCGCATCATGGGAGATTGCAAACGGATCAATATTTAGTGTTCCCAGTGAAAATGGCTGATCTATATCTACCTCGTGTAATAGTCCATCCGGAAGGTTTCCTAATTTTTTTTTTATAATTACGAATTCCCGCAATAGTTCCGGGTGTCGCATAGATTGGAATCTCATATTTTCTGCTGAACACACCAAGTCCCTGAATATGATCCACATGTTCATGTGTGATCAGGATACCTTCCAGTTCATCTCCTTTTATCTCCAATTTTGCCAACCCTTCTTCTATCCTTTTTCTTGCTGATTCCTGTATCGACCAGAAGATGTGTCTGATCATCTCCTACATAAATACAATTTCCACTGCTTCCACTCGCAATGCTGCATAATCTCATACTAAATAATATCTGCCTTTCTATAAATCTTCCACGATCTTATTCAGCTGGATCTTTGTCTCTTCAAACTGTCCGCTGTTATCGATCACCCGGTCACAATGACGCATGAACAGATCTTTCGGAAGCTGTGCTTCAAAAATCTGATCGACCTTGCTGTCTTCATATCCTCTTGCGTATTTTAAACGTTTTCTTCGGATGGAATCTTCCACATACACATACCAAAGTTCATCACAGATCTCCTCATAATGATCCTCGATCAGAAGTGCTCCTTCAATCAGCATCAGATTCGTACTTTTTCGTTCTTCTCTTACAATCTTCTTCTGAATTTCTTCTTTTTACTCTTGGATGTACAATTCCATTCAGGACAGAAAGTTCAACCCTGTCGGAAAAACAATGTCTGAAAGCTTTGTCCGGTCCAACTCTCCTTTTTTCATCCAGAAATTCCCTTCTCCGAAATGCGCAACAATTTCATCAAAGCATTCTGTTCCTTTTTTCTGCAGTTTCTTTCCTACTTCATCTGCCATACAAATAGTCGCACCATATTTATTATTCAGATATTCCAAAATCTGTGTTTTTCCCTGCGCCTACTCCTCCGGTAATTCCTATAATCTTCATCTCTCACACCTCTTATTTTGCTTCGTACCAGTTCGCTCCTGTATGCATATCTATCTCAAGCGGTACCTTTTAATTCTGCCGCATGTTCCATTTCTTCTTTTTAAAATCTGTTGAACTGCTTCCAGTTCCGGTTCGTATGCCTTCTATCAGAAGTTCATCATGCACCTGTAAGACAAGTCTTGATTTCATCTTCTGGTCTTTCAGTCTCTGATTCACCCGGATCATTGCAATCTTGATGATATCAGCTGCTGCTCCCTGAATCGGTGAATTCATTGCCACCCGCCTCCGAACGAACGTTGCATGAAATTACTGGAAGAAAGCTCCGAACCGGACGTCTTCTTCCGAACAGTGTTACCACATACCCTTCTTCTTTTGCATGTGTTACTGCATGATCCAGAAATGTCTTAATTCCCGGATAGGTTGCAAAATAATCATCAATATATTTTGCAGCCTTTTTCGTGTAATGCTCAGATCCTGACTAAGTCCAAATGAACTGATTCCATACACAATACCGAAATTTACGGCTTTAGCATTCCTTCTCTGCTGCGGAGTCACACCTCGTCAAACGCTATATGAAATACCTGTGATGCCGTAATCCGATGGATATCACTCTGTTCCTTGTATGCCTGGATCAGATGCTCATCTCCTGAGCAATGTGCCAGAACACGAAGTTCAATCTGCGAATAATCTGCATCCACAAATCGATATCCTTCTTCCGGAATAAATACTTTACGAATCAGACGTCCAAGTTCCATCCTTACCGGAATATTCTGAAGATTCGGTTCAGTACTGCTGATTCTTCCGGTCGCCGTAATCGTCTGGTTAAATTTTCCATGAATCCTTCCATCATCCTGAATATAATTTGCCAGTCCGTCCGCATATGTGGATTTGAGCTTTGTATACTGTCTGTATTCCAGAATCTTTGCGACTACCGGATGTTCCGGTGCAAGCTTTTCCAGTACATCTGCCGCAGTCGAATAACCTGTCTTTGTCTTGCGCCCACCCGGGAGCTTCATATTTTCAAACAGTACAACTCCAAGCTGCTTTGGTGAATTAATATTAAATGTTTCGCCAGCCTCTTCGTAGATCTCCTTTTCCAGATCACCGATCTTGCCGGCAAGCTGATCACCATACTGTTTTAGTGCCTCTGCCTCAACGCGGATACCATTCTGCTCCATATCGAACAATGTAAATACCAGCGGCATCTCAATTTCCCGAAACAAGGTATCCATCTTCGTATCCGCTAATTTCCGGCTCAGGACTTCTACCGATGCATAATTTGTATAAGCTTCATAGCAGGCCTTTATTTCCTGATCTGCCTTTTCATCAACCATCAGGTCCCAGATGTTCTCTCGCAACATCTTCCCATGTATAATTACTTTAAGTGGATTCAGCAGATATGCAGCCACACTCACATCAAAACAATTTTCCGGTTTCCGGATCTTAATCTGATCCATTGATTCTTTCAGATGAAACATCGAAAATGTATCTGTCGTTTCTGCCACATCTGCAAGCTTTTCCAAAAGCCATTCTCCTGATATATCATTCCCGGTTTTTATACAAAAGCCTGCTTCATTTGAAAAGCACAGTCCGATACCTCCAAGTCCGGCCTGATCTGCAAACAACGGTAATACATTTTCCAGATCTTTAAAAAGTACTGTTCCTGTCGTCTGTGCCTTTTCAGCCTTTGCAAAAATCTCTTCTGCCTCTCTTTTTTTGAAGTGATAATCCTGAAACCATCCTCGATCTTATTGGCCGGTGCCGAAACATCGAATCTGGAAAGAAGATTTTTAAATTCCAGTTTCTGGAAAAAGATATATGCTTCCTCAGTGTATATGTTACCCAGTTTTGCTTCTGAAAGTTCATATGAAAACTCAGCATTCACATTGATCGTTGCCAGCTCTTTACTGAGCACCGCAAGATCCCAGTATTCATTTAATGATTTAGACGCTCTCGGCGGCTTCAGTTCTTCCACATGATCGTGCGCCGTTTCTATCGAATGATACTGTGTAATAATCTTTGTCGCTGTATTCTCCCCGATACCAGGAACTCCCGGAATATTATCTGCCGTGTCGCCCATTAACGCTTTCAGATCGATGAATTCTTCCGGTGTCACCTGATAGCGTTCAAAAACATCTTTGGCATAATAATCCTCGATCTCCGTTCTGCCCTGCTTAGTCTTCGGAATTCGGATTTTTACATGCTCTGTCGCCAGCTGCAACAGATCACGGTCTCCGGAAATAACCACAACTTCCATATCCTTGCGCTCACAACGCTTGGAAAGTGTACCGATCAGGTCATCGGCCTCCAGACCCGCACATTCAATCGTCTTCACCCCCATTGCGTGAAGCACTTCTTTGATCACAGGAACCTGCTGCCTTAGTTCATCAGCCATCGGCTTTCTGGTGCCTTTATATTCTGCATACATTTTATGTCTGAAAGTCGGAGCATGGACATCAAATGCCACCGTCAGATAGTCTGGTTTTTCTTCTTCCAGAAGTTTAAACATAATCGTCAGAAATCCATATATTGCATTTGTATGAAGGCCTTCTGCATTCGTCAGATCCGGCAGCCCGTAAAAGGCACGGTTCAAAAATACTGTGGCCATCTATCAGAACAATTTTACTGCTCATTTTATCTCTCCACCTAAATAGTTCATTTTCTTATAAAATCACTATCTTACTATACACCAATTTGCTTCTTTTTAAAAAGGCTAATTTTTACTCCTACTTATTCTTCCCTTATCTGTACATTCACCTTTTTCTTTTTTTAAAAAAAAGATTGACAGACGATACATTTATAGTTATAATTTATTTTGTTGTGTGAACAACACATATGCGGATATGGCGGAATGGCAGACGCACAAGACTCAAAAATCTTGCGGAGGTGACTTCGTGTGGGTTCAAGTCCCACTATCCGCAGTCAGAAAATCCAGTAAAATCAAGGGGTTTAACGATTAGAGACATTTACTTTTCTTACTATTTTTGTTACTATGGTTTCGTAAGAAGTAAATGTTTTTTTTTTTTTATACTCTTCCAGCACATTCCATGAATTTGCTCTTTTTCTTCCATGGAACTCACATCGTATGTATAATTTTCTTCATTTACTTTTTCCGTATGACCCAACAAAGACGCTGCTACTGTTCCAGATACACCGGCACATTTCATATTAGAATTCAATGTTCTTCTGATAGCATGGATACTTTTCTTGTTATGGAATTCTGCTGTTGTTGTGTTATTAACTGCACAGTCTGATATTCTTGAAGCATACACTCTTCCCCTGTCATCTTGAAAAACATACTCGCCTAACCAGCCATTCTTAAATTCAAACTCTTTTACTTTTCTTAACCCTTGCCATATCATCTGTCAATGGAATAACTCTGATTTTATCATTTTTCGTAGAAGAAATATAACGTTCCTTTTTCAAACGGCTATTCTTTTCTGAACGACAGATTCTTATTGTTCGATGTTCATAGTTGATATCTTCCCATTTTAACGCTGCAAGTTCACCTACTCGCATTCCTGTATATAACGAAAGCTCTACAGCCATACTTGCTACATTGGAACTATCATTGATCTTGTATAACAATGCTTTCCTTTCACCACCAGATAAGGTACGTTCCTCTGCTGTTTTCTCACGATCGGGTGTACATTTAGATCTGAACAATGGTAAGTCGACATAATCACATGGGTTTTCAGCAATAATTCTATCTCGCATTGCTTTCTTGAATACTCCGTTTATGTATCCAAACAAATCTTTCAATGCTCTCCAATATACCACTGTATTTGAATCTAATAATCTGGTTAAATACTCAGATAATTCTATCTCTGTGATTTCATCAATCTTCATAGATTCCAAAGTATCTCCTTTAATGAATCTTTTTGTAATCACATTGATACTTATATATTGTATTATCTGATTTGCCACATTTTTGTTGACGCTCAATCCAGTCTTCAAATCTTACTTTGAATGAACAATCAATGGAATTACTCTGATAAAATTCAATGATACAATCCTCTAAATCGTTTTTGCTTTTTCTTCTTTATCAGACGCTTTGTTCCATCAGCTTTTGGAAAATAAGTCTTCCAGTATCCGTCTTGTGCCAACCATACTCTGTATGGATGTTTGTTTAAAATATCCTTCCTTTTTCTTCATTTCTAATTGCTCTTGTACATATGCCATATCAATAATATTATTATCTTGCATATATTTCAAGAGTTCCTGGTCATTCATATCTATCTCTTTAATAGTAATTTCCTTCTTTCTTTTCTATGATAAGATAAAAGGCTCACTAGGAATATCCCAGTGAACCCGTTAATCTAATCTATATTCTATTTTTAACCGCATTGCAAGCCGGACATCCCAGTTTAGCATTGCCTCATACGCACACATCGGGATTGAACCTTTGCATTTTTCTGCAACACTTTCTACACCATTCTGATTTCTTTCACAAACAATGTCTTCGACATCTTTCAATGTTGCGTATGTTTTACTTTTTCCCTCCACCAATACCAAATGTACCATCTTCTTTTTTTCATAAATCTTATCTTTCGCACTACGCTCGAACATCGTATTCTGATAATGCAATAGGAATACACACGTTTCAGGACTATAAACCTTATTCCCCTGTACCAACAAATCCTTATCTAAATCTATTTGATTATTCTTGCATGGTACATAGTGTTCATCAAACCAGATTTTAAAATTTGAATAATTTAGCCATTCTTCGCAAACTGACTTATCTTTGTATTCCGGCTTATACTTCTTATGTACTTTTTGTCATAGCATCTTTGGATCATGTTCTTCCACTTATAGTAAGAAACTGAATGACGCATCTCTGGATTCATTTTCATACCAGAATAACCGATTCTACATAATCCTCTGTGATAGTCCCACGGATTCCAATCATCCTGTTTATACTCAACTGCATTAATCACATCCGTAATCACATCTTCAGATAAAGGTTCTGAAGATTGCTCCTGTAATTCAGTCAATCTCTCATACTGATTTTCTGTTACTGGATACAAATGCTTATAATATCCATCAGATATATTATTGTTCAAATGCCAAATCCGGGTATTATTCGCCATATCGTAATTCACAATAAAGTTTTCTACAACTAGAGAATCCCCTGTGACTTTAACCTTCTTATATGCATATGTCTGAGTATATTTAATGTATCTTTCTTTGCGAAGAGTGTATATAGTATCACCTGTCCATTTGTCAATACTGCCACGAAGCAGTCTATACTCACCGTTCTCGTAAACGATACATCTTCTATAATTGCTGATCCATGCATCCTTGTAATATAGAAGCTTTACAAATTTTTCATCCTTAGCGCAGAAATCTATTCCTGATACTTTCTTTCTTCGAATTCTATCCTTATTAATTTTCTTATACTGACGTTGAATATGCATAGAATCATCTGAAAGATATTGCTCTATTCCATTTGAAAATCTATTATCTTCTCTCTTTTTCCCGTCGTTGTTTATTTTCACAAGACTTACAAATTTTACGAGTATATTTTTTTCCACTTTTAGCAAAACTGCTTAACGGAAGTTCCCTCCCACAACATTTACAGATTTTAGTTTGATTATTGTTTTTAATATTTTTGTCATTATACATTTATCCTCCAATCATACAAACTGACACAAACATAACCTTGCATCAGTGCAGTCTATTGTTTACTCCCGGACTGCTAGGGACTTCAACGGATGTCTTAAGGCGCATCTCAGACCTTTGTTTTTGGAAATTGACAGTAGAATAACTGTCATAAGATTTGAATAAATTTTTTGTATTATAAAAGACAGGCATTTAACCTGTCTTATGATTTTGACGAATTGTTTCCAATTCCTTGTATAATTTTTTTATTTTATTTAAGAAATCCGTAATATCAACAAAATAATTAGGATATGCCTTTTTTACTGTTGCAAAAGAATTTGCTGATACAAGAACTGCATTTATATTAGGATCATTTCCAGCTTCTATTGTATCATATACTTGAGTTGCTATTTGTATTTCCGAAGGTTTATACATTGTTATTGTAAGATTATGGTCTTCTAAATTTAACACAAGAAGGAAATAACCATTCGTATTTTTAAACTTAGGTTTTATAATATGAGCTGCATTTTTCATAGCTTCTAACATTTTTAAAATATTATGTTTCTTATCTAATTCATGCATTTCATCTAATAATTCATCCAGCCAATCAGATGTACCCGGACATACCGGTTGATTTTCTTGAATAGCAAAAATAGAAGATACTACAGTAAAGAAACGAAGGATATCTTCATCTCCTTGACTCGATTTAAGGTTACTGTGCGTATATATCCCCATCATTTCTACAGCTGTTGCCCAAATATGTTGTAGTTTTGTTCGTAGCTGTATTTCTATAAACATATTTTTTTTATTATATGTTTCTTTTTTATCGCTATGAAACTGATAAACCATATGATAAGATCTATATCCTGACATTTTTTTTGGATTTTTAATGTAATCAAATTCTTTTTATAAGTTTATGCCGTACTCTTGAATATTTATATGTAGCTATTGCTTCATAAACATCATCTATTGAATCCAAGATTACTCTGCATCCACCAATATCTTGCATTTTATATAGATTCATTGTTGGAAATCTTTCTATCTTACCTAATATAGAATCCAGACGTTTTAGCCGTTGTACTACAATTACGTTCGGATTTTGATGTTTTAAAGTAGTAGTTACTACATGTAATGGATATGCATGCGAAGCTCTCCAATTGTTAAGCACAGTAAGTGCATCTTTATATTCTTCAGACATACAATCTGATGCCGCTAATATTTTTCCAGCTTTTTGAATTCTAGACCCAGAATATTTCGGTTCTTCCCATACTGGTTGTTTCGGTCGCATAGAAAACTCCTTTCTTAAAGAATTAATTAAGTTTTCTATTATTGTAGCATATCCCCACATTTTTCACTCCTTTTTATTTAATATTTTCTGAGATTTAAGATATGCTACCAAAGAACCATAATTACCATATCTCTTACTTTCTCCATTGATTAAAAGATAATTTGCAAGCTTACCATTCTTAATTTTGTTTTTTAACAAAATCACATGTACATTATTGCCAAATGTATATTTACATTTCTTATTTAATTCACACTTCTGACGCATTCGCTGATTGTCAATATATTTTACAAATATTTCTGTGTCATGTTTTTCCAACTTCTTGCTTATCCAGTTGTAACAGTCATTCCATTTATATGGAAGTCTGATAAAATACTCTTCGTCTTCTGGATACCATTCAATCCATAGCTTCTTAACACCATCACTTGTAACTGTCATATCATTTTTTTGCAATCTCATACGCAACCAAAAGTTTTTTCTTTTGCACATGAAATCATGCTTTCAACTTTCTGACTATTCAACCTCTTCTTCTCCTTCATCTGCTTTTTCCTGTGCAACACGATTCATTCTCTTTCCGAATCTTATAGATGGAACATACCTTCCTTCTTTCCTCACAACACCTCTTCCAAAGTTACCATATGTTTTAGCATTCTTCCATTTACGTTCTAATATGAAGATGTCATAAATACGCAGATATCCATCTTCTTTAATAACATCTACCATGATTTCCATAAATGCTTTCATCGCCCAGTAGGTTTCATGCTTTCGGATGGGATGATTCATCTCTTTTGCTTTATCATAGACCGCATCCGTCAGTTGTTTTATTCCTTTTATTTCCACAATATTTTCACCACCTTTCATCCCAAGATTTACATCTGTATTTGTGTCAAATGTTACAGATATATATGATGTTTTTAAATTTGAAAAATTTTTTTTCCATTAAAAAGAAAAATCTTTAAATTGTTTTGCCATCTGTCTCACCATCCTTTTTTTTGTTACTTTTTATATAAAATGACTGGATACTTTTTTACAGATATCCAGCCTAATAATTATTGCTTAATTCTTACGCCAAGTAATTTTAACTCTCTAGAAAGACGTTTGCTCATATACTTATAACTTTCTTCAACAGTCTTTTTTGCATACCAGGAATACATCCTTATCAACGTCTCCATTTACAGTTAAGAATGAATCATAATGATTCTCAACCGTCACATTACCCATACCCTTACCTTCTAACTGACTAACAACAGAAGCAGTAACATCACTGAAATCTGGCACAGCAATACTCTGCATATTAGCCATATCATTGACATACTCTTCAATTGTTCTGCCGTTGATAACCATGTTGCCGTTGTTATCAAGCTGTTCAGAAAGAGCCATGAGTTTTTTCGGTTGCTGTATGTTGAATTACACCAGTACCTTTTTCAAGCTTTGTAATTCTTCCACCTTTACCATTAGGAATCTGAAGTTCACGACCTTCTTCATCCACAATAGCAATTTGATCTCTGTCAACTCCCGGAGTACCTTTCGCATATCCGCTAATCTGACTTAATCTTACCCATCCTAAATCTCCATATTTTCCGTCCGCAGATTTGATATGAACTTTAAGATCTCCTGTGTACCTAGCATTTCCACCAAAGTCCTTACTAGAATAGCTGTCAATTACGACACCATTCTTGACACCAGAATATAAGTTTCCAGCCGGTTTCTTTCCCCAAGAATCATAATAGTAACTTCCTGTAAATGTTACTACATCACCAACTCTTGCGATTCCATCTCCACCGCTTGATACAGGAGCCGGAGCTGGTTTCGGAGGGTCTGGTTTCTTAGTAACGGTTACTCCGATTATTTGAGATAATCCTGAGCCATCTGTTGTAGATACTGTTACTTGACATGAGCCAGGCTTCTTACCACTAATCGTTCCATTTGAAACAGTCGCAACAGAATCATTACTTGATTTCCAATTTAATGTCTTGTTAGCAGCATCGTTTGGTCTGACAGCAGCAGTAACAGAAGTAGACTTTCCTTCTTCGATTGATACTGAGTTTGATGATACTTTAAGCTCTGCAACAGGTCTGTTTGTTGTATTTTCAGGCTTCATAATATTTTCAGTTATCTTATTGTTCTCTGAAGTATTGTCTTTGATTCCGCTTGTATCTGTACCAGATGCAGAACTAGATGGTTTGCTGTTTGTTGTCTGCTGAGATTGAGATGCATTAGACGCTTGATTCTGCGCACCTGTCTGAGATGACATCTGAGACTGATTATTATTGAAGTCATTGCTTCCAATCCAACCAGTGTTCTTGATAATAGAATTGATTTTGCTATAAGCTTCCTGATACATTCCAACTTGCTTGTTGAGCATACTTTGGATGATCTCATTTTGCTTATCTGCATTGTGTGAGATTTCATATTCGGTATCTTCGAGCATCTGATTGAGGTCATCAGATAAACGATGGTCACGCTTAGTATCATTTAAATCCGATTCTTTTTCTTTTATCTCAGCTTGGATTTTCTTCAACTTAGCCATTGAGGCTGCGTCGTTAACTCCTTCCAACGCTTTCGCCTGTGACCGAAGTGCATTGATATCATTTGTCTGTGAAGAAATCTTCTTTTTTTGATAGTCGTAATATGAAGCAAGAGTGGACTGTGCCGACTTGCGCTTTTCCACGACTTTTTGAAGTGCATCTACTTCTGCTTTCAAGGCATCCGTATACAATGACACAAGAGAATCCTGATAATCTTTAACATCAGATGTAGCACTTCTAATTTCCTTACGATACTCAGAAGATTTATCATTGTATTCATCTAAAGATATAAGTCCATTATTATACATCTCTGTGAGTTTAGATAAACCTATAGTTAAATTAGAAATCTTTTTCTTCGCATTACCTAGACTCTGCGACAATAATGTAATTTGTGCAAGTCCTTCATCAGTAATTGCTCCGTTCTTATCGAGAAATGCATCGTCATTCAGCAAACCACGAAAATCTTTCAGTTCATCTTCAAGATCATCATACCCCTGAATGGCTTTCTCCAAATTACTGATTCTGAGTTCATAGATAGAATCTTTTAACTTTTCATTATCTTCCAAAAGTCAATTGTTGATTCATCTAACTTATTAATATCTTCAGCTAATTCTTTATATCTGCTAGAATTTACGTCATATACTGACTGCTGTTTTAACAGTAGGCGCCTTTGCTCTTGATTCTTTTTTGCACCTGAGCATTATTCGTATCTATCTGCTCTTGATATACTGATTCCGGCACTTCTTTATCCTGAGATTCTAATAGTGATGCATACTTATCTAGTTTAGATGTCCGTCTTTCAAATGCATCGATTACATTTTGAATTGTATCAATTTTAATCTGATTTAATTTGTCTTGTAACTCAATTAACTCTTTCGATGCATCATATATCTTTGCAGAAAAGTCTTGGATATTCTTCATGGCTTCTTGATATGCTTCTGAACCCTGTTTCAGCAAACCAGAACTAAGTTGTGAATTAACTTCTGCCTGATATTCATTCAACTTCTTGGTCAACTGATTATAAGTATCTTCTTGTGCTTTGATAGATTTATTAAGATTACTGATATTATCCCCATTATCAATAGCCGTTCCAAGAGCATCGTTTAACTCTATCTTGGCATCTGCCACATCTTTTATCGCATCATTGATATCGATAATCGCATCGTATTCTTTTTTTCGATAAGCTCTAATCTCTTCTCAGCAAGGTCAGACAGCTTATCTTCAAGGTCACGTATTTTGTCTAATGAATCCTCATAGTCCTTGTAGTATGTCTTATAGTCATCAATCTTTTTCTTGAGGTCTTCATCCGTGATAGTCTCAATATCCAATGTCCCATTACGAACTTTAGATGCATATGTTTCATTTAGTCCCACAGAATTAGCCTTTGCCAGATATTTATCTGCTGCTCTTTGATTTGCAGTGATTTCTTCCTGAACTTTTCCTATTGCTTCATAAGATTTCGCTTGTTTACTGGCAAGTCCAATAGCACGGTCAATATTATCCACTGCTATCTCTGTAGCACGGGACATCTCATTAAGATATATTTCAATCCAGTCAATTACTTCTTCTGTTTTATCCTTGGTAGAATCAGATGAACTATTAGATGATGATTTTGAAGAACCGCTTGATTTTGTTCCAGAAGACTTTGAAGAAGAGGTATTTTTCTTTTTAGACGATGTGGAATTAGCTTTTGAACCACTACTCTTTACATTGAATTTACCAGTACCACTTGAGAATGCAGAACCTAATGAATGTGCACCGCCTTCATAAGCTAATTTAGCGTGCGATCCTGTGACATATCCATTCTTTAGTAAGGCTTCTGACTGTTCCCCGTTGAACACAATATCATCCTTTTTCAAGCTTGTAAATGCCGGATCTCCACCATTAACTATAAACGGCTCTCCATCACGAACGATAATCTCTGGTTTTAATTCATTCACTAATGCTCTAGGTTCATCTTTTCTGAGTCCCCAGTTGCCATTTGAACTAACATTTGTAGTTCCTTTTGCATGAGCCGTTCCAAGAGAGTGTGCTGTTCCATTTGCCGGAGATACACTTCCATTTGTCTTAATATTATATGTAAGAGTTCTGGTCTTGTCTCCCGAATGTTCCCCTGTCCTGTGACAACGACAGAATATGTCACAGTAGCATTCTTATTTGCTGGTTTAAATGCATCTACGGCCGAAGAATCCACCTTGTACTTCACTTTAGAGTTCTTGTCTGAGGGTTGATATCCGTCAACCTGAGATTTGTCAACACCAGCTTTTACAAGCATCTTCGGAGATATGGCAGAAATCGTAGATTGGATTGTGCCAAGTGAAGATGTATCAAGGTTCACTCCGGCTTTAACATCCACCTTAGTATTTGTCACTGATGATAAAGCTGCATTGAATTCTGATGTATCCAGTCCTAACTTCGCTTTTGTCTCTGCATCTATACCTTGGATTTGAGAAGCAAGTTGCTGTACCTTCGCCTGTGCGTCAGAAGTATCAATCTGTACTCCGGCTTTTTGTAATTCTGTCTGTGCGTTCAGATTATTAACTGCTGTCTGATATTCCTGAAGTTTTGATATTGCATCGCCGACAGAACCATCAACCTGACTTGCATCTACATTTAATACGACAGAAGAATTTTGCAGTGCTTCTTTTTCTGATATAAAAAAAGACTCTGTAAATTATCTGCTGCCTCTTGTGCTCCTTCAACAGATAAATCCACAACACCGTCGCTGTTCTTAAACTGATCTAATGCGCTCTGAGCTTCTGTAATCTTAGAATTAATTTCATCAATATTAACACCAATCTCGATATCTGAAGAACCTAATTCCTGTTGTTTTTTCTACCAGATATTCAAGAATTGCATTAGCATTCTGAAGCTTCTCCGTCTTCACTTCCGGCTCTATATCAGAATCTTGAATCTGTTGGATATAATCTTTGACCTTATCAATACTGTCTGTCACTGCACTGAATGAATCGGCGTCAAGATTAATACCATCCAAAGATGTATCATTCATTCCATCTAATGCTTCTTTTGCCGACTCTGCGGATGATTTAAGCTCCTCTAAAGACGCTACAGGTTCATCAAGATTGATATCAAATCCATAGTCCGAAAGCTTACGCATAATGGACTGAACTGCTTCAACATCAATACCTAATGCATCTGCTATCTCTTGGTCATTACCAGCACCAAAATTAATCTCCCATGAACCATCTTCGTTCATATGCGACCATTCTTTGTTGATATTCTGAATATCGGATAAGAAATTCTGCGCACCCTCCTGACCTTCTGTGAAGTATCTCTTAATCTTCGGCATAGCTTCTTCATATGCAGATACGATGTCTTCATTAGAAGCATTGGATAAATCTTTATTACTCATAAGGTCTACGAATTCACGGAATTTATTTGTTCCAGTCAGACCTTTTTTTTATATAAAGGATTCCGCTGATTCTAGATTGCCCTTGTATGCTATCATACATATCTCCTTCTTCGCCACCAGACATAGCATCTTGCCACTGCTGGAAGGCAGAGGTCGCAGTCTGATACTGATAAGCTAAATCCTTTAAAGAAGAGATATTGTCTTCGATGCTCTGTCTCTGTGACTGCAAACCAGATATATCTTCATCCATAAATTTAGCCTTAGCTATCTGCTCATTAACTTTTCTTAATGCTTCTTGCTGTTCAGCAATTGCAGACAGATAATCAGTCTTTGTTCCCTGTGCTTGTTGTTCCTGTAGCTGTTCTAAAGCTTTTTCGATTGATGTGATAACCATTGGCAGTCTGTTCCAATGCTTTGCTTGCATCATCTCCAAACATCTCTTTAAATGCTTTTACATTATCCGCAGATATTCCAGAACCAGTCACAGATTCTGACATGATACTCTTCAAACTATCCAAATCACTCATGGTCTGCTGAATAGATGTCTGTGCTTTGCTAAATGACTCATTCAATGCATCTACTGATACTGTACCTGTAAGTCCCATCTCAGTAAGCATATCTACTACTTTTTTCTACTGATTCCGCAGAATCATCAGATACCACTCCTAATTCGATAGCTTTATCTACCACAGATTTCAAGGCTTCTTCACCCTTTGCCGTAGTCTTGTCATCGAAAGAGAGATTCCTTTCAAGTCTACATCCTGTAAGTCTTTAAATTGACTCACAACATCTTTCATGCTAGAGTCATTTAATGCTTTTTGGAAGTCATAAGCTTTAACTGCACTTTTGTCTAAACTCTCACCAACTTCATCAAATAAAGATTTGAATTCTGGATAAGATTTAGTCACACTGTCAACAGATTCTTTTTTACTTTATTAAATGCTGATTCAGCACTCTCAATCTTTGATGTATCTCCGCTTGAAAGAGCATCATTGTACTTCTCAACTGCATTCTTATAATCATCGTATACAGTAGCCGGTTTGTTTTTACCGAATCCTTCAGATGTCATCTGTGCTTCAAGAGCCTGTTTGTTGATGTCCTGATATTCATCTAAGATATCTTTATTCTTTTTCAGAGATTTGCTACTTTGTTCAAGAATATTATCCAAGAATGTAGTATCCTGACCGTGATCTTGCATCTCTGACTTCAGATCACGGATTTTATCCATAAAGCTGTTGATGGATTCTTCTGCATTCTCAGCCTTACCCGTAAATTTGAAAATTGCACCCTGACCACGTTCATCTGTGCCAAAGTCAATACCTTTAATCTGATCTGCAATATCTTTTACTTTTTCAAGTGTATTCTTAGTATCTTTTGAACGGATATCCCAGTTTGAGAAATTTCCAAGATTATACCCTCTGCTTTTGTTCATCTCAGACTGAGCCTTATCTATTCCAGACTTTTCTTCATTCAAATACTTCTTTGCTTCTTCTTGCGCAAGAGACTGCATTTTTGAAATCTGTTCATCTAATTTACCATTTACAAGATCAATACCTTGTGCCTGACTGCCGTATGAATCGGACAATTGATTTTGGATAGAAAGCAAATCACTTTTAGCTTGATATGCTTCACTCTCAGACAGTGTTCCTGATGCAAGCTGAGAACGTAATTCCTGTACCTTTGCAATATTGTCTTGTAAAGATGAAGTGTTCTCAGAGAACTTCTGACCAGCTTCTTTCGCTGATGATACACTTTCTTGCACTGACTGTTGATATGCGGAATAAGCACTAACGGCAGCAGTCACACCTGTCATAACAAGAATAAGAGGGTTAGCCATTAATGTTGCCCACAAACCTTTGAATGCTGTTCCTAATGATAGTGTACTTGTTGTTGCTGCTGCATTTGCAGTAGATAATCCCATTGCTGATACGGCTGCTTCGGCTTCACTTGCTGACATTCCCTGTCCAGTTAAGATAGCAATTCTCTGAGCATCTGTTAATGCTGTACTGGATAATACAAGTTCTGTCTGTGATTTGGAAAGATTTTGCGTCAAACTAAGTAAATCTTTAAATCCACTACTATCAACATTTCCAGATTTCAACATATTCATAGCCGTTCCAAGGTTTGAAAATTCTTTGACAGCTTCTCCAACCCATGAACCGATTTTCTGAATGCGAAGATTCCTCCGGCTGTTCCAAGTCCAGCTAATGTTCCTTTTTAATATCTGTGTCTTTTCTGTAAAATCAACAATAGCTTTCGTTCCATCCAGAACCCCGGCATACATATCATCTGAGATTAATGAAGAAGATAAACTTTCAAGAGATGCTTTCAGAGATTGTGTCTTTGCTTCTAATGAAGAAAGATAATTATCATTGAATTTCTTTTCTGCTGTTCCGGCACTGTCTTCAGCAAGTTTTGTGTACTTCTTAACTCGGTCATAATTCTCCATAAGAGTTCTGAAGACTTCTTGCTGTCTTACCCCGGCAAATGCTTTTGACAATTCATTCTGCTGTACTTGGTTCAATGAACTCCATTTGTCAGCAAGATTATCAAGAACATCATCATAACTGTTGTATTCTGTAACTGTTTTTCTTAAGTCAATTCCTACTTTCTTCCGACTTGATTCAACGTCAGATAATAATTCAACAGTACCATTATCATCTACTAATTCATAATTCTGTGCCTTGATATCAGACATACGGGCAAAGATTGTCTTAAATGACTCACCAATACTGCTCATATTTCGACCTGTAATCTCGCCCGTTGTAGCAACATATCCAAGAAGCTTATCCATTGACACTCCGGCTGTATTTGCGGTCGTACTTACTCGTGACATAGCTTCCATAAGTCCACCAGCGTCAGTAGCTGAATATAAGTCTACCTGTGATACTTTGTCCACAATGCTCATAACATCTTCTGCTGCCACCTTGTATCCATTCATAGCTGAAGTAAGATACTGTGTACTGTCTGCTGCGCTTAAATCAGAAAACCTTGCTCAATACCATTGAATCTTTTAGAAGCTGATTTGTCTCTTGTACGGATTTGCCCTGTCTCAACCAACTGTCTGCACCTTCAGCAATGTCCGTAGTGATAGAACCAAGTTCCTGTCCCATTTCATTATACTGAGACATCATCTGTTTAACGGTATTATAATTTTCCCCTGTTGCCATCTCTAATGAAGTAATACTATCATTCAATTCTTTGACCGTACCAACTGCTTCTCTCGCTCCATCGGCTATCTTATATAACATATCTTGCATAACGTTGGCTAACGAATATGCAGAAAATGCTTCTTTAAATGTACTTCCCAGAAAACTAAATACACTCTGGCTTTGCTGTCCGGCTGTATTAACATTGTGCAATGCTTGTTGTAACTGAGTAAGTCCAGATTCATCTACCTTTTGGCTCAATTTTCTTAAGATTCTCATCCACTGCCTGACGTACAGAATCCGTATTTACTTTCAAATCCAATTCAATATCTGTAATTCCATCCACCGCAGCTTTAATTCTGGACGCTATATCTTCAGAATCTATCTTGAAATCAACTGGAATCTCCATATCATGACAAGCAGAATTCAGCTTTTCTTGTAATCCATTGCCGTCAACATCAATATCGACCTTTACAGGTTCATCGCCTGATGCAATTTTGGAAATAGAACTTCTGAGATTTGATAAAATCTGTTCATCATTAATCTGCAAATCCAACTTAATGGCTTCACCAGCATTATTCCCAGCTGATGCAATAGCTTCTTTAATCTGTGATGCTATCTTTTCCTTATCCACATTCACATCAAGATCTATTGATGTCTTAGACGCTTCTGTCGCACTCTGAATATTACTCTTAAGTTTGTCAGCAACCTCTTTCCCCATCGTTACAACTTGTTCATAAGCCGATGATGTGACATCAAACTTCTGATTAGCCGATAACTCAGAAAAATTCATACTCTGCGTCATGTCCTGACGTGCTTTCTTAACTAAATCAAAAACATGGATAATCTGATCTGCTTGATTAGTGATATTCTGTAGAAATGCTCTGGGAACAGATTTGACATTTCACCCCATAAGGAATCAATACTGATACCTTTCTTTGCATCCTTTGTAATTTTTCCTATATTATTTTGAAGGAGTTCTTTGTAGTTATCACCGCCAAGAGCTTTCTTCAAATCATCGGATACATAGATTTTCTTGTTTTTGAAATAATTATAAAAATCATCGTAATATCCGTTGCAGATTTCACTAATTTAGAATTTGTAGTAAGGGTCTTTGCCATATCATCTAACCCAGAATAGAATCCTGTAGCTTTGCCAAAGTCAAATTTACTGCCATTCCAGGTCTTTCCAAGATTTGTGACCATGCTGTTCAATTGTTTATTGAGATTTTTCAGGACTGATTTGTCCGAAATATTAAAAAAGAATCCGCTAACTGTTTTGTGATAGCGGACGTGTCGATTTTGGTTTCTTTAATACCCTTTTCAATATTTTTTTAGAAATGTTTTTTATATTTTGATTATTTATATCAATGTCAAGCTTAATCTGTCTCTTTTTCCTTGAGCAGAGCATTTAATTTTTGCTCTGCTTTCGAAGTATCGAGATCAGTCTTGACTTGAATTCTGAAGTCTTCTGCCATCTAATTACTCCTTTTCTCCATTCAAAGCTGCGATTGAAGCCATTCCCAACACTAAAAGATTTGCCAGTGCATTTGGAACAATCGACTCTTTACTTTTTTTTCTTTCCTTTTATTAACTTCCTCTGTCAGATCATCCAATAACTTCAGAACTTCTTTATGAAGTCTTTGATTTTCTTTTTCAACCACTGCATATGCACCGAATATGTCTTTCAACATGTCTGCTGTTAATGACGGAGAGATAATATCTGCAATCTCATTTCTTGCATCATCTTCTAAATCCTCCCATACATCCAATACAGATTTTATAAATTCTACGTTACCAAGTCCATATGGAATATTATAAATCTCAAATCCATCTTTACCAATGATAGTGTCATGTTCATCTTCTGAATCAGAAGCACACTTATTTACGCTCATAATATCCTTAGAATTTACAGATAGATGATTACCTGCAACGTACACTATTAACTCGTGCCAATTGTTATAACTCCCTTCACAACACAGCACATTGCGTTCTACAAGTCCAACCATTGATGTTCCATCATTTAAAGTCAAAGAAACTACTGTCCCCTTATCTAAATTTGCTATTAATTTTTTCCTTATTATATTCATCCATATTTTTTATCCTCCATTAATCGAATCTTTTGCCAAAGGCTACATTAATATTTGTTTCTACATCTTTTTTTCGTCTTCGCCCAGAATCCACCATTTCCACGGAGTCCACCTGATTCGGCATAGTTGTAAATCGTCATCGTATCTCTGCCGGACGGATTATATCTAAATCCTGTATCTAAGCTGATTTGAAGGTTATAGTTATCTCCACCAGATAGTCTTACCTCTGGTGATTCTGCCAACTGACCTGTTCGTTGATAAGCTCCACCACCGCCGAATGCATAGTATGAATCTACATTCTGATGGACATTTAGAAGTGATTTGTCTGCGACTTCTGTCATTGCCTCTTTTTTATTTCTTTTTGAATGGCTGCTTTTAATGCATCCATTGAAGTGAATGTTTTACTCATTATTACGTTTTTCCTTATTTTTTTGAATTATTGGCTGAAATGCTATTTGAATTTAATTAATCTCAGAAAGCCATGATTCTGACTTATACTTCAAGATTTTATACAGATTATTAATCTGCTGTAATTCTGATATGTCTGTCGTGCTATAGAATTTCTCATTCAAAATTTTTATGAGATATATGTAACTCTTTTTCATCAATATCTACTGTAACGATAATTACTCCTCCTTCATAATATCTGCAACTGTTTTAAGATGCTTGCCGGACAAAAAATTCATGTGTCTTTTTTGAATCTGATCTTCGTTAAGCTTTCTCTGTCCTTTGAACCACATTGTACACTTACTCAGTCCGCAACCGATATATGACGCAAAGTATTCTTTCTTAATCCCATTGGATGTTAAGTAATCCTCTACAATTTTACTTAATGTCATGTTTTCACGCTCCTTTCGTTGAAAAATTATTTATCATAATGTGAAAATAAATTCACCACTTCCTCCCTATACTATATCCTTACTTTAAAAAGAGGGTTAAAATTCCCTTTATTTAAAGAGAAAATTAACCCTAAAATAAATATCCGAATCTCCTAATTTGTCATACTGCACAAATTTCACTTCTTATTTTTGTTTCTTTTTACCAATACCTTAGAACATTTGTCAGAACACGTTTTCATATTTCCTGATACCACAAACTTCCTTTTACAGATTTCACATTTTTTGATTTTCCTGTCACTATTATATTCCCACAAATCCAATAGTGGATTGTACGATTCTGTATAAAAGGCAATCTCCTGTTGCTCTTTTTCTTCTGGAACATTAAGCAAATATATCTTGTCATATGCTTTTAAAGACTCTCTTTTTTGATATACTCATACTTTTCTAATCTGTCCAATGCTTTCGCAGTAATCTTCAATCCACCAAGCCATCTGTCTATTGTTGCCGGAGTAATCTTTCCTTTCGAGCCTTTATATATCCGCACATAAGATTTATCTTCACCGTATTTTTTTATACCGCTCAATCAAAACATACAGAGTGTACAGTACATATCTATCATTTCTACATCCACTTCTGGTCTTTACGTCCATTAAGTAGTCATAGACTGATTGTGCAATCGGAACTTTAACCAGTTCTTCCTGTTCTTGCTTGACCTTTTCTCTACTCTCGGCTATCTCTTGCTCCCTCTGTGCAGAAGTTTTATATGCATTTCTTCTAATATTCGGACTGAATCCTTCATCTACATTTTTGCAAAGATTATCATATAGAACATCTCCATAGCAATTCCAGATGATATCTTTCTTATCATCTTTATGTTCTTCCGTATGATATTCTATATCCAGAAGATAATTAACCAAAATTTTCTTATCAGAAATAATCTTCCTGAATCTTTCCCGGCAATACATATTAAATATCTGCTTGTCCGATTCCTTAGCCTTAATATCATCTTTAACTTTTTGATATAAGCGTATCTTTTCTGTCTTCAGCTCCGAAAGGACTTCTATCAGATTACTATACTGTTCAGATGTCCTGTCTATTTTTACGCTCTTATCTATAAGCATTTCTGGACAAAAATCATCTTCACTAGAATAATCAATCTTCGTCATGCCATTTGCTGTAGAATTTTTTTTATATATTGACTGATTCGATCTGCATTACTGTTTTTATTAAATTTCTCACACTGCTTTTCTTTCTTATCTTTAGCATACATGAAAAAAATGTGGACACTTATACTTACATGAGCCATTGGTTGAATCTTTATATTCCTTATATATATCTGCATACTTCTTTAGATCCATTGACTTTTGCGTCTTGAAGTAGTCAATAACAAAATTATTGTATGCACACAGAATCCTCACTAATTTTGTATCTGGATCACCCTCAGAATTGAATATCTTTGTGATAGCATTTGACACAAAACCAATATTTTCATTTTGAAAACTGCTTGTCAGACAAGTCATAATAGCATTTGTAGATATCTGTGCCGGTTCTGCTTTTGGTCATATCATAATATAGTGGATATTTGTCTCTATCCAACACATTCAGAAAATCTTTATCATGTACCAAACATATATGATCCCCGTCCCAGTCAGCCTGTAAGACTTTGGATATCAAGTCATGCGAACTTACAACGGTATCAGTCCCGACAAACCACTCTTTACATTCTTCTGACTGCAATACTTTTCTTATTCCATGTTCACAATCTGACAGGTGAGGATATCTGAGACAGCAAGTTTCTTCAATATCCATACCGTCATAGTAATGATTGTAAGCATATCCTTCTGGTATCAGACCTTCCGGCACATCTTTTACCAAGAAATAACCACTGGCAGAAAGCGAACAAATCTGGACAGATATAACTCCAAGCTTGCACCCCTGTGCCTCTTTTCTCGCTGATATTAATGCACTTTTCATGGTCTTCTGAACATGGATATCATTCAGAAGGTTTGGATATTTCAGAATGGCAGCATGAAGAGCGTTTAATTCTGATTCATCATCCAATGTTTCTAAATCAATCCCCATCAATTTTAATGCAACTTCTGGATCTTTCTTGGCATTATTGATATAGTCCACCGTTTTTTTCTTCGACAGTTTCTCAATATCTTCATTTCTTAAATTGTCTCTTGGGATAGTTTGAAACGGCTGATATGCCACTTTAACTTCAGATTTTGATTGATGTGCACAGTTATTGATTGTGATGGATAATCCAGATTTTTAAAACATTCTCTGTACTCTTGCATGGAATTATAATATTTACGCATTTTTAACTGACTATCTGTCAAAATCATCTTCGCATTTAGAACTTCTTCTACAGAAATACTATTTCCCCATGCATCTTTCATATTTTTTTGTCGGACAACTTATCTTTGTATATTTCGATGAATTTATGGAAATCAAACGGGAACACTGCACCTTTCAACCATCCACCTCTGATTTGACAGCTACATGGGAATGTTCCAGGAATAAACATGCCAGCTCCATCCATATGCTCAATTTCAATATCCATCATTTTTTCTTGAATGTCTAATGTATTTACATCAAGATAATTAACCATTCCAGACATCAGCGTCTTAAAGTCCGAAACAATAATCACTTCGTCAATACTTACACCAGAATCATATTCGATACTGTTGGATATATTCAATGCTTTTGCAGAAAAGAACTTACCCATATTGATTCCACCTTTAGCATTAATACGGTCTTCTGTCAATCCACACATAAGAGCATATTGATTCTTCTTCCAGTAATCTTCTTCCACAAGAGTAATCTCTGATTCTTTCATCTGCCCGGTACTAGAAGTATAGAATAAATAATGTCTTCCATCCAGAATCACACCACGATCAACAATCTGATTAAGAATTCCTGTCATAATTTCACTCTTGCATTTTAATAGAAGAAACTGATTCAACAATGGAACATCTGATAAGTCGGTTTCACATCTTCTGACACATTCATTTTCAAACCATACCACTCGATTATCTGTCCTCATCGTGTCTGTAATGTTCCCATATTCATCTGAGATATAGATAGCAGACTTTCTAATCTCACGGATACCTTCTGCCGGAAATTTTTTAATCTCATTAAGAAGATACTTTTTGAAATACTTCTTATCCAACTGAGAATTTAATAATTCAGTTGCTTCGTCATTGCTAATATTAAACTCTTTGGAAAGAAGATCTGGTGTTGGATATTGAACACCCAATCTTTCCTTCAATTTCTTGTTACTGATTCCGTCACAATACAAATTATAATAATCTCTTTCCTGTTCGGTCAGACAGGTTGAAATGTTCAACTTGTATACTTGACATCTTCTAAAAATCCAATTTCATTAATGCTCCTATAATAATCACTCCATTCTTTTGTTGTTTTCATATATATAATTCTCCATTTACTTTTGAAAAAAAAATACCAATCATCAATATAAAAACTTGATGATTGGTTAAATGCCTTAATCTTGCTTAAATTAATAATATTTTTATCATCAAAAATATTATTATACATATAAATGTAGCTACTCCATATATTAGTATACATTTTTTTTATTTGTTTGATTTTATCTTTTGAAATCATTTGCAAAAATATACATGACAGTATTTCTATCACGGTAAATAACAATACCATTATACTATAAACAATTATACTAATACTTATATTTTCTTGTTTCTTAAAAATATCATAAAAAGTAAATATTATACCTATAAACGAATTAGGAATAAATGCTAACCACGTGATACTAAAAGACAACATCAATAATTTATCCATCTTCATACTCATGAACTTTTCTCTATCCCAAATAAATATAAACATATAACCTGGTGCAATGAAGCATAATATTACAATTATAGAACCTGTAATTGTAATAATATTTGATGTTAAAATTTTTATCAACGATTCCATACTATTCACCTCCTCTCATTAGTAGTGGATTAATATTATAATATCAAATAATTTCTTTCAACCCTTAATGTGAACGATAAGAAAAATTTCACTCCCTCACACACTCTCAAGTGTCTATATCCGTGGACTTATTCGCTTAAAATGACATCAAATTCAAATCTTCTCCCAACCACCTAAAAAGAAGAACTCACCTAAGATATTTCGATTGAAATATGCCCTCCCAGCACGTCTAAAACCCGTTGCTATACACGAATTTTGTGGGATATGAAAGACGAATTTCATTCGGTAATTTTAGGACTCATTCCATACATTTTCATCAATTTATTGCCACATGATATCGTATCTTTGTATAACTCTTCATTTTCTTCTGTGACACCTATAGTAACAATCATTCCATTCACAGCTGCACCTCTTTGGTCTTCTGGAATTTCTTTCAATTGTGTCAATGCAACTTCCGCATTTTGAAGCTTATCATACAATTGCTGTTGTTCTTCCGGCATCTTCTTATACGCATGAGCATCATGCTTATTGCAGAAATAATGGAATATTGCGCTATCATCTTTATACTGGATTCCGGCTATGTACAACATATAATGCAATACTTCATGACGAATGTACTTCTTTGTTTCTTCAAAATCAGAAAAGCAGCAGTATATATTCATTACGGTCTGTTTTCCACAAATTTTAAGATTTCCTTGAGTCCGATAATTAATCTTATGTTCTTTATCAGTCTCATAATCTGTATGGAAAAATAATAGGTAATATCTCTGTCTGTACCACACCGAATATAGAAAAATGCTTCTTTTTTGTACTTTATCTGCAAATTTCTTTGCATACTCCAAATACTCCTTATATTTTTCACCAAACTCAGCACAAAAATCTTTGTAATATTCCATTTCAGTTTTTAATTCTGTCATTTCCTTCAACAACTGTTTACGATTCTTGATAACTTTGACGCTTGGTGCTTCTTCCTTACTGCCAAATCTGTAATTGTAATACAAATCTGAGCCGTCCCAGAATGAGAGATCCACTTTTATCCTCTGACAATGCTCGCATTTTAAACAAGCAAAATACCCTCTATCACACATAGCACTTTCTCCATATGTGACATCTTCATTATATAGTTCACACACATCTCTAATGCAGTCTGTCTCAACCGAATATATATCATATTCCTCTTTATTTAATGGTTCTGCAATTAGATGTATCATATCTTCCATTTCTTCCTTTAATCCCATTACTAGTACATTTTCCTCCAAAATATATTTATCATAAGTACGATACAATTTGTGCCGGGGTTTCAGGGGGTGGCACACGGACTGACAGATAGACACAACTTTAGTCGCACTAGCAAGATGCTAGTTTTCCCCGAAAGGAAAACGCAGCAGATTGCGTAGTAAGACTTTGTGGATTTCTGTTAGGCTACCCCCCTGACATATCTAGTCAACAAGCAATATCATATCCTTTCACCTGTGCAAGCTTCTTCTGTAAATCTTCATCCATCTTTTTCTATGAGATCAGCCTTATCAAAAAATGTCATATGCTGTGATTTAACAATCTGATTGATTAACTGCTCATATTGTTTATAATATTTATCTGATAAATTATTCACGCTTTAATCTCTCCTTATTTATATGTGGGGAAATCCCCACTCCCCTTTAGCCAACCATCTTATCTTGCCACCTTGCGGTGTCAATCTAAGCTGTCCGTCTTTTTTTCTTAATACGTACAGTCACATTGCTTCACCGTCTATAGACGGCTTGCAATATGCCAGTCCGATTAAGAAAAATCATATGTGATTATTTGAATAATTCTTCTTTAATTCCCTATCTCTTTCTTTTTTAGGAAACAACCTTAAAAAGCCCTTATAAACAGGGCATTTTCAGAACTAAATGTGCAATTTCAATTGAGCATTTTGCACATTTTATGCAACATCTTCAATCTGTTTACATTCTCCAATCCATTGTAAAAAGTAATTCTCTCATTCTTTCACTGGGAATATAAAGATCTATTGATTTACCATCTCTTATTTGACTTCTCCAAATCCATTGTAATAATGTTGACAAAAGCACATAAATCATCATCAAATTCAATTGGATAATGTTTTACAAATTGTTTGATGTCTGGATGCATAAAGAAATTAATCAAATACGCAAGAGACTTTTTATCCTTAAATTCATTAGTTCCTCTTGCATTACACGGAACTAATCCTCTGGCATATCCCTTACCACTAATATATTTAGAATATGGTTTAAAAACTGTGTACATATTGTCTTCTGAACCAGTTTTTGTAACTGTTCTAAAATAATTTTTCTGTATTATTCTTCAGTTTTGTAAATAGGCTCTTATTCTTTTTCCTTTTTATCTTCATACCATGATTTTGATAATGGATTTGATTTTCCTATTTTCATCCCAATTTTGTTAAATTTTCCTTCATATACATTTATCAAATCTACGACTTTTCTTCTTTTTTTCATTTTCCGCTTCGTCGGATCACACATTCTTATAAAGTGTTATAGTTTTTCGTAGTCATTATTTTTAGATTACGAAAGGAGGCATTTTTATGCAGGACTACAACACTATTATTGGTGCTATTCAGATGCGTCTGAATAAGTGCCCAACCAGATCTGTTATGGATCGTTTTCGAATCGGATCAAGCACTCTTAACTTGATCATGAGTCGATATAAGGCTCTTGAGCTTACCATTGACGAGCTTGAAGCTATGTCACCCAAAAAAGTAGAGAACCTCTTTTTACCCACAGAAAAATCTTCAACGCAAAGAAGTTCCACTTCCAGATTTTCAGTATTACTACGATCGTATTCATGCCCCAAACAGTAGAGTAAATATTTCATTCTGTTGGCTGGACTACAAAGAAAAAGAATCCAGATGGATATGAAAAATCTCAGTTCTATGAATACTATCAACGTTTTGTTCAGGAAAACTATGGTGGCACAAAAATTTCAATGGCGGTAAATCGCAAGCCTGGTGAGAAGATGTATATCGACTGGGTTGGCGACCAGCCTGGACTTCTGACGGATGTTACAACCGGTGAAATCATGAGAGTTCATATCTTTGCCACAACATTAGGCGTGAGCAGTATGATCTATGCAGAAGCTTTTCCAAATGAAAAACTTCCTTGTTTTATCGAAGGCTGTGTACATGCGGTATCCTTCTATGGTGCAGTTGCTAAACACTTTGTCCCAGATAATCTAAAAACAGCTGTTACGAAGCATACAAAAGATGATCTTGTATTACAGTCAACCTTCTCTGATTTGGAAGACTTCTATGATACGATTGTGCTCCCACCACCGGCTCGTAAGCCTAAGGGAAAGCCAACGGTCGAGAATCATGTGCGTTACCTTGAAACACATCTTATAGAAAAGTTAAAAGAAAAGATTTACACATCCTTTGAGGATTTGAATGCTGATATCAAAAAAAGATAGTAGCCGTCCTCAATGCGAGACCTTT
>VOFF01000102.1_pt1 | contig 47915 bp, 41 predicted proteins | sample 5384061 | NCBI WGS metagenome assembly VOFF01 (sample SAMN12384725, study PRJNA508395) | human gut metagenome | isolation source: healthy gut E | host: Homo sapiens | reverse complement strand
CATATAATACACACGCTATGATGAAAATTGCCTTTTCTAAAATGACCAAGGGATTATTACTGTTTGTTTTTTTAGTATCTCTAAACGCAAACGCATCCTTATCACAAGCCAAAAATGATTCCGTATTTCATTTAGTTAAACCGGATTATCAGCTGAGTCCACTGACGGGCATGACTCGCCAACATTGGATGGATGCAGCAACCAATTTATTGGACGGAGCATTCAGCTACATCCACACATTGGATGATCCGATGCGTTTCCCCAAACAACCGGGAAAGAGCTATCCAACGGATGGAAAGTTCAACAAGACAGAAAATCTGGAAGGACTTTGCCGCACTATGTTTGTAGCAATTCCTCTATTAAAAGAAAATCCGGATTTGGTATTGAATGGAATCAAGGTCGGAGATTATTACCGGCAACAGTTGCGCAATATGAGTGATCCGTCGAAATCCGGATATATTCAACATCTCAAAGGTGGGCCAAGCCAGACACTTGTAGAATTCGGAGCACTTGCCCTATCGCTTACCGTGATGCCCGAAATTATCTGGGAACCATTGACTCAAAAGGAGAAAGACGATCTTGCTGCATTGATGCTTAGTTATGGCAACGGACCTACAATCGGTTCTAACTGGCGCTTCTTCAATATATTCGTCATGTCTTTCTTCAAAAACCAGGGTTATGAAGTCAAAGATGGTTATATAGATGAATTGCTACAAAAATCACTGGCACAATATCGTGGATACGGATGGTATAATGATAGCCCGGCCTATGACTATTATAGTATGTGGGCTTTCCAGATGTATGGCATGATTTGGGCACATTATTACGGTGAGATATTTAATCCTGAAGCCGGACGCCAGTTTGTTAGCAATTTCCGTGATTTGGTTCCTAACTATCCTTATATGTTTGCTGAAGATGGTAAAATGAATATGTATGGACGCAGTATTACGTACCGTATAGCTGCCGCTGTACCTTTCCCACTGATGGGGTGGCTCAATGATCCGTCTATCAACTATGGATGGATGCGCCGTATTGCTTCTTCCACCCCTGCTTCAATTCCTTGAGAATCCAGCATTGATGGAAGACCGGGTACCCACACTGGGATTCTACGGAGCTTTTGAGCCTGCCGTACAGATTTATAGTTGCCGTGGCAGCGTTTACTGGATGGGAAAAGCGTTCCTTGGATTATTATTGCCTGCTGATAATCCGTTTTGGACAGCTGTCGAGAATAACGGAGCTTGGGAAAAAGAGTTTCAACCCGGCAAGGTATACAATAAGTTCATGGAAGGCTCTAATACCTTGGTGACTAACTATCCCAATAGCGGCACTTCGGAAATACGTGCATGGTGTCATGAAGCAGTAGCTAAAGACTGGCAGAAATTCCGTTCTACCGAGAATTATAATAAACTGTCTTACAACACGGCATTTCCCTGGATGGCAGACAGTCCAGATGGCAAGGTATCTATGAACTATGCTGTACTGAATGCCAAACAAGAATGGGAAGTACTACGCCTCTACACCTTCAAGAAGTTTGAAGATGGAATTTATTACCGGGATGCAGAACTTGAAACAAACCCGGAAATCAAATTCCGCCTGGCAGATATTCCACTTCCTAACGGCATACTGCGTGTAGACAAAGTTTCTTTCCCAATTACGACAGAATTACGTTATGGACACTATTCGTTACCGGAATTAGAAAGTCCCATTGTTACAAAGGAACAAAAGGCCGGAGGATACACTGCCTACTGCATGGATAATGGTGCCTATCAAACAGCACTTATCAATCTCCAGGGTTGGTCGGAAGTGGAATTTGTACAGACTGAAGGACTCCATCCGGTAAGTAATAAATGTTCTGTAATCAATGCAGCCACAACTCATTCCGGTGATAAAGTCTTTATCACACTGCAATTATGGAAAAAGAATGGCAAGCTATTTACAAAAAAGGAACTGACACCTGTAAAGTCCTTCAAACAGACCGGAGACAGTATAACCATTTATTTCTCTGACGGAACGGTAAAGACGGTTTCTCTCTCCTGATGTAAGTTTCGGAAGGAATAGTTATCTTTACCGCCAAAGTAAGAACAACAGAAGTTCTTCTACAGAAATAATATAATTATGGCAGGCATCTACATACATATCCCCTTCTGCAAGACACGTTGCATTTATTGCGATTTCTATTCCACCACACGTTCGGAATTGAAATCGCAATATATCCGTGCTCTTTGCCGGGAGTTGACGGAACGCAAGGAATATCTGAAAGGGGAAGCTGTTGAAACCATTTATTTCGGCGGGGGTACACCGTCACAGTTATCGGAGAATGATTTTAAAGAGGTTTTCAAAACGATTGAGCAGGTTTACGGAACGAGGAAAGCAACAGAAATAACTCTTGAAGCAAATCCCGATGACCTTACAGAAGAATATACCCAAATGCTACGTACTCTACCGTTCAACCGCATCAGCATGGGAATACAAACTTTCGATGATGCAACACTACGATTATTGAACAGGCGGCACAACGCCGCACAAGCAATAGAGGCAGTACAACGCTGTCGGCAAGCAGGTTTTCAAAATATCAGCATCGATCTGATTTATGGTTTGCCCAGAGAAACTGACCAACGCTGGGCACAGGATTTACAGCAAGCAGTCAGCCTTAACGTGGAACATATTTCCGCTTATCATCTGATTTACGAAGAAGATACACCTCTGTACAAAATGCTGCAACAACACTCTGTATCTCAAGTGGATGAGGACAGTAGCCTGAACTTCTTCTCCACATTAATAGATACCCTTTCAGCCGCAGGATACGAACACTACGAAATATCCAATTTCTGCAAACCGGGAATGTATTCCCGACACAATACTTCTTATTGGCAAGGTGTCCCTTATCTGGGATGCGGTCCGTCCGCACATTCCTTTGATAGAGACTCGCGCGAATGGAATGTAGCTTCACTAAATCAGTATCTTTCATCTGTAGAACAAGGGCAACGACAACACGAAACAGAACAACTGGACACACAAACCCGCTACAATGAATACATCATTACAGGTCTGCGCACAATATGGGGAATATCCACAGAAGAGCTGAAAAGTAAGTTCGGCGACCGACTTTGGAAATATTGTTTGGAACAAGCCAAACCTTATCTGGAAAATGGGAAATTAAAGTTGCATAACGATCGGTTAAAGAACTAACCAGAGAGGGTATTTTTCGTCTCAGACGGTATCATGAGCGACCTCTTGGAAATAGAATAGTTACATATACAATATGCCCGGTCTGATACATTTCAAGACCGGGCAACTTAACAAGTAAAATTTTTCTTACAGAGAAATAGTATACTCCAATCCTTTATCAGGAGCCACTATAAAATTCGTCACTTCAAAATTCATATCTCCTCCTTTGATACCATTATCAAATCCGATACGGACACTATAACGTGTATGCGGCTTCAGCGTCATATCCCGAAAATAGACCAGAGAAGTATTATGTGCCGTCTTTTTTTCAGTTTCAGGACTAAATCCGTGGTATTGGTTATAGAGAGCGTCACTCCTTTCTCATTACGGCTGATTTCTTCTATTTTCACGCATTTTTCAAAGAATAGACGGAGCAGATCTTCACGTCCAATCACCAACTCTCGATAATAAGCAGCAGTGCGACGATTGTCCAATGCTTCACGGATGCCTTTCAAGGAACGTTCTTTCGCAAAGACGAATGTCATGGTACGATGCTCATCTTTAGAAAAATCATAATCAGTCTGAATGGGTTGATGGATATCGGAAGTTCCTATCATTGTCAGATTCTTATCCAGACACCATTGAATGGCTTCGGGCATATACAGAGGGCCATTTGCTACTTCAATGCCATGCATACAACCTTCATTATAGAGTTCTGTGTGCTCGGGCCACCACTTAGTAGTATCCGGTTGTTGGGCTGCCCATCCGGGATGATTCCAGAAAATAAATGCTCCCTGCTTTTTGGCTTCATTGAAAGCGTCTTTATACTCTTTTTGTTCCAATGGATTGGAGTCAGCCAGAAAAATGGCATTAAAGTGTCCGGGAGCCATCGGACGGGTAATCTCACTACCTCTGATTAAAAGTATCCCCAGCTTTTCAACCTGTTTCTGACAAAGATCGAACGAACGGTTATGATCTGCCACAACATCTTTTTTATGAGGACGATATTCGATGTGTTCTGTCAGAGAAATTGCATCCAGTCCTTCACGATAAGCCTCATCTACACGTACCGTAGGCCAAACCAAACCATCAGAGAAAACAGTGTGCATATGGAAATCACACTTCAAAGTAGTGTATCCATCTAAATCGGGAACCTGAATTTCATGCCGGCGTTGCGCCTGTACATTCATCAGGCAGGTTGCCAAAAGGAACGCACTTACTAATACTTTCTTTACTTTCATGTTATCTGTTTATTTTTATCATTAAAGTTACTATTACCAACCTGGGTTTTGAGGCAATAAAGCCGGATTTATCTGGGTAGCCGTCAACGGTATCGGACGCAAGTATTTCTTATCATCCCATTTACGTCCCTGGCTAAAGCCAAATTCAATATATCCGTGGTCACCTTCGGACAAACGATTGGTTTTACCAATTACCACATATTGCACGCCCTTAATCTTCTCACTGGCTGGCGGTTCTTTATCCACCACAGCTACGTCTTTTATACCATCACCGTTCAGGTCATACGCTTCGCCTTTCTGGGGAATGTAAATACCTTGCCATACATTTTCAATCAAGTCCCCCTGTTTCCAGCGCATGATATCATCATAGCGAACTCCTTCAAAAAGCCAACTCCACACCACGTTCGCGACGTACTTCCAGTACCCATTTATCCATTGTTTGATTTTTAAAGTAAGCGGCTACATACGGGTCATAGGTTACAGGGATCTTCCCTTCTACCCCGGCACGTTCTCGTAATGGTTTGATCGTAGCATTCCACACTGTTTCATCACATTCACCTAATTCCGCTTTCGCTTCTGCATAATTCAGCAATACTTCCGCATAACGGAAAATAGGAATAGAATTATTGGCCGTAGCCTTCCCTACATGCACATCATCATCTATAGCCCATTTGATAAGCTGATAACCGGTGGATGTCATAGAGAAATTAGGTGCATCCGGCTTCACCGTACCACTGATTTTCCGCTGGTAAGATGGTGAAATAACTGTTTGCATCAAGCGACAATCACGATTCTGGAACTCATCCATATACTGCATGGTAGCATAATCCGTACGGTCAGTGAAACGATTACCGTCGCGCATCAGATACATATTGACAAAAGGCCGTACCAATGACCAGTTTGCACCAAATGAGGCTGAGAATAGTTTCCAGGTAATAGAGTGCATACGTAAATCCTTTTTAAAGGCAATACCCCAGATTACCTCCGTTGTATTCAGTTCTTCCGATGTAAACAGAGAACGATACTGTGTCTCCACCTCTCCCGTATTCAGTAATTTATAGGGACCTTTTGTCATCAGTTCTTCGGATGCGGTAATAGAAGCACGCAGGAACTTTTCAGCCGAGCTTTGCAATCCTAACTCCGCATGATATTTACGGTAGGTACCTTCGAACAGACAGATACGGGATTTGAGTGCTAATGCCACCCATTTCGTTATCAATGTGCTACTTTCTGTCAAGGTCTTATCCGTGGAACAATTGGTACAGGCAAAATCGAGATCTTCCAATATCTTATCCATAACAACCTCACGCTTATCACGTGGTTTGTATAGTTCATCTCTATTATCCACATCCAATATCGTTTCATACCAGGGTACATCACCGAACGTTCTGACCATACCATAATAAAAATAAGCACGCCAAAAACGTCCTACACCTTCATTATGTAAATAAATGGCATCCGTTACTTTGCCTTTAGCATTCGGCAGATTATCGAGAAAGTAATTAATCTGTCGCAGATCTCCCCAGTCGCCGGTTCCCCAACCACCTTGTTGGGTATCATCCCACGTGTCACCGATCAAAAAAGTAGTGGACGAACGGGTTGCACAAAAGTCTGCATACTGGTCGCCACCCCAAGCGATTGTTTCTTCGCTGGGCAGGAAACTTTGCAGAAAACCATTTGTATAAAGCCGTAAGTCCGATTCCGACTCCAGAAAGCCTTCGGAAGAAAAACTGTTCTCGGGCTCACAATTCAAAAAACTATCACAAGAGGTCAGAGCCAAAGCATACAGACCTATCAACCAATATTTTTTCATACTCATCTTCTGTGTTAAAAGGTTACATTAATACCGATTGTATAACTGCTCAAAATAGGATAACCATATCCGTCTCCATCAGTATTGGCAGTAGAACGGAAATCTGCATCACCGGCACTGATACCTTCGGGGTCATACATTTTGGTATACTTGTTCAGCGGTGTCCATGTCAACAGGTTCTCACCGGCAAGGTAAATCTTCAAATCCTGCAAGTGCAGTTTATCGCAAAACTTCTTATTAAAAGTATAATCTATCTGAAGATTCTTCAAACGGACATAAGCTATATTCTGTAAATAGCGGTCATTGGCCTGGATACCCAGCGCCTTTGTAGAACCATTCGCCAGATAGCCGCGGTAGCGGGGCCAATAAGCATCAGTGTTTTGGTTTTCTTCTGTCCATACATTATTTCCGGTATGCTCCTTCAGCATATAGCTGTAAGGACGGTCATATTGCCCCCAGAAGAAAGCTGACTCGCGATGCGGATACCAGTTTCGCTTGCCTACACCCTGAAAGAAAGCACTGATGCCAATACCATTCCAGTTGGCACTCAAATTGAGACCGAACTGATAGCGAGGCGTAGTGTTTCCGATAACCTTCAGGTCACCGTGATCATCCAATGTATTCTGACCATTATCCACCGTACCGCTCTTATCGAGATCGGCAAATTTCAAATCACCCGGTTTCAGAATATTCGTAGCAGATACTTTTAGTTTGGACTGGTCTGCATGAGCATCTATTTCAGCCTGATCTTTAAATAATCCTTCGATATGATATCCCCAGATAGTACCGATCTCCTGTCCCTCATAATAAGTGGAGAGTAGTTTCGTAGGATTATTGAATTTAGTAACCCAAGTACGACTATCCCACAACATAGCTTTTACACTATAATTAAATGGCTTATTAGCCAGTGTAAAGTTGTCACGCCACATGACCGAAAGTTCCCAGCCCTTGGTTTTCATCTCTGCATTGTTACCCTTAGGCGTAGCGGCTCCCAGTACGGCAGGTAAAGTAGGACCTACTGTATACATATCCGTTGTATAGCGTTGATAGTAGTCGAACACCATCGACAAACGGTTAGACAGCATATCGACATCCAGCCCAATATCATAAGTTGTCGATTTCTCCCAAGTCAGACTGTTGGGAACGATATTCGGAGTAGTGGCATACGTCTGCAATGCATCCCCCCCAGAATAACAGAGGTTTTCTTAATGGGAATTGTAGAAAGATAGAGGTAAGGACTTACATTACCGTTGCCTAGGCTACCGACGGAAGCACGGACTTTCAGGTTATCCAGCCAATTGCGGGTAGATTTCATAAAAGGCTCCTCAGAAATACGCCAGCCCAGTGATCCGGAAGGGAAGAATCCCCACTGTTGATTCTCAGGAAACTTGGAAGAGGCATCATAACGTCCACTTACTTCTGCCAGGTAACGACTCTTATAATTATAGTTCAAACGATAGAGGAAACCTACATAAGCCCACTCATTTCCTCCTTGTCCCGTAGTATAATAATCACCATCCATAAGAGCAAAACTCGGTTTAGTGGCACTAATCAGACCACGGCGATAAGTTTGTATCGTTTTATAATCTTGGTGCTCAAGATTCCAGCCCAACAGTACATTCAGGTAATGATCGGAATTAGAAAATTTAGGAATATAGTTACCGGTAATATTGCTTGAGAGATATTCCCTGTTATAATCCATATTTTCCAGAGAACTGAATGTGTTACGAGTTCCCATTATTTCCGGTCCCGTATAGTAATTGTACTGGTTCTCGGCTCTTAAACGGGTAGACTTGCTGCTGTAATAAGTAAAGTCACCTTTGAAGATCAATTGCTGTTTTATAGGTGTATACGTTAAGGTCGTCGTATTGCGTACATCCAGTTTATTGTCCTTTTGCCAGGAAGTCCCTTCTACAAAACCTGCCCATCCAATATATACGGCTGCCTCGGTCCAAGTGCCATCGGGGGTTCTTCTCCATAGTCACCGGATATCCCTGATGTTGTGCCTGGCGGGTTATATTCTGACGGTCGTACATCACCATAGGCTGGTGGGAACGGAAAATCATGACATCCGTATTATTCTCCAACAAAAGAGATTTATTGATTTGTATTTCTCCTTTTGAACGGATATTATACTGCGTATACTTTTCGTCTCCGGCATTGTAAATGCCATCCTGATTATAGTAACGTCCTGACACATAATACCGGGCACGCTCATTTCCCCCACTAATGCTGACATTATGTTCAGTGGAATAGTTCTGATCTTTATAAATAATATCCAGCCAGTTGGTATTACCAAAGTATTCATATTCCCCCTTATCATTGACACGAACTTTATCCAGTGAAGGATCGGCATCGCGTCTTACCAATTCATTATACCAGTCTGTAGAGTACTTAAATACATTATTGATACCTCCCGGAGGCGCCTCCTGACCTTCCAGATAAGCCGTATACCAGCCATCAGTCCACTGCAAACCATTACTAACGATGCCATCTTCTGTCTTCACCGTACGCTGATGCATGGAGAAACTTCCGTTATAATTAATTTTCGTCTTTCCGGCAGTAGCATTCTTGGTAGTTACCAATATCACCCCGAAAGCACCACGCGCACCATAAATAGCAGCCGAAGAAGCATCCTTCAGTACAGATACACTTTCCACATCCGCAGGATTCACCGAGTTGAGATCGCCTTCCACCCCGTTTATTAACACAAGGGCACTACCGCCCGCACCAATACTTCCTGTTCCACGAAGATTGATGGATGGCGTACGCGAAGGTTTACCATCACTGAATGTAATGTTCAGTCCCGGCACCATGCCTTGCAGCGAACGGGAAATATTACTGTTGCTGCGCTCTGCAATCTGTTTGCTATCAATCTGGTCCACAGCACCCACCAGATTTACTTTCTTCGCCGTACCGTAACCTACAACCACCACTTCCTGCAGCTGTTGTGCATCTTCCTTAAGCACGATCTGCATTTGCTGGTCATCTTTTACCAACACTTCTGTCTCTGAGTATCCGATATAACTCAGCAACAGTTTTTGCCCTTTCTCTACATCCAAGACAAAATGTCCGTTCACATCAGTGATTGTTCCCGACTTTCCGTCTTTAATTCTCACTGTAACGCCGGCCAACGGTTCTCCTGAGACATCTTTTACGACACCTTTCAGTGGAACAAGATTAGCAGCAAGCAACATTCCTCCCCCTAAAACAAAGGTGAGGGCAACGGCAAAACGTTTGCTTACCAAACTCCATTCTAAAAAACATCTTTTTACTTTCATACTATTCAATTGATAAAATAAATCAAGGATCCTTTCGGGATGCAAAGATGGGAGGTGTAGATTTCAACTATACTACAAGGAAGTGAAGTTAGGATTTCAAGAAAATGATGGATATTTGAATTGAATCCCTTACCTTTGTCCCACAATTACATGAAAAGACAATATGACAGAACAGGAAGTCAGAAGATATCTACGGAAAATGAGCGAGCAGGACTCCCAGTCTGCTTTCCGGGAATTTTATGATATGACGTACGACCGCCTGTTCCGCATTGCTTACTACTATACCCATCACGAAGAATGGTCACAAGAGATCGTACTCGATGTTTTCATGAAACTTTGGGAACATCGTAAACAGCTATTAGATATAGCTAATATCGAAGATTACTGTTTCATACTCGTGAAAAATGCTTCTCTCAACTATATAGAAAAAGAGGAACGCCGCCCTACCCTATCAGCTGAAGTTTTACAAGAACCTGCAGACCAGGATGTATCTCCCGAAGATACTCTTATCAGCGAAGAGCTGTTTGCCCGTTACGTAAAAGCCCTCGACCGATTACCGGAGCGTTGCCGGGAAGTTTTTATCCTGATTCGCGAAGAAAAACAGACATACGCACAGGTTGCAGAGAAGCTCGACATCAGTACAAAAACGGTGGATGCACAATTGCAGAAGGCAACGAGCAGGCTAAAAGAGATGTTATTGAAATAGTTCATTGTACAGGATACCCCCTTCTGAATGCTCTTCTACAGCTATAAATGACAGATTTTACAGGTATATGTACAGTTATTCATGGTACTTTACTTCTTGTTGGCTACTTTTGCTACCCAATAAAAGTGAATTCATATAAATCAATTCATTTTTTTATTCTAAAATTCTAATTACTTTTGTTTGCCATTTATTAATAATCTTGAAATCTATATGAAACACATAATTTTATTAGCCCTCATATCCCTGATTACTCTTACTCCCAACGCCTATGGTGAAATAGAGCTTCGGGCCAAGCAAATGAGAACCACCGATGGACTTCCCAGTAACTCTATTCGTAATATATACCAAGACAGTAAAGGATTCCTATGGTTAGGTACCCTAAACGGGCTTAGTCGCTACGATGGTAATTCTTTTCTTAACTTCCAACCGGAAATTAATGCCAACGGACGTATTTCGTTGATAGATAACCGAATCAATAAAGTAATAGAGGATCAGAACGGCTTCCTCTGGATAGGTACAGGACCTGAATTATATAGTTGTTATGACTTGCAGAAAAGCCGTTTTGTGGATTTCACCGGAAGTGGAGAATATGAGCAAAATTATGCCTATTCATTATTTGCCTCTAACGGAGATATATGGTTATACCACAGAACAAATGGTGCACGACACATTATAACTAAAAGTGACCGGACCATGACCTCCGTAGAATTTAAAACCGAACGTGGAAATCTGCCGGATAATAGAGTCCAATTTATAGAGGAAGATGAAGCCGGTCGTATTTGGATTGGTACGATGCGCGGGCTTGCATTCATTTCTAAAGGAGATTTTAATATTATAGACAGGAAGAACAATTTTATAGCTTCCATCACACACGAACGGGATATGTTCTTCCTAACGGATGATGGCTATGTATATTGGTATAATACAACTTCCGGAAAACTATCTAAATCAGCTGAACTTCCTGCCGGAAACATACGTTCTAACTGCAAATTCGCATTTAAAAATCAATGGATTATTTTCACTTCCACGGGCACATACAATTATGATTTCAACTCTCATAAGGTGACAAGTGATCCTAAACTGAACATCAAAGAGGGTATTGTACTCAACGACAACCGTGGTAACTATTGGGTCTTCAATCATACAGGGAAAATCTACTATATTCTTTCAGAAACAGGAGAAACAAAAGAGCTACAACTAATACCCAAAGATAAATTAAACTATATTGACAATGAACGTTATCATATAGTACATGATTCCCGAGGAATCATCTGGATTTCAACTTACGGCAATGGTTTATTCGCCTACAAGCCATCTGAAGACAAATTAGAGCACTTCGTTTCTAATACAAAAGATTCTCCCATCGGTTCGGATTTCCTATTAGCTATTATGGAGGACAAAGCGGGAGCTATTTGGGTTAGCTCCGAACATTCCGGACTATCACGTATCACAATATCCAATGAAGGGATAACCCGCATCTATCCTGAGTCGCCGGATCTCTTCGACCGTTCGAATACCATTCGAATGTTAAATCGGACGGACGATGGAAATATATGGATAGGAACGCGAAGAGGTGGATTGTATAATTATGATATTCATTTAAAACCTCAATATGAGAATCAATATCTTCATTCCAATGTCTACGTTGTTACTGAAGACAATCGCGGAAAGCTCTGGATGGGAACCCGAGGAGAAGGACTAAAGATAGGAGATACATGGTATAAAAACGACCCTTCCGATCCATCATCATTAGCAAACAATCACATCTTTTCTATTTATCGTGACAAAAAAGACCGTATGTGGATAGGTACATTTGGAGGAGGATTGGACTTGGCCGAACCGACAGCCGATGGCAAGTATAAATTCCGCCATTTTTTCCAGCAAAAGTATGGATTAAAAATGGTAAGAGACTTATTAGAAGATGAAAACGGCATGATATGGACGGGTACCAGCGAAGGATTTTGCATATTCCATCCGGACTCGCTGATTGCCAATAGCGACAATTATCATTTATTCAACAACGTAAATGGTAAATTCTGTTCTAATGAAATCAGATGTATATTCCGTGACAGCAAAGGCAGAATGTGGGTAGGCACTTCCGGGGCAGGAATCAATCAGTGCACTCCTACAGACAACTATAATTCTCTGGAATATGAACACTACGGTATACCGGAAGGGTTAGTAAATAATGTGGTAATGTCTATCGAAGAAGATAACCAGGGAAAACTATGGGTAGCAACAGAATATGGTATTTCCAAATTCACCCCCGAAAACCATTCGTTTGAAAATTACTTCTTCTCCTCCTACACACTGGGAAATGTTTATACAGATAATTGTTCGTGCAAGGGAGCGGATGGAAAACTTCTTTTCGGTACAAATTATGGCCTGACAGTTATCGAACCGGAGAAAATGCCGGAAAATGAAACTTTCTCTCCTATTGTCTTTACTAATTTAAAAAGTCAATGGCATCCAGATAAGTCCCGAAATGAAAGATTCTCCCCTGGCAGAGCGATCTTTGGCTTATTCTGATAAAATCACTTTAAAATATTTTCAGAACTCTTTTATTCTGGACTTCTCCACTTTCGATTATTCAGACAATGGACAGACTAAATATCGATATTGGCTAGAGAACTACGATAAAGGATGGAGTGACCCTTCTTCATCAAGTTCTGCGGCTTTCAAATATCTCAATCCCGGCACTTATACTCTCCATGTGAAATCTTGCAATGGAGCCGGTATCTGGAATAACGACGAAACTATTTTAAAGATAGTTATTGTCCCTCCATTCTGGAAAAGTAGCTGGGCCATGTTAGGATATGTCATTCTAATCATAGTAGTCTTGTTTTTTGCCTATCGCATTGCCAGCAATTTCAATCAATTACGCAACCGCATCCATGTAGAGGAGCAATTGACAGAATACAAATTAGTATTCTTCACTAATATTTCCCACGAATTCCGTACTCCTCTCACATTGATTCAAGGCGCATTGGAGAAGATACAGCGCATTAGCAATATTCCGAATGAGCTGACCTCTCCATTGCATATAATGAATAAAAACACCCAGCGTATGCTGAGACTTATCAACCAGTTACTGGAATTCCGAAAAATGCAGAATAATAAGTTAGCATTGTCACTGGAAGAAACAGATGTTATCGGCTTCCTTTATGAGATATTCCTCAGTTTCGGTGATGTAGCAGAACAGAAAAATATGAAATTCCTTTTCAAGCCATCCCTGCCATCTTATAAGATGTTCATCGATAAAGGAAACCTGGATAAAGTGACTTACAATTTATTATCGAATGCTTTCAAATACACCCCTGCCAATGGTACCATCATTTTTTTCTATACAGGTAGATGAGGCAAAGAAAACTATACACATTCAAGTCTCTGATACAGGAGTAGGCATTCCCTAAAGAAAAACAACATGAGCTATTCAAACGCTTTATGCAAAGCAGTTTCTCAGGTGATAGCATCGGAGTTGGATTACATCTTACGCATGAATTGGTACAAGTGCATAAAGGCACCATCGAATATAATGATAATGAAGGGGAGGCTCTATTTTCACAGTTTGTCTTCCTACCGACAAGACAGTTTATACAGAGAAAGATTTCCTTATTCCCGGCAATGTGTTATTAAAAGAAATAAATGAACAAGCACCCGCTTTGAGTGAACGTGCTCCAGCCACTTTAGAATCTCCTCAACCAGCAATTCCTCTGAATAAACGAAAGGTGCTGATTATTGAAGATGATAATGACATTCGTGAACTGTTGAAAGAAGAAATTGGCACTTACTTTGAAGTAGAGGTGGCAGTAGATGGAACATCCGGCTTTGAAAAAGCCCGTACTTATGATGCCGACTTAATCATTTGTGATGTTCTGATGCCTGGAATGAGTGGGTTTGAAGTTACTAAAAGATTGAAATCAGACTTTGCAACCAGTCATATTCCTATCATTTTATTAACTGCACTCAGTTCTCCGGAAAAACAATTGGAAGGAATTGAATCCGGTGCAGATGCTTATATATCCAAACCATTCAGCATTAAATTCCTGCTGGCACGGGCATTCCGCCTTATAGAACAACGGGAAAAACTCCGCGAGAAGTTCTCCAACGAACCGGGTATTATACATGCAGCCATGTATTCCACCGATCGTGATAAAGAATTTACCGACCGTCTGGACATCATATTAAAAGCCAACATTTCGCGTTCTGATTTCTCAGTAGAAGAGTTTGCCCAACTTATGAAACTGGGACGTACGGTATTCTATAAAAAAGATACGAGGTATAACCGGATACTCACCCAACGAATATTTACGTATCATGCGTATGAAAAAAGCAGCGGAATTATTGTTATCGGAAGAGCACCTTACGGTAGCAGAAGTGGCTTACAAAGTCGGCATAAACGATCCGTTCTATTTTAGTAAATGCTTTAAAGGTCAGTTTGGCATATCACCTTCTGTATATCAAAAGGGAGGTGAAAAGACTCGGGAAGAACCGGAATAAATTACAATATTACATATATCCGTATTATTTTCAATATGGATTTCGGCCTATTTTTCATTTCCATGCCCTTTGCTCTAAAAAAGGGCAGGAGATTCTAAGGCATATTACGACAACCCGGTACTGTCGGGATTCAATCCTGACCCTTCAATTTGTAGGGTTAATGATGACTATTACATGGTCACTTCTTCCTTCATCTGGTACCCCGGAATCCCCATTTATCATAGCAAAGACCTTGTAAATTGGGAAGTTATAGGACATGCTATTGATCGTCCCGACATGATAGACATGAATGGATTGAATGATAACGATGGCATCTGGGCAGTTACTATACGTTATCATAACGGAATTTTCTATCTGATTACCACTGCTCATAAAAACGGAGAACATTTCTACATAACTGCCACTGATCCCAAAGAACCATGGTCTGCCCCTGTATGGCTGAAAGATACAGCAGGAATTGATCCTTCCTTATTCTGGGATGATGATGGCAGATGTTACTATACAGGTAATTTCTGGGATTTCAAAAAATCATGACCTGCACAATGTGCTGTATGGATGCAGGAATTAGATCTTTCCCAAGGAAAACTCGTCGGTGAACGGAAAATATTAACTTACGGACATGCCAATAATGCAACGTATGCCGAGGACCCCATATTTATAAAATTGACGGAAAGTATCTCTTATTGATGGCAGAGGGAGGTTCAAGTTGTCATCATGCCATAACCGCACACCATAGCAAATCATTATGGGGACCTTATGTAGCAGCTAAAGTCAATCTGGTACTCACTCACCGACACTTGGGCAGCAAGTACCCTCTGCAAGCTTTGGGCCATGCCGACCTTGTGCAAACTCAAAAAGGAGAATGGTATTCGGCTTTTCTGGGAAAAAAATGCTAAATGAGTATAATCCCCTTGCAAGGGAAACCTTTATGTGTAAAGTAGAGTTCGAAGATTCCACTCCGATTTTCAATCCGGGGATGGGCATGATATTGCCTAAACAGGAAAGGCCGGACCTTCCGTGAACACCTGTTAAAGCTAAACCGACGCGGGACAATTTTGATTCTCCCACTCTTGGTTCAGAGTGGTACTTCGTAAGGATACCTCAAAAGGCATTCCATAATCTGGCAAACGGTCAACTGGCTTTGACATTACAACCAGAAATAGTAGACAGCCTAGTAAATTCAGCTATGATTATACAGAAAACCAAGCATCATCAATTCAAGGCAACTACCCTGTTGAATTTTCAGACAAAGAAAGATAATGAACAGGCTGGATTGATTCTTTACCGAACTGCCAACGGATATTACAGTCTGCTGAAAGATAAGTCCGGCATTGTTTTAATAAAGAAACACCTTGGAAAAAAAGAGATTATCGAACATATCCCATATAACAAACAAGAGGTGTTTTTATCTGTAGCAGTTAATAGTACAGAAATACAGTTCAGCTTTGGAGAGACTCAGCAGCATATGACAAATATTGGCAGTATTCAGAATGTAGCACCTTTATCGGATAACAAATTCAATAAATTCAACGGTACCGGTGTTGGAGTATATGCTACGAGCAATGGGAAACAATCTAGAAATAAAGCTCTCAATGATTGGTTTGAATATATTTCAGACAAAAATTAAAAGGCACATAAAAAAGAAAAATTTGCAATAAATTTCGGGACTATCCATCTTATGAGATAAAAAGAATGGTCTCGTGAGATGGATATTTTTATATCACGAGACCATTTTCATTAGTTTATTTTCGGCTTCAATTCATCCGGAGATCCTTTTGTATATGATTTCACATCACCTGCCACTTTTTTAAATAAATCACTGATCCGTTCCGGCTCTATTGTATACATCGGACGGAAATGATCAGAATTCATATAATCCAGAATCGCTTTATGCATCTGTCTGGCAACAATACGTTCGTCAGTATTTGTAGTAAGGTCCATGGTAGACATTATCAATTTACCATTGAGCACTTTAGCTTCAAACAACATACCAATCTTCCGGCTCAGAAACCAAGTGTCTATGCTCTGGATTGTAGGTTGAAAATCGGCAGGAAAGTCAGTGAACTGCATCACTTGGGCACGATTCAAAAGTTCCCACCACTGCAAATTACTATGATATTCCGTTGGAAACTCACGGAACAAAGGGTGCTTGGGATTTACCAGAATGCCTGTAGTATGCGGAGGACGCATTTTAAACCAAGATGTATTCCAAAAACAGGTGTGAACATCTGAGACACCTCTTTCCCATAACTGACTTTACCGGCAGCAAGAATTAAAACTTTTCCACCACTTTGCAAGATATCTAAAGCCTTAGTATCTAACGTGCCCGTAGTATAAACATCATTCTGTACCAATTCCACCTTTTTGGGGTATACCCAGAAGTTCCAATCATTTACAGCTTCAGTACCCTCAATACGAACTTCCAGATTTAATTCCGTCGGTTTCTTTATCTCCCCAAGAGGAAATTCGATATGTCCCAAAACGTGAAGATTACCGATAGGAATGTCCTTATTCCCTAATGTATTGCGAGTATAGACTTTACCGTACACATCCTTTATGGTATACGTCACAGGGGCATGTTTCAAGGTTTTCTCACCGAAATGAGCAATTTCAATATCAGCAACGAATGCCTCATCATTCGTATATACAAACTTGTCCGTACGCATCAATGGTACAGTAGGTGAGCAGAAGCGCCTCCATTCTTGTGCATTAATATATCCTTTCTCTTCAAAGAACACATCAAGTACTCCTACAAGCGCCGTCCCCTGTCCTGAATAATCATTCAAGGCCAATAGTTGGAATCCTGCATAGTCAGGAGTACGCAGTGTCTTTTCTATCTCATACTTATAACATAACGCTTGCAATTTACCCGATGCCATCATAAAACAATGCGCTTGTTCTCCCATCTGGTTATCATTCAGAATATCACGGAATATTTCAAAATTTTTGGCTTTGTTCACTCCGGTATATTTCCGTATCTCGTTAAAATTAGGGAATACACACCACTGGCCTGTCTCATGTGATACGTATGGCTGACTCACTGTATCAATGCGGCTCTGCATGTGATAGTCATCGTTGGTTTGCGGGCGCTTTTGCCTCCAGGTAAGCCCACGAGCACCAGCTTTCACATGATATTGGTTACGAGGTTGCCATTGCCATCCGCCACCAACTGATGCTCCTGTATATACTCTACGCGGATCTGTATTCTCCCAATAATCCACGAATTTGGTAACCCAGTCCACCCAACGTCCGCTCGGCTCATTTCCACATGCCAACATACAATAAGAGGCATAATTACCATAGGCTTTGGTCAGTGCTATGGTTTCATCCATTAAATATTTGTCAATGGGCTGTCCCAATCCTAGTTTAGGACCATGATTAGGCCAACTTGGGCCTTCAGGCTGCAAATAGAATCCTACAAGGTCGGCAGCTATAAAAGCTGCTTCAGGAGGACAGAAAGAGTGGAATCGCATATGATTCAACCCATAACTACGACAAATGCGAAAAACCCTTTCCCAACTTTCCACATCCATAGGAGCATAACCTGTTAAAGGGAAATCGCAGTTCTCTACTGTTCCGCGCAACATCGTTTTACGACCATTCACATAAAACCATTTGCCTTTAATCTCAAAACGGCGCATACCAAACTGAATTTCTTTTACCTCTTTCCCTTTGCCGGTACTGATTTCAGCCGTCAGTTTATACAATGCCGGATTAAATTCATCCCAAAGTAGCATATCATCTCCCATAGGTAAAACAATCTCTTGCTCTGCTATGCCATGTTTCACTTTCACTTCTTGCATTAAAACCGGAAGTATGTGCTTCTTTTCTGCATTAAAACTCTCAGCTGACAATCTCACCTGCGCTGTGGTTGAGCTTTTGTTAGAAGATTTAATACGCAATTTCACTCTTGCGAGTTTCTGTTCCGGTTCCGGGAATACCTGAATATCATCAAAATAGACATGTGGTGTAGCCTGCAAACATATCCGCCCCACAATTCCATTCCAGTTTCCCTGAGTCTGGTCTGTAATACTATGTGAATCCGGTCCTACATTAATTTCTTTTTAATGCGATTATCTATTCTGATGGTTATATTACATTTTCCGGGACGTACATATCGGGTGACATCATATATATGTGTGCTACACATAAACTATTCTGCATCCCCACCTTATGCCCATTTACCCAAACAGTAGACTCAATATGCGGACGTTCCAGAACCAACACAATACGTTCTTTTTTCCAATCTTTAGGAAGATTAATTTCTTTTTTGATACCAAGCTACTCCTACATAATGTTTATCAGGCGTTAAGAAAAACGGCAGCTTTTTACGTTACCTTCTCTGCGATACTTCTCCATATACGGATTGTAGTAATAAGAACTATCATAAAGACTACCGGTCCACCGGGTACGAACCGTTACATCATCTCCCTTCAGCCTCTCGGGCATTGAACCGGGCAGTTCAATCACATCTTGCAATGTTTGGTTAAACCACTTTTCTTTTTCTCCTATATCCTGCCTGTCTATTTCAAAATTCCAGTCTCCGGATAAGTCAATTGTCTTCTGTGCTTCTATCTGAAGAACGGATAGAAGCGACAGCATGATTAATAGTATTTTTCTCATAAATTAGTATATTATTATTTATACGAAAAGAGAGCGGCTTCACAGTCGCTCTTCTTTCTTGATTGAATTCAATCTCTACTTTACATAACTTTTGTTTAAAATATATTCCTTTATTCCCAACCCGGATTCTGTGTCAGATTTGGATTTTTCGATCTTTCTGATTGGGGAATCGGGAACAAATACATCTTGTCATCCCATTGGCGTGATACATTCTTGCGCACGTAAGTAATGCTTCCATCGGCTTCCTTAACCAGCTTCATTTCAACAATATTCTTGAAATATTTATCAGCCTCTTTCCAACGACGGACATCCCAGAAACGATGCCCTTCGAAAGCCAGTTCAACAAAGCGTTCGTTACACAACTTAGTCCAGAATGTATTGGCATCCATTCCTTGTTCAAAGTCCGGCATACCAGCACGTTGGCGTGTCTTGCTGGCAGCAGCACGGGCCGACATCGGGAATTCCATGCTGGTAATATCTGCGCCACCCAGATACTTGAATACAGCTTCTGCATAATTCAAATAAACTTCGCCCAGACGGAAAGTCAACCAAGTATGACGAGACTCCTTAAACTTGCTATTGCTGGCCAATGAGATGGCACCGTTACAAAGTTTTTTGAGGTAATAGCCTGTCGGTGTGGCTCCAGTCAAAGGCTCACCATTGATGCCCCCCTGGAATGTTTCAATCTTGGCGGCACCGGAATAAGTAGGCCATTGTGCACCGTTTACAGCTACCGTAGCCTCCAGGCGCGGATCGCGATCCTGATAAGGATTCTTCTCATCATACCCCGAGCCGTCTTCACCGATCGATTTACCGTTGAGCATATCGTAAGCATCGACTAAATTCTGAGTAGGACAGTTTCCTCCCTTACCACCTTCAATGCCCACAGGGTAATTGTTGGTTTCCACTAAGTTATCGCCGGATGAATTTTTATAATAACGGCGACCGTAGAGGATTTCCTTCATAATGCCGGGCGTATTGAAACTTCCGGCATCCCACAAATCCGCATAATTGGCAGTAAGGCCTTTGCCACGTTTATCGGCAGCATCGAGCAACTCTTTGGCATACAAAGCTGCCATATGATAGCGTTCCTTGTCACCACTTGGATTGAACAGCGGGCTGGCCCAATACAAGGCAGCACGGGCTTTCAATGCGAGCACGGCAAGTCGGTCCGCGCGACCGGTCTCTTCCGTACCTGTAGAAAATTCTCCCAGATTACTGTAATCTTCGATAATCAATGATTGGATTTCCGCACATTCATCTATGATGAACTTAAAGATTTTATCTGCCGAAGTCCGTTCTAACGAATTGACTTCTTCTGCCGTGATTTGTTTGGTCACCAAAGGTACATCACCATATTGGCGAACCAAGCAGAAGTAGAAGTAAGCACGCATAAAACGGCTTTCATACTTGTAGTTCTCATAACGGTGAAGTTGGGCGGCATAGTCGTTGTTCAGCTTCAGTTCATCGAATGACAAGCCCTGCAATTCGTAAATCACGTGGTTGCAAGTACTGATGCCTTTATACATGCTACTCCAGACTGACGCCTTTGCATTGGTAGGGCTCCAAGCTCCATTGTAGAAGTGCTCGATACCATTACCCAAAAGACTGTACTCACTTTCGTCTGTAGCAGATGCCTGCATGGCGCCCGATGAGTAGTTACCGAAGTCATAGTCCACGGTGTTATAGATGTCGGTCATGAATCCACCTACATTACCGAAGTTCTGTGTTATATAGTCCTTGTCGAAGATGTTGTACTCATTGTAGTCCATCTGATCAGAACATGAAGCCAAGCATCCGGCTGCACACACGACAAAGACAGATTTCCATATTTTATTGCTCATAATTCTAATGTATTAATTCGTTCATAAAATTAAAACGTAACACTCAGCCCCAACGCAACGCTTTTCGTCATAGGATTGATTCCATACGCTTCGGCGTCGTTCTCATCTATATGGTCGAAACTGAGGAGGTCAATGCCACGTACATACAATTTAGCGGCGTTTACAATTTTCGTCTTTTTCAGCCAAGAAGCGGGCAACTTGTAGTACACTTCCAGATTGCGCAACTTGATAAATGAGCGGTCGGCCAACCACAGAGTAGATGTCTGGTAGTTGTTGGCATTGCTTTGGCTGCTCAGACGCGGGAACTTGGCATTCTGATTCTGTGGTGTCCAACGATTGTCGTAAGCATATTGCGAGATATTGGTGTTGTTTATCAACGGCCAATACATGCTCTTGGTGTTGAGAACGGCACTGTAATTGCCTGTCCCCTGGAACATGGCATAGAATCCGAGTCCTTTCCACTCCGCACCCAAATGCAGGCTGTAGTATATTTCCGGGCAAGTGGTGCTGTAGCCGATAGCCACTTCATCGTTGGTATCGATGATGTTGTCGCCATTCACGTCGCGATACTTTATATCACCGGGCTTCACCGTAGAGAAATTCTGTGTGGGACTTGCAGCGATGTCTGCTTCATCCTTGAAGAAACCGATAGCTTCAATCCGTAGAGTTGTCCGTAAGGATTTCCCGTCTGGACAAGATTCGCATATTGGCGGGGTTCTTCCAGCATTTCCTTGATTTCGTTTTTGTTCAACGAGAAGTTACCGCCGACATTAAATTCCACTTGACCGAGCTTTTTGCTATAATCAAGACCAACTTCTATACCCTTACTATCCACGATACCTGCATTTTCATACGGAGGCTCCATGCCGAAAATTTCCGAGTATTTGCCTTCCGAAGTCACCCAAATGTTTGTACGGTGTTCTTTCCAAAGGTCAAGAGTCACATCCAAACATCCGAAAAGTTTCGCATCCATACCAACATTGTATTTATAGGCCTTTTCATGGCTCGGATTGGTGGTAGCCACCCGTTCAAGGTAAGAACGTCCGAAACTAGAGTTCCAACCGCTGTCGAAAGGATAAGTACCTCCCGAAGTGCCATACTGCTGGGCATAGTATGACCAAACTTCATCACCCGGTAAGTTGTCCACATTGATGATACCTGCCGATCCACGCAGTTTCAAGAAGTTCACCCATTCCACATTTTCCATGAACTTTTCTTTGGAGATGACCCATGCGGCCGACAAAGTGGGCGAAAAAGCCCATTTGGTACCGGGAGCCAAACGGCTACTGCCACTTTCTACCAAAGCGAGGTCAACGAAATAACGGTTCATGTAACCATAATGCGACCACCAGGTAATGTTCTGACGATTCACCGTGTTGTTGACGCCATTCGGGTCGTTATTCTCGTAGTCCCACTTCAACTGGCTGTAGATGCTGTGGTCGCCGAATGTCCGCTGATAGTTAAATCCCACATCGAAATGGAGTAGACGGTCAAATTCATTAGTTTTCGCATCTGTTCCCATTTCACTATCCTTTCCATAAATTTCACTCTTTACAGTAGGCTCGGAAGCACCGTCCGCCCATGTAGGCGCATTGACACTGTAGACATACTCTTTGCTATGGTCTTCATAGATATTGGCTATATTGTCATAACTGATGCGTACGAACGCATTCAATCCTTTTGTCAAGCCGGAAAGGTCCTGAGTCAGCTTCATGTCGGCAAAAAGCGAACGGGTATGATTTTTGTAATAAGCGGCTCCGATGCTCTGTGCCACAGGATTTTGTGTACCTGCCCATGTGTCGCTACCTCCCCAAATACCGTTCTCATCCCTGATGGGGAATGCGGCAGAGGGCACTGTGTAAACCAGATCCCAAAGGTCAGCCTGCGCACCCGGTCTTGACGTTTCCTGCAATACGCCCAACAGATTCACCTGCAGATCGGTTGTCTGGGTCAGGTTGATATCCATGTTCATGCGTAAGTTGCCTTTTACGTATTTGTCTTGTGTGGAATAGCCTTCATTTGCACCCGGTTCTTTCACAAATCCTTTGTTGGAAATCAAATCCAGCATGGTATAGTAACGGAATTTTTCGCCGCCACCGCGGAATTCGATGTTATACTTATTGGTCATCGCATTGTCGCGGAACGTTTCATCCACCCAGTTCACGTTCGGATAGAGATAAGGCATGGTTCCATCGCGCAAAGCATTGAGCTCTTGATTGCTGTAACGCCCTGTCAGACCATCGTTGATACGGGCTTCGTTGACGGCCAATCCATACGTATAGGCATCTACGAATTTGGGTTTGTTGGCAAGCGAAGTAAACAAATGATCGTATGTCACCTTGACACTGCGCGAGTTGTACTTACCGCGCTTAGTCACGATATTGATTGCTCCATTGATTCCCTTATATCCATAGAGGGCGACTGCTGCCGCATCTTTCAGGACGATGACGCTTTCCACTTCTTCGGGAGCGATGCTTACAATGTCTCGCTGTATACCGTCGATCATGACCAACGGCGAGTTCTTGCCGTTCAATGTTTGCAGCCCGCGTATATAGAAAGTAGGATTCACATCTGCATAACGACCACCGCTCTGCAACGATATCAGGCCATTGCCCTGACCAATAATGGAGTTACCGATATTCTTGGCACTACGACGGTCGGTAGTTTCGGAACTAATGACCGACACGGAACCGGTAGCCTCCTCACGGGTCAGCAATCGCTCGGCACCTACATCTATGGTCTGGCCTACAAACTTGTCGGTCTGCTCTTCGTTTGATTCCTGTGCCGTCGTCGGCAGGCACAAACCAGCAAAGAGCGACAACACAATTATATATTTTTTATTCATAACGTATTATTTTACTTTTATACCTTTTGATTGTTCATTATTAAAGGGGTTACCATCCGGCATTCTGTACCAAACCGTAATTCTTGTTCACTTCCGTAATAGGGAACGGTTGTAAGTACCACTTCGGATCAAAACCATCTTTCCACCAAATACGGGTGTCAGTGATTTGGAAGCGTTCGAAGTCGAAGTGTGACGGTTCGTAGAAGTTAGGATCGTCTTCCTCCAAGCCTTTGTTGAAAGACTTATTGTACCACTGTTCTTCGGAACGTACCCAATCATTACCATTCTTCACCAAACGATAAATACGCAAGCCGTGAAGCGGACGTTCCAACAAGTCGGCACGCTTATAACGGATCAAGTCGAAGTAGCGTTCGTTTTGGAAAGCCAATTCGCAAGCACGTTCACGCATGATTTCCGCCAGCAGATTTTCTTTGTTAGATGTCAGGTCCTTATCGGGATTGCATTCCACCAGTCCTTTCAGACCCACGCGAGCACGTACGGCATCCACGTAATCGATGGCTTCCGTGAAACTACCTCTGGTCTGCACGATGGCCTCCGCGTATGTCAAATAGATGTCGCTCAACATGATGGCATTCCACTGCGGGAACTTCCTGTTCATGACACTACCTACCAGATATTTCAGCATACGGTAACCGGTGGCATATATCCCTGAATTGGTTTTCGGATCTTGTTTGGCATTAGTACCACCTACCCAAGTTTCCCAGTTATTACCGCTGGCACGTCCGTCACCCCAGTTCACGGCTTGGCGTGCACCGTTTACCACTGCGGTTTCATACAGACGAGGGTCGCGGGTATAGCGGATATTCTGCAACTGTTGTTTGCCTTTCACGGTATCGCCTTGAATGAACATATTGTCCAATCGGCCTTCTTTCTCCGCTTTTTCCCAATCGAACGGAGTACCGTCTGCCCAAGGGAACATCTCGACGTATTCTTGCGTAGGACAATAGGCGTAGCGACCATTGGTTTTGCTACCATCTACCGCAGAGCCAAATCCCAAATTGAACCAGCCATAATCATTACCACTGGCATTTTTACTACGGCGGACACTATGCAGAATTTCAGTACTGTTTTCCAGAATGTAGCCGCTACGGTAGGCATAACGGTAATCCTCCTGCGTATTTCCGGCCGGTTTTATCAACTGATAATGCCCCTGGCTTCTCATTTGTGTAAAGAAATCATCGCATGCGCCTTTCAGTTTCGTCCACAGTTCGGGTTTGCTGCCACCATACCAAGCGCAGGTATCAGCTTCATTTTCCAGCGTATATTTGCCTTGATAATAAGGTTGCAAATCATTGAACAAAGGAGACGCGGCGAAAGCCAGCACCTTACACTTCAACGCCATAGCACCCGCCAAAGTCCAGTGGCCTGTTTCCGACTGTGCTTCCGCACCGGTGTAAGCCCACGGCAATGCTTTGTTGGCGATTGCTGTATCCAGCAGTTCCAGCATGAAGTTCACGGTAGATTCCACACTGCGCCGGGGCAGGTCGTAACTGCTTTCGGAGCCGATAAACGACTGGCGGATAATAGGCAGACCGCCATACCAACGGAAAGCGATAAAATAAGTATAAGCCAGTAGGCATCGTGCTTCGTCTGCTATACGGGCTTTCTCGGCATCGCTCATGTCGGGCACTTCATTAATGCGTTCAATCAGCATCCAGCTGTGACGCACATTCTCCCAGATAAATTCGTTCGTATAAGGATAAATATTGCCGTTCTTTTTTGTCATCAATAGCCGAACTCAGCGCACCGGCATAGTATTTGGAAAACACTGTGGTATTGTTGAAGAAAAGATGGAAGTCATCCCCCAACGCATCGGGCATTCCTTTCCAATAGTTCTGGCACTGCGGAGCAGCGTTCGTGGAATTGGTGGGCAGATTGTAATACTGTGTAGAGTAAATACTCGCCAAGAAGTTACGGGTATATTCCGGATTGGAAAACACCTCATCGGCAGTCACCGTGCCGCCCGGAGCCTTTTCCAGAAATGCGTTTCCGAACTTTATCTCATCCGTACAAGAAACCATTCCGAGAGTAGCCACAGCTGCCACACCTATGATATATTTGATATTCAGTTTCATTTTTGCTTAAAAATTAAGTTTCAGACTAATGGTATAAGTACGTTGAAGCGGGTATGAGGGCGAAGCGCTGGCACGTGTTTCGGGGTCACCCCAAATGAAAGGAGTAAGGTCAGCAGATTGTAACCGCTCAATGCCACTTGGGCACGATCCAATCCAATCTTCTTGAAGAAAGGAAGTTTCATGTTATAAGCAAGCATAATCGTCTTCAAACGCAGATATTTCGCATCTTTTTCATAAAGAGCGCAATCCTGATAGTTGTTGTTAGCTCCGTTGGACCAAGTGGCGCGCGGATATTCATAATCCTGCCCCGGTCTGTCGGGATTCCATGTATTCTCAACATGATATTTCAGCAAGCCGCCGCGGTCTTTCGTCGTACGGTCCAGGAACGGATAGCGGAACACGTCGCTGATGACACGCGATACGTCCCAAGAACCCGTCCACTGCATGTTGAATTCGAAATCTTTCCATGCAAAACCGGCATTCAGACCGGCAATGTATTGCGGGTCGTCGGTATAGCCCAACTCACGGGTCTTATCGTCTTCATTGATTACGCCGTTACCGTCCAAGTCCACAAACACGGCATCACCGTCTTTCAAGTTAACGAGCTGTTTCGGGAAAGGCTGGCCGAATTTTTCTTCGTACAAACGGGGCGTGTCTTCGTCATAGAAACGGAAGAATTTGTACATATAGCGAGCACCGATCCGGTGTCCCTTCTCATACTGGTAAGCATTGGTATAGGGAGATTCCTTTTTCTCGATAATCTCATTCTGGTTGTGAGAGAGGTTCAGCGTAGTCCAATAGCGGAAGTTATCGTTCACCTTGTGATTCCAGTTCAAGGAAACTTCCCATCCCCAGCTGTCTACCACACCCAGATTGGCGTAAGGCGGCTGGAAGCCTACGATGGCGGGTGCAGTGTAGTCTTTCAGCAGGATGTCCGTACGGTGTTCCTTATAGTAGTCGAAAGTGGCACGCAGACGGTCGTTCCATAAGTTGACATCGATACCGTAGTTTTGTTTGAACGCCTTTTCCCAAGTCACCTCTGGGTTGTTCTTGTTGTTCACATCCTCATAATAAGCCGGGAGCAGCACTGAGTTTTCTACACCGAAGTTGTAGGCATAACCGCCACGGGTACCCATCTTATCACTATACAGAAAGGGATCGGCCAGATACATGAAGCGCGAGCCACCCACTTTGTCGTTACCTACCAAACCCCATGAGGCACGGAACTTCAAGAAAGGGATGGCTTTTTTCAAGGGCTTGAAAAAGCTTTCCTCGCTGACCACCCAACCGATAGAGCCTGCCGGAAACACACCGAAACGGCGGTCGGGGTGGAAGTTTTCGGAACCATTGTAACCTACATTGAACTCGGTTATATAACGGCTCTTGTAGTCGTAAGTGACACGGCCCACCAAACCTACATATCCGCGCGGAATGTCCGAATAAGTGCTAGGATAGTAATTCTTGCTTGGTTATAGAGCACCAATGCGCCTACGGAATGATCACCGAAAGTGCGATTGTAGTTCAACTGTGCCTCAAAATACCAGTCGCGCGCCTTTCCGGTATCTTCACTGTAACTGACGGGAGTATTTTCGCCTTCTTTACGATAAAGAATACTGCCATCCTCTTGAATAACAGGAAAATATGAAGCACGTCCCACAGTACCTCCTTTGGTCACGTTGAACATATTGTTATACGAACCTTTGAGCTTAAATGCAAGGCCTTTGGTGATGAAGTCCAACTTCTGATCCAATGCAAGATCTAACTGCAACTTGTTGTTATTGTAATGGTAATAACCGCCGGTACCTCCACTGCTGTAATAATTCATGGCACCGCCTCCTGTAAAAGGCAAGGTCAGTCCATCGCTATAATCGGTGGTAGTGGCGATATTCTTTCCGTCAACGATACCCGGACTGCTGAAAGGAGTGGCCTGCAGCATACTCATAATCATGCCGGAAGCGCCCTGACTGGTACGGGGCTTCTGTGCATTGTCTACCGAACCGGCCAGGTTGAACGACAAAGTGGTAGTCTTGCTCACATCCAAGTCGAGGTTAGCACGATAGTTGAAACGCTGATAGCGGTAGTCATAATGAAAATCATCAAATTCGGTAAACAGACCACCTTGTGTCATGAGACCGGCAGAAACAAAGTAGCGCATGGTCTTGGTACCACCGCTGATGTTGACATTATGCTTGGATTGCATGGTAACATCTTTCATGATGTAATCGACCCAACGCATACTCGGAAAGCGGATGGGGTCGCTGCCGTCCCAGAATTTCTCAAGCACTCCATCCGAGAACATCGGAGTGAACGTCTCACCGCTAGAGAAGTCAAAGTCATTCCGCTGCATCTGGTTGAAGAAAGTCCCGTATTCATAACTGTTTGCCTGCTCTAAGAGACTAGTCGGAGTCAACGCAGAGAAAGAGGTGTTGATGTCAATTTTGGCCTGTCCTTCCTTACCGCGCTTGGTGGTAATCAATACTACACCGTTGGCACCGCGCACACCGAATACGGCCGTCGCCGAGGCATCTTTCAGCACAGTGATGCTTTCGATGTCTTCGGGGTCAATGTCCGCCATGGAACGTTCCACGCCATCCACCTGAATCAACGGTTCAGAATCTGCCCAAGTACCCTGACCACGTACGAAAATCTTGGCAGCATCCGAACCCGGCTCACCCGAATACTGTACGGTAGTCACACCGGAAAGCTGACCTGCCAACACGTTGTTTACGGAAGACACCGGTGTACGAACCAAATCATCCGTTTTCACACTCGAAAGCGCACCGGTCACCGTCACTTTCTTTTGCACGCCATAGGCTACCACTTCCACTTCGGCGAGCATTTCGGAATCTTCCAATAAAACAATCCTCATATTCCCGGCAGTCGCTTTCAATACCTTGGTCTTATAACCAATGTATGAAATCTTAATGTTAGTACCCACCGGGACATCCAATTTGAAATTACCATCCAGGTCGGTAATCACTCCAGCCTTGCCGTCTTCCGACAAAACATTAGCTCCAATGATAGTTTCTCCATTACCATCTACCACAACACCTTGAATACCTCTCTGCTGCGCATAGAGATTCACGGAAAGCACTGATAGCAATGTAATGAAGAAAAATTGCCTGAACTCATGCAGGCAACCAAACAGATTGCTTTTTCTTCTGTTTTTCATGCATTCTTTTTTTTTAGTTAACATTATAGTTTTAATTCTCAATTTAATTTTGATAAATCAAAAACGTTACTTGAAACAGATTGCAAATGTAACCACATAGATTATGTGATTGAATGTAAAATAGTACAAAAGCATGTAAAAACAAACGCACGGTTAAAAAGGTATCCTACCCATCGCTTTCCGGCACTATTCTCCATACTTTTACATGATTTTCCATGAAAAAAACGGACCCTTAAAACAGGCCTTCTGAAGAACGATAATTAAAAATCAACTTATGCACAATAACCATTCTTTTCCAAGGTACACCCTTTACCTCAGATGGCTACATCCTTTTTGCGCAGATGGCTACACCATCCGGGAACAAAGGGGTATTGACAAGCAAATTACACAAATAAAGGGCTGCGCTGTTATCAGCTATTACTAAACTATTTTCTCCTATTGGGAAAAAATATCTTTCCAGTTAGAAAAAATAAAACACCCATTATACCATTTGTATTTTTTTTCACCTTTCTGACAAAGAAACCCTTGAAAAAGGAATCGCAGGCAAACCTTCCGAATTTACAAGATTTGGCATTGCCGTTTCATGCCAACCGAAACGCACCTGTACCGGTTGCACGATCTCAGGATGATAAACGACTACTTTATTCCGTCCTCTTATATCTGCCAACGCCGGGCGGAACACTCCGTCCTTTCCTGCAATCTCAAACCAGTCCAAGCGACCTTTATTGTTTGTTTTCAGCCCATCAGCAACGTGCCCGAAAGATACCACTATGGAATCAGCCACAACTTCCGCCTTATCGGCACAAGGACCCGACCAAACCACTTCCGCCAAGCCATAATCTTTAGCTAAAGCTACACGTGCCAGACGCTCTCCCACTTTCCATTTATAAGAAGGATGAATATCCCTCAGCTTATCTACAAGATCCGATACCACAACAAAATCAGTATTCGGGATCATGCTCCTCGCCTTTATCTGCTGCTGATGGAATATCGGCAACTCTTCGGCAGTAACCGGTGGCCTGTCTTTAGACATTCTATTAGAATAGAGATGCGGAGCCAATAATACAGAATAGAACGGTGCACCCGGAACATTAAAAGCCTCCCTCCAACTATCTACCAATACCTGATACTTTTCAGCATATTGCCTGTCACGTATCATGCAATTACTCTCTCCCTGATACCAAAGACAGCCTTTAATGGCAAAGGGAATCAAAGGAAGAACCATTGTCTCATACCGGCCACCCGGAATCATGCCATCCATTTTACCTTCACCTTCTTTAAGTTGCGGACCGAAAACCGGAGAATGTTCATACGCTTCCTTCGATGTCCAAGTCTCTATGCGCGATCCATTTACGGCAGCTGTTATAATACCTACGGGTACATCAAGCTGTTCTTGAAGGGCTTTTCCGAAAAAGTAACCAACTGCTGAAACTTCTGCAAGACTTTCACCGTCTGCCACCTTCCACGATACCGGTTTATCGTCGCGCCTGACCACAAAGACACGAATCATCTCATTAGCCGGTTTCCGGAGCTCCAAAGCAGCCAGATTCTCTCCTTTTGCCGGAAGGGCATAATTACCCGGTAGTTTCATTTTATATACCATATTCGACTGTCCGGAACATAACCAAACTTCACCTACAACAATATTATCATAAACAATACTTGTTTTTTTCCCTTTTATCGACATTTGCTGAGGATTTTTATTGGCAGCCATCGGCTTCAACTCGGCCATCCAGCGTCCTGAAGCATTTGCACGTACTTTCACCCGCTGTTTACCGAAAGAAATTAAAATAGACTCATTAGGTTCGGCCGTTCCCCATACAGGAATCTTCTGTCCCTGCTGCAAGACCATGTTTGATGAAAGCACTTGGGGTGTCGACAACTGCGCATGTGCAATCATATTGGAAAGCAACACTCCGAGAATACACAATAAAGTCCGTAAAATCAATTTCATACCCACTAATTTATATTATCAATACGTTTCCGGAATTCCTTTAAAACATTATTTCAGCCAAACGCTTATACATTTCCCGCCCCAAATGCTCTGCCGATTTTTTATTAAAATGAAGTCGGTCATTCAATAACTCTGCATCAGACATATCTATCAGATAAGCATTTGAATCTTCCTCTGCCAAGCGGCGCATACCTGCTTCCACCTCACTGCTATAGGATTTATTACTTCTGGCAACTGTGCCGAATATAAAGGGAAGCTTTGAATAATCCTTGCCTGTTTTCTGACTTAAATGTGTGCGTACATAAGTGACTACAGCTTTCAGATTGTCATAATAATCTTTTCCCTTACGCTGATCACTCTCCCCCTGATGCCAAAGAAAAAGCATCAATTTGATACCCTTCTTCCAATTTGAAAGAGTTTGATCAATGCAAATATCTTTTCCAATTTAACAGCGAAGATGTCGATTCTGTTTGAGATCCAATCTGCAAATATCTTCCTTTTTGCCTGAATCAAATGACAATAACATACTACTATGATTTTTTCCGGCAATAAGAATATGCAAGTTATTTAAGATAAAATAGGTTTATATTTCTCGTTTCTTTTGATGACCGCAAACATTCTTGCCACGATTTTGGCTCGTAACGCATTGATCACGGACATCTTGTTTTTGCCTTCGGCTACTTTCCTTTCATAATACTTCTTTAGCTCACCTCCAATCCGGTGTGTTACAGCAACAGCAGCTAAATGCAGCAATCTTTTCATCACTTTGTCTGCCCGGTGCGATACTCTTGCTTTCGAGTGCAGGGAACTTCCGGAAGAATATGAGAAGGGGGCCACTCCGGCATAGCAGTTGAACTTCCTCGGATCATCGAAACGGGTAAAAGCTTCCGTTGCTATGATCATGTTGGTTGCCACCACACGCCCTACGCCGTCTATGGACATCAATAGTTCTCTTTGCCTGAACAATACGGGGCAAGAAGCTATGACTTCATCCATTTCGTCTGTAATGGCCTGTATGGCTTCCTCCAAGTCGTCCATTAACGCCTGCAAACGCTTCATCTTGCGTTCGTACAAAGCCTTGGGCATATAGTCCTTCTGATCTTTCATCTGTCCTTTGTATTTGGCCAAATCCGTCACATACAAGGTGCGTTCGGATTCAAGTTGTTTCAATCTTTCAATATCCTCCGTGGGACGTTCGTAATAACGTACCTTGTCTTGAAAACGACCGGCATAGATAGCGATACGCCTGGCATCCACCTTGTCGTTCTTGCCACGTTGAACACCTGACGAGTATTTGATTTCAGCCGCGTTTTCAAGCCATAGCTTACACTCAACGGATTTGCAGGCACAAGCCACAGGAAAAGTGTACTGACCGGTATGTTCCGCACAGACAAGCATCCGATCGCTTGTTATCCCATAATCCTCTTCCAAATGACGCAGCAACGACATGATTGCTGTTTGATGGTTGACTGTTTCTTCTTCATGCACAACCTTTCCTTCAAACATCACGCAGAAGTCTAGTTTCTTTTTCGACACGTCCACACCGATAAAATAAAAATTCTCCATACTTTTTGTCTTTAAAGTTTTCTATTAAAGAAAGGGCTTGAACTTAACCTAACTACCTTAACAATGGATGTTAACCTACTATCTGGGTCTGGGTTCAAACAAGCAGGGGAGTCCGCTTATGAGAATGGGTCTTGTTCTTTCCGTATCGTTGTCAAAAATGGCTTTATCTGTATGAAGTAGCACAGGCAGTTTCTTCCCGTCTTGTCTGACAGAAATCTTTTTTTATCTGCTTTCCTTTAATAACCAGCGTCAACGGTTCTATAAATAACTCCTTATCCAAAGTCAATTCCGGAGTTATTCTTAAATGATTTTTTTCACATACAATATCCAACTGAGTCGCTCCCTTTTCTTCAACATAAGCCGCCACTTCACGGAATGTCCCAACCCAGATTTTATCCTCCTTCGCTTTTACTTGATCCAAATGATCCCAGAAGCGTTGTGGATTACGAAAAGCATCATAACCATAGGTCAGGCCATGCGTCATCCCTACCCCCCAATCATTAGTTTCTATTAAAGTATTTACCCAAGCTTCCAGGTTCTGAGGAGTAGATTTACTACCGATAGAACGTTGTTTGGTTCTTGTACCTACCCGGTTCTGAACAGCAATCTTCTTAGCCTCTTCTTTCTTATTGTTATTAGGATACAAAAGTGCGGGGCATGACTCCTGTATTGGCAAAGATGGCACTATCGTTCTTATAAATATCCTCTCTGATTTCCTCTAACGGAAATCGGGCAAAATTCTTATGTTTCCAACCATGATTCGATATCTCATGTCCTCTGTCCGATAAGTCTTTCACTTGCTCCCAGCTCATCCTCGTGGTATCCGTAGTTAGTCCACCATCGCTATTAATCTTAGAACCATTAATAGCAAATGTACCCCGGAATCCCCTTTTCTCAAACTGAGGAGCAACCAATGAATATTGTTCTGCCAAACCGTCATCGAATGTATAACTGATAGCACAAGCCTTATCACCTTTGTACGGAGCAATAGACAAAGTATAGTGTTTTTTTAAAGCAGTCTGAACAATAAGAGTGTCTTGTCCACTCATGCAGTAATGAATTACCCCCTTCTTTGTGAAAGTTATCTGTTTGGCATTTACCGGCATCCCAATACCCAGTGCAAGCAAAATCACGAATAGCTGTCTCATATCCTCTATTTTTCAATAATATTAAAATGTATCGCAAACTTAGCACCATATAAGAAAAGAGGCAATGTAAAAACAGACAAAAACATAGAAAATCGTGCTTTTCATCAGATTCCAGTACTCCCAGCCTTTCTTGAAACGCACTTGCTCCGTACCAACACCGTACTTTCTCCGTGTAGAGGTACCTCTGAGTGGAGAATGTACGGAGCAAGTACTGTTCGGATACAACTCAGGTATGGACAGGGGGTATAAATAGCGCACAAAAACAAATATTACATGCATCTGTACATACCTCTATATAACAAATGATGTAAATGCCCTACTTTAGCGGTGATTTTTTCAGTAGGATTCATAGAGATCGGATGACAATTAATAATCAATACTTTAATTATATGAAAAGAAGATATACCTTTTCCCTGCTCTTGTCAGGAGCACTTCTTTTTTCGTGTGCACACCCCCGACTTGATACTAATAACTTTGAATGGGGAAAAATCCCTCAACAACCGGACTTCTCTTGGACAGAGAATGTAGGTAGCCGGCAATTACCGGATAGTAGTACAGTGGTATCCGCTAACTCCTTCGGTGCTGTTGCCGATAGTACAGTTCTTAGTACAGATGCCATTCAAAAAGCAATAGACAGTTGCGCACTCTCCGGAGGAAACCGTTACGCTGCAACCGGGTTATTATCTGACAGGAGCACTCTTTGTTAAAAGCGGGGTTAATCTGCAAATAAGCAAAGGCGTGACCCTGATAGCCTGTTCTGATATTCATTGTTATCCGGAATTCCGCTCGCGCATTGCAGGTATTGAGATGGTATGGCCCGCAGCAGTAATCAACATCATCGGCGAAGAGAAAGCATCTGTCAGCGGTGAAGGAACTCTGGATTGCCGGGGTAAGATATATTGGGATAAATACTGGGCTATGCGAAAAGAATACGAAGCCAAAGGTTTACGCTGGATCGTGGATTACGACTGTAAGCGCGTCCGCGGTATCCTTGTTGAAAATAGTTCGGACGTCACTCTAAGTAATTTCACATTGATGCGTACCGGTTTTTGGGGATGCCAGATTTTATACTCTGACCACTGTACAGTAGACGGATTAATTATTAATAACAATATTGGCGGACGTGGTCCCAGTACGGATGGCATCGATATAGATTCATCCACAAATATCTTGATAGAGAACTGTGAAATAGACTGTAACGATGATAATATATGCCTGAAGGCAGGCAGAGATGCCGACGGTTTACGCGTGAACCGCCCTACAGAAAATGTAGTGATACGCAATTGTATCGCTCACAAAGGTGGAGGATTGATTACATGCGGCAGCGAAACTTCCGGCAGCATACGCAATGTACTGGCTCACGACCTCAAAGCCATGGGGACTTCGGTTATATTGCAACTAAAAGAGCGCCACAACCCGTGGCGGAACCATCGAGAATATTTATGTAACCCGGGTAGAAGCCGAAAATAACCGCAGAGTTCTTGGAGCCGAGCCTAACTGGAATCCTAAATACAGCTATAGCACACTGCCTGAAGAGTATAAAGGCAAAGAAATACCGGAACATTGGCAAACAATGCTCACCCCGGTAGATCCTCCGGAGAAAGGCTACCCTCATTTCCGTAACATATACTTATCTCACGTCAAAACAACCAATGTAAGGGGAATTCATTTCCGCCTCCGGTGAAAATGACTCATTACGTCTGGAGAATTTCTATCTGCATGCTATTGAAGCACAAGCTCAGAAGGCAGGAATGATCCGCTTTACACGGAATTTCAACGCGACAGAAATAAAGCTCGCAGTACCGGAACCTCATTCTATGCTGTTAGAGGAGAATGAACAGAGTAATGTCCAGATAGAATATGTAAGGACTGTCAGCTATCAAAATACTGCTGAGAATCAAGCCAATTAAAATATAGCCCCTTTATATCAGATGGCTCTTGCTGGATAATACATGATCCAACAAGAGCCATAATCATATATTCCCCCTTCTTCCACACATTAACACATTTTAGTTTTATTCCTATAGGGACTTCTTTCTCCTCCCCTGTCTTTAATTATGAACTATAAACTAGACTAAATTAAAACAGTATGAAACAACTTTGTAAAAAAATGGCGGGAGCTGCAGCTATTCTCTTCATCCTTGCCGCATGCAGTGAGAACAATTCAATTATCCCGAAGAGTATGTAGGCTTTGACAAGACTACCAAGAATTATTCATTCGACAGAAGTAAAGATGTTGAAGAGTTCGACATTAAAATTATCGCTGCGGAGAAGAAAAAAGAAGACCGGGAAGTCCTTATCAACGGAGTAAGTATGCCAGGACAAACTGTTGTATTCAGCATCGAGGATAAAAAGGTTATTATTCCTGCAAAAAAGAAATCTGCCAATCTGCACGTGAAGATCTATCCCAAGAAAATAAAAAACAAGACAGAGTTTCGTATCGTCTGTATCCCGCAGGACAAGGAAGCGAAAAGAACACAAATCACGGTATACCTGCAACCCAAATAACCTAAACCTGACTTTCACTATAATAAATAATGAGAATGAATCAGCAAAAGATGCAATTTTCCAAATAAAAAAAGGATTTAGCGTAGGGAGTTTTTTCATTTCACCTGTCTTTATAGAAAAGAAAGATGAAGAACATGGAACAAGATTTTGAAAAAATACTCAATAAACTCGTAGCCTCCACCCGTTCGCCGAGAGGAAAATTTTCCAAAACTAACAGTTGGATACTTCTAGAAAAACGGTTACCACGTCTGCAACACCGCATTCTTCCATTGCGCACTATGGCGAATGCAGCCGCCGTTGCCGTGCTTTGCGTACTGGGATGGTGGGCATACTATATGTTCGCCCCGGTACCATTGCAAACCGTATCCACGCTGGCAGAAACACGTAGTATAACATTACCCGACCAAACGGAAATTGTACTGAACCGCTACTCTACCCTGACTTACCCCGAACGGTTCAGAGGAAAAGACCGGAAAGTACAATTGCAGGGTGAAGCTTACTTCGAAGTCAGTAAAGATGCGGCACACCCTTTCAAGGTAAAGGCCGAAGCGGTTATAGTACAAGTTTTGGGTACTCATTTCAATATCGAAGCCTATCCCGAAGATGCGCAAGTTAAAACAACGTTACTGGAAGGTTCTGTTGCTGTCAGCCTTATCGGTAAAGAAGAAGAACGCTTGGTACTCTCACCTAACGAAAGTGCTATCTACAATAAGGATAAAAAGAGCTTAACTTTACACACCGAAAAGGATGCATCGGAAGAGATTGCCTGGAGAAACGGAACACTGCTTTTTAAAAGTATCCCTCTGCAGGAGATTGTCCGGCAACTTTCCAATGCTTTTCATACGGACATTCGTATAGAAGATGCTGACTTGCAGAACTACCACATGACGGCTACTTTTTCCGATGGTGAAACATTGGAAGAAATCCTTTCTTTGCTTTGTCGCAACCAAAAGTTTGGATACACAAAAACTAATGACACTATAACAATCACACAAAAATTAAACTAGAATGAAATCTTCTATCTGCTCACCCCGCACCATCAGGAAATTATTCCTGATGGGAGCGGTTCTCCTCTCGACCTGTACTCTGCAAAGTACGCTCGTATTTGCCACTTGTGTTTTACAGGCCAATCCTTCACAAACGCGTTTTAGTATTAAACTACAAAATGCCACACTGGAAGAGTTTGTGAAACAAATGGAACAAAAAACCGGTTACAGCTTCATCTATGGAGAAGAAGTACGCTTGAATAGCCGTATCACATTGGCTGTCCGCGATCTCACTATCAATGAAATCCTGCGGAAGGCTTTTGAAATGCAGCCTATAGGCTTCGAAATATCAGGAAAACATATTTTGCTACATAAGCGGCCCATGCCGCAGAAAACCGTAAGCCGACGGTTCACGATCAGCGGATACGTGACAGACGGAGCGTCTTCCGAGACGCTGATTGGTGCCAATGTTCTCGATAGTCGTCAGCGTGTGGGCACTACCACCAATCCTTTCGGTTTCTATACCCTCACCTTACCTGAGGGAGATGCTGAATTAAGTTTTTCGTATTTAGGGTACGAAACACGGCACAGTTCGTTCCCGCTAAACCAAGACACCGTGCTCAATATTCGCCTGAACACTAATAACGAACTGGCGGAAGTGATCATACTTTCGGATAAAAAAAGGAAGCCGGCATCCAAGCCACCGCCATGGGTGCACATGAGATTCCCATGGCACAAATACAACATACACCCGCTGTACTGGGGGAGGCTGATATATTGAAAACCATCCAGCTAATGCCAGGCGTACAGGCAGGAACTGAAGGCTTCTCCGGCTTATATGTGCGTGGCGGAGGACCGGATCAGAACTTGATATTGCTGGACGGTATTCCTATATATAATGCTGACCACCTATTAGGTGTCTTCTCTATCTTCACACCCGAAGCTGTGAAAAAGGTTACACTGTTCAAGAGTTCTTTTCCGGCACGCTATGGCGGACGTCTCTCGTCTATTGTAGACGTGCGTACCAACGACGGGGATATGAAACGTTATCATGGTGCACTGAGCATAGGTACACTCACTGATAAAATACATTTGGAAGGACCTATTATCAAAGATCGCACTTCTTTTTTCGCTTAGTGGACGTACCACGCACACAGCTTTTATGGGAAAAAAGCTTTCAGCAGTGACGGTGATGAGTTCAATTATTACTTCTATGACCTCAATGCCAAAGTAAATCATAAGTTTAACGATCGCAGTCGGCTTTTCCTGAGTTTTTATCATGGAAAGGATCACTATCACTATAACTTCAAAGAGAGTTACGGTACTAGCGATTGTTATGAAAGCAAAAATGGGCTGAACTGGGGAAATACGATTGTTGCAGGACGCTGGAATTACGTATTTACCAACAAACTGTTTAGCAATACAACCGTAGCTTTCAACAGCTATCGCATGATCTTAAAAGGCAAAGCAAAAGAAGAAAATATCTACTCTCCATCACACTCCTACTTCTATCAATACGATTCTGAGTATCGTTCAGGAATCCGCGATTGGAGTTTCCGGACAGACTTCGACTATACACCTATTCCTTCACACCACATTAAGTTTGGTGTAGAATACCTATACCATACCTTCCGTCCGGAAACCAATACTTCGAAAATGAAAGAAGAGGAGAATGGCGTAACTGAACAAGATACCTTGTATAATAGTATTTCGAACAGTTACCTGCACGGACATGAGGCTTCTGTTTATGCAGAAGATAATTTTGATATAGGTAGCCGTACCAGTTTAAATTCAGGAGTACACGTTTCTCTGTTCAATACACAGGGGAAGAATTATTTCTCCATACAACCGCGACTTTCCGTTCATTATCGCTTCGATCATGATTTCTCAGTAAAGGCATCTTTCTCTCAGATGGCTCAATATGTACACCAACTCTCCTCCACTCCACTCGCCATGCCCACAGACTTATGGGTACCTATTACCAAAAACATACGTCCTATGCGTGCTAACCAATACTCTTTAGGCGGATATTATACCGGAATCCGGGGTTGGGAGTTCTCCATTGAAGGATATTACAAACAGATGCGAAACGTACTGGAATACCAGAACGGGGTTTCTTTCTTTGGGAGTTCAACCAATTGGGAAGAGAAAGTAGAAATGGGCAAAGGACGTTCAATGGGCATAGAGTTCATGGCGCAAAAGACCATAGGCAAAACCACCGGTTGGTTGGCATATACCCTGGCTAAAGCAGATCGCCAATTCAAAGACGGCAGTATCAACGACGGTGAGCGTTTTCCCTATAAATACGACCGCCGGCACAGTATTAGCCTCTGCCTAAACCATAAATTCAGTGAACGCATTGACATTGGAGCTTCCTGGATATACAATAGTGGCGGAACAGTTACCTTACCGGAACAGCAAACGGTCATTCTCAAACCTGATGGCAGCATAGAACAAACTGACTACATCTCCAAACGTAATAACTACCGTCTACCTGCCAGCCATAGATTGAACATTGGAGTGAACTTCAACAAGAAAACCAAACATGGCATGCGAACCTGGAACATCAGCCTCTACAATGCTTATAATTCAATGAACCCGACACTCGTTTATGGCAAACGGCGCGATTATGATTACCTCGCCTATAAAGATGAACACGGTAAATACACAGGTGGCTATAATACATCAAAGCTATTCATAAAGAAAATAACTTTGCTACCGATCATTCCATCTGTCACCTATACATACAAGTTCTAAAATATGACAACAAATAACCATAGAACCGGAAACAAAAAAATGAAAACAAGAATTTGCTCTTTGCACCTTATTATATATATAGGTATCATCCTTTTCTCCACCTCCTGCGAGAATGAAATCCCCTATACCCCGGCTCACAGTGAGCCACAACTCATTATGAACGCCCTCCTTGATGCAGGAGAACCGGAAAACTACGTATATCTCAACCTAAGTGGTACACATGGCCTCTCACACGTAGAAGAAGCTACTGTAAACCTATATGTCAACGGGAAGCTTGTCGAAAAGGCGGAAGAACTTCCCCCACTCAAGCCTATTGGCAGCCTGGATGTGGTCTACGATCCTAATGCACCCCTCAATAACCTCCCGGAAATAGCAAAACGCAAAAAAATTCCGCATCACTACCCCTTTGAAAGCCGGTGAGCAAATCTGCCTGGAAGCCATAGCTGAAAATGGCAAATATCATACAACAGCCGAAGTTACCGTTCCTCATCCGGTAAGCTCCATCCAAATAGATACATGTCTCATCCCCATCAGAGTGTACAGTGGATGGGAACCTCATCGCCAGTTTAAGATTACCCTGCAAGACCGCCCTAATGAGAAAAATTACTACCGCTTGGACATTTGGAATGACATTGCCGTTCACGGACAATACGACAGCCGCATAGATACCGTCCTCTATGCCAGAGAAACAAGTATCATCAATCGAGAAGATGTGATACTGACAGATGGAAAACCCAGCAGCAGTGAAGACGATGAAGATGATTTATTTGGTAGCTACATTGAGAATAAATATAATGTCTTTACCGATGACCGCTTTTCTGATGCTACCTGTACATTGAAGGTTTATACTCAACTTTATCATGATTACAATTTATGGCTTTATAACGTCACTCGCCGCTCCAAAAGTATCACTGTCCGCCTGCTCAGCATCAGTGAAGCTGAATTCCGCTATTTAAAAGCCCTAAATACTCTGGAATCGGGCAATTATGAAGAAGCACTCATGGAACCGGTCATGATACCAAGCAATGTAAAAGGCGGGCTCGGATTTGTAGGAATCAGTTCGGAAACAAGAATAACAATGCAACTGCCCGATGAGATTATTGACAATGAAAACTTACCACCATATACTCAATAAGATTATACCATGAAGCATTATATTCTTCTCTTTGTTAATAGCCGTGTCTTTCTGTTCCTGCCGAAGTTCGCGCAGCATGCAGAAAGAATTGAATGGCATGCGTAGCAATCTTTTCTATGAGCTTATTTCACAAGAATATACCGGCAAAGTCAAAGACAGCATCTATCTGGATTTTATAGATTACTCCAACACTGATTATTACAGCACTATCAAGCGGAAAGGTGGTTTCTTCATTCCACTGATTATCTTTAATAGGCAACAGGATCGCTTCCGCACACGGCTGGGTGAGCATTCTCTCAGCCAACTTTATCGTGAATTCCTCACGGATGCATTATTAACTGAATGTAATAGTAGTACCTGCTTCCAGTTAATAGATAACAAAGACAATCAAGTTCCCGCTGACTCTGTTTACCGCCTGGAGGTAAAAGTCAGGCAGAATGAAACAACTGGTGGCGTTGTTTTAAATGAAAGCGGATTTATTTGGTTCGAAGGTGGTTACATTACCTTGCAAAGTGCTCGTTACCGCCCGGCACAAACTCAACTTTCCATTTCTATACGTTTTTCACATCATGGCGATTGCTTGTTAGACAAAACCTACAATGTCAAGCGTAAGCAGTCTCGCAGAGATCGGAACTATGAAGATTCCTATGCCGCCAATCAAGGCTGTCTGGATGATATGGCCGAATGTCTGTCACTTGCTACCCGGGAAATTGTTGAAGAAATCAGCCAGGAGCTGAATTTACTCATGTCCGCCCGATAACCCATTATACATTCCACGCAAAGTATCCACTATCATTCTGATCAACCGTGTACGATAACCATATTACATTCATATTACAAAAAAGACCTCAAACAATCAAAATAACATCATATAATTGATCTACATCAAGAAATAGTCATCAAAACAGCACTTTCTTTCTTTTTCATTTTTGTGTTATAAAACATATTCCTATATTTGCACAGGTAAAAAGAAAAAAGCTAAGCGCTTAGAGCTGTTTTTTCAATAGGTATTAGATTTTTAGAGTTAGAATTGTTTTTAGGTATAACAAATTAAAAGTAGGTATTATGAAACGTTTAGGATTAACATTAATGGCAGCAGTCTGCCTGACTGCTACGACATTTGCAGCAGGAAATCAACCTACAACTGCAAAATGGGATGGTAACATCAACGTAACCAAGTTGAGTAAATATTTGAATTTATCCGCTGACCAGCATGAAGAAGTAGCAAACATTTGCGATTACTTCTCTACACAGATGGAACGTGCTACAACTGCCAAGAAGGATCAGAAAAAGAAACTTCACAATGCAGTTTATGGAAACTTGAAGTTGATGAGAAAAGCACTGACTGACAAACAATATGCTGAATATGCAAGAGTATTGAATGTCACTTTGCAGAACAAGGGTATCGAAATGAAATAATTTCACATCGATAATTAGGAATATCCTTTTTGATTAATAAATAAATTGTAAAAGAGGGCGCTGAATATTACGTTTAGCGCCCTCTTTCCTTTGTCAACACTATCTAAGTGCCGACTCCCTAACCAATGTGTATTTCATTTACAAACAATATCTGTCTTGTAACTCTTTCTTATATTTTCTTGAAACTAAAAGTTCTGTTATCTTATCAAAAGGAGGATACAATAAACATTTGCTGTCCTTAATAATCATCAGATAATCAATATTAATAATATAAGACTGATGTATCTGGACAAAACAAGGCGAGTATTGGGTTATCTGCTCGGCAGTCATTCCACGGCGCAAGACCAACGGCGGCTGATCATTAAGCACCACTTCCCACTGCCTGCGATCGGAACAGTACCGGAAAAAGCCAACCTCAGCAGAACGCAATGCACGCATATCGTTTGTCGGGGGTAAATACAATGAACGTCTGTCCACTACGCAGTGGCATTCCCATGGGCAATGTCGCTTTTTGTCCCGCCTCAGCCTGTTCCACAAAACGTGCAAGTATATCTTTCAGTTCCTGTTCCTCAAAAGGTTTCAGCAGATAGTCGAATGCGGATTCACGAATAGCCTGTATCATATATTTGTCGTAAGCAGTATAAAAGACGACTCTCATATTCCACGAAATATCATCCCGAATCTCCTGCAATAACTCCATTCCGGTTATATCCGGCATTTCAACATCCAGAAAAAAAGCAGATCCGGCCGTGTCTTGAGAATCGCTTTCTTTCCCTGTTTACCATTTCGGGCTGTTTTTTCCAGAGAAAAGCGCGCATCCTTGCCCAACTCGAAACTTAAGCTCTCAAGTGCTACATCATCATCGTCAACTATTATAACTTTGTATTTATCCATGTTTATTTCATGTATTCTTTGGCGAATATAGCCATTATTCAATCCTTGGGCAAAACCATCCAAGCTATTTTATGGCCTATTCGTCAATATCCCATCCTATCCGTACCAAAAACGAGATTATATATCATATTTTATAATCATACTTATATCGGGTAACAAAAAGGTAACTTCACATCCGGCCTCACCACCGGGCAAAAGAACATTATGTACAGCAACATCTATCGCCTCCTTATTCTTCATGTTCAGAATCTGGATAGTCTGCATAATAACCCTCATACCTGTACCGGTCCCCTTGTTCCGACTGTTCATACGATAACCACCCCCATTATCCCTTATCTTAATGCAGGTTCCATTCGCCTGACTACTGATGATAATCCACAAATTCCTTTCTCCCTCTTTTCCCCTTAAAGCATATTTTACGGCATTCTCTACAGGAATTTGTATCAGCATAGAAGGAAGTTGAACTTGTCCGGGGTGCACACCATCCCCTATCTCTATCACCGGATGGAAAGTTGTTCCCAAAGAACGGCGTTCCAGGTCAATATAGGTTTTCACAAAGTCCAGCTCTTCCTCTAAGGTAACACACAACTGCTCTGCCAGTTCCAGATTACGTCGCATCAGTTTGACTAAGGAAGGCAGTTCCTGATGTTCTTCCGCTTTCCTTTCCGCCATTTCCTGATTAAGTACATTGAAAATGAAGTGGGGAGACAAGCGGTTACGAATATTTTCCAGACGGAGAGTAGAAACAGTACGGCGATTTTGGGCAAGCAATAGAGCACGCTTTTTCTTATTGTACGTATAGATAAAGCCAACCACCATTAAAGTTATAATGGAAAGAGCAATCCAGAATGTCTTTGTCTGCCGCAGTTCAAGCACTTCGTTTTCCTTTTCCCTGATAAAGACTTTTTGCGCCATCACGGTAGAGTCCTGTTGATAGCGCAAGGCCAGATCCGCCGTACGCATCTCTACACGTTCGTTACGGACAGAGTCATCCATCCGGTTATTCTCTTTCAGATAGAAATAAGCTTTCCGATAATTCCCTATTTCTTCGTAGTATTGTTGCAGATATTTGTTGCGTATATGTATCATATCCGGATCAATGTCCGGAGGAGCAACGCTTCCCGTCAATATACGTTGCGCCTGGGATAAGTCTTTTCGGATCAGAGCTAATTCAACGTTCTGCGTATCAATATAGTAGAGAGCAGTCGGTATACCTGTTTTCTTAAAAAACGGTTGGCATTTACTGATATATTTTGCAGCAGAATCAGCTTCATTCACTTGCAAGAAACAATCGCCTAAATTCAGCCAACCCAGATTTTGTTCAAAAAGCATATCCGGATAATCTTTCGTAAGATCGATAACCCTCCTGAAGTAGCTGATGGCAGTTTCGTAATCTCCCCGATAGTAATAGGAGGTACCCCGGTTGTTCAGGTAGAAATGCTTCTCAAAAGGCAGCATGCTTTCGTAGCTTCCGGCTGCAAGATTATAATAATAATCACATTGATCAAAATCGCGCAAAGCTACATAGATCTGCGCCAATCCATAATAAATAGGTGGTTTCTTGGTAGAGACGATATCTAACGAATCGCACAATATCAATGCCCTCCTGTACCAGGCAGCTCCTGCATCCAATTTGCCCAAACGGTTACTGGCATCAGCAAGATTCATCAGGATATCCGGCACCACCTCTATTTTTGTACCTTGCATTCGTTGTTCATAAGCTTTTCGGAAATACACTTCCGCAGAGTCCATATATCCTGTACGGGCATACACATTTCCCTTCATATTATAGCACTCGGACTTTAAGTCTGCCAGTTGCGCAGAGAAGGGCTGTTTCATTGTAAAATCTTCAATCTGTCGTGTCAAGAGTCGGGCAGAATCGATATCGGAAGACATCAAACAAGTTTTAGATGCCACTGCCAGATAATTATAGCGCACCAGGCTATCCTTAGCTTCCTGCATCTTCTGCAATGCTTGTGTACGTACTTTCCGAGGAGTAATGGACACAGAATCTCCATCCGCATCAAAAAAAGCTTCGAATGCCTGCATCTCACTTTGTTCCATTTTTTGTTTGTGAGGTGTACAAGCAGTCAAGGCAATAAATGCTATTATTACAATGCATAGTAGTCTTTCAATCCACGCTATTTTCCACATAGTACGAGAATCAAGCAATTTATTCGCACAAACATACTGTTTTTCGGTGATATACAACAATATTTTTATCAAATTCTCCAGAAAAGCTGTCGCATTTATAACTTGAACTCAAGCAGCTCTAACAGGAGTTTATGTCCATTTTTACCTACACGCTTACACTCATGCGCTACATCGCCCTGTTTATCGGCATTTAGCGATGGTGTAGGCAAAGAGAAACAAAGTGCAGGCAAATTTACCTACACTCCATATTTCATTCTGTTTGCCACTTGCTTTCACCGGTTCGGAAACAGTGTTTATAGGTATCACCGCTTATGTTTATTAGATTAGCACTGCATGTTTATTTCACTGACAGTCAATATTTAGCATTTACCACAGCTGTAAATCGCCTGCTTCACGGCTGTGAATATCCTGCTTCACGACTGTAAATCTCGTGCTTCACATACGTAGTCAATACAAAATAAAGAAGACGGAAGCAAAGAAAAAGGTATATGAATACAAAGAGAAAGGCGTGCTATACGGTAGCAAACGTCTTTACCGGGTAAGATTGATGCATGGTTTTATTCAAACAGGCCGGATTTCAATAGTGCAAGTTCTTTCGTGTGCACTCAATTTCTGCATTATACGATCCAATCTCTCAATAAAAACAATCCGAATAATCCTTTTTTTAGTCACAATAAGACATCTTTTCAACAAGATAAGATCATTCTGGCAAATCGCAGTTTGCATGCAGAATATTATTATTCTACTTTTGAAAAAATATAATATAGCTCTTATGTCTTAACACAAAAGAAGTTAAATACCAGGTGGCAGCTAAATTATTGAAGCCGTACTACCTTCTAATTTAACAAAGAAGGAAAGGAATATGGAAACACAATTAATAATAGGCCCCCTTGTAGGAGCAATCATCGGGCTCATCACAAATGGCATTGCCATCAAGATGATATTCAGACCATTATATGCCAAATATTTATGGGGATGGAAATTGCCATTTACCCCTGGTTTAATTCCTAAAGAAAAAGGCAGGATAGCAAAAAATCTATAGGGAATGCCATCAGTATAAACTTAATGAATAAAGAGACTCTTGAGAAAACACTGCTGTCTCAAGAGATGTTGGGTAAAGTTAGAAAATGCAATAGACAACTTTATAGAAAATCTATCGCATAATGAGCAAACTTTGCAGGAGTACCTTTATCATTTATTATCTAAAAGGGAAATTGACCTGATTATTAACAATACCAAAGAAGACATAATATCCATACTGCAAAAAAGAACTTTCTAACCCACAATTAGGGCAATCAAGTTTCAAATATTGTAATAAAACATGCTATATCTAAAGTACAAGAAGGTTTGTTAGGAGTATTCGGTGTAGACAAATTCATAAACTTAATAGCTTTTGCCAGCCGAACAGCTTTTTAGCCAAGAATATAAATGAAATGCTTGCCAATAATTCCCATGAATTAATTCATGAACTATTGGATAAAGGAACAGATCGTTTATTATCCATGCAGATGTGCGAGATTATAAAGGAGCACCGGAACAGATTATCACTCTTAAAACGTGTATAATATCCACCTATCAAAAAACCATATCCGAACAATTACCACGTATTCTGAATAGCATCAATATCAGCAAAGTGGTGGAAGAACGCATTAATGAAATGGATGTGCAAGAAGTAGAGCAATTACTATTTCAAATTATGGATAAAGAGTTGAAAGCTATTATCTGGTTAGGAGGGTTACTGATTCATAATGGGATTTGTAATGATATTCATCAATAAATAACATATACTAATTAATTTTAAAAAAATGGCAACAATCAACGGCATTAATCCTTATCCAAATCGCAATGAAAATTGTAATTTGAAAGAAGCAGAAAAGAACCTATAAACAAAGTGGAGAAAAAAGTTCCGCTTTTATAGGTTATAATCCTTATTGGGATTTAAACGAAATAGTTCTTTTGCAAAGAGACCAAAGAAGTACTTCAAGATGTTATAGTATTTTGTTCCCACCGAGACAGAATTGTTGAAGAATGGAATTTAAAACGTTTTCTCAAAGGAACAGGAGGATGTACAGGTATTAATATGTATGGTAAGCCAGGAACCGGAA
>VOFF01000649.1_pt1 | contig 48000 bp, 68 predicted proteins | sample 5384061 | NCBI WGS metagenome assembly VOFF01 (sample SAMN12384725, study PRJNA508395) | human gut metagenome | isolation source: healthy gut E | host: Homo sapiens | reverse complement strand
CTCCATGCCCCGGCCCTCAAAGCCGTTGCGGAAGGCGTCGGTCATGGTGTCGCCAAAGGCGCGCAGCTGGTCCTCCAGCTCCTGCTGCACCTGACGGCCCTCGTCATTATTTCGGTTATCGTTTTCACGATCGTACATCAAAATTTTCTCACCCTTCTGCCGGTGCATACCGGCTGATGATGGCCACGGCCACCCGCAGCTCGGCGCTCATACCTCTTCCCGCTTGAGCCGCACCGGGCTGCTGGTGCGGGTCTCAAGGCCGGTCAGGATGGCGTCCGGCGCAGTGTAGCCCGCGATCTTGCGCTCATAGGCGCGCAGACCCGCTCGCAGGGTATCCGCCAGCTCCCCGGGCAGCAGTGCGCCCAGATCTGCGGCAGTCACACCGCGGTCGTAGGTGGGCTGTACGCTGCCAATATGCAGCTGCCCGCGCCCTTCCAGAAAGCTTTGCACATTCTCTGCCGGGGCGGCGTAGGCTCCGGCGGCACGACCGGCGGCATAGGCTTTTGCTTCCAGCTCCCGCTGGAAGGCGATGGCGCGGCGGGGGTCGTTTGCAAAGTCTGCCCCGCCCACGCTGACCACCACCGCCGCATTGGCGTTTTTGCCGCTGCGGGCGTGGTAGCTCATGCCGTTGGTCACAACACGCTCTTCCTCACTGGCCGAAGCCACTACCTGACCGCCGGGACACATACAGAAGGTGTACACGCACCGGTCGCCGACGTGCTGGGAAAGCTGGTATTCGCCCCGGGGCAGTGCCGGATGTCCGGCAGCTTCATGGTACAGGCTTTTTTTCGATCTCGCTTTGCAGGTGCTCGGCGCGGAAGCCCACACTGAAGGGCTTGCATTCCAGCACAAGGCCGCTGTCCATCAGCATGCTGAAGGTGTCCCGTGCCGAGTGCCCCACCGCAAACACCAGCGTCTCGCAGGCAAAGCTGCCGTTTGTAGTAGTGATGCCCACAAGTCGTCCGTTTTTTTGTTCCAGACCGGTGAGGGCCGTGTTGAAATGCACCTCACCGCCCAGGGATTCGATCTCTTTGCGGATGGAGGTGATGACGCCGCGCAGCAGGTCGGTGCCCACATGGGGCTTTTGCTTCCATGCGATCTCTGCCGGGGCACCGTGCTGCAAAAACACCTCGGTGACAAAATCACACAGTTCATCCCCGATGCGGGTGGTCAGCTTGCCATCCGAGAAGGTGCCCGCGCCGCCCTCGCCGAACTGGATGTTGGCGTTGGGGTCCAGCTGCCCGGTGGCGGAAAAGTGCTCCACCGCCTGCACACGGGCATCCAGCGCAGGGCCGCGCTCCAGCACGATGGGGCGGTAGCCCTGCCGTGCCAGCAGCAGGGCCGCAAACAGCCCCGCCGGGCCCAGTCCGCACACCACAGGGCGGTGCACAAGCGGCTGGGTACCTGCGTGCAGGGTAAAGTCTGCCCGGCTATGCAGGGGCGGCGTCCGAGCAGCGGGCTGCAAGGGCGGCCTCCTCCCCAGGGCTGCTTGCAGGGTGACAGCCACGGTATATACCAGCTTGGGCTGGCCGTGGCGGGCATCCACCGAGAGCTTTGCCACGCCGGTGTGCTCTACCTTGCTGCGGGGCACCCGCAGGGTGTGCAGCGCCTTTTCAAATGCCTGCGGCTCTGCGGCAGAGAGGGGCAGACGGATGTTGCGAACCAGAATCATTTGTTGTGTTTTCCTTTAAATTTAGTTGCTTTCAATGCGGCATTGCAGCACATAGCTGCCCAGTGCAAAGATCTTGCCGTTGGAGGGTACATACAGCCGGCAGGCAATGTTCTGTTGGCCGGTAGCCACGGCAAAGTCCTCGGCGTCGATCTCAATGACCACCTGCTCGGGGGTCAAAGTCTCCATAGCACCCTTGGGGCCGCAGAGGATCACGTTCATCAGCCGCTCGGTCTCCACCGTCAGCTGATAGGTGGCGGGCAGATTGACCACCTGCACACAGCTGGAGGGCAGGTTCATGGTCTTGGTCTCCAGCCCGGAGCAGTCAAAGCTGACCGTGATGGTGGAGATATTGTCCAGCAGATAGATATCTGTCGGCAGCTCGATGGGCATCTCGTACACCTTGTTCAGACTGAATGTGGAAAGGTCGATGGTGCCGATGGACAAGGTGGACAGTGCATCGATCTTTTCTGCCGGGCCCGACCTTGAGCTGCTTGCAGCTGAGGGCATAGCTCAGCACCGAGTTATCGAACCCGCGCGGCGCGTTGATAAAGTTCACCTTCACCGGCAGGGTCGCCGTCTTGTACACTTGCAGCGTCACGTCCACATTGCTTTCTTCCAGCGTGGTGTACTGGAACTTGACCTCTTTGCCGCCGCTGGTGTAGAAGCGCAGAGGGGTGTTCAGCGTGACCGACTCGGTCAGTTCGCTGCTGTAAGATGCCTCGGCGGTGCAGGTAGCCACCTTTGCTCAGCTCGCTGCTGGGGCCGGACAGGGTGACGGTCTCCTTGGAGACCTCCGTACTATAAAGGATATAGCCGTCTGCAATGCGCAGATAGTTGGTGGTAGCGGTCACGGGCAGGGTCTTTTCCTCCACCACGTCAAACACCACATCCACCGTGTTGTCGCTGCCTTCCATGGTCACGGTCACGCCATTGAGCAGACCGTTTGCGCCGCGCACTAGCAGCCGCAGGGTCTTTTCGCCGCTGTCGCGCACGCTGGACCAGTCCGGGTAGACCACAAAGTCCGACGCGCTGAGCCCGCCGATGGTGTAGCCATCGCCGGAAAGCTTCAGGTTCACGGTCTTGTCCTCGGCACTGACGATGCTCAGTCCACGGGAGGTATAAACGGAGGAATCGTAGGTATAGTCCACCGGCACATTGTAGATGGTGTTGCTGGTGCCGGGCTGGACGATGATGGTCACGATCATCCATGCAACGATGGCACCCAGCACCGAAAGTGCCAGCCGGATGCGGCGGTCGTCCAGAATGTTTTTCTTATGGGCGACCGCAGGCTTTGCGCCATTCGTCTTGTTCGGCTGGTTGCTCATTGCTGCTCGTCCTCCCCCTTCTGGCTGATCCAGTTCCACAGCTTTTTCGCCTGCTCCACCCAGCTGTCGGCGGTGTTCTTTTCCACCGTGGACTCCTTGGGGATCATCTCGTCGATGAGGCGGGTATACAGGCTCTGGCGGTCAAAATGACGGATCAGCACACCATTTTTGGCCATGGAGATGATGCCGGTCTCCTCGCTGACCACGATGGCAATGGCGTCCGAGTTTTCGGCAATGCCCAGGCAGGCGCGGTGGCGGGTGCCCATGTCCTTGCCCAGATCCAGATTATTGGAAAGCGGCAGCACGCAGCCTGCGGCCTTGATGCGGCCGTTCTCAATGATGGCGGCACCGTCGTGCAGGGGAGTGCCCTCGTAGAAGATGGTGCCCAGCACTTCCAGATTGACCGCGCTGTTCACCGGGGTGCCGGTGCGCACGATCTCGGAAAGGTTGGTGTGGCGCTCCAGCACGATAAGGGCGCCGGTCTTGGTCTCAGAAAAGCGCTCGGCTGCATCGCAGATGGCAATGATGGCGCTGCGCCACGCACCCTTGAGACTGGGGTCGTTGTAGCGGCCTTTCACGTTGAACAGCTTGGAAGCCCATTGGTCGGTCTGACCCATGCGCTCCAGTGCGCGGCGGATCTCCGGCTGGAACAGCACCACCAGGGTGAGCAGGCCCACCTGCAGCAGCGAGTTGAGCAGCCAGGTGACCGTGCGCATGTTCAGCGTTTCGGCCACCAGATAAACGACCATGACCAGCAGCGCACCCTTGGCCAGCTGCCCGGCGCGGGTGCGGTTGATGATGCCCAGCAGCTGGTAGATCAGGAACGCAATGATGATGATATCCAGCAGGTCAACGAGCTTGAAGGTCTGAAAATTGGCAATGATCGCATTCAGTGTCATGCGTGTGTGCCCCCTTTACACAGCTTCGATCAGGGCGACAGCGTGGGCAGCAATGCCCAGCCCCTCGCCGGTAAAGCCCAGATGCTCCTCCGTGGTGGCCTTTACGCTTACCGCCTCTACCGGCAGGCCGAAAGCCGCCGCCAGATTGGCACGCATGGCCGGGATGTGGGGTGCAAGCTTGGGGCGCTGGCACAGCAGGGTGGCATCGATGTTCTCAATGCGCCAGCCATGCTCCTTGAGGATCTGCGCCACGCGGCAGGCCAGCTTCAGGCTGTCGGCACCGGCGTACTCCGGGTCATTGTCCGGGAAATGCTGGCCGATATCCCCCAGCGCCGCAGCGCCCAGCACAGCATCCATCACCGCATGGGTCAGCACGTCCGCATCCGAATGCCCCAGCAGACCTTTTTCAAAGGGGATCTCCACCCCGCCAAGGATCAGCTTGCGCTGCTCTACCAAACGATGTACATCATAGCCGTGTCCAATACGCATTTCCGTTTCCTTCCTCTGTGCCGGGCAGGGCAGATCCTCCCGGGTGGTGATCTTCAGGTTTGCATAGTCGCCCTGCGTCAGCTGCACCGGGCGTCCGGTCAGTTCAAACAGGCTGCAATCATCGGTAACAAGGCGGGCGCGAGTCTCGTCCAGTTCTTCCAGCGCCGCAAGGTACGCTGCACGGTCAAAGCACTGGGGGTCTGCACCGCATACAGGGTACTGCGGTCCGGGGTGGCGCATACCGCGCAGTCCGGGGGGCACGGTTTGCCATCGCCCCGGGCAGCGGTCTTGATGGTATCCTTCACCGGCACCGCCGGGGCTGCTGCGCCGCACCGGGCGGCAGCTTCCAGCGCCGCCGTAATGACCGACGCACTCACAAAGGGGCGGGCGGCATCGTGCACAGCCACCAGCTCCCCGTGGGCTGCCAGCACGCCATTCTTGCGCTCTCGGCGCGGGTAGCCCCGCCCGCTACGATCTGCACAGGCTTTGGGCAGTCCGCCGCCTGCTGCGCCACAAACTCCCGGTTTTTGCCCGCCACCAGCACGATCTCGCCGATCTGCGGGCACTGCTCAAAGGCGCGGATGCTGCGGTGCAGCACCGTTTCGCCGCCCAGGTCAAAGCTGAGCTTGTCGAACCCCATCCGGGTCGAGCTGCCCGCCGCCACCAATACTGCCGATACAGTTTTTTCCATCTCTTCCACCTACCCTGCCGCTGTGCCGCGCTGCACGCCCACAGCTGCTTATAATAAACCATGTTTTATTATAGCGTATCACAGCGCAAACTTCAACCGATTTTACACAGCAAAAGTGCATCCTTGCTGCATAAAGCCCTGCGGTCTGTCCTGAAAGGACAGTCACCCAGAGTGTGCGCTTTCGCCCCCTCAGGCGCTGACCCCTTCCGTCTGCTCACTGCGTTCGCAGCCACCTTCCCCAAGGGGACGGCTTTTCGCGGTGACGGTACACCTCCATAAGGCTTTTGCTCCGGTCAACTATCTGCTGAACGCAAAAAAGGGCTGCTGCACAAAACGTGCAGCAGCCCCGCAGAATGCTTTGAAATGTTTTTACTTCAGGATGGGCTCAATGGCGGCAGCCAGAGCATCCTTCTGTGCCTGCGCCTCGGCCAGATCCTTGCCCAGCGTGGTGAAGTAGGTCTTGATCTTCGGCTCAGTGCCGGAGGGACGCACCACCACGGTCGCACCGTTTTCCAGTGTGTAGATCAGCACGTTGGCAGCGGGCAAACCGGTCTCTTCGGGCTTCTTGTAGTCGGTCACCTTGACCACCTTGTGGCCGGCCAGCTCGGCAGGGGGCGGGTCACGCAGCTTCTGCATGATGGAAGCCATCTTCTCCATGCCGGTCAGGCCGGGGAACTCGAAGCTGTCCACCTTGTTCAGGTAGCGGCCGTACTCCTTGTAGATCTCTTCCAGACGCTGCTTGATGGAAGAACCGATGCTGCGGTAGTAAGCAGCCATCTCGCAGATGAGCATGGAGCCGATGACGGCGTCCTTATCGCGGACGTAGGGGCCAGCCAGATAGCCGTAGCTCTCCTCAAAGCCGAAGATGAAGCGGTCGACCTCACCGGCAGCCTCGAGGTTGGCGATCTGGTCGCCGATCCACTTGAAGCCGGTCAGCACATTGCGCATCTCCACGCCGTAATGCTTTGCCACAGCGTCTGCCAGCGGAGTGGACACGATGGACTTGACTGCCACGGGGTTCTTGGGCATGGTGCCCTTCTCGATACGGCCTGCGCAGATGTAATCCAGCAGCAGAACGCCCATCTCGTTACCGGACACCAGCTCATAGCTGCCGTCATTGCACTTGACGGCGATGCCGACGCGGTCGGCGTCGGGGTCGGTAGCCAGCATCAGGTCAGCGCCGGACTTCTTGGCCAGCGCCAGACCCAGGCGCAGTGCCTCGAAGATCTCGGGGTTGGGGTACGGGCAGGTGGGGAAGTTGCCGTCCGGGTCCTTCTGCTCGGGCACGATGGTGATGTCGGTGATGCCCATATCGTTGAGCACATGGGTCACGGGCACAAGGCCGGAGCCGTTCAGCGGGCTGTACACCAACTTCAGGCCGGCAGTCTTGCACAGACCGCGGGCGCACCTGACGTGCCTCAATGGCATCGTACAGCGCCTTTTTGCAGTCATCGCCCACAAAACGGATCAGGCCGTTTTCCACGCCCTCGGCAAAGGAGATGTACTTGGCACCGGTGAGCACATCGGTCTTCTGGATCTCATCGTACACGATGTCGGCGGCCTCGTCGGTCATCTGGCAGCCGTCCGGGCCGTAGGCCTTGTAGCCGTTGTACTTGGCGGGGTTGTGGCTGGCCGTGACCATGATACCGGCGTTGCAGTTGTAATAACGGGTAGCAAAGCTCAGCGCGGGCACAGGCATCAGGGCATCATAGATGCGCACCTTGATACCGTTGGCTGCCAGAACGCCAGCGGCGGTCTTGGCAAAGACATCACTCTTTAGGCGGCTGTCGTAGCTGATGGCCACAGTCTGGGTACCGCCCTGGGTCAGCACCCAGTTTGCCAGACCCTGGGTGGCCTGCCGCACAACGTAGATGTTCATACGGTTGGTACCGGCGCCCAGAACGCCGCGCAGGCCTGCGGTGCCGAACTTCAAAGCCACAGCAAAGCGATCCTTGATCTCGTCGTCGTTGCCCTCGATCTTTGCCAGCTCCGGCTTCAGGTCTGCATCCTCCAGATCCGCTGCCAGCCAGCGCTTATATTCATCCAGATACATCTTGTACACCTTACCTTTGTTTAAAATCTTTTTCCCCGGATCGAAATGGTTTGTATAAACCTACTTATACTATAAACTCTTGCTCCGCTTATGTCAATTGCGTAAAATGGCCGAAGTTTGTGCCCTTAAAACCGACAAATGCCACAAAAAACCGGTTCTTCTGCTATATTTATTGCGTTTTTCGAAGTATCCAGCAGCTGGTAGGGCTGGTGTACATCCTCCAGCACCTCCAGCCACTGCTCCGGCCCCACGCCGTTTTCACACAGGTAGCGCAGCAGCCGCATCACCCGGCCAAAGCTGTCCGCCGGGGCAAGCACCGTGCTGCTGCGCACCTTGCCGCCCTGCTCCCGGCGCAGCTGTGCCAGCACCCCCTGCGGGGTGGATGCGGCGCAGTACACCAGCGTACAGGCGTGTTGCAAGCCCTCCAGTTCTGAATAGGTACGGATATAGCGGCAACATTCCCCATTTGTCATGTTCTCTCGTTCTCCTTTCTGCTGCATTGACAACTTTCCTGTGCTTTACTATAATGATTTTAAACAGAAAAAACTGTCGAAGTATGGAAAATATATCCATTATTTTCCACTTTTAGCATTTTTTGACAAACCATGCGCCATGCAGGGAGGGACACCATGTATTCTGTGACCAACAGCTTTGGCCTGAACGGGCTGCGCGGCTTTGCCGTTGCGGTGGAAGCCGATGTTTCCGGCGGGCTGCCCGCGTTTTCCATCGTCGGCCTGCCGGACTCTGCCGTGCGGGAAAGCGCCGACCGGGTGCGCGCCGCCATCAAAAACCTTGGCTTCCGCTTCCCGGACCGGCGCATCACGGTCAACCTGGCCCCCGCCGATGTGCGCAAGACCGGCCCGGTGTACGACCTGCCGCTGCTTCTGGCGCTGCTGACCGCCAGCGGACAGTTAGAAGAAGTACCTGCCGAGGCTGCCTTTCTGGGCGAGCTTGCACTGGACGGCAGTCTGCGCCCGGTGTCCGGCGTGCTGCCCATGGCGCTTGCCGCTGCCGAGCACGGCATCCGGGCGCTGTACGTCCCGACAGAGAACGCCGCCGAGGCAGCCGAGGCCTGTGCCGACACCATGACCGTCTACCCTGCCCATACCGCCCGGGAGGTGGTGGAGGCGCTGAAGGGTATCCGCCCCCTCTCCCCTGCCGCCGCCATCCCCTTTGACCCGGAGGACGCATGGCAGCAGGTGCCGGATTTTGCGGACGTGATGGGGCAATCGCTGGCGCGGCGCGCCATGGTCATTGCGGCCGCAGGCGGGCACAACGTACTTTTAACGGGTGCGCCCGGCACCGGCAAATCCATGTTGGCAAAGCGCCTGCCGGGCATCCTGCCGCCTCTCTCCCGGGAGGAAGCCGTGGAGACCACCAAGATCTATTCCATCGCCGGGCAGCTGCCGCAGGGACGCGGGCTGATCTCTGCCCGCCCCTTCCGCAGCCCGCACCACTCGGCCAGCGCTGCCGCCCTTGCCGGCGGCGGGCGCAGTTCCGCCCGGGCGAGTGCAGTCTGGCCAACTGCGGGGTGCTGTTTTTGGACGAACTGCCGGAGTTTTCCCGCGAGAGCTTAGAGGTGCTGCGCCAGCCGCTGGAGGACGGCCAGATCACCGTGAGCCGCGCTGCCGGAAGCGCCACCTACCCCAGCCACTTCCAGCTGGTAGCCGCCATGAACCCCTGCAAATGCGGCTACTACGGCCACCCCACCCGCGCCTGCACCTGCTCGCCCAGCGCGGTGCGGCAGTACCGCAGCCGGGTGTCCGGCCCGCTGCTGGACCGCATCGACCTGTGCGTGGAGATGGACCCCATCGCCTTTGACGAGCTGCACGCCGTCGTCCCTTCCGAGAGCAGCGCCGATCTGCGCAAACAGGTGCTGGCTGCCCGCGCCATTCAGGCCAAACGCTACGCTGCGCCGGGCTTTAAGGGAGTGCACTGCAACGCCCAGCTGAACGCCGGACAGGTGCGGCGCATCTGCCGCATGACCCCCGGTGCCGAGCAGCTGCTGCGCAGCTCCTACGATGCACTGGGACTTTCTGCCCGGGCGCATGACCGCATTTTGCGGGTCGCCCGCACCGTGGCCGACCTTGCGGGCAAGACCCTGCTGGACGAGGACTCTCTGCTGGAAGCGCTGCAATACCGGGCACAGGAGAAATTGGACGGATAAGGCAGTCTGCACTCTAAAAATACAACGGAAAGAGGACGGAACACATGAAGCGCGCATACACAAACGGTATTCTTCTGGACGGTACCGAGCAGATGGAACCGGTACAGGGCAAGGTGCTGCTGACCGAGAACGATAAGATCACCGCCATTGCAGATGCGAGTGTAAGCCTTGACGGCTACGAGGTCATCGACCTGCACGGCGGGTATCTGTGCCCGGGACTCATCAACCTGCACGTCCATCTGGCGGGCAACGGCAAACCCAGCGCAAAGCCCCGGGACAATGCGGCGCTGGTACGCAAGATCCTGAGCAACAGGCTGACCCGCGCCATCGCATACCGGCTGGTGTGCAGTTATGCCAAGCTGGAACTGCTGGGCGGCGTGACCACCGTGCGCACCGTGGGCGGCATTGCGGACTTTGACACCCGCTGCCGGGACGACAGCGCCGCCGGGAAGGTGCTGGCACCCCGCATTCTAGCCGCTAACGAGGGCATCTCGGTGCCGGGCGGGCACATGGCAGGCTCGGTGGCGGTGGCGGCACACAACAACGCCGAAGCGCTGGCGCAGCTGGAAAAGGCCAGCGGCCAGAAGGTGGATCTTGTCAAGCTGATGATCACCGGCGGTGTGCTGGATGCCACCGAAAAGGGAACGCCCGGAGAGCTGAAAATGAAGCCGGAGATGATCAAAGCCGTCTGCGATGCAGCCCACAAGCTGGGCTACACCGTTGCCGCCCATACCGAATCCCCTGCGGGCGTGAAGGCTGCGCTGGAAAACGGTGTGGATTCCATTGAGCACGGCGCAAAAATGGATGAGGAGACGGTTCGTCTGTACAAGGAGCGGGGCGCATTTCTGTGCACGACCATCTCCCCCGCACTGCCCTATGCACTGTTTGACACTGCCGTTTCGGGCGCATCGGAAAAAGACCAGTACAACGGAAAAATCGTCTTTGACGGCGTAGTCGAAAGCGCCAAAACCGCGCTGGCCAACGGCATCCCGGTGGGCCTGGGCAACGACGTGGGCTGCCCTTACATTACCCAGTACGATTTCTGGCGGGAGCTGTGCTACTTCCACAAATACTGCAGTGTGAGCAACCGTTTTGCCCTCTACACGGCCACCCTGCGCAACGCGCAGCTGGCGGGCATCGGCGATGTGACCGGCTCTATCGCGTCCGGCAAAAGCGCAGACTTTATCGTGACCCGCGAAAACCCGCTGGAGGATCTGCGGGCTTTGCAACATCTGGAACTAGTGGTCTGCCGCGGCCGTGCCGTGAAAAAGCCCTCCCCTAAGCGCAAAAAAGAAGTGGACGCTCTGCTGGACCCATATCTCGTGTAAGCAGCCTGTCCAACATATAAAAACGCGAGTGGCCAAAACGGTCGCTCGCGTTTTTGCTATCAACGGGTTACATTTTCTCTTTTCCGGTGCCGCCCGGTGTGGTATACTGGAAACGTAGAGGCAAAAATGGAAAGGAGCAAAGTACAAATGAACATTCGTAAAGCCGAAGAAAAAGACATTCCCAGACTGCTTGCGCTGCTGGGGCAGGTGCTGCAAATTCATGCAGAGATACGCCCGGATATTTTTATTCCCGGCACCACCAAATACACCGTCTGTGAACTGGCAGAGCTTCTGAAGCAGGAGGAGAAACCCATCTACGTTGCCGTAGACGAGGATGATGTGTGCATGGGCTATGCCTTCTGTCAGCTCAGGGAACAGCCCTTTTCCACCAACATGGTGTCCTTTAAATCGTTGTTTATTGATGACCTGTGCGTTGACCGGCAGGCACGGGGGCAGCACATTGGTGAAAGTCTGTTTGAATATGTGAAAGCAACAGGCAAAGGAACTGGGCTGCTACGAAGTAACCCTGAACGTCTGGGCGGGGAACACTTCGGCAGAGCACTTTTATGAAAAAAATGGGCATGAAAACCAAGGAACGGCAGATGGAGTATATTCTGTAACTCGGCTTCTTGGTTTCAGGACAAATAATGCATTCTATATCCCCCGGCGGGGGCAGCAGCTACAAAACGGCTGCCCGCTTTTTATCGCAATATAAAATAGCCGCCATTCATTTAATCGATTCCTTTGAGTTTTCTTTTGTATAAATCATCTAAAAGCTCTTTTTGTGTTTGCTCTACTGCTTTGCTATAATGTTCTCTAGCTTCCTCTCCTTGTAACGTTTTATACCCGCCATTTCCGTCTGGAATATCAACACGAACAACATTTTGCTCATCTAATTCGGATGCTGCATTAAGTGCATCTTCAATTTCTTTACTGCCCATAATTTGTGGAGCATCAGTCGTTATTGGCCTGCCCAATATTATAATTAGTAGCACCGCTATTACCGCAAACATTAACACAATTTTTCTTGCTCTCATCCGAAACGCTCCTTTTTTAGATTTATTTCTTATTTCGGGGCTTTTTAATTTTGTAATTCACAATCCGACTTGCAAGATAAATTATCCAAAAAGTAAGGATATAATTGTTAGTTATAAACTTTGTAAAGGTCGCTTGTTCCCCTAATCTTATTTCAACAAAGAAAAATATCAAATACTGTACAACTAGCATACTACCAACGTCTACTACCAGTTTTTTCACTATCTTCGGCTCCTTTCTATAAACCCTTTTATCCAGATAACGCAGCAAATCACTGGTTTGTTGCAAGATTTTCTGTTTTTATCTATCTTAACAAAAAATCGCCCAGGTGTTTGTGCTTTCCGCCCCAATTGGCGTGAAACGGCGGCTCAATCCAGCAGCCTGCGCCGCACTCTGCAAGCATTTCTTTCAAAAAGCTACGCCCGTTTTGCGTGTTCGGAAGGGCGGGTATGATTATAAGCATACAGCCGCTCCATGCAAAGTTCCTGCTCTGCCATGATGGATTCATCCGTTGGGTCGTAGACTTGTTGGCTGTGGATCGCATTTTTTTATCGGCATGGTTCTACTCTTCTTATTTATAAGGAATTTTTCTCATTTTTCAGTAGATTCTTCCAGATTCTTTCGGTACTGTGCCGGACTGACACCATACTCTTTCTTGAATACCCGGCTAAAATAGAGTGGGTTATCATACCCTACGATCTCTGCAATTTCTCCAATATTGTATTCGGTGTTCTCCAATAAGCTTTGTGCATTTACCATTCGAAGGGACAGGATGTATTGTGCAGGGCTTATTTTCATGTACAGCTTAAAATTACGGATAAACCAGTTCGTACTGATATGCAGCGATTCTGCGTAATCGTCCACACTGACCTTTGTATTATAATTCTCGTTAAAGTAGGCAGCGGCGGCTTTCGATTTCTTCGGGGATGCTTGTAGTTGTTTTCTCGCTTTCCTGCTGTTGCCTGCTTACTAAAAAGCAGAATGATGTTGAAGAGAGAAGCAATATAGTCTTCATAGCCATATTCACATTGTTGCAGTTCCCGGATGATCTTTCGGAACAGCATTTTGTAATCCGGCAGTGTGCCGCTGTAAAAAACGTGCTTGTCCAAGGGTATTCCGTGATAGTTCAGGATGTTTTTGACATCATATCCTGTAAAATGAATCCAGAACACCTCTGGGTGATCTTCTACAAAGTAGACATACTTCTGGACTTCTTTCGGCTGGTAAAGCACCATGTGTCCAGAAGTCACCACTTCCTCAACACCATCGAACCAGAAGTGTGCTTTTTACCAGATGCCACATAGAGGATTTGATAGTCTCTGCGACCCTTTGCCCAAAAAGTAGGTAGCTTAGGGCGTTTTTTCAAGCGATAAGTGCCACAACTGCCTACGACCAGCGGCTTTGAGTAGTCTTTGAAATCCAAACGGGAGTTGTTCAAATATCCTGAGTTAAAATACATCCCTGCGTCCTCCTCATCTTCAGAGATTTTACAGTGATTTGAGAAATGTTCTATCAAAAAATTACAAACTCTTTGATTTTGTGCATATTTTGTTCCATCTTGTCTATATCTTTTCGTTCCATTAGATTCTATAATATTTTCAGACGAAACGCAAGAGATTTGGGTAACTTGCGTAATGAGAATTCCAGTCTGAAGTGCACAGCAGATTGGTCACGCCCACACAAAACAAGCAAGATGGGAGAAAGCACAATGACTGAGAAACGTTATCTAAAGTGGTATAATAAAGTCGGCTATGGTTCAGGCTATATTGCAGGCAACGTGGTGTATGCATTCCTGTCCTCCTTCGTCATGATCTATCTGACCAACACCGTTGGCCTGAACCCCGGTATTGTCGGCACCCTGATTGCAGTTTCCAAACTGCTGGACGGTGTGACGGACATTTTCTTTGGTTCTTTGATCGACAAAACGCATTCTAAGATGGGCAAAGCCCGTCCTTGGATGCTGTACGGCTACATTGGCTGTGCCATTACGCTGGTGGCAATTTTCGCCATCCCGACCAATCTGGGACAGTTTGCACAGTACGCATGGTTCCTGATCGCATATACTCTGCTGAACGCTGTATTCTACACTGCCAACAACATTGCTTACTCTGCACTGACTGCTCTCATCACGAAGAACAGTGCCGAACAGGTCGAGATGGGTTCTTGGCGTTTCATGTTCGCCTTTGCCACCAGCCTGCTCATCCAGTCCATCACGCTGGGTGCTGTTACGGCATTGGGCGGTGGTGCTGCCGGTTGGCGCACTGTTGCAATCATCTACGCCATCATCGGTCTGCTTGTCAACACCCTCTCCGTTTTCTCCGTGAAGGAACTGCCGGAAGGCGAATTGGTGGATACCACCGACAAAAAGGAAATCGAGCAGGACGAAAAGTACAATCTGGTTCAGGCCGCAAAGCTGCTTGCTGGTAACAAATATTATATGATGATTTGCGTCACCTACATTTTGCAGCAGATCTACGGTGCCATGATACCTACTATGCAACCTACATCCTTGGCAACCAGAATCTGTTCGGTGTATTCTCTTGGGCAATCAACATTCCTCTGATCATCGCACTGGTGTTCACCCCGACCTTGGTTGCAAAGTGGAATGGAATGTATAAGCTGAATGTAATGAGTTATACTCTGGCAACGATTTCTCGTGCACTGGTTGCTGTGGCAGGTTATATGGGCAGCGGCAATGTGACCTTGATGCTGCTCTTTACTGCAGTCGCAGCTCTTGGTCAGGGTCCTTGGCAGGGCGATATGAACGCTGCGATTGCTGCTTGCTCTGAATATACTTGGCTGACGAAGCATAAGCGCGTGGATGGCACGATGTACTCCTGCACTTCTCTCGGTGTGAAGCTGGGCGGCGGTCTAGGTACTGCCATCACCGGCTGGCTGCTGGCAGCAAGCCATTTCGATAGTGCGCTGGCTGTCCAGCCCGAATCCTGCATCTCGATGCTGAAGATCATGTATCTGGTGATTCCGTTTGCTCTGGATGCCATCATCACCTTCATTCTCTCTCGTATGAAGGTCGAAGAAGCAAATGAAAAAACTGCGTGCAGCAGTCTGATATTTTCAAGGAAAACGTGCTGAATGCTCATGCAAGTTTCCGTACTTACGCTTCCCGCGAAGAATATCTGGCAGGAGAATCTTCGCTTGCGCTGAAGCTGGACGGCATCTGGAAATTCGCCTACGCGAAGAACTACACCAGTGCCATCCCCGGCTTTGAAAAGACAGATTACGATTGCAGCGGCTGGGATGACATTCATGTTCCGGCACACATCCAGATGGAGGGCTACGACATTCCCCAGTACGCGAATGTTCAGTATCCGTGGGATGGCCGTGAAGAAGTACAGCCGGGCGAGATCCCGCAGCGGTTCAATCCGGTGGCAAGCTATGTAAAATACTTTGAGCTGCCGGAATCCATGCAGGGCAAGCCCGTCCACATCGAGTTCGAGGGTGTGGAAAGCGGCATGGCTCTTTGGCTGAACGGGTCTTATGTGGGTTACACCGAGGACAGCTTCTCCGCACACGCATTCGATCTGACTCCCTATCTCCAGCCGGGCGTGAACAAACTTGCTGTGCAGGTGTTCAAGTGGACTTCCTCCAGCTGGTGCGAAGATCAGGACTTCTTCCGCTTCTCCGGCATCTTCCGCAGCGTGTGGCTGTACGCCATCCCCACCGTGCATCTGGAAGATATATCCGTCAAAACGCTGTTTGCCGGGGATGATTTTACGCATTCCACGCTGGAAGTTGCATTGCAGGCGGAGGGCAAGGGCGCAGCCCGTCTGACCCTGCGCCGCAATGAACTGGAAGTGTTCTCCGAAAAAAATCGCACTGAACAGCGGCTCTGCGCTGTTCAGCCATGCGGTGGAGAACCCCCACCTGTGGAGTGCAGAGGACCCGGCTCTGTATGAACTGGAAATTGAGCTGCTGGACGACGCAGGCCATCTGGTAGAGGTGACCGGGCAGAAAGTCGGTTTCCGCAAGTTCGAGTTGAAGAACAATCGGATGCTGCTCAACGGCAAGCGCATCGTGTTCAAGGGTGCCAACCGTCATGAGTTCAGCTCCATTACGGGTCGTGCAGTGGGCGTACACACCCATGAGGAACTGCTTCGGGATATCATCACCATGAAGCAGAACAACATCAATGCCATCCGTACCAGCCATTACCAGAATCAGGATGCACTGTACGACCTGTGCGACGAGTATGGTCTGTATCTGATTGCAGAGAACAATCTGGAATCCCATGGCACATGGGATATTCATCAGGCGGGCATTCGCGGCATCGAGGGCGTTTTGCCCAATGATAAGCCGGAGTGGAAAGCTGTCTTGTTTGACCGCATGAATTCCACTTACCAGCGTGACAAAAATCACCCTGCTGTTCTGATCTGGTCTCTGGGCAACGAATCGTTTGGCGGCGAGACTCTGCTCCAGATGGCCGAGATGGTCCGCCGCTTTGATGACACCAGTCTGGTGCATTACGAAGGTGTGGTCAATGATCCCCGCTTCCTCGAAACCACCGATATCGAGAGCCATATGTACAGCACGGTCAAGGACATTAAAGAGTATCTGGCACAGGGCGATAAGCGGCCTTATATCGAGTGCGAGTATTCTCATGCTATGGGCAACTCCAACGGTGCTTTATACAAGTACACGGAACTTGCCGACCAGAAGGACTGCGGCTATCAGGGCGGCTTCATCTGGGATTACATCGACCAGTCCATCTGGAAAAAAGACCGCTACGGCAAGTGGTTCCAAGCCTACGGCGGCGACTTCGGTGAGCGTCCTACCGACTATAATTTCAGCGGAAACGGCATTGCCTACGGTGGTGATCGTGCTCCTTCTCCCAAGATGCAGGAGGTCAAGTTCTGCTATCAGAACATCGCCGTTTCCATCGACAACTCTGGCTTTGAAGTCTGGAACAAGAACCTGTTCACCTCTACGGATGCTTTCGACTGCGTTGCACTGCTGCATCGTGATGGAAAGTTGTATCAGCAACAGGAACTGACCAATATTGATGTTGCTCCCGAAGAGCGTTCCAGCTTCCCGCTGCCGTTTATGATTCCTGCGCTCCCCGGTGAATATGCAGTGACCATCAGCTTCCGTTTGAAGGAGGACACCAGCTGGGCAAAGAAAGGTCATGAAGTCGCCTTTGGACAGGGTGTGATCGCTGTGGTCCGTTCCATTCCCAGCAAGAAGGCCACGCCGTTTACCGTTACGCACGGTACACACAACATCGGTGTCCGTGGTGAGAATTTCGATGTTTTGTTCTCCGATCTGAATGGCGGCCCGACTTCCTACCGCTATGCTGGCAAGGAGATGATTCAGGAGATCCCCCGGCCCAACTTCTGGCGCGCTCCCACCGACAACGACTGCGGCAACAACATGGGCGGCGTTCGCGGTCAGTGGAAGCTGGCAAGCCTGTACGCTACCGCCAAGGGCATCGGCAAGGAGATTCCGTCTGTTCATGGCGGCACCATCCTCCAGAATCCCACCTGCGAGGTGGAAGCCGACAGCGTGGTCGTGACCTATCTCTATAACCTCCAGACCAGCCCCGCAGCAGAGTGCAGCCTGCAGTACCGTGTGTTCGGTGATGGCCGCATCCAGACCACCCTGCACTATGACCCGGTGGAAGGACTTGCAGCAATGCCGGAGTTCGGCGTACTGTTCAAGATCGACGCTGACTACGACACGGTGGAGTGGTACGGAAACGGCCCTGCGGAGACCTACTGGGATCGTCAGCATGGTGCAAAGCTGGGCATTTACCAGAACAAGGTCGCAGACAACATGGCACAGTACCTTGTGCCGCAGGAGTGCGGTGCAAAGACCGCTGTGCGCTGGGCAAAGGTAGTGGACCGCAAGGGTCGCGGGCTGCTGTTTACCGCAGATGCCGCAAAGCCCATGTTCTTCTCTGCGCTGCCCTACACTCCCCATGAAATGGAGAGTGCCAAGCATCCCTATGAGCTGCCCCGGTCCATTACACGGTCATCCGTGCCATCGGCGAGCAGATGGGCGTCGGCGGTGATGACAGCTGGGGTGCCAATGTCCATCCGGAGTATATTCCTGATGTGACCAAGCCTGTGGAGTTCACCTTTACGTTCCGTGGCATCTGACCCTCGTTATTAAGACACCTTCGCGTTGAGATATGGACATCCCCGCATGAGATTCCTATCAAAAAGCGAGGGTGTCTTTTTTGGTATCACAAAATCTCAATTCCTGACACCACTATTTATAAGTAGTGCTTCACTCTATATAAGCAGCGTTGCTAGGCCAAAATAACTGTATTCCGCTTTTGTTTGGAGCATTTCTTTGAATGGTTCTCCAAACTTTCTTTAACGTATTGAAGTATACAAATTTTATCATATGCCACCGGTGGATACTTAAATTTTTCAGTAAGTGTTTCACCATCTTACGCATACTCGCACGGGCAGTTTCTTTTTTTTCTGCAGGTCTATTACGCTCGCATTACTGAATTTCTGCGTTTCCAGCCATCTCCATTGCAGCGTTCGATTGACACAGGTTGAGTTATCGGCAGATACAGCAAACACAACGGGCGGCTCTGGTAACAGAGCTGCCCGTTGTGTTCGTTTATGAAAAAGGAGAACTTAAATTTCATACCATCTGATTTCGTTGGCATCCAGATGCAGAGCAAAGCTGCTGCCGTCTGTGGTGTAAACGGTGGTGTCCTGCGGCTCGTACGTGTTGTTCACCACACAATACTTGCCGTTCTTGACGTAGGCGTGAACTTCTACATTATAATTGGAGCTGAACCATGTATGCAGTTCATCCTCGCTGTGGGCACTCCACAAGATGGCTCGGTAAAGGGTGCGGCTGTTGGCAAAACTATACGGTACACCGCTGATGTATACGGCACGTCCCTTGCCGAAATCATGCGCCGCCATCTGCACTTCCTTATTTCGCTGCACCAGCACTTCGGTGCCCCCTCGAGGGCGTAGATGTTCTTTTTTGCCCTCGCCAAAGTCCACGGGTTGGTCGGCGTCCTGCAGAATGAAATGGTCCGGGTGTTCTTCCCAGTTGTACTTGTCGTAGTTGAGGGTGAAGCCGTTTTCCTCCTCCACGCCCAGCACGCTGGCAAGTTGGAAAATGTGCCCCTGATACGGGTGACCGGAAGGCTCGCCCACGCCGATAAAGCCGCCGCCGTTCCAGACGAACTTGCGGATAGCGGAGGAGATCTCCGGGTCTTCCCACCAGATGCCGCCGGTGTGTGCGGTGTCGGCATCGCCGACATTGATAATGACATCCAACGAATCCAGCAGATGCGGGTCGTTCTTGATATCCTCAAAGCTGATAAACTTCACATCAAAGGGCGCACCGGACAGCATCTCAATGACACCGGCATAGCTATAGTTCTGCTTGTAATAGAGGGCGTGATGCACCATGTGACAGCCCCAAGCCCGCATTTTGCCCCAACAGTTCAGCACGGCCACTCGCTTGACACAGTAGGGTGTGGTGTCCTTGATGTTCTCGTACAGTTCGCGGAACTCGTTGCAGACGCTCTCCACGTAGTCCACGAACTCCGGGAACTGCAAGGCCAGTTTCAGATAGCCGCCATAGCCGATGCGGTCGATGGGCTTGCGCAGGATAGCGCGGCGGGCTGTAACCCAGTTCTCCTTGGCTTCCCGCACCGGGTCGCCGCCCTCGTGGAAGGTGTCGGGGGGAAGAAGTACGGCAGGAAACGGCCCTCGGTGTACTTCACGCCCTCAATGTCAGAAATCAGGCGCAGGGTGGAGCCGTTGCCCACGCTGCCCACTACGGCATCCAGTCCGATGGTCTTGAACTCCGGCATAAAAGGTTCGGTGCCGATCCAGTGATCGCCGAGGAACATCATGGCTTCGCACCCGCACGCGTGGGTGATGTCCACCATCTCCTTGGCAAAGCTTTGCCACCTCGCGGCGCTGGAAGGCCTGAAAATCCCGGAATTCCTTTGCTGGGCACCCGGTACTGGTTGTTATAGTAGCCCTGATCGATGATGTACTCCGGGCGGAACTTGTAGCCCACTTCCTGCTCAAACTGGTTGAGGATATAAGGGCTGACCGAAGCAGAGTATCCATACCAGTCCACGAACTTCTCCCCCGCTTCAGCTCGTCGAAGATCAGGGTGAACTGGTGGAAGAAGGTGGTGTAGCGGATGACGTTAACATAGGGGTGCTCTGCAATGAACTTGCGCAGGCGCTCCATGGAATACTTGTGGGTCTTGGGCTGACGCACGTCAAAGGTGATCTGGTGCTCAAAATTCGTCCAGCCGTTGGTCACGGCGTTATACATATGCACCGGGTCCCAGATGAGGTAAGCCAGAAAGCTGACGGTATACTCATGGAACGGCACCGCCTGCACGGTCACGCTGCCATCCGCATAGCTCCACTGCTCCGGGGGCACGGGCTGACCGGTAGTTCGATCCATGACCTCCCACCAGCGGGTGATGTCGTCGTTGGTGTTCACCTGCATCAGCTCCGGGCTGATGCCCTTCATCAGCGGGATGGTCACGGTTTCGCCGGGGGCGGTGTAGAAACCCGTCATAATGTAGCACTGCTGCACCTCGTCCGGGTTTGCTTTGGCCCATGCGTTATCCTTGCGGGTGGTATAGTAGGTGGAGTAGATCTTGGCGTCCGCATCCTTGAGCTGCTGCGGGAAGTCGGTGCCGTCGCAGTCGCGGATGGCATCGGCTCCCCACTTTTTTAAGATCTCCAGCGTTTCGGGCACAACGTCCAAGTCTGTGGGAATGGTCACGCGCCCGGACTTTCTTGTTTCATCCATAGGGATTCTCCTTTACCTCTCTCTTATCCTCAATCCTGATAGGTCGCATTGTAGATGGCCAGCACTGCCAGCAGCAGCGCTACGCCCACCAGCATGATGCCAAGCCCCTGCCAGCTGCCCGGTCATTTTCCAGCCGGACACCACCAGCACCAGTGCCAGCACGAACAGCACCAGCATCAGTACCATGCGCAGGGCGGGATGGTTTTTCCAGTATGCTTTCATCGTTTGTCACCTTAACCTTTCAGGCCGCCCACGGTCATGCCCTGCGTCAGCTGCCGCTGCACGCAGATGTACAAAATCAGGGTGGGCAGCATTACCAGCACAAGACCTGCATACATCGTGCCGTACTGGGCGGCGCTCTGCTGCGCCTGCATCAGGTTCAAAAGACCTACCGGCAGGGTACGGGGTGCCTTGGTGGAGCTCATCAGGGTCATGGAGATGATATACTCGTTCCAGAAGGACAGGAAGTTGAACAGGATAATGGTGATGATGGACGGCTTCGCCATTGGGAAGATGATGCGGGTCATGGTGGAAAAATAGCTGGCACCGTCGATGTAGGCCGCTTCTTCAAAGTCGTGGGGCAAAGTGGCAAAATAGCCCGACAGCAGGTAGATGGTAAAGGGCAGCGCGCGGTGGCGGCGTATACCACCGCCAGCACCACCAGATTGTTCAGCAGAAAGCCGCTGCCGAAATGGTCTTTCAGCCACACATCGCTGTCCCGCAGCATCAGGAAGATGGGCACCACGATGTAGTTCACGTTGATGAACAGGCCCGCCATGAACAGGGTGTTCAGTACCTTGCACCCCTTGAAGTGGAAGCGGGACAGGCAGTAGGCGGCGGGCAGGGCAACGACCAGAAGCAGTGCCAGAGCCAGCGCGGTGACGATGACCGAGTTGAGCATATATTCGCCCATTTTCGCGCCGTTCCATGCGTTGACAAAGTTCTGCCAGTAGAACCCGGCAGGCAGTGCCCACGGGTTGCCGTAGAACTCTGCATTCTGCTTGATGGAGGCCATGAACACCCATGCCACCGGCACGATGATGGTAACGGCCAGCAGAACCAGCACAAAATAGATGAAAAACTTGTACAGACCTTCCGCAGAGCGGGAAGATTTTTCGGTGGTATTCTGCATCTTCTTCCCTCCTTAAAATTCCAGCGGGTCACGGCTGGTGGCCTTGTTGACACAGGCGGACAGCGCAAACGAGAACAGGAAAATGACGACGCCGATGGCCATACTATAGCCATACAGGCCAGCGTCCTTCTGGCTGTACATATAGCTCAGCGCCACATCCGATGCGCCGTTCGGCCCGCCGCTGGTCATGGCCTTGACGAAGAGGAAGGCCATGTTGATGGTGGAGATGATAAAGAAGGTCAGAGTGGTGCGGATATTCGTCCAGATAAGGGGGATGGTGATCTGGAAGAACTGGGTCAGCCGCCCGGCACCGTCCAGATTGGCGCTCTCGTACAGGCTGATGGGCACGGCAGACATGGAGGCCATGTACATGACCATGTAGTAGCCGATGGCCTGCCACACCATGGCAATGATGATGGAGGGGATGACCAGTTTTTCACCTTTCCAGAGGATGGGGTCGGTCATATCCCGGAACAGACCAATGATGCTGTTCAGCATACCATTTTCCGGCTTGTAGATGGCCGAGAAAATACCGGAGATGACGACCACGGAAAGAATGTTGGGGATGTAGAAGATGATGCGGAAAAAAGTTCTGCCCTTTGATCTTCTCCCGGGTGAGAATGGCGGCAAATACCAGTGCAAAGGCGAAGGTGATCAGGGTGACCGTTACCACCAGCAGGATCATATTCTGCATAGAGCGGATGAACTGGGCGTCCCGCAGCAGATGCTGGAAGTTTTTAAGCCCCACAAAGGTCTCGTTGGGAGAATAGGCACCCCGCTCATACAAGCTCATGCGGAACACATTGAGGGTGGGCAGGATCATAAAGATGAAAAACAGGATGGTGGCCGGTGCCACGCAGAGAAACACAAACCGTTTGCGGCTCTTGTCAGATTTCATAGACAAACCGCTCCTTTCTATTGGGATCCCGAAACCACAAAAAGCGGAGGCGGTCAAAACCGCCCCCGCTGGGCAGGGGCTCAATTACTCAATGATGTTAGCGCGCATCTGGTCGCTGGCGGACTTGATGCCATCGATCCACTGCTGCTCGGTCATGCTGCCGGAGACCAGCGAGTTGACGGGATCGAAGAACACGGTGCGGACTTCCACGCCGGGGATAGCGGTGAAGGAAGCAAAGTTGCCCATAGCTGCCTTTGCGCCGTTATCATAGATGGAGTAGAACATCTTGTTGTCGCCGTCCAGATCATCGGCAATCCCCAGCACAGGCTGGATCGCGCCGCTCTCGGCGAACAGCTTGCAGGCTTCGTCACTGTACAGGTACGCTACGAACTGCTTGGCTGCATCCAGATGCTCAGCACCCGCCGGGATCCATGCCTGCTCGAACCAGGTGTAGCTGTAGCTGTCGCCGCCAGCCTTGACAGCGGGCAGGGCGGTCATGCCCCACTCAAAGCCGTCTGCACGGGGTGCTTCGGCCATCTCGCCCACGATCCAGGTGCCGTTGGGCATAAACAGGGCCTTTGTTATCCAGCACCAACTGCTGGTTCTGGGTAAAGTCCTGATCGTTCGCCTGTGCCGGAGTGATGGGGTTGGTGTAGGAAGCCAACTTTGCCACGATATCAAAGCAGGTCTTTGCCTCGGGGGTGTCCCAGATGCCTTCTTCGTAGTGGGTAGCCTTGTTGAAGAACTCCGGGCCGCCGGCAGCGTACATCAGCGCATAGAAGAAGGCGTCGAAGTAGCCGGTGGTGGGGTAGGTGAACAGGTAGGTGCCCTCAGCGGCAGCCTTGTCGCCCAGTGCCCACATCTCGTCCCAGGTCTTGGGCACGTCCCAGCCCTTTTCCTTCAGGAAACCGGCGTTGTAGAACAGGCCGCAGGGGCTGTAGAACATGGGGGCCAGATAGGTTTTGCCGTCGCCGTAGGGGTTGGTCAGGGAGGTGTCGGTAAAGCCGCCGGCGATCTTCTCGCTCACCTTCTTGCTCTCGCCGGGCACGGTCATGCTCAGCACGTCGGTGATTTCGGCGATCAGGTTGCCCTTGATGAACTGCTCGGTCAGGGCAGCTTCACGGCCGGTGGCCAGATGGACGACGTCAGGGAACTCACCGCCCTGCATGGCGGGCCCGATGACGTCCTCCAGGTTCTTGTCAGTGGTCAGCTCGACCTTGATGCCGGTCTGGGCGGTAAAGGCCTCGGCGACCTTCTTCCACATATCAGCGCCGTAGCCGGTCTCGATGGCGGCTACCTTGATGGTAACGTCTGCAGCCGCCGCTGCGGAAGAAGCGGCGGTGGAGGATGCCACGCTGGATGCGGTGGAGCTGGAAGAGCCGCCACAGGCAGCCAGACCCAGTGCAGCGGCGCCAACGCCGGCCGCCTTCAGGAAATTACGACGAAAATACGATTCATACTGTGTTGCCTCCATCATTTTGTTCCGTTCAAACACAGCCGGGCAAACAGGCTTTGCCCGAAAGGACTGTGTGTTTTTCTGCCTCCAATATAAATTCTTTCGCTTCCTTGCTCAAGAGGTTTGTTGTTTCATTTTTTATAGATGTTGCTTTCAAAAATTCTTCCAGCAAAAGTGCTAAAAATCTTTTAAAAGTTTCAGCATAATCCCCAACCTGTAACCATTTTGACATATTCCGAAGGGACTTGAGAAACAAAAATATAAAAATTAGCCTAAAATCAGGGCTTGCATTTTTCTTCATTGCCTCTATAATAAGAAAAAAACATACGAAGCAACGCATCGTTTTTAGGCTCGTATTTTTAGTATCTTGCTTTTATTTTTATGTTTTTTTGTTCTTCGCCTCAAAGGAGCCATTTATGAGTACCCAGCGCTTTGATATCCGCCACGCGCCCGCTCCGCGGGAATCCTTCCGGCTGCTGTACATCAGCAAAAGCAAATTTGGCGGCGATTGGAACAGTACCACCCACACCCACTCCTGCACGGAGCTGTTCTACTGCCTCAGCGGCGAGGGACAGTTCTACCTTGCTGGGCAGCTGTTCCCGGTAAAGCCGGACGATATGGTCATTGTGAACCCGCAGGTGGAGCATACCGAGCTTAGCCTGAACGCCTCGCCCTTGGGTATATCGTGCTGGGCGTTGCCAGCATGGAGTTTTTGTTCAGCAAGGCGGATACGAACTACGCAATCTTCAATTGCCGGGAGAACCGGGAGCGGATGGTCACGTTGCTGCACATGCTGCTGGCCGAGGCCGACCGCAGCTTAGACGGCTGCGAGACCGTTTGTCAGGACCTGCTGGAGGTACTGCTGATCTGGCTAGTGCGCTGCACCACCATTTCGCTGCAGCTGGAGGAGGCTGCCCCGACCGAGAACCGGGAGTGCGCCGAGATCAAGCGGTATCTGGACACCAACTACCGCGAGGATATCTCGCTGGACCTGCTGGCAGAGCTTGCCCACCTGAACAAATACTATCTGGCCCACACCTTCCAGCGGGAGTACGGCATTTCCCCCATTACTTACCTGAACCGCCGCCGCATTGAGGAGAGCAAGCATATGCTGGGCAACACCGGTTACAGTCTGGCGCAGATCAGCGAGTTGATGGGCTTTTCCTCTCCCAGCTATTTTTCCCAGTGCTTCCGCAAGGCGGAGGGCATGACCCCAACGAATACCGCCGTCAGACGCGGCAGGGAAAACGCCCCGCCCCGACAAAACGGCATGAAGTATAACGAAAACGAGGAATTTATGATGAAATCCGTTACTTTTTCTCTGCTCCAGTCTGCTGCAAATGCCTTTGAATTTGGCGGGCCTGTGCGCTGCGATGCTCACCACTATGGTGAGGGGCATATCAACGACACCTTTGTGGTCTGGCGGGAAGATCATTCCAAACGCTTTATTTTGCAGCGCATCAACACAGATACCTTTACTAACCCGGTGGGCCTGATGGAGAATGTCTGCGGCGTGACCCGGCATCTGCGGGCGAAAATTCTTGCCGAGGGCGGCGACCCAGCACGGGAAACGCTGAATGTCATCCCAACTTTGTCGGGGTCGACTTGCTATCTGGATGCAGACGGCGGCGCATGGCGTGCCTACGACTTTGTAGAAGATACCATCTGTTTGCAGCAGGTCGGCAGCGAAGCCGACTTCCGCACCGTGGCCGAGACACTGGGCAAATTCCAGAACCAGCTGGAGGATTACCCGGCCTCCACCCTCCACGAAACCATCACCCGCTTCCACGACACGCCCAACCGCTATGCCAATTTTGAAAAAGCCCTCGCCGCCGATGCACTGGGCCGCGCAAAAACATCACGTCGGAAATCGAATTTATCCATGCGCGGGAGCAGGACTGCCATGTCCTGCTCGACCAGCTTGCAGCTGGGGAAATCCCCTTGCGCGTCACCCATAACGATACCAAGATCAACAATGTCCTCATCGATGCCGCTACCGGAAAAGGCATCTGTGTCATTGACCTCGACACCGTGATGCCGGGACTTTCGGCCTACGACTTCGGCGATTCCATCCGCACCGGTGCCAACGACTGCGCTGAGGACGAACCTGACCAGAGCAAAGTCCATTTTGACCTGCATCTGTACGAAGTGTTCGCCAAAGGGTATCTCTCCACTGCCGGGGCATCCATGAGCATGGCAGAAAAAAAGAGCCTTGCATGGGGTGCAAGGCTCATGACACTGGAATGCGGCATCCGTTTCCTGACCGACTATCTGGAGGGCGACCATTATTTCCATATTGCCCGCCCGAACCACAACCTCGACCGTGCCCGCACCCAGTTCACGCTGGTGCGGCAGATGGAAGAGGTTTTCGATCAGATGCTGGAAATCGTCTGCCCGGACAATCACTGATTTCGCAATCTCCTCCATTCGGATACAGCAAGAAGCATGGACGCTCTCCTTTTCGGGGGCGTCCATGCTTCTTTTTACAGCTTATCGCTATCGTCTGTGGCTTTTGGCAGGGTGCGTCCGGGGGGGACGCACCCTATTTTTTTACTATGCTTCATCATTTTCTGCGCGCAGCATCCGGTATCCGACACCAACATGGGTCTGGATCAGATGCGGCGCATCCGGGTATCGTTCCAATTTTTTGCGCAGGGATGCCATATAAACACGCAAGGAAGCAATGTCATTTTCCTGCGTGCTTCCCCATATTTGCTGTGTGATGGATGTATGCGTCAGCACCTTGCCCACATTATGCGCCAGCACACACAGCAGCTTGTACTCGATGGGGGTCAGATGCAATTCATTCTCACCCAGCCAGACGCACCCGGCCGAGAAGTCGATCTTTAAAGGACCATTGACAAAAACCGGACTATTTATGCCGTCAGAAGCCAGCAGATTCAATCGGCGCTGCGTTACACGCAGTCTTGCCAGCAGCTCATCCACGGAAAACGGCTTTGTCAGATAATCGTCTGCGCCCTGATCCAGTGCTTCGATCTTATCGGAATCCTCGCTGCGGGCACTCAAAACGATGATGGGTAGATTCGACCATGTGCGGACGCTGCGAATGACCTCGATGCCGTCTATATCGGGCAGCCCAAGATCCAGCAGCATGATGTCCGGATTGTGGCTGGTAGTCATCATGATCGCCGTTTCCCCATTGGAAGCAGTCAGATATTTATAGCCGTGGGTCTTCAGGGTCGTTGTGATCAGACACCGTACAGGAACATCATCCTCTACGACCAGAATGGACGGCTTATTCATGAATGTTCACCTCGCTTTGCGGCAATGCAAAGGAAAAGACACTGCCATTGGGAATGTTGTCACGCAGGGTCAATGTTCCGCCGTGAGCCGTCAAGATTGCACGGCAGAGGGGCAAACCCAAGCCAAGGCTGCGGTGGCTGTCTGCGATGCGGCTCTGCCCGGTATAAAACATCTCGAACACCTGTGCTTTTGCGCGATCCGGAATGCCGGGACCGTTATCTGCAACGTCCACTACGACCTGATGGTCTTTCCGGTAAGCCGAAATCTGAATAACCGAGCCCACGGGGGTGTATTTGATGGCGTTATCCACCAGATTGACAACGACCTGCATGATCAGCCGTGCATCCACATTGACCAGAAGGATCTCGTCCCCATACTGTGTTGTGATGGTGTGTTCGCAGCTTTTCCGGTTGACATGATGCAGTGCTTCTTCGATCATCTCATCCATCAGCTGCGGCGAGATCTGCAGATTCATCCGACCATCCTCAATGCGGGTGATGGAAAGCAGATTTTCCACCAGACCGATCAGCCATTGCGCATCGTCAAAAAATATCGGTTCAGATCTTGTTCCGGGTCTCTGTATCCAGCGTTTCTCCGTTGGAAAGCAGATTGCTGGCATTGCCGGAAATGGAGGTCAGCGGGGTGCGCAGGTCATGCGAGATCGTGCGCAGCAGGTTTGCCCGCAGCTCTTCATTTTTTGCCTGCAATGCAGCTTGCTCTTTTTTTCCAGCGCGTTTCTGCGGTTTTCGATGGCCAGCGCACCTTCGCCCAGAATGGAAAGCAGCACACTGTTTTCAAAGGCATCCAGCGGTTTTTCGGACAGATCGATCCCGATCACTCCAAACACGCCGCCTCCGGTCCGAAGCGCAAGATAAAGTCCCTTTGCATCCGGGTAGCTGTCCGTGCCTGCGCCGGAACGCTTTTTGTTGGCAAACGTCCAGTTTGCTGCATCACGTTCTTCCGGTGCAGAAAAAGATGTTACACGGCACTTCCCTATCAATCTCAAAAACCTGTTCTGACCCAAGATCTCCGTTTTGTTCCGGGTAAACGATCAGACTCCGGTTCAGCAGCTTCATCAACTGGGAAGCTGTCTGAGAGAGGATTTCTTCTTCGCTTTTTTGCTCTCTGTAAAAAAGCTGATTTGTATCAAACAGTATTTTTTTGTACGGAACGCTGCCTGCGCAGACATTTTTGCATGATCCTTCAGCCGCGTTGTCAGGGTGCAGGTAATAATTGCGGAGGTCAGCATCAGGGCAAACGTAACCTGATAACCGGGGTCATACGCATGGAATGTCAGGCGCGGTTCCGTCATGAAAAAAATTGTACAGCGCAACACTGGCAACAGAGCCCAGCACACCGCAGGTGTAACCGCTGGTACACAATGCGGTGAACAGCACCCCCAGCATATAGAGCATAATGATATTATAGCGTGCAAAGTCCAGTTGCAAGAAAAAGAAGCCGATGAGCGTGATGCAGCTCAGGATGCCTGCGGTGATCAGCAGATCACGGACAGACGGCAGAAGCGGACGGGTGAACAGCTTCCGTCCTGAACCGTAGCCGTTCTCTGCAGAAGCATCCGGGATGATATAAATATCCAGATTGGGCGCAGTCAGCGTCAATTTTTCAGTCAGTGACGGTCCACTCCAGAAATGGCGGCGATGTACACTGGAGCTCCCCAGTACGATTTTTGTAATGCCGGAAATCCGGGCAAACTCTGCGATCTGCTGCGGAATGTCATCGCCGTAGATCGTAGAAATGTCGGCACCTGCCTGCTCTGCCATACGAATGTGCTGCTGCAAACGCCGACAGTCTTCTTTTCCCATCTGATCCGAGTCAGGCGTCCGGACATACAGAGCTGTAAAGGTCCCTCCAAAAGCCTTTGCCATCGTTGCTGCCGTCCGCACGATCTTTGCATTGGAGGGAGAGGACGACAGACACGCCAGAATATGTTCGGTGGGTGGGTTGTTCCGATTCATGAAGATCACCTGCCTTGCCCACAGTATAGCACAATTTGATGATTACGACCACCAGCCACGTCTTTTTCCTTCTTGGCGAATGATCTCTTTCCGCATGTGATCCATCGCATCTGCTGCCCGGAAACCACTCAACATGACTCCAAGAACCATCAATAACAAAGCGACATCCATACGATCCGTCCTATCTTTTTAGAGCCGGAAACACTTCTGGATCGATGCGTATTTCCCCAAAACCAGCATACTTTCATCCCGGCACAGCTGCGTATCCGGCGTGATGTTCATATCGAGCTTTCCGTCTTTTTCAGCGCAAGAATATTGATGTTATACTTTTTTCGGATATTGATCTCGCCAATCGTGCGATCCATCCATTCCGGCGGAATGGTCACTTCCATGATGGCGTGGTCATCCTGCAGCTCGATATAATCCAGAATGTGTTCGGAGCTGTATCGGATCGCTGCCCACTTTGCCAGCTGCTTTTCCGGGTAGACCACTTCATCCGCACCGTTGCGCAGCAGGAACTTGGCTTGTACATCCCGCTCTGCACGCGAGACCACAAGCTTTGCTCCCAGCTCCTTGAGCAGCGATGTTGTTTCCAACGAACTCTGAAAATTGCCGCCGATGGTTACGATACACACATCAAAATTGCCAACGCCAAGGGAACGCAGAAAGTATTCGCTGGTGCTGTCACCGATCTGTGCATTCGTCACATAGGAAAGCACGGCGTTCACACGGTCTTCGTTGCTGTCGATCGCCATGACCTGATGACCCAGTTCATTCAGTTCCCGTGCAATATGGCGGCCAAAACGGCCGAGTCCAATCAAAAGAATCGATTTCATAGTTGTCTCCTTTATCCGATTGCGATCTTCTCCTGCGGCAGACGAGAGTGGGCAGGGCTGCTGCCAAATGCCGCATAGATCAACGTCAATCCGCCAACACGTCCCAAAAACATCAGTGCGATCAGCACCCCCTGCGAAAGGATGCCCAACTGCGGCGTGATGCCCAATGTCAAACCTACCGTTGCCACAGCCGAAGCAGTCTCATACAAACAGACCGACATCGGCAGCTGCTCTGCCGCAGCAATGACAAAGGCTCCGAGGAAGAACAGCGTCAAATACATCCCTGCAATCGTGGCAGCATTCTTGACCGCAGAACTATCTATGCGCCGCCCGAAAAATTCCGCATCTTCTCTGCGGCGGAAGGTCGCCCACATATTGGCCAGCAGAACGGCAAATGTTGTGGTTTTCATGCCGCCTGCCGTGGAGCCGGGCGAACCGCCCAACAGCATCAGAACCACCATCAATGCCTGTGAAGTGCTGCCCATCGCAGCAAGATCGGCGGTGTTAAAACCGGCAGTACGGGGTGTGACGGATTGGAACATCGACAATAAAATGCGCTGCCGGGCAGAGCCTGCCGTGAACTCGAAGCAATAAAAGTACAGCGTCGGCAACACCAGAAGAAACGCCGTTGTGACAAGGATCACCTTGCTCTGCATCCGATAGTGGTGAAAGTCAAGGCGATATGTACAAATGTCCTCCCATGTCAGAAAGCCAAGGCCGCCAAAGACGATCAGGGCCGCAATCACTGTGGTAAGCAATGGGTCACCTGCATACCGTGTCAGCGAAACAAATTTTGCCCCCTCTGTTCCCAGCAGGTCAAACCCGGCATTGCAGAACGCCGAAATGGAATGAAACAGCGCGTACCAGATCCCGCGCAATCCATAATCGGCGCAAAATGTCGGCAGCAGCAGTGCAGCACCGGCCAGTTCAAACAGAGCGGTGATCCGCAGAATAAAGCCTGTCAGCCGCACGATGCCGCCCATCTGCGGGGCAGCGGTGGCTTCCTGCATCGTGCTGCGCTGCTTGAGGGAGATCTTTCGCCCGGAAAGCAACGCAAAGGCAGCGCCCACCGTAATGACACCCAGTCCTCCGATCTGAATCAGAAGAAGGATCACGCTTTGCCCAAAAGCCGACCAGTAGCTGCCGGTATCCTGAACCACAAGTCCGGTCACACAAAGGGCGGAGGTGGAGGTAAACAGTGCCTCATGGAACGGTGTAACGCACCGCTGCTGTGCAGCGATCGGGAGCATCAGAAGCAATGCGCCCACCAGATCAACTGCCGCAAAACCTGCAATAATGACCTGAAAAGAAGAAAAACGATGCCGCTTGTAACGAGGATATTGAATCATAAAAGCTCCTTTTACCTATCCGTGTGCATAAAGATTAGCATGGAATAGATAAAAGAGTCGTAAAGAAAATTGTAGAAGTATAAAGATTCCATTAAAATTGATCGGGCAACACCAAATAACAAATGCTGGACATCACCAGTTAAAAAAAACAGTAATATCCAGCATTCATTCAGATTTCTAACCCATGGCTCCCGGCCGCATTCTTCAAATATTCTTCCGGCTCGCTATCCAGAATCAAATTCGCGTAGCCCAGCGGATCATTGTAGATGAGGTAGTCTAACTCCGACCTCTGCGCCATAGTCACATCCAGTGCATCCTCAACCCCGGTGCAGTCGATGGAAATCTTTCTCCCATCCCGGAGCAGCAGCTCCACGCACCCGGCGTCCATGTTGAAATGACAAACTCTTGCATCGTAGCCTAGCATTCTTCCCGCATGGAAGAACCCTAGGGCTATCTTTTTTTGTTATAAAAGTGTTTGGAACAAACGCGCCGCCTGCATCGGCACGATGCAGAACAAATGGGGTTTGGGCACAGCCCAACAAGCATTTTGCAAAGCAAAATAGCATTTGTATAGACGAATGCCCTGCTTTTGCTACAACCGCATACCGCTTATCTCGCTGGAACACCTCTTGATTTTAACACAATCGGATGTTATCCTATTCTTATAGAAATCTCCGAAGGGCAGGTGTTTTCATGTACAATCATCAGCTGGAAACCTTCATCCGTGTGGCGGATGCAGGCAGCTTCAACAAGGCGGCAGAGGAAAGCTACATCACGCCAACAGCCATCATCAAGCAGATCAACCTATTGGAAGATTCCCTTTGGTGTCAAGCTGTTCGAGCGTACTCGCCGGGGACTAACACTGACCAAAAAGCAGGCCGTTCCATGTATCAGGATGCCAAGTACATCATTCAATACTGCCATGATTCTGTCATTCGTGCCCGGAACGCAATGCAGGAGGATTCCAACGTCATCCGCATTGGTTCCTCTCCCATGACACCTGCCCAGCTGCTCATGGAACTGTGGTCGAAAGTGCAGACCATCTGCCCGGACATCAAATTCCAGATTGTGCCTTTTGAAAACACCCCGGAAAATGCACGGGAAATTCTGGCGGACCTCGGCACGAACATTGATGTAGTAGGCGGCATCTTTGATGAAACGATGCTGCATCTGCGCAAATGTGCCGGTCTGGAACTGGTTCGCAGGCCGTTTTACTGCGCGGTTTCCATCCATCATAAACTTGCGGCAAAAAGACCGCTTGCAGATCACAGACCTGTACGGCGAAAATCTACTGCTGATGCACCGTGGATGGAGCCACTATGTAGATGAACTGCGGGATGATTTATGGCAGCACCATCCACAAGTAAATATCGTGGATTTTGAATTTTACAGCATGGACATCTTCAACCGCTGCGAAAACACCAACGATGTGCTGCTGGCAATTCCGGGCTGGGCCAATGTCCACCCATTGCTGAAAGTGATTCCAGTAGATTGGGATTACGGCATCCCCTATGGTATCCTGCACTCCCCGAATCCAACGCCTGCCGTTCAGCGTTTTCTGGATGCGGCTAAAATAGCCAGCAAGGAATTGTATCGCTGATACGCCACTGCAACGAGAAGCTGCTGCATGAGAAATCATGCAGTGGCTTTTTCTTTTTACAAAAAGATGCACTTGACCTAAAGCTGACTCTAAGTGTTACAATCAGGGTGTCAAGCGGGTTGTTTGAACCTTAGTTCAAACAAGTGAACAAAATGGAGATTCCGGGAAATGCAGACTTGCGCTATACTGGAACCAGAAAAAGAGAGTACCTCAAAGGAGGAACGACCAATGAAGAAAGTCTTGATTTTGTCCGGCAGTCCCCGCAAGGACGGCAACTCCGACCTGCTGTGCAGTGAGTTTATGCGCGGTGCGCAGGAGAGCGGCAACGAAGTGCAAAAGATCTTCGTGCGCAGCAAGAAGATTGTGCCCTGCAATGCCTGCTATTACTGCCGCGACCACGGCGGCAAGTGTGCCCTGAACGATGACATGAGCGAAATTCTGGACGCAATGCAGGCGGCAGATGTTATCGTGATGGCAAGCCCGGTGTACTTCTACCCATTGATGCACAGATGAAGATCATCATCGACCGCAGCCTTGCCCGGTGGACGAACATTCCGAACAAGGAGTTCTATTTCATCATGACCTGCGCGGACGATAACCGTGCTGCCATGGCCTGCACCTTGAGTGTTTCCGGGGCTTTACCGCCTGCCTGAATGGTGCCAAGGAAAAGGGGGGGGTCATCTGCGGCACCGGCGTATATCGGCCCGGCGAGGTGATGTCCTCCCCGGCCATGAAGGAAGCCTACGAGATGGGCAAAAACGTCTGATTTCCCAGTTTTATATAAAGGAGTGTAACGGCTATGAACAATTTTCTGTTTGAAAACAAGACCAAGGTTTATTTCGGCAAGGGTGGCGTGAAGGAATATCTGGGCTGTCTGCTGGAGCACTACGGCGATACCGTGATGCTGGCCTACGGCGGCGGTTCTATCAAGCACAATGGTGTCTATGATGAAATCGTCGGTATTCTGAACGCCGAGGGTAAGCGCATCGTGGAGTTTCCCGGCATCATGCCCAATCCCACCTACGCCAAGGTGCAGGAGGGTGCAAAGCTGGCCCGTGAGAACCATGTGGATTTGATCCTTGCCGTGGGCGGCGGTTCCGTGTCCGACTGCTGCAAGGTGGTGTCTGCACAGGCCAAGGTAGACGAAGATTTGTGGGAGCTGGAAAACACCAAGCATACTCGTCCCACTGCGTTCATCCCGCTGGGCACCATCGTCACGGTGTTCGGTACCGGCTCCGAGATGAACAACGGCGCAGTCATCACCCATGAGGAAAAAGAAGATTAAGGGGGCCCTGTGGGGTGCACAGGCCGACTTTGCTTTCCTCGACCCCACCTACACGTTGTCCGTTCCCATGAAGCAGGTCATTTCCGGTGCGTTCGACACCCTGAGCCACGCGATGGAAACTTACTTCGGCAAGCCGGACGAGAACAACCTCTCCGATGACATCAACGAAGCCGTCATGCGCAGCGTCATCCGCAACATCCGCGTCCTGTTGACCGACAAGGACAACTACGAGGCCCGCAGCGAGCTGACATGGGCTTCGGCTATGGCCGAAAACGGCATCCTGAAAATCGGCAAGGTCACCGACTTCCAGTGTCACATGATCGAGCATCAGCTGGGTGCCTACACCAACTGCAACCACGGTGCTGGTCTGGCGGTCATTCACCCGGTGCTGTACCGTCACCTGCTCCCGGCCAACACCGCACGGTTCGCCCGCTTTGCACAGAACGTCTGGGGCATCGACCCGGCGGGCAAATCCGAGCTGAAACTGGCACAGGCTGGCGTGGAGGCTCTGGCGGCCTTCATCAAGGAGATCGGGATGCCCACCACCTTTGCAGAACTGGGCGTCCCTGCCGACACCGACCTCAAGGCTGTGGCCGATTCCACCGTGCTGACCGGCGGCTGCTGCAAGAAGCTGAGCCGCGAAGAACTGCTGGACATCCTCAACGAGTGCAAGTAATCAAGGAACGAAAAATACAAAAGGAGCTATTTATTATGGAATTCATTACTCTGAACAATGGCGTCAAGATGCCGGCAGAGGGCATCGGCACCTTCCTGCTGACCCCGGACAAAGCTGAAACTGCCGTGCTGAGTGCGCTGAAAGACGGTGCACGGCTTATCGACACCGCCAACGCCTACTGCAACGAAAAAAGCCGTGGGCCGCGCTATGAAGAAGTCCGGTCTGCTGCGGGAGGAAATTTTCCTCGAAACCAAGCTGTGGCCGACCTTCTACACCGATGCCGATGCTGTGGACAAGACGCTGGCACGTCTGGACACCGACTACATCGACCTGCTGCTCATTCACCAGCCTGCCGGTGATTACGTTGCCGGTTATCGCCTGATGGAAAAGGCTTACAAGGAGGGCAAAGTCCGTGCCATCGGTCTGTCCAACTTCAACGAGGAGCAGATCAAAGAAATTCTGAGCATCTGCGAAGTCAAGCCCACCATCCTCCAGACCGAAGTTCACCCCTACGCCCAGCAGAAAGAACTGAAAGCCTTCCTCGCCGAGAATGGCATGGTGATTCAGGCATGGTATCCGCTGGGCCACGCTGACAAGGGCCTGCTGGAAGAGCCGTTGTTCACACGCCTTGCAGCAAAGTACGGCAAGAGCAACGTGCAAATTATTCTGCGCTGGCACATTCAGGCAGGCAATGTGGTCATTCCCGGCTCCAAGAACCCGGCCCACATCCACGACAACTTCGATGTGTTCGATTTTGCGCTGACCGATGCAGAAATGCAGGAGATCACCACGCTGAACAAGGATAAACGGTATTATGAGGTCACGGAGGATAAGCTGGCGGCATTCGCCACCATGTTTCCTCCCGTGGAAGATCAGAAGTAAATTTCAAGCAGTTTGTAGCTGGGTGCGGAGAGTTTTTTTGCGGAAAATGAACCAGATGAAAGGGTAAATGAAGATGAATAAGATCACGCGCAAAAAGTTTTCTGAAAGTTCTTGCCGCCACCATGGTGGGTGGTGCAGCCGCTTCCGCGCTGACGGGTGCAGCGGCTCCTGTTTCCATTGACGAGACAAACGGCAAGGTAAGCCGCTGGGTAAAGAACAACCTGAACCCGGACGGCCCGCTGACGATTGCCAAGCAAGGAATGTTCTCCTCCGGCGGCACGGTCACGGCACCGGTGGCAGGCACTTATGATGCCACCACCAACTGGCTGGACACTACCCGTGCAGGCAACACCGCTCATGTGGATCACGCTAATGTTCTGTATCAAATCCCGGCAGACAGCAACGGTTGGCCGATGGTTTATCTGCACGGCTATGGACAGTCCCGCATGGGCTGGATAACCACCCCGGACGGCCGTCAGGGCTGGGCCGATCTGTTTCTGCGCAACGGCTACTCTGCGTTCTTGGTAGACCAGCCCCGCCGTGGTGAGGCTGGCAGTACCGCCCAGATGAGCACGGACGGTTTCCTCGATACTTGGTCTGCCATCTCCAAGGACTACAAGCCCGGCGATCAGGCATGGTACACCCACTTCCGCATTGGCCGCGTTGCCCCGGAACGGTACGAAGGCTCCCAGTTCCCGGAGGGCGATGCTGCACAGAATCAGTTCTTCCGCCAGATGACCCCCAACACCGGCGACTTCGATCAGGCAGTTGCTGCCGCCGCACTGGGCGAGTGATGAAGGACGTGCAGACCCTGACCGGCCACAAGTCCATTTTTCGTCACCCACTCGCAGGGCGGTGCAGTCGGCTGGGATGTGCCCGCCGACAACATTGCCGCCATTGTTGCCATTGAGCCGGGCGGAACCCCTGCCATCGGCTCGGAGCAGTACACGAAACTGCTGAGCGCAGGTATTCCAATCGCTATCTACTTTGGCGATCACATCGACAACGGCCCGGAAGATATCATGTCCACCAGCTTCTGGCGGCGGGTACGGGACGGCGCACTGGCCTTTGCCGCCCAGTACAATGCCGATGGCGGTGACTGCACTGTGGTCGATCTGCCGAAAATCGGCATCACCGGCAACTCCCACTTCATGTTCCAAGAGCTGAACAACAAAGAGATCGCTGATCACATTTATCAGTGGCTGGAGAGCCGCGCACTGGCATGAGCGGTTCTCTGAGATTCCCGGCATTTTACATAGATAGAGGCGTGTTTCGTATGAAGAATAAAATTTCCCGCCGCCAGTTTTTGCAGGTTGCTGGCGCATCTGCTGCCGCCCTGCTGCTGGCTTCCTGCTCCGGCAATTCCGCTAGCAGTGTGAGCAGTTCTTCTGTGGCTTCCAGTGAAGCCGCATCCAGCGCGGCTGCTTCTTCGGAAGCTACCAGCACGGTAACGACTACGGGCAAAACACTGGTGGTGTATTTCTCCGCCACCGGCACTACACAGGGCGTAGCGCAGACCATCGCCGACACCGTGGGTGCTGACCTGTTTGAAGTCGTTCCGTCTGACCCCTATACCTCCGATGATCTGAACTGGACGAACAATGACAGCCGCGTTTCCCGTGAACACAACGACGAGGGCCTTCGTGCTGTGGCTTTGGAAAGCACCGATGTGGACGGCTGGGACGATTACGACACCGTGTTCATCGGCTACCCCATCTGGTGGGGCATTGCCGCATGGCCCATGAGCAGCTTTGTTGCCGTCAATGACTTCACCGGCAAAAATGTTGTTCCGTTCTGCACGTCCCTTTCCTCCGGCATCGGGCAGAGCGGCAAGCTGCTGGCAGAATTAGCGGACGCCGGCACTTGGCTGGACGGCCAGCGGTTCAGCCACAGCAGCAGTGAAGCCGACATTGCAAGCTGGGTAAATGGCCTGAACCTGTAAGCAGAGCTTTTGTGTGAGGAGAATTTTCTCTTGCGGTAATTTTTGAAATAGAGGGTAAATCAAAAAGGAGAATGTTTGTATGAAAGCATTGCTCATCAACGGCAGTCCGCGGCCCAACGGCTGCACCTTTACGGCCCTGACCGAACTGGCAAATACGCTGGAAGCCGAGGGCATTGAAACCGAGATCGTCCATGTGGGCAACAAGGACATCCGGGGCTGCATCGCCTGCCGCCGCTGCCACAGCACCGGCTCCAACAAGTGCGTCTTTGATGATATTGTCAACGAAGTAGCCCCCAAGTTGGCTGAAGCCGATGCCTTTGTCATTGGCGCACCGGTGTACTTTGGTTCCCCGGCAGGCGGCGCGATCTCCTTTATGGACCGCCTGTTCTTCAGTACCCTGAACATCGACAAGACCATGAAAGTGGGTGCTTCGGTCGTGACCTGTCGGCGCGGCGGCAACACAGCTTCCTACGATGTGCTGAACAAATATTTTTACCATGTGTGGGATGCCAGTGGCCAGCAGCCAGTATTGGAACATGGTCTACGGCGGCTCTGCCGAGGAGGTCAAGAAAGATGCCGAGGGCTTGCAGACCATGCGCACCCTTGGCCGCAACATGGCCTTTTTGATGAAGAGTATCCAGATAGGCAAGCAACAGATCGGCCTGCCCGAAAAAGAACCTGCTGTCTTCACAAACTTCCATCATTGAGGAAGTGTTCCATATTCCTCCTTCTTTGTTGCAGGGAAAGCCGGGACGGAAACGTCCCGGCTTTCCCATTTTCCTGATTTTTGCGAGGTGATTTTATGCGCAGCGTGATTTTCGCGGTTTCCACCGCTTTGACCGTTTTATTATCCGCCTGCACCGGGGCGGCATCCTCTGTGCCAGTCAATACGGTTTCTTCGGTTTCGGCCAGCACATCCATCACGACCTCGTCCGAAGTGGATTCGGCCGTTTCGGAGAGTGCTTCTTCGGAAACCGGAAACATCCAGACTGGGCTTGTCCGGGAGCAGACATTGACAGCACTGAGGAGCTCATCCATTACAGCTACTACCTGCCGGAGGATTACGACCCCACCCGGAAGTACCCCCATGATGGTGGTCATGCCCGGCTATAACATGATGTGGTTCGGGGAATCTTCCTCCGGCAGCAATCTGGACTGGACGGGGTTTACCAGCTGGACGAACCTTGGACAGGATATGATCGTAGTGTCTGCCCAGCTCACCGACTGGGGCGACACTTCGGCGCGGCAGGCCATCGCTCTGACGGAGTATTTCATCAATCACTTTGCCGTAGATACCGCCCGCATTTACGCCGCAGGCTACTCGGCTGGCGGCGAAACCATGTCGCGGCAGTTGCCATGCGGCCTGACCTGTATGCAGCTTATCTGCATGGAGCATCCCAGTGGGACGGCGGTTTTGCGCCCATTGCAGAAAACGGCGTGGCGGTCTACATCTACATGGCGCAGGGCGATGAATACTACGGTGTGCAGAAAGCACGGGATGCCTACAACGGTCTGCACGATGCTTACGCCGCCGCAGGCTGGACGGATGAACAAATCGACACCGTGCTGCAAATGCAGACCCCGGACAACGCCTTTTTCGATGCGCAGGGGCTTCACGTCTACCATGCTGCCGCAAATGTTGTCTTTGATGATGCCGATATTCTGAACTGGATCGTTTCCAAACACAAGTGATAGGAGAGAAATTTTGAACCGACGGCAATTTACAAAACTTCTGGCGGGTGTAGGGCTGCTTCTGGAAGGCTGCCGGGCAGGTGCTGCACCCAGTTCCTCCACCCCGGAAAGAAAGGATTCCATGCAAACGACCACCCAAACTTATACCCGCACCACGCCCATCGAAACCGTACGGAATGACCCGGTTTTCGGTGATTATGGGCGGCTGATCTTCCCAGTGGAACGCTCTTATTACAGCGGCGACACGCTGGAGCAGCTGCATCTTACCTACTATAACAACATCGACCCGGACGAAACAGTGGACATCTGCAACACCCTGCGCCAGCGTGCAGCGGACGGGCAGACCATCTTTTACGATATTTACACCGAGGACGAACAAGCCGCTGACCCGGACAAAGCTGACACCGGCTTATTCTACTTCAAGGGTAATCCCGGCGCAAAATTTTCCATCTGCAACGCAGGCGGTGCGTTTGCGTATGTGGGGGCCATGCAGGACAGCTTTCCTCATGCACTGGAACTTTCCCGCAAGGAGTACAACGCTTTTGCGCTCATCTACCGCCCCGGCGCACAGACCGCCTGCAAAGATCTGGCACGGGCCATTGCCTTTGTCTTTCCCCATGCGGAGGAACTGGAAGTAGACACCAGCGGCTACTCCCTCTGGGGCGGTTCTGCCGGGGCACGGATGGCGGCGTGGCTGGGCAGCTACGGCACGGCATCCTTCGGTGAACAGGCGTATCCGCAGCCGGGAGCCGTCATCATGCAGTACACCGGGCTGGGGGAAGTCTACGGCAACGAGCCGCCCACTTATGCCTGTGTGGGTGACCGGGACTACATCGCAGACGAACGCGTGATGCGCTGGCGCATTGAAACCATCCGCCTCAGGGCACCCCTGCCGAGATCGAAGTTTTTCCGGGCCTTGCCCACGGTTTTGGCTTGGGCACCGGCACCTCTGCCGAAGGCTGGCTCGATCATGCCGTAGCGTTCTGGGAAGAAAACATCTGAAACCGTGAGGAAACTGTTATGACGAAAAAATGGACTGCACTGCTTCTCGCGGCAGTACTTGCTGTCGGTCTTTCGGCCTGCGACACCAGCCGCGCAGAAGCCCCCAGCAGCAATTTGGAAAGCGGAGTTTCCGCCATCGAGGATGCTATGACGAAACGAAATGAAACCGAAAGCAGCTCGTTCCCGGCAGGCAGCGACCTGCGCATCGGCACTTCTGCCGACACCGTTGCAACGCCGAATGATTTCCCGGCAGCATACAACTACGGCACTGGAAAAATTGAGGATTATTCCCGTACCGCCATGCTGCAAAAAGATGCCGGAACCAGTGGACAATGCGACCGTGCTGAACACCTCGGCAGACCCTAACCATATTCAGGCGTTGTACCTGTGGGAAGAAGGCAACGTTCCGGCTAAAACGCAGTTCACCGCTGCAATGACCGGTTATTTTGACAACTGGGATTTCCGCCCCTATGTGACGGCAATTCCCGTCCGCACCGGAGTACAACCGAAAGGTGCTGTGGTGTTGATGGCAGGCGGTGCGTATCAGTTCCGTGGAAACTATACCGATTCTCTGCCCACGGCAGCGGCTCTACGGGAGCTGGGCTTCCAGACCTTCATCGTAGATTACCGTCTGTCGCCCTACACGCAGGAGGAAGGCGCGCTGGATGTAGCGCGGGCTGTCCGCTTTGTGCGGCAGAATGCGGATGTTTACGGCATTGACCCTGACGATATTGCAGTTATGGGCTTTTCCGCAGGCGGCATTCAGGCGGGCGAATTTCTGATGCACTACGATGAAGATGTCAACGGCACTGCTCTGGATGAAAGCTATGTACCCGATGCGCTGGATGCTGTTCCGGCTCACGCTTCGGCGGCGGGCATGATCTATTCGTTCTATGGGCGGCTCAGCGTGGGCAACATGGACCCGGACTGGCTGGCCGAGGGTGATCTGCCGCCAACATTCTACGTTTACGGCACGGAGGACCCCTTCTACCGCCAATTCCAGCAGCAGTATGATGTGATTCGGAATATGGGCATTTCCGCCGGACGCATCGTGCTGAATAGCTGGCCCCACGGCTTTGGCTCGGATGGCGGCTGGGTGAACGATTACGCCGCATGGCTGGAAAGTGTTTTTGCAAATAAGGAGGAATCTTAACATGGAATATCGTACTTTGGGCAATGACCTGACCGTTTCGGCTGTGGGTCTGGGCTGTATGGGCATGAGCCATGCCTACGGCGCACCTGCCAACAAGAAGGAAATGACCGAACTGCTGGCGCAGGCCGTGGGTATGGGCTATACGTTCTTTGACACCGCCGAAGTCTACGGCACACCGGATAATCCCCACGACAACGAGGAACTGGTGGGTGCTGCCCTGAAGCCCTACCGAGATAAAATCGTTCTGGCGACCAAGTTCGGCATCCATTTTGACATGACCAGTACGGCAGTCAACAAGCCGCTGGTGCCGGATTCCCGCCCGGAAGTTATCCGTGCATCGGTAGATGCCTCCCTCAAGCGGCTGGGCACTGACCATATTGACCTGTATTATCAGCATCGGCTTGACCCCAAGGTACCCATTGGGGAAGTGGCCGGTGTAATGGCTGACCTGATTCGGGAGGGCAAGATCACTCACTGGGGCCTTTCGGAAGCCACCGAGGAGACCATCCGCCGAGCACACGCAGTCTGCCCGGTAACGGCCATCCAGAACCGTTACTCCATGATGGCCCGCTGGTACGAAAGCCTGTTCCCGGTTCTGGAAGAACTGCACATTGGTTATGTGGCATTCTCGCCGCTGGCAAACTGTTTTCTCTCCGGCAAATACGATAAGACTTCCAAGTTTGAAGCAGGCACGGACTACCGCAGCGTCATGCCGCAGTTCCAGCCAGACAGCATTGACCAGAACCACGCCCTGCTGGAACTGTTACACCGTCTTGCCGCCGAGAAAAATGCGCCACCTGCCCAGATCTCACTGGCGTGGATGCTGTGCAAAAAGCCTTATATCGTACCAATCCCCGGCACCCGGAAACTCAACCGTTTACAGGAAAACGCCGGTGCAGCGGATATTGTGCTGTCTGCCGTAGAAGTGGCTCTGATTGACGAAGCACTGGCGCACATGGAAATGTCGCATGTGTTTGGCGGGAGCCGCATTGAGAAAGAGTAAGACAGCAGCTTTGACGATGAGCTTCAATAGATCATGCGGAGGTAATTGTTTTTGATATGTGCGGCTTTTCAACGAGGGTGATCCTATCAATTTCTATGCCGTCTTATGTCTTACTCCGCAAGAGTTGTATGACACGCTGGAAAATGATCTCGCGGTTGAAAAAAGAGGTGCAGAATCCGCAAAGAGATTGATTTCGGCTAAATTATTGTGTAATTCATTTGCTTTTCATTTGTTTTTATGGAGCAGTCTGATACAATATTGCGTATTCAGACAAAAAAGAACGCCAGAAAGGTCCGTAACGTCCTCGCTGGCGGTTCAGGTGTTTTTGTTCTGCTCCGAAAATTCTGTCAAATGGATTGCAAGCGATCTTGTTGCTTCCAGCAGTGTTTTCCGCATTTCTGGTGGACAAGCAAGATAGATTGCATCCCATTCTCGGCACTCACTTTCCAATTCTGACAGATTTGGATTGATGATTGAATCCAAGGAAAGGGGTAGGACATGGAGGATTGCACTCAAAATGTCAAAAGAAGGATTTTGCTTTCCGTTTTCAATATTGGCGATATACTTCACCGAAACATGGCTTTTTAGTGCCAGCTGATCTTGTGTCATTCCCATTGCTTTTCGGACAGCCTTTATCTGCTTTCCTAAAGCAATCGCATCCGCATTCGGCATCATCATCACCTCAATAGTATTGTATCGTTCTTGCGGAAAGAACGGTATAACATCATCATTCCAGTGATTTTGTCCTATCGTGCCGATGTGTTATATTGCGCCAGCTTCCCGCCATGGGAGGCTGGCGTTTTTGCGCTTTTGGAGCCAAAGTGCCGCAGTCCACCGTTTCTCCTATGATACCGCAGCAAACTTTATATTTGGGAGGGAAAGTCATGCTCGATCATAAGAAGGAAGCGATTACGGAACACTGGCAGTTTTGCCCCAAGTGCAATATAAAGCTCTATCGAATGACCGCCGACTGCACTGGATTCATCTACATAAAATGCTGGCGTTGCCGGGAAATGTTATGGCTCAACCTTTCCATTCGGGCCAAGTAAGCATTGATTTCATAAAAATCGGGTGCAACGCACTCTGAATATGGACTGTTCGCACCGAGCAACGGGCCGTCACCTCCGGGTGATGTATGAAACGTAGCACCAAATGGCCGGGCAGCAGCTTGACTGAAAGCTCTCCAATCTTTCGGTCGGCTGTTGTCCGGCTATTTTTATAGCTTCAGATGGCCTGCTTCCGAAAAGGAGCAGGTTTTATGTTTGCCCTCTTTTCATGGCTGCCCCAGATGGCGAAATATCCGTAGTGTTTCCAAATTTTCGGCATTTCACGTTTTATCGAAAATTTGGAGGTTACACATGGGCTTTAATTATGGTTTGGAAAAAGAAGAACTTTGACCGTCAGTGGGCTATCATGCGCAAGCAGTATGAGGACGCTGGCATGAGCATTGAAGTGATTCAGGCAATGTATGAGTATGACTGGTCTGTTTTCAATGCTGCGCGTTCTTACCAGAACCACACGCAGGAGATCACCGCTCCGTCCTTTGAACAGGGCGAAGAATCCTACTCGCCCCTTATGAACAAGTATCAGGAAGCAATTTCTGTTACCGAACACTACCGCGAAACCAAGAGTCGCTTTGGATGGATTGGCGAAATTGAGAACGAACGGCTGTTGTCTGCTCTTGAAAATTTGTCGGACGCAGACCTCAACCTTGTCACCATGTATGCCTATGAGGGCTACACCGTCACTGAAATTTCTAAAGTGTTGGGTGTCGCGCAGCCAACTATTAGTATCAAAATCAAGAGAATTACTAATTTTTTTTTGAAAAACTTCAATTTCAATGCTATGGATTGACCCTTCTCGATGCCTACCAAGTGAGAGGACAATTCACCAGATGGCGAAAGCCACTGAGCGAAAATGTCTGCACTCATGTTCTTTGAAAACTGAATAGTTCCGTCATCTGGTACTCCGATAATGATACTTCCGTAATTCGCGGCCCGGTCACAAAGCAGACGGGGTGGCTGAAATGCCAATGAAGCGGTACAAGTCCGCTGCCAGATGTTTATGCCCCACTCGCAGGGAGCCGAGGGCGAATATGCGAGACCTTAACTTATTAAATCAGGCGTGGCCGAATGCTGTTTTCGGTCTTCGTCCACGCCTGTTCTTTTTACTTATTCCATATATCTACATTTTCGTCCTACATAGGAGGTTTTATGAACGAGAACGACCGTACCACCTTAGAGCAAGCGATCTACGAGGAAATGGAACTGACCCCGGAGATGATTCGGTCCATCCGCACGCTCTGCGGTGTCTGCCTTTGTAGTTTTGTAGAATCCAAGGCGTTCAAAATCGCCATTGTTCCCAGCGCAGACCGTAGCATGGACACTTGCACAGTCTGCCAGACCCGGCGCGGTCATGACTACGTTGTAATGAACCGCTGAACAAACACACCGCCCACCGCCAAGGAGGTGCAGCGGGCGGTGTACATATTGAAAAAGAGGGCAGCTTTTGATTCAAAACTGGAAATTCCAGCGTGGAGACATTTTCTTCACCCGTTTTGACAACGCCATCGGTTCAGAGCAAAGCGGGAATCGTCCGGCAGTCGTTCTTCAGAACGATGTGGGAAATTTTTACTCACCCACGCTGATCGTGGCCACATTGACAAGCAAGGCGGCAAAAAAGTATACCCAGCCGACCCACTGCCTGCTGGTGAACGAGTTTCTCTCCGTACCATCCATCGTTCAGGCAGAGCAGATTTTTTACCGTAGACAAGAGCAGGGTGCTGAAATTCCTCGGACACCTCACACCGGAAGAAATGAGCCGGGTGGATGATGCTGTCCGTGCCAGTCTCGCCCTGAACCCGATGGGTAGCATTCAGCGGCTCCCACCTATCATCCGCTCTACGGCGGCTTACGCGCCGCCTGAGGTGGTTGACGGTAAGCCGCCCCTCTATCCCTACACGCCCATCAAATCGTCCTTTGAGGATGCTGGGAGTGTCGAGGACATGATGCTGTACACCGAACTGGAAGCTGCGGTACACGCAATGATCCAGCGGCTGGAATACAGCTTTACGTTTAACCCCAGCCTGCTCACCATCCCGAAGCGTAAGCAGCAGGTTGCTGAAATCCTGAAAGAAGCCGAAACGTACATCTGGAGGATCAAGGAGGAAATGCGATGCGCCTGAAAGACAATAACAATCCCTTCATCCATGTCAACCCGCCGTACCAGCTCATGGTCATCCACAGCAGCAAGCTGGTCTACCCCCGCGAACTGTATCAGCGTGGTGTGGAGCGCAAGCGTGTGGCACTGATCGCCGTCCACTTCAACGAATATGTGGCAAATGAGCCGAAGGTCAGTTTCCGCAACGGTCAGTTCATCGTAACGGATGGGCAGCACACCATCGAGGGGCGCATCCTCCGCAACGGTGGCAAAGATCTGCCGATTCTCTGCAAGGTGTACACGGGCATGACCGTGGAGCAGGAAGCCCTGCTCTTTGCCGAGCAGAACGGCTTCTCTGCGCCGCTGACGGCAGGCATCAAGCTCCGTGCCAAGGTGGTGGGCGGCGATGCCATCTCCAAAGCTTTTCTTGCAGCCACCAACCGGGTGGGATTGAGCCTCAATTATGACAGCCAGCAGCTGACCGATTACCGCATCGGCTGCGTTGGTACGGCTTTCCGGCTCTACAAGCAGATGGGCGAACCGCTCTACTGTGAAACGATGCGGCTCATCGTGGCAGCATGGGAGGGCAAGCCCGATTCGTTCCGGGCATCTGTTCTGAAAGGCATGATGCACTTTGTGGAGCTGTACCACGGCGAGTTCAGTGAAGAACGGCTGCTCCGTGCGCTGCGCAACATCCACCCGGTCGATATTTACCGCATCGGGCAGGACGACCCCGCAAAGCTGCGCGGATGGAAAAAATACGTTTTCCCCATCTACACCGCCTACAACGGCAAGTGCAGAAAAGACGCACTGCCGATGAAATTCTGATATTCACACACAAGGGGCATCCGCAAACCGCAGATGCCCCTTGTTACATATTAAGACCACTATATATACGATTTATATATTCATTCAACACAACATATAGAGAAAAGAGGTATTCTATGCGCTCTCAGTTCACTTCGTATGAGCAGCTTCCCATCACGCTGACAGCCGATCATGTCGCTGCTGCGCTGGGCATCTCCCGCGCCAACGCTTACATCCTGCTCCGTTCGGACGGCTTTCCCACGCTCCACATCGGTAAGCGGATGGTCGTACCCAAAGACCGTTTTCTTCAGTGGATCACGGACAGCGTAAATGGCTGATTTGACATCCTTGATTCAAGAGGTTTCTTTTTCTATACTATTCCCGAAACGACTTGACATCAGGAAGGAGGCAATATGCCAAGCAAACGTTCACACGGCGAGGGTACGCTTCGCCACCGCAGCGATGGTCGCTGGGAATTACGTATGATGGACGGCTACCAGAAAGATGGTTCGCCGCGCTTCAAAACCTTCTATGGCAAGACTCAGAAGGAGGTCAAGCTCAAACTGAAAGAGTATCAGGATGCGCTTATCAGCGGTGTCCAGCTGGACACGATTCTGTACTTCGAGGATTGGGCAGATACATGGTTCGAGGGTCACAAGGATAATATCGCTCCCACGACACAGGAAAGCTACAAATACTGCCTGAAAATGCTCAAAGAAGGATTTTATCATCGCCCCTTGACCGTCATACGCCCCATCGACATTGAAAATTTCCTGAAAGGGATGCGGCGCGATGGCCGCTCGGATTCTTACATCAGCAAGGCACGAGGGATGCTCTACCAGATCTTTCAAAAGGCAGAAGCCAATGACCTTGTGCGCCGTAACCCGGTCCGGCTTGCTGAAAAGATGCGGGCATCCGGCACCGCAAAACGCAAGGAAGCCTTTACCACAGCGGAAGTCGCACACCTGATGAAGGTGCTGCCCGATGACCGCATGGGCTTGAGCATCCGACTTTTACTCGGCACTGGAATGAGAATGCAGGAACTTCTGGCTTTGGAGCCGCAGTTTATTGAAGAAGATGGCTCTGTCATTCACATCCGGCAGGCAGTAAAGGTCGTAAAAGGTACGGTCAGCATCGGCAGTCCGAAATCCAAAGACAGTATCCGGGATATTCCGGTGCCGCTGAATGTCCGTCCGTGTGCCATCAAGCTGCGGGATACCACCGACCAGTTCATCTGGGAAAGCCCCAAGACCGGCTTACCCTGCAATCCCACCCATTTCCGGGATGTATTTCGCAAATCTCTGGAAGAAGCGGGCGATGTCCGCTTGCTCACGCCGCACAGCTGCCGCCACACCTATGTGTCGCAGATGCAGGCGTTGGGCGTGGATATCCAGACCATCCAGAGCATCGTAGGCCATGCCGATACCGAAATGACTGAGCATTATCTCCATG